>Ga0209536_100003206_pt1 | contig 26343 bp, 21 predicted proteins | sample DeeMarSeWOR28_12_FD_187461 | JGI IMG/M metagenome (GOLD analysis project Ga0209536, IMG submission 187461) | Marine sediment microbial communities from White Oak River estuary, North Carolina - WOR-2-8_12 (SPAdes) (version 2) | ecosystem: Environmental > Aquatic > Marine > Intertidal zone >...
ATAAAAAATATCTTGTAATGCAGAAGTGACTTATTAAATTTGGTGTTTCAAAATCCCGGAAGGGATAATCTACCGAAAAGGAGGAAGTTATTTGATGAATGAAGAAGTAAAAACCGCTCAAGCTGAAAATTCGGAAACGGATGCTGTGGAAAAAAACAGTTCAACGAATCAGACGGAAGACGCGAATAACGAAATTCAGCCCGGCCGAGTCTTTAAGATGGAGGAAGCCGAGAAACTGCTGAATGTGGAGGAAGAGAAAGATGAAGAATTGGTTAAATTGTACGAAAAAAGCTTTTCCGGAATTACCGAAGGTGAGATCATTAAGGGGAAAATATTAGAAATCACCGACGCTAATGTGATTGTCGACATCGGGTTTAAGAGCGAGGGTGTTTTAACCAAAGATGAGTTTATTGATTTAGGCAAATTTAAGATTGGCGATGAGGTTGAACTGTTTTTGGAGTCCTCTGAAGATCCGGATGGCAACGTCCTTGTATCGCGTCGGAAAGTCTATTTCCTGCGAACATGGGAAGATTTAATGAATAAGCATGAGACGCAGGAAATCGTGCAGGGGCGGGTAATGCGCAGAATTAAGGGAGGGTTTGTTGTAGACTTAAACGGAGTGGACGCATTTTTGCCCGGTTCCCAGGTAGATGTAAAGCCAATTCGGGATTTTGATGCATTTGTTAACCAAATGTTAGATTTGAAAATTGTTAAGGTGAACGAGCCTCGCAAGAATATCGTAGTTTCTCGCCGCGTTATTATTGAGAAAGACCTTGAAAGCAAGCGCGAGGAAATTCTAAAGACTCTTGAAAAAGGTCAGGTCCGTCGCGGAATCGTTAAGAATATAACCGATTTTGGTGTATTTATTGATCTCGGCGGGGTGGACGGTTTACTGCATATTACCGATCTTTCGTGGGGGCGGGTGAACCATCCCAAAGAAATTTTGTCGCTTGACCAGGAAATCGATGTGATGATTCTTGAATTCGACGATGAGAAAAGACGCATTTCGCTGGGATTAAAACAACTACAGCCGCATCCCTGGGAAAATATTGCCGAGCGGTTTCCGATTGGTTCAAAGGTGAAGGGAACAGTCGTCAGTTTGACAGACTATGGCGCATTCATTGAAATTGAAAAGGGCATTGAGGGATTAATTCACGTATCCGAAATGAGCTGGTCTCATCATGTAAAGAATCCTGCTCAAGTTCTAAAGGAAGGGGATAAGGTTGAAGCGGTCTTGCTGAGCATTGAGCCGGATGAGAGGAAAATCTCACTTGGGCTAAAACAACTGACGCCTGATCCTTGGGAAAATATTGAAGACAAATATCCAATTGGAAGTAAACATAGCGGCGAGGTGCGCAATTTAACACCCTTTGGCGCCTTCGTTGAGCTTGAGGAGGGAGTGGATGGACTTGTCCATATTTCAGATTTATCGTGGACAAAAAAAATTCGCCATCCCAGCGAAGTTATTCGCAAATCCCAAAAAATAGACGTGGTTGTTCTGGACATCAATAAAGCGGAACGCAGAATAGCCTTGGGTCACAAACAGGTTGAAGCCAATCCCTGGGACGCTTTTGAAGATGCATACAAAGTTTCAACTGAGGCAAAAGGAAAGATCAGCCGCCTGATAGATAAGGGAGTGATTGTTACTCTCCCGTTAGGCGTGGATGCATTTGTTCCGCTAAGCCATCTAGGAAAAACAAATATCAAACGGGCAGCCGATCATTTTAAGGTGGGTGACGAGTTGCCGTTAAAGATAATCGAGTTTGATAAGGAGAACAAAAGAATAGTTCTGTCGGTCAGTGAATATCTAAAGGGCAAGGAAAAGGAAGAAACGGATAAGTTTATGGCCGAGCATTCTCTAATTCGTACCACTCTGAAGGAAATTGTAGAAGAAGTCCCGGAATTGCAGGAGGAGGAGCCGGGAGAAGGAAAACTGCAAAAAACCGTTAAGAGAAAGCAGAAAGAGGAAGCAGGGCAGGAAGAGGCTCCAGAAGAAAGAGCTGCCGCGGAAGAAGAAACAAAGCCGAAGCCGAAAACAAAAAAAGTGTCCAAAAAAGAAGAAGCTGGAGTAGAGGAGCCCACTGCAAAAGAATCGGATGAAAAAAAGGCGGCCGCAAAAGAAAAAGCGGAACCTGAAATAAAAGAGGAGAAAAAACCGAAGAGCAAAGCAAAAACAAAATCAAAAACAAAAGAAAAATCCGATTCACCGGAAACCGGTAAGGATGATCCGAAGGAATCTGAGTAAGCAATTTTAATTGTTTATGAAGCCGCCTCAGTAGGCGGCTTTTTTGTTTGACTTCATTAACGTTCAATTCTCGCTTTTTTAGAGTTCCGATTATCAAATGAACCCAGGTAAAGTTTTTTATGCTGTCCTAGATATGGGCTTGGGGCACGCTACCAGAAGTCTTCCGATCATAAGAGAATTTGTAAATCGAAAATGGGAAATATGGATCGGTAGTACTGGACGATCGTTGGCATTCCTGAAAAAGGAATTACCCGGTGTAACGTTTGTTGAAACGCCTGGTTATGGAATTTCATATTCCCACGGAAAATTTCTGCTTCCCAAACTTATTTCTCAAATTCCAAAGTTGTTTTACCGAATTAGGAAAGAGCGGAGGATATGCAACAAGACAGTTGAAAAATTTTCGCCTGACCTGATTATTAGCGATCACTGCTATGGGATGTATCATCCTCAGGTGCCGTCTTATTTCCTAAGCCATCAAATCTATTTTGCCCTTCAGCGTAATCTTCAAATGTTCTCGCATTTGGTATCCCGCTTTAACTTTGCCTATCATAGGCATTACCGACAAATTCTGATTCCGGATGTGCCCAAAGATGGCGGTGGCCTGTTGAGCGGTGAATTGAGCCGGCTGCCAGACTCAAATCCAAAATATAAACTGATAGGAATTCTTTCCAGTATGAAAAGGCAGGGGGTGAGCCAGGAATTTGATCTGCTTGTTTCCATATCAGGTCCCGAACCGCAGCGATCTATCTTTGAAAAGATCGTAATGGAACAAGTCCACAAATTACCCGGGAAGAAAATAGTGGTTTTGGGAAAGAGCGAAGAAAACAAGGTGCTTGTCGACCAGAAGGATTTAAAAGTCTACACGCATTTGCCGCGCGGCGAAATGGAAACATATTTTAATGGAGCGGCGTTGATTATCACCCGCCCCGGTTATTCCACATTAATGGAGCTTGTGGAGCTCGGGAAAAAGGCGTTACTAGTGCCAACACCGGGTCAAACAGAACAGCAATATCTCGCTTCACTCATGTTGGGAAAAAAGTGGTTTTATTCCATTGATCAGAATCGGATCAATTTATCCAAAGATATTGAGATTGCTAAAACCTTTAGCGGGTTAATGATACCCGGTGCAACGCAGCAGACTGTTACACGTTTATTTGATGATGTGTTAAAAATTTGAACTGAATAAAATTGAAGTGACAGGATGAACTTATTGGTTATTGGTGGAACAAGATTTTTAGGCTATCACCTTGTTCAACGATTACTAAATGAAGGAATTAAGGTGGTCTTATTTAACCGCGGAATTAGTCCGGATAATTTTGGCGATAAGGTTGAGCGGGTGGTGGGGGATCGAAAAAATTACGAAAAGTTTTTCGATTCTTTCCGAAGAAAACAATTTGACGTGGTTGTAGATTTGATCGGATGTGATCGGGATGATGTCGAAGTAGCCGTCAAAACATTCAAGAATAATATAGGTCAATATATTTTTATAAGTACCGGTCAGGTGTACCTGGTAACGAAAAACAAGCATTTGCCCGCCGCAGAAAAAGATTATTATCAGGATATCATTGAATGCCCACCCGGAGAAGAGGCGGCATATTCATATGGAATTCGCAAGCGCCAATGCGAGGATTTTTTGGAAGAGGCATTTAAATTCCAGCATTTTCCATCGGTGCGGTTTCGCTGTCCGATCATTCATGGAGAAAGAGATTATACGCTGCGATTATATTCGTACCTTCTTCGCCTGCTTGACGGAAATCCCCTAATTATTCCTGAAAGCAGTGACCCTATCATTCGTCATGTATACGTAAATGACGTTGTCAATGCGATTTTCGCAGTATTTCAGGCGGAACAAACCAGAGGCAAAGTGTATAATTTGGCTGACGGAGAGGTTCTTGTCCTGTCCGAATTCCTTCAACTGGCATCCCGGTTTGTTGGGAAGCCTTTAAGCGTTTATGAAATTCCTGCACCCATTTTAAAACAAAATGACATTTCGCTGGAAATATCTCCGTTTAGCGGAAAATGGGTTTCGTATCTCGATCCGTCATTAGCGCAAGAAGAGATAAATTTCAAACCGACCCCGATAAATCATTGGCTAAGAGAGACGATCCATTGGTTTGTATATGAATATGACGGGCCGAAACCTGAAAACTATAATAACAGGGAAAAAGAAATAGCCTTGGCAGAATGGTGGCGCAAAAAGAAAACTTGAAGGAAAAAATGCGACTGTTGTTCATCCTTACACAAAATGTGCTTATATTGTAAAATCTCAATAGGCTTTGAATCAACCAATGATGCGCAATTCTTCTTATCTTTACCACGCGATACCTCTTGTGGCAATTATGATATTCTCGTGTAGCGTCAATCGGCAAAAAGTAATAATGGAGAGCGACTCCCGAAAAGCGTTTTCGTTTTATTATGAGGCTTTGGCGGATATTGAAAAGGGGTATTTTTCGCAGGCGCTTTCCGATTTGGATTCAGCAATTCACTATCATTCAGGGTATTCAAATTTCTATTTTGTGAAAGGGAGAGTCTTTGATTTCCTTCAAAAGCCGGATTCTTCAATCAAAGCATACGAGCAGTCGGTAAAACTTAGAAGTCACAATCCGGATGCTTGGATAAGATTGGCGGAGTTATATCGGCTTAAAAAGAGATATGGAGATGCAGCGCTCAACTATAAGAAAGTGGTTCAACAATATCCAGATTCGGCGGAATTTTATTTACGCTTGGGTGAATGCTATTACCGCCAGAAAAAATATCTTCTCGCGCTCGATCGCTTGCGGGATTATCAGCTGCTAGCCAATCCCCCTTCGCCGGAGCGAAAAAAATGGCAGGGTATGACTTATTATGGAATGAATGAGAATCAAAGCGCTGCGGATTTATTACAGAGTTACCTTGAGCAATATCCTAATGATAATGAGGCACTGAAATATCTGGGATTGGCAAAATTCAAATTGGGTGAGTATGATCAAGCCATTAGTGCATTAAACAAAGCCATCAATTTTAATGAAATGGATGCTGAAATATATCTCTTCCGTGCCCGCTATTTCATGATTCATGATAAGAAGAAAGATGCCCTGGAGCAGTTGGAAGTTAGTCTAAAATATGATAGTCTGAATACGGATATCCTTTTTGAATTAGGCAAATTCTATTATCAGGAATCAAAACTGGAAAAGAGCCACCATTATCTTCGCCGCACCGTTGAGATAAAGCCGGATTATTGGATTGCCTACAAATATTTGGGATTTATAGCCGAAAGCAACAATAATTTGGAAGAAGCACTAGCAGATTATAAATTGTTCTTAGAAAATACATTCGCCGATGATACGGAAGTGCGCCAACGGATTGAAAAGATTCAAAAGGACTTACTGAAAAAATAAACTTTTTGGAGAAAGGTCATGCGATTAATCTGTTTATTGTTCTTAATGTTAAGTCAATTCTCTCTTTTAGCTCAAGAATCTGAATCCTCCTTTGGTACTGTTAAAATGCAAATTGATTCCAGCGAAGGGGATACCTATTATATCAAAAGCGCAGTCCTTTATCAAAACGCTTCTGTAAGTTTTGATACGATAGTTCAAATCCAGAGTGAGATGAATAATGAAATATTATATTACCCTCAGATTCTTGAAGGAGGAGATAGTATACTTCGTCTCATCTTAGCATTAAACGAAGACAATTTTTATGATATTATTTTCAATTTGGGAGATTCACTTGGAGATACGGTGGTTTATGATGCTGCCGACTCCAAAGTATTTTTCAGTTACGACGGACAATTAAACACTTTTGAACAGCGCACAAAAAATATGAATGGCCAGATTCTGCTTACCCGGCCGATCTCCAAAGAGAAGCAAATTTCCGGAGAATTATACACCTCTTTCGAATTACCACTTGATAAAGAATCAACCCGGATTTCTACGATTACTCTTGAGGGTGCATTCAATGTGTATTTTGGTGAATTTAGATCCGTAAGTTTGGCGACCGGGACCCCCTTGCAAGAAAACAAGAAAAAATATGTGAATAATTTAGTGGTCGCAGTGGTGCTGGCGGCTATTGGACTTTTTGTGTTTCTGGCGCGATGAAATCCATTTGGAGTAAGGTAATCATCCACGTCGACATGGATGCTTTTTTTGCCTCGGTCGAACAGTTCCATCATCCGGAATGGAAAGGGAAGCCGGTTATAGTCGGAGCAGACCCGAGGCAGGGGAAGGGAAGAGGCGTTGTCTCCACCGCTTCTTATGAGGCCCGCAAATACGGAATTCATTCTGCGATGCCTATCTCCAAAGCATATCGTTTATGTCCACAAGGTATATATGTGGTCCCTCACGGCAATTTATATTCTGATTACTCAAAACGGATCATTGAAATTCTCTATCATTTCACTCCAGCGATTGAAGTTGTCGGTATTGACGAAGCCTTCCTGGATGTGAGCGGTTGTGTGCATTTGTTTGAATCCGCAGAGAACCTGGGTAAAGAAATAAAGAAACAAATTTGGGATCAAATTGGCCTTACTGCCTCCTTGGGTATTGCTCCCAATAAAAGTGTGGCAAAGATTGCATCTGATTTTAAGAAGCCGGACGGTTTGACGATTGTACCGACGGGCAAAATACAGAATTTCTTGGACCCGCTTCCCATAACAAAGTTGTTTGGCGTCGGGAAAAAAACTTGGGAAGCCTTGCAGAATTTGGGTATCCATTCTGTGAAAGATTTACGGAATTATCCTGACTCATACCTGGAAAGCAAATTCGGAGAGGCTGGGACACATTTGTACAGGATGGCAAGGGGAATTGATAACCGGGAGGTTCATGTGAATGAGGAAATAAAATCGATTAGCCACGAAACCACTTTTGAAACCGACCAAGTCGATTCCGAGGTTTTAAGAAATACACTCCTTCATTTATCTGCAAAGGTAAGCCAGCGTTTAAGGAAGAGAAACCTAAGAGGAAAAACGATTCAATTCAAAATACGGTTTGATGATTTTACCACTTTTACACGCCGTAAAACGCTTGCTAATTATACTCATTTAACGGACGATATATATGAAATCGGAAAGAAGATGCTGGAAGAATTTCACCCAATCCACTCGGATTCCGGTAGCGAAAGACCTGTTCGATTAATTGGAATTGGCATTTCTCATTTGGTGGATGAAAAAGGCACCCAAATCAGTCTGTGGGATATCCAGAATGAAAAAAAGCTCGCCCTCGCCAAGATTGTGGATCAACTGCAAGAAAAATTCGGAAAGTCGGCTATAGTACATGCCAATACCATTTCGCTCAAAAAGAATTAAGCCAGCTACTTTTTGGCTGCTATATAATTGCAAATTATCCCTTAGCATTTTTTTTATTTTCCTCCTATTTCTTTCCAATACAAGGCTAAGTGCATCGGACCATTTCCAGCAGTATGTAAAATATGAAATCGATGTTGAGTTAATTCCCGAACTGGGCAGGTTGGAGGGAAAACAAAAACTCACTTACGTAAATCACTCCTCTGACACGTTGAACACTCTCTATTTTCATCTTTATTTAAATAAATTTCGATCCGGGTCATATGCGTTTCCCTTCTCAAAAGGGACGATTGCCTATATCGATATCTTATCTCTAAGGAATGAAGCGGGGAAAGAACTGACCTACGAAATCGACAACACGATTTTGAAACTTTCTTTGGAAAATTCCATTACTCCAAATGACACCTTGAAACTTTTTTTCAATTTCCTTTCGATCCTGCCGCAATCACAATCCAGGTTTGGATATACCGGGGACCATTTTGATGTGGGCAACTGGTACCCTGTTCCGGCAGTGTATGACCGTTTCGGATGGCATGCCGATCAACATATCGACGGAGAATTTTACCAGGAATGGGGAGACTATAATGTAAATATTACCGTTCCAAAAGATTTTGTAGTAGGGGCCAGCGGCATTTTGCTCAACCCCGAAGTCCTTCCCGATTCGGTCACTTTCCCCAGCCGGAAAATCAGCTATTATGATATCCAGAATCTGGACACAACCACGGTCACTTATCAATTCGTAGCAAAAAATGTCCACGATTTTGCCTGGGCTGCTGATCCGGAATTTGTTCTTTTGAAAAGAATGGCAGATGAAACTGAATTACAATTTCTACTGCTATCCTATCGCCTTGGCGAATGGGAAAAAATAATTGATGATTGTGTCAAGGGCTTCGAGTTTCTTGAGGCAGAGATCGGTACTTACCCCTATTCGCAGATGACTATTATCGATGGATATGTCACTGCAGGCGGTATAGAATATCCCAATATCGTTTTCATTAATGATTTCATAGTAGACCGGCGCCAGCTGGCAATTACAGTCGTTCATGAAATGGCCCACCAGTGGTTTTACGGACTGCTGGGTAACAACCAGACCCGTTACGGCTGGATGGATGAGGGCTTTGCAACCTATTATGAAATTGAGAGCGCCGAACATCTCTGGGGAAAGAAGGATAATTTCATTGATAAACAAAATAATCTCTGGTCAAAACTTTTTGGCCTTGACATGAACGCTCGTCAGCACACTTATCTGAATTATTACGAATATGCCTTGGCGGGCAAGGAAGAACCCGTTAACACATATTACGATCAATTTCAAAATGATCCCTATACTCCTCAATATGATAAGACCGCGGTCATTTTATTTACATTAAGGGGAATGATTGGCGATTCGCTTTTCCAGGCCGCAATCCGGAATTATTTTAATGAATGGAAACTCCGGCACCCCGATCCGGAAGATTTGTTCAGGAGTTTTGAGCGGACTACAAATATGGAATTGGACTGGTTTTGGGATGAGTGGTTGAATAAGACCTGGAAATGCGATTACCGTCTCAAGGCGGTAAAAAGTCTATGGAAAAAAGATCTTGATAGTTCCTATTACGGCGCCTATTTGCATTTGCAGCGGGTTCAACCTATAAACGCACCGATCAATTTAAGGTTGACCTTAAATAACGGACAGATTCTTGACTATCGTATTCCGGTTGAAGGCTGGCTAAAAGATGCCAGGAAAGAGAATGATCTGAAGCCGTGGCATATTTCTCAAAAAAATTACCTGGTTCATTTAAAACTGCCCGGAAAAATTCGCAAAGCGGAAATCGATCCTGATCATTATCTGCCGGATATTAACATTTTTAATAATGACAACAGATTCCTGCCGCCGGTTAAATTTAGCTGGTGCCGCCGGCAATATTTAGAACCGCATTTGGACACATATTCCGCCACACTTGTTCCCTCCATATTTTATAACACACCGGATGGAATTAAGATAGGCTTGAGAGGTAAGGGCAATTATATATATCCTCTTTACCAGACTTCAACCGAAATACTGTTCAGTACAAAGAAAGGCTGGCCGTCAGTTGAATCAACCTGGCAGAGCCCGGTGGAGTCGATAAACTTGATGTACGGTCTAAATGGATATTACCTGGACGGCAGAACTGGCGGAAAAGTGTATTTCACAAAAAATACCCGATCATTATCATGGAAAACCGGATGGAGGTTTCAGCGATTAACCGATCGGGAATATTTATTGACCCCATGGAGCAGGGGGAATGTCAGCGAGGTTTTTTTGATTTTGGGAAAAGATAAATATTATAAAAACAGCATTTACTCCTGGAAATTTTCAGCAGAGGGAAGTTCCTCGACATTTGGAAGCGATTTTGATTTTCAGCAGACAGAGTTGCACTGGACGCACACCCTGGAATTTGATTATGATAAGAAATTGGTGGCGCAGTTTGGTTCCGGTTTCAGTTTTGGAGATATCCCCCAACAAAATCTTTTTTATTTAGCCCAGGCGTCACCAATAAGACAGTTTGACCATCCTTACCTGAGGGCAAAAGGAACATTGCCAGCCAACTTGATTAGAGATGGGCACTTTGCGATGCCGGGAGGCGGAAATATCCGCGGGAATCTGCAGACCCCGGCGAGCGTGAAAGCGGTTGGCGAAAATTTCTTATCCGGAAGTTTTCAGCTTTATTTTCCCAATTTGTTTTCCATCAGACCGATTGATTTGCCAATTTTGCGTGAGATGGAATGGAATCTATTCACCGACTGGGGTCAGGTTTGGGATCGTAAAATTCGTGAAGATCAATTTGCAGGTGAGGCGGGTGTCAGCATTTCCTATAGCTACCTGCCCATTTGGCTCAGGTATTTTCATTTAGCAAAAATCTATGTAGATTTCCCATTGTGGATGTACAAAACCGCTCCGGGGCATGATGAGTGGGGTTTTCGCTGGATATTAAGGGTGGATATCCAAAAGATCTTTAATTAATTTTTCCACAATTGTGAATTCCTTTCTTATTCAAATAATAGCAAAACCAGAATGAGAATCTCCAAATCGTTCATCATCAATCAGGGACCTGCAATTTTGGTGGCAATAATCCTGTTCATTCTCTCATCAATTCCATATCCACCCCCTCTCATACTGAATGTCAATTATGAAGATTTGATAATGCATGCCATAGCGTATAGCGGATTTGGTTTCTTTATAGCTCGCGCCCTGTACTACCAAACGGGCTATTTGAGACTTAAAAAAAATCTCCTTCTATTTACTTTCCTGATAGGCACTATCTACGGGATCAGCGATGAATTTCATCAATATTTTGTGCCGGGCAGGGTTTCTGATATTTTAGACGTCCTCGCTGATTCGGTTGGGACCCTCATAGGATTTGCCGTCTTCAATTTTAAGAGAAAAAAGTAAAAATTTTCGAGCAATTTTCATTTCTTCATTGTAAATCGGACATCAACATATTAAGTTTTGCCTTTTCATTTTTGAGGATCGATTATAGAAGATTTTTCTGAGGCTGGTTGTAACAGCCTTTTTTAATGACAAAGAATTTTTAATTACGGTTAAGAAAAAAGTAACTGAATGAGTCAAATACATGAAATTCATCTTAGCAATTGTAATAGCAATTCTTTTTATTTTGCCATTATTAGGGAAAGAGAATAAAGCCAACAATGAGATAGGAATTGATGAAAAGTTAGGAGAAATCATCCCGCTAGACATCAGTTTTGTTGATGAGAATAATGACTCATTAGTTTTGGCTGACTACATTGATAAACCAACTATTGTAACACTGGTTTATTATAATTGTCCGGGTATCTGCACACCTCTTTTGGGCGAAATGACCACAATGGTTGATGAAATGGATTTGAAACCCGGTATCGATTATAAAATTCTCACTATAAGCTTTAACAAAGACGATACTCCCGAAATCGCTAAAAGAAAAAAATTGAATTTTATGAAGGGATTAAGAAAATCCTTTCCTGAAAGTGAATGGCGATGGGTTACCGGAGATAGTATCAGCATCAAAAGATTTACAGACGCGGTTGGATTTGAGTTCATGCCTGATAGTGGCAATTTTGCCCATCCCACCACAATCATTGTTCTATCGCGAGACGGCAAGATCAGCCGCTATTTGTACGGAATAAAACAATTACCATTTGATTTAGAAATGGCAATTATAGAAGCTTCCCAGGGACGAGTAGGGCCGACAATATCCAAAGTATTGCAGTTCTGCTTTAGCTACGACCGCGAAGGACAAAAATACGCTTTCAATTTTACCCGGGTTGGGGGAGGCTTCATAATATTATTCTTAGTGATTTTTTTTGTCAGTATTTCTATCAATACACATAAGAAACGAAAACGAACGAGGTAGCTAAAATGGCTTTGCCTGCAGTTGCTGGATCAGAATACCTGGAAGAAAATTACCTTACCGTGAAGGGAAGATTCAGGGGAATTTGGTCATGGCTCCTTTCTACAGATCACAAACGGATCGGGATACTGTATCTGATCTGTATCATCACGGCATTTCTTGCTGCGGTTGCAATTGGCTTCCTAATGCGGCTGGAACAATTGAATATGGGAGAAACGATTGTTAGCGCTCGGACTTATAACTCCTTTTTCACGCTTCATGGCGTGATAATGGTGTTCATGTTCATCATTCCCGGCATACCGGCGGTATTTGGGAATTTCTTCCTGCCAATTCAAATTGGCGCAAAGGATGTCTTTTTTCCCAGGATTAACCTGCTTTCCTGGTACTGCTGGGTTGGGGGTGCCGTATTGCTGATTGTTGCGTTGTTTACTGGAACGGGAGCGCCGGATACCGGGTGGACTTTTTACGCGCCATACAGTACTCGCACCGGCACAAATGTAACTTTAGCGCTATTAGCTGCTTTTATTTTAGGATTTTCTTCTATCCTTACCGGCCTAAATTTTATCACAACTATCCACCGTATGAGGGCGCCGGGTATGGGGTGGTTTCGGATGCCTCTGTTTGTTTGGGGTATCTACGCAACTGCGTGGATTCAGGTTCTGGCAACTCCGATTGTTGGAATAACTCTATTGATGGTTTTGACGGAAAGAGTTTTTGGTGTGGGAATTTTTGATGCAGCCAAAGGCGGCGATCCGGTTCTTTATCAACACCTGTTTTGGATTTACTCACATCCCGCGGTTTACATTATGATCCTGCCGGGGATGGGTGTCATCTCCGAAATCATCCCAGCGTTTGCCAAGCGCACCATATTCGGATACAAAGCTATCGCATATTCCAGTATGGCTATCGCGATCGCCGGTTCATTGGTGTGGGGTCATCACATGTTTGTCAGCGGACAAAGTTATTTGATCTCTGTGGTATTTTCAGCGATCACATTTTTGGTTGCAATTCCGAGTGCAATCAAGGTTTTTAACTGGGTCGCAACCCTTTACAAAGGGTCTATCGATCCACAACCGCCGTTACTCTATTCCCTTACCTTTATTTTTCTATTTATGATAGGCGGTTTTTCCGGTATAATGAATGGGGTACTTAACGTGAACGTTCATATTCACGATACGTATTTTGTAGTTTCCCACTTTCACTATGTGATGTTCGGAGGAACCGGTTTGGCGCTATTTGCTGCCATGCATTATTGGTTTCCCAAAATGTTCGGGCGGATCTATAGCAAGAAATTGGCAAATATTGCCCTAGCCATTGAATTTGTGGGGTTCAATCTCCTGTACTTCACCATGATGATAATGGGGTATCGTGGAATGCCACGCCGGTACTATGATCATTTGCCGCAGTTTCATACCGATCATGTGATTGCCACGGTCGGCTCATGGATATTAGTTGCCGGACTTTTGCTTATGTTCGGCAACCTATTTTGGTCTATTTTTAGGGGGAAGAAAGTCGGAATGAACCCCTGGGGGGGAGCGACGCTTGAATGGCAAATTCCGACCCCGCCACCGCATGAAAATTTTGAAGAGGTTCCCTACATTGATCACGATCCTTATGATTTCAAGAAAGTGAAGGTCACTCGATGAATCAAACGGCAAATGTAACCTCAGAAATGCACCATTCGGATGAGATCGGCGCCAAACTCGGCATGTGGTTATTCCTGTTCACGGAACTGTTGCTTTTTGGGGGCATGTTTATACTTTACGCTATTTACCGCGCTAGTCATTCTCACGAATTTTTTCTGGCAGCTTCCGAATTAGATACGTTTATCGGAACCATCAACACGCTGGCGCTGCTTACCAGTAGTTTAACGGTTGCGCTATCTATTGAAGCGCTCCGGAGGGGAAATCGAAAACTTTCAATTACAATGCTGATTGTAACTATCCTCTTAGGCATCATATTTATGATCAACAAATATTTTGAATGGAGCGCGAAGATTCATCATGGAATCTATCCGGGTGGGGAGGTACTGCTAAGGATGAGTGATGGAGAAATGCTCTTTTTTAATCTCTATTATGTAATGACGGGCCTGCACGGTCTTCATGTTTTGGTTGGTATTGTGGTGCTTTCCGCGATGCTCCTTTTTATAACGAGAGGAAATCAATCGAGCGCAATCAAGCTGGAAAATTCCGGACTGTATTGGCATCTGGTTGATATCATCTGGATTTTCCTTTTTCCGCTTTTTTACCTGATCAGTTAACAAGGAGAACTATATGAATCAGAATGAATCATCCGCTGCACAGGTCGGGCCGTCGATACATTCGATTGGTTATGGAACTTATGTTCTGATTTGGATTGGATTGGTTGTATTTACCGGCTTAACCGTTGTTGTGTCGGGTGTTGACTTAAAGCCATTAACAGCAACCGCGGCGTTGACAATTGCAGCGATTAAGGCGATTCTGGTTTTGCTCTATTTTATGCACCTTAAATATGAACCCTCACTTTTTAAAACATTGGTGGTTGTCGTGGTTATTGCATTGACGACTTTTATCATTTTTACATTTTTAGATGTTTTATTCAGGTAAGGAGTAGTTATGGGGTCAAGCAATTTTGTGACCGAAGTAGATCCTGTCTTCATTTTTGTAACGGTAGTATCTGTTTTGTTTATCATTGGCATTACAGCAACAATGCTCTATTTTCTATTCCGTTATAATAAGAAGCGGAATAAGGTTGCCAAAGATATTCATGGTCATGCCGGACTCGAGGTTATCTGGACGCTGGTTCCACTGGTTATAGTCACCTTCATGTTTTACTTCGGATGGGTCGGGTTTAAGAAAATGATGAATCCGCCCGCAAATTCCTTTCAAGTTAAAGCTACCGGTCGGATGTGGTCCTGGCTTTTTGAATATGAAAACGGATTTCAAACCGATACGCTTTACATCCCCGCGCAAAAGCCTGTTGAATTAGCCTTAAATTCAATGGACGTCATTCACAGCCTTTATATTCCAGCCTTTCGTGTTAAAAAAGATGTGGTGCCTGGAAAGTTAAAAAACAAGCTTTGGTTTATTGCAGAAGAACCCGGTTCCTATGATATCTTCTGTGCTGAATATTGCGGGCAAAGACATTCATACATGTTAACCAAAGTTGTTGCGATGCCTCAAAATAAATTTAATGATTGGTACGCATCTGTTGCACCAGATACTAATGGTAGGACAAAAACAACAAAAGAAAGTTCTTCTGATGATGAAATGGCACAAAAAGGTTCTATGATTGTCAAAACTAAGGGTGGATGCTTGGCCTGCCACAGTCTGGATGGCTCCAAATTGGTGGGGCCAAGCTTTAAGGGAATTTTTGGAAAGGAAGTCGTTGTCATAGTTGATGGAGTAGAAAAGCAAGAAATTGTCGATGAGAAATATTTAAGGAAATCAATTACCACGCCCGCTGCAGAAATTGTGAGGGGTTACCAAAACCTAATGCCCCCGCCTCCCTTAAGTGAACAGGAAATTGGAGAAGTAATAGCTTACATTAAAACCCTGCAATGATTTTGGCAAAAAGATTTTCAGGCTGGTTAGATATTGTCCTTGAACTGGGTAAATTCCGGATATCTCTATTGGTTTGTCTCTCCACCGCTGCCGGATATATCCTGGCCAGCGGATATCTCAATCCAAGCATGATATTGCCAACAGTTGCTGTATTTATCTTGGCCAGCGGATCAGCTGCGTTAAATCATTATCAGGAGCGGGATTTGGACCGGTTGATGAAAAGAACCAGCAATCGTCCCGTTCCCTCCGGTCGGGTGACACCGTCAAATGCATTAGGGCTTGCAGTTGGACTGATCGTTGTCGGGTCGATCCTTCTTTATCGTTCCTCGAATAGCACCGCACTACTGTTTGGATTGGTCACAGTAGTTTGGTACAACGCAGCATATACGCCTTTGAAACGTAAGACACCACTGGCGGTCATCCCCGGCGCTTTGATTGGGGCACTTCCTCCGGCAATTGGTTGGACTGCCGCAGGCGGTACCCTCCTGGATCCGTTCCTTCTCATCATCGCTCTATTCTTCTTTGTGTGGCAAATTCCACACTTTTGGCTGCTGCTGCTAAAATTTGGCGATGAATTTGAGAAGGCAGGCTACCCAACCCTTACCAGCCGGTATTCAAGTCAGCAAATAGCTAAATTCACATTTTCCTGGATTTTGGTTACGGTAATTATTTCGATGATTATTCCTGTCTTTGGGATTAACAGCTCCCTGTTACTGTATCTTGGACTTTTTCTTATCGCAATGTGGTTACTGATGGCCAGCAGAAATTTACTTCACTTTACCGAGGATGTGGATACGCTAAAAAATGCTTTTCTCAATATTAATGTTTACATTATGCTGGTTATGTCGGCACTTACACTTGACCGGATCTGGTAATATGAGCTTCGGATTTATGATATTCCATTTGCTAAAAAATGATATTATCTTTACCTTAAACAGCTTTAATACCTCTAGTATATGTTTTCTAATCATTTTTTGATTTTCAAGAGACTGTAACTTACTTAAGCAAATTGGAGAATAACGATGGATTTTGATGTGTTAGTAATCGGCTCGGGACCAGGCGGTTACGTTGCAGCAATTCGCGCCACCCAACTGGGGAAAAAGGTAGGGATTGTTGAACGTGCCGAACTAGGGGGTATTTGCCTGAATTGGGGATGCATTCCGACCAAAGCTTTACTGCGGAGCGCTGAAGTCTACAACATCATAAAGAATTCTGAAAGCTACGGTCTGCCCGTTCAGAAACACTCGGTCAATTTTCCAAAAGTTATTTCCAGAAGCAGGGACGTAGCGGACAAGCTGTCCAAAGGCGTGGCTTTTCTCATGAAGAAAAACAAGATTGAGGTGCTTGTTGGATCCGCAAAATTGATCGATAAGAATAAAGTGGAAGTCACTCCCATTAAGGGAAGCAAAAGGTCAGTCACTGCTGCGAATATTCTGCTCGCCACAGGGGCACGTGCCCGCAATCTTCCCGGCATGGAGATCGATGGCAAACAGGTATTGAGCTACCGGGAAGCGATGGTTCTTGATAAACTTCCCAAGTCGGTTGTTATTGTTGGGGCCGGAGCTATCGGGGTTGAGTTTGCCTATTTCTTCCGATCATTGGGATCTGAAGTAACCATCGTTGAGATGTTGCCGCATCTCCTTCCCATTGAAGATGAAGAGATTTCAAAAGAATTGGAAAAAGCTTACAAGAAGCAGGGTATCAAATTCCATTTGGACAGCCGGGTTGAGAAATTGGAAAAGACTAGACAGGCTGTCAAACTAACCATTGTTAAAGGAGGAAAGAAGGAAAACCTCGCCGCGGAGAAAGTGTTAATGGCAATCGGCGTGCAGGGGAATATTGAAAATCTTGGTCTGGAACAGGTTGGTGTCCAGAACGAAAAGAATCATATCAAAGTGAACAAATTTTATCAAACCAATATTGCAAACATTTATGCCATTGGAGATGTGATCGGTGCTCCGTGGCTGGCACATGTGGCTTCCAGAGAGGGAATGAATGCGGTGGAGCACATGGCGGGCAAAGAAGTAATCCCGATCGATTACAATACGATAGCCGGGTGTACTTACTGCATTCCTCAAGTGGCGTCGGTTGGGTTGACCGAGAAAAAAGCCAAAGAGGCGGGGTATACTCTAAAAATTGGAAAGTTTCCAATGCGTGTGAATGGAAAGGCATTGGCATTGGGTGAAACGGAAGGTTTTATCAAAATTATCTATGATGAGAAGTATGGAGAATTGCTGGGCTGTCATATTATTGGCCCCGAAGCCACGGAGCTGATCACTGAAGTGACTCTGGCAAAATCAGTTGAATCAACCTATATGGAGGTGCTGCATACTATTCATCCGCATCCAACATTGAGTGAAATTGTCGCAGAAGCAACGCACGTTGCCATAGGAGAGCCAATTCAGATTTAGATTTAAATCCCCCTTAATCCCCTCTACGAGGTCGTAAACCCTTTTTCGAAGGGGGAAAAAATGGAAATGATGGAAGCAATTAATCAAGAAAAGTTATCTGTTATTGATTTGGGTCGGCAGCCATACCATCCCGTTTGGGATTTTCAGCGGGAATTGCAGAAAAAACGGATCGAGCAGCAGATTCCTGATACGTTGATTTTCGTTGAACATGATCCGGTTTATACGATTGGTAAAAGCGGCACCGATCTTCACGTCATTGCCAATAACGATTTCTTACAAGCGCATGGAATTAAAGTCGTGCAGGTGGACCGCGGCGGCGACGTAACCTACCACGGGCCCGGACAACTGGTGGGCTATCCCATATTTGATTTGCACCAGCACAAACAAAGCGTTTCCTGGTACATGCGCAGCCTGGAGGAAGTCTTTATCCAGGTTCTCGCTGAGTACGATATTAAGGGAGCGCGTTCCGAAGGTTACACCGGCGTTTGGGTTAAGGATGAAAAAATCACCGCGCTGGGAGTCCGCATTTCAAGATGGGTAACCATGCACGGATTTGCTTTTAACATAAATACAGATGTATCCCATTTTGACGGTATCATTCCCTGCGGAATTTTTCATCATGGGGTAACGTCATTGCAAAAAATATTGGGGCACGCTGTGGAAATGAACGAGGTCAAGCAAATTGTCATTGAAGCTTTTGAAAGAGTCTTTGATTTTTCAGAGACGGAAGCCGAAACAGCCATTTTCGCCACTAAAAATCGCCGGGGCGATCTCACATTGATATGATATTAGAGGAGAAAATAGTATGAGCAGGTTCCAGGGATTTACGAAAAAGGAACTGTTGGATATTTACAGGATTATGTTCCTTTCTCGTAAGATGGATGAAAGAATGCTGCGACTGTTACGCCAGGGAAGAGTTCATTTTCACATTGGCGCATCGGGGCACGAAGCAGCCCAGATAGGCGCCGCACTCAATTTTGCTCCGGGAAAAGATTGGGCATATCCCTATTACCGTGATCAGGCGTTTGTTTTGAAATGGGGGCAAACCATTCAGGAATTATTTCTGCAATATTTGGGTAAGAAGGATGACCTTTCCGGCGGGGGGCGCCAGCTGCCGCAGCATTTCGGACACAAAGCACTGCGGATCGTTTGCCAGTCCAGCCCCACGGGTACGCAATACCTTCAGGCGGTCGGCACGGCGATGGGTGCGGTTAAGGCCAAAACCGATGAGGTAGTTTACGTGAGCAGCGGCGAGGGCGCTACCAGCGAGGGTGAATTTCATGAGGCTCTGAATTGGGCCAGCCGCGATAAACTGCCGGTGATATTTCACATTGAGGACAACAATTTCGCGATTAGCGTGCACAAGTCCGAGCAAACCAGCGGGGCCTCGGTTTATAAAATGGTTTCAGGGTATGAAAACTTAGCCCGGTTTGAAGTTGATGGAACAGACGTCTTTGAATGCGCAAAAACATTTGCCAAAGCCGTCAAGCGGAGCCGTAAGGGAGAGGGACCGGCGCTGATCGTAACCAATGTCATTCGCCTGCTGCCTCATTCATCCAGCGACGATCACTCAAAATATAGATCAAAAAAGGAGCTTGAAGCAGATCTTAAACGCGATCCAATTGATGTGTTTTCCAAACGGGTTATAAAAGAAAAAATAATCACCAAAAAGGAAATTCAATCCATAGAAGAGGTAGTAAGCGTAGTGGTGGATGAAGCGACAGATTGGGTGATGGAGCAGCCGGATCCGGAACCAGAGGATGCATTGAAAAATCTTTACTTGAGCTGGCACAACCCCGGGCCGGAACCGGCCTACAACGGTAATGGCAAACCGATAATGATGCTCGAGGCAATCAATCATGCGCTGAAGGAGGAACTGGAAAGGAATGATAAAATCGTGGTCTATGGGGAAGATGTCGCTGATCCTAAAGGCGGCGTCTTTAACGTCACAAAAGGACTGAGCGATGCTTTTGGGAATGAGCGCGTATATAACTCTCCCATTGCTGAGGCAAGCATCGTGGGAACAGCAATTGGTCTGGCAGTGCATGGATTTAAACCGGTGGTTGAAATTCAATTTATGGATTATATCTGGCCGGCAATGATGCAAATAAAGGACGAATTGGCGACGATGTTATATCGTTCCAATGGGAATTACAAGGCCGATGTGGTAATCCGGACACCCGTAGGCGCTTATATTCACGGGGCTTTGTGTCACAGTCAAAATTGTGAGTCGATATTTGCCCATATACCGGGTTTGCGGGTCATTTTTCCAAGCAATGCCGCCGATGCCAAAGGATTATTAAAGGAAGCGATTCGCGGCGAAGATCCGGTGCTTTTTCTCGAGCACAAAGGGTTGTACCGCGCGCGGATTACCGAAAGACCGGAACCGAATGCCGATTATACCATTCCATTAGGCAGGGCAAAAATAATTCAAGAAGGAGAAGACCTAACTATCGTTACATGGGGAATGCAGGTTCATCAATCCCTACAGGCACTGGAAAAGATTTCTGATTTGAACGCCTCGATTGAAATCATTGATATTCGGACGCTCAACCCGCTGGACAGTGAAACCATAATAAATTCAGTTAAGAAAACGGGTAAAGCTTTAATTATTCACGAGGATCATATGACCGGAGGATTTGGTGCGGAGATCTCAGCCAGACTCTCCTCCGAAGCATTTGAATATTTGGACGGTCCCGTCATGCGGGTTGCAGCTGAAGATGTCCATCATCCCTATCATCCTAATCTGGAGAACCGCGTTCTTCCTGATGTGAACGGTATTGCCAAAGCAATTAGGAAAATCTTAGTCTATTAGGAGCTTTATTATGAGAGTAGATATAAAGATGCCCAAATTAGGTGAAAGTATCACCGAAGGCACCATCGTGAAATGGTGGAAGAAACCGGGCGATCATGTTCAGAAAGATGAAACCTTATTGGAGATTTCCACAGATAAAGTGGATTCGGAAATCCCCAGTCCCTACGAAGGTGAAATTGTGGAAATCCTCAAGAATGAGAATGATACGGTGGAAGTGGATTCGGTGATTGCCAGAATTGAAACCGACGCAAAAGAAGCTACTAAAGCAGCAAAGGTTACGGAACCGCCAAAGAAAGAGAAAAAGGAAGAAGCTAAAAAGGAACCGCTAATAAAGGAGCAGCCGAGGACCTCCCCCAAACCTTTCCCTACCGATGGCGGAGCGGTTATGGATGTGAAGATGCCCAAGCTGGGCGAAAGCATTACCGAAGGTACTATCGTTAAATGGTGGAAGAAACTTGGTGATCACATTAAGAAAGACGAAACCTTGTTGGAAATTTCCACCGATAAAGTGGATTCGGAAATCCCCAGTCCCTTTGAAGGAATCCTAACTGAGATTCTGGCTCAGGAGAATGATGTGATTGAAGTGGATTCCGTGATCGCGAAAATAGCAACAGGGGCCGGTGCGGCGGAACCACCAAAATCTTCACCGGTAACTGAAGTAGCGGAACAACCCATGAAGGAAAAAATGGTGGCGGAAGCTGAAGAACCGGCTCCAAGAAGAACTGAAAAGCCTGCCAGGAGTAAACGTTTCTATTCGCCTTTGGTGCTTAATATAGCCCGCAAGGAAAATGTATCCACTGCTGAACTGGAAGGAATATCCGGCACCGGTTTGGAAGGGCGGGTTACGAAAAAGGATATCCTGAGATATATCGACGATAAGAAAAAAGGAGTGGTGAGACCCGCTCCGGAGCGACCTTCCATCCCGCAGCCATCTCCGGAAGTATCTGCCAGGTGGCAGGAGAAGCGCGCCGAAATTATCCCGATGGACGCCATCCGCAAAAAGATTGCCGAGCACATGGTGAAAAGCAAGGCAACCTCCCCGCATGTGTATGGTGTGGCGGAATGCGATTTTACTCACGTGATGGAAATCGTTCAAAAACATAAAGGCGAGTTTGAAAGACGCCAGGGATTTAAATTGACCTTCAACCCGTTTATTCTTCAAGCCACGGTTAAATCATTAATGGATTTTCCCCGCGTGAACAGTTCCGTGGATGGCGATAATGTTGTTGAGAAATATTTTATCAATTTGGGTATTGCCGTTGCCACTGAACGGGGATTAATTGTGCCGGTGCTAAAAAAAGCCGAGGAAAAGAATTTTGTCGGACTGGCGCGAGCGGCATACGATATGGCAATGCGCGCCCGCAACCGCAAGCTGGAAATCGAGGATGTTCAGGATTCGACATTCAGCATTACGAATTACGGTATTTTTGGAAACATTATTGGACTCCCCATTATTAATCAGCCCAACGTGGCAATCCTGGGGGTAGGCGCTATTAAAAAACGCCCGGTTGTCTTGGAAACTGAGCACGGCGATTTTATTGGTATTCGCTCGCAGGGTCTCTTGACTCTATCTTATGATCATCGGATCGTCGATGGCGAACTGGGGGATAAATTCTTGCAGAGAGTTGTGTATTACATTGAGAATACCTCTGCCGAAGAACTGTAGCGCTCAATAATTCCTTCCACTTTTCAGAATTCCGGCTCACCAATCCGAGAAATGCGGCTGGCTAATCAGATATTATTTTTCTTAGTTTTTGTTATCACCATTTTTTCATATTTTATAGACGTGTGTGAACTGATTTTATAGAAGTCAAAGAAGTCAATATACAAGGAGAAAGCTATGCCACATCGAGTGATTAACTTTAATGCCGGACCCGCCACATTACCTTTGTCGGTTTTGGAAACTGTCCAAAAGGAGCTATTGGATTATAAGGGTGAAGGCATGTCCATTATGGAGATGAGCCATCGTTCCGCAACCTTTGACAATCTTTTAATGGAAACGGAAGCGCTGGTCAGAGAGATAATGGGCTTTTCGGATAAATATCACGTTTTGTTTTTGCAGGGTGGGGCAACCGCGCAATTTGCAGCGGTTCCGCTAAACTTGTCGCTGCCCGGGAAAACGGCAGAATACATAAACACCGGGTCCTGGTCGGAAAAGGCAATTAAGGAAATTCAAAAATTGGAAAAACCCTTTCGGGTAATTGCTTCGTCCGAGGATGATAATTACAGTTATATCCCATCTGACTTTTCGGTTGGCTCTGATGCTTCCTATTTGCACATAACTACAAATAACACAATTTTCGGAACGCAGTGGCAGGAATTTCCGGATACGGGAGGCATTCCTTTGGCGGTGGATATGTCATCCGATTTTTACTGCAAAAGATTTGATCCCAATAAATTCGCCTTGATCTATGCCGGCGCGCAGAAGAATGCCGGACCCGCCGGTGTTACCATTGTGATTATCAGAGATGATTTATTAGAGAGAACGCCCAAAAATATTGCAACGATTTTCAACTATAAAACCTTTGCTGAAAAGCATTCCATGTACAATACCCCGAATTGCTTTGGAATTTATGTGGTAAACCTGGTGATGAAGTGGATTAAGTCGCAGGGGGGCATCGATAAAGTCGAGCAAATCAATCGTAAGAAAGCTGACTTATTGTATGATGCGCTTGACAGTACGGATTTCTGCAAACCGCATGCAAGGAAAGACAGCCGTTCCTTGATGAATGTCACCTGGCGGTTGAACAGTGAAGATCTGGAGAAGAAATTTGTTGCCGATGCTAAAGGCAAGGGACTTATCGGTGTGAAAGGACATAGGTCCGTGGGCGGGATTCGGGCGTCGATTTATAATGCGATGACCGTTAAAGGAGTGGAAGAATTAGTAAAATTTATGAAGGAATTCGAGAGAACAAACGGCTGATTGCGCAACATTCGTTCTGGATATCTATTTTTGTTTTGCGGATCATATTTTTATTGCTATATTTACCGCTCGAAGTTTTGACGTTAATGGTTCATTAGTTAGTCAAGGAAAGCTCATGGCAAAGAAACAATCTTTTGAAGCGAAGACTCTAAAAAAAGGATCGACGCAAGAGTTCAAACCGGTTAAGGTAGTTTTCTCTTATCAAGCCGCCGGGAATAACGGGTGGCGCTATAAAGAGAAGCTTATCAAAGTACCTTTTGAGGCGAACGAAGAGCAATTCATTCAGCAGGAAATTGATAAAATTCGTAAGAAGTTAGCAGGATAATATCGGAGATAACGATGTCAAGAAAATGTCAGTTAAGCGGAATTAAACCTCTGGTGGGTAACAATGTCTCTCATGCAAACAACCGAACCAAAAGGCGGCAGTTCCCTAATCTTCAGTACAAAAAGTTATTTGTCCCCGAACTAAATAAATACGTTCGAGTCAAATTATCTGCAAAGGCGCTAAAAGCGGTGACTCGCCAGGGATTGCTGGCATACTTGCGCAAACAGGGTGTTGCGTTAAAAGATATTCTATAATCAGATTATAAAACCAGGTATAGAAAATCCATCCTTGAGAAAGTCAGGATGGATTTTTTGTTTTATTGTCGCCGCCCAGTATGCTAGCCCCAGAATCAACAGACAATAAACCAGATTCTAAGGATTGGTTCAATTCGGCGCGAAGATCTTTCCCGGTTTCACAAACGCTTTTCAGATTTGCCAGGCTGTTTATCCATCCGTCGTGTGTTCCTTCGTAAATTGCATCAAATATCTTGTTGCATTTCATACCCGATGTGAGGATACACACGCTGGTTTTGTTTTTGGATATTTCGTGCAATTCATAACATTGGCTGATGGGCAGATCATGAGGGTTTTCTGTTAGGTTGCGAAAATGCCCTGAGTGATCAATCCATTCCAAATAGTCAACTTTGAAGGAATGGGGAAGATCAAAGCTGCGGTATCGGGCTTTGCCAATGACTGATTTCTTTCCAAAATGCCAGATGTATTCAATCTCACCCCCTTCGCGGGGATCGGATTTACTGTCATGTGTCCACCAGGAATTTAGTCCGTCTGATGTTGTAAGCGCATCAAATACCCTGGCGATAAATGCATCAATGTTAATCCGGATATCAAATGCACGGTAAATCCTTACCGCAGATTTAAGTTTTTCAATATCCTTCATTTTTGACTCCTCGACGAATCGTCGGAGACATATTTATGAAATTAGGATTAGTTCAGAATTTCACTTCTTACATATTCGTCAATTTTAGTGCGTAAATGACTTGTTTATTAAATTATTGCTGCCATTCCCGCCTTCTTCACTGAGGAGATAAGCAAGTATTGCCATGGAAGCGCTGCCCAGTTCGAATTCGCGAGGATGCACTGCTGAAAAGACATCGTTATCTGAGTGATGATAATCGAAATAACGCTGGCTATCCGGAGCATATCCAATTTTCAGGGGACAGTTTCTTATTTTTGAAATATCGACACCGCCGTACCCCTTTCTGATCCAATCGATTCCGGATTGATGAAGATAGGTGAGCCATTGATTTAAATATGCGATGCTCAATGAATCTGCATCCACTGTAAATCCCCGCGGGGTAAACGCGCCCCTGTCGGCTTCAATGGCCGCGATATGAATGCCGGTTTCCGACGAATCCACAGCCTGACCATATTTTCTAGCTCCTCTGGAGCCGTTCTCCTCGTTGATAAAGAAGACACATCGAATGGTGCGTTTTGGTGTAATATTTAACCGATTGAATAAATCCAGGACCTCAAGCGTTTGGATGCAGCCTGCCCCGTCATCGTGCGCACCATCCCCCTTGTCCCAACTGTCAAAATGCCCGCCGACTAAAATGATCTCTTCCGGCTTCTCTGAACCTCTAATCTCCCCGATTACATTATACGATTTTGCATCGGGAAGTGTCCGGCAGGAAAGATTCAACTTTAGTTTTAGATGCGAATTTTTTTCTAAGGCATTGCTTAATCGATCCGCCCCGACCAAACTGATTGCTGCCGTTGGTATTTGATTCACGGTATCGGAATAGGACATCATCCCGACGTGGGGGACATCGTCATATTTTGTTGTTACGGAACGGACTAACGCGGCAACTCCTCCAAATCTTGCTGCCTGAACTGAACCATTTGTCCGATACTTCACAGCCTCTCCATAAGCCGAAAAAGTGCTTAACCGGGTTGGATCCATTGGTCTATTGAAAAAAATGATTTTTCCTTTGGCCTCACTCGCTCTGCTTTCAAGATCTTCAAATGATTTTACTTCCAGCACTCCTGCTGTTAAGCCCTGTGCAGGTGTCCCAATACTTCCCCCTAATGAGGCAATACTCAACCTCTGCTGTGAATCAATAATCTCTGCCTGTTCAATGCTACCTCGCTCCCAATGCGGTACCATAACCGGCTGCAACACCACCTTGTCTAATCCCATTTTCTCCATTTCCCTTTTCGCCCATTCAATTGCTTTCAGGGAGTTTTCAGATCCGCTCAGCCGCGGACCGATGTCACTCAATTCCTTTAGCCATTTATATCCTTTTTCATCATTAAGCGCGGCAGCTACAATTTTTTTTGCCGTATTCATGTAATTTTGATGCTTTAGTGAATCAGCATCTTGGCTATGCCCCGTATTCATAATGAGTGCGAAAGCAAATATCCAGCAGAAGATGTTTGATACTTTTTCCAATAGCGGCTCCAGGCTTAAATTGCAGTGA
>Ga0209536_100003207_pt1 | contig 26339 bp, 19 predicted proteins | sample DeeMarSeWOR28_12_FD_187461 | JGI IMG/M metagenome (GOLD analysis project Ga0209536, IMG submission 187461) | Marine sediment microbial communities from White Oak River estuary, North Carolina - WOR-2-8_12 (SPAdes) (version 2) | ecosystem: Environmental > Aquatic > Marine > Intertidal zone >...
CGTCGTATCCTGCCCTTGCGCATGTTCTTGTAATGGTTCCAAACCTTTATTATTTTTATCACTGGTGGTTTCTTCCCATGCCTCCATAATGGCATTGCGTAGTTCGGCGGGCCAGTCAGCTTCATCGATCGATTGAAAATCAGGCCATTTACTGGCAGGCACATTATCTCGAGGAGTATCTTCCTTGCGTATGATTAACTCGGCTTCATAACCATCACGCAATCGTGCTGCGCTCACTGCATCAATGGACTGGAACGGACCTAATGCAAATACCGGCGTCTTACCCCGTTCGCAAGCCACAAACTTGATAAAAAGGTCCACAACAACACCTGATGGAGAGTCTTGCCATGCCCGACCTGCCTCATGCCAGCCTTCGCGCAAATCCTGGTTTTGCTGTTCCTCGTACCATTTTCCCAGGCGCAAACACAGCGATCGTTGCACTTCAATCAAACGCCCAAGACGATCAACGGCAAGTCCTGGCTTCACCCGGATACGCTCAGCTTTTGCTTCGATGTCCGGTGGTGTTGCAGGTACTTCCGGTTCATGGACAACCCGCAATCCCGCGACGGTACCACTGCCGTTGGTATAAGCCAGGGCACGGGCTAGGCGGCCGCGATGATAATCCTGCTCCGCCTGAAAATCTTCCGCGTTAAGCAAAGCACCTGTGGCGTAAAACACTCTATCGGGTCCTTCCACGGATGGTAATGAATCGTCCTGCTTGCCCATAACTATCTCCAATGAGTACTTTTGCGTAAATGACTCTTTAATTAAATACGCTGCATTTCATTACTAAGGTTTGGTGTAATGCAAACTGCCATATCACAGATAAATTGCTATTTCTTTTTTGTGCCTTTCTTCACTGATTTTTTCTTAACGCTTTTCTTGGCCACTTTTGTCTTTTTCGTTATCCTGCCTGCCGCCTTTTTCTTCGCGGGTGTTGTTTTCTTTTTCTTAGCCGATTTCTTGGCTGTCTTTTTCACGGCCTTCTTCGTGGCTTTTTTCTGCGCTTTGGTCTTAACCGCGGTTTTGACCGCCGTTTTTTTCGCTCGCTTGGACGTCAGGATTTCTCTATCACTTTCACCCGCCGTTACTGACGCTCGCGTCACTGCCTCCAGCCCCGGCTCGCCTGTCGTTCGTAATACCGGACCTGTTGTCGGCGTGCTAATGGGCCTTGGAACCAGGATATCCGTATCCGTGATACCGGGTCTCGGTACCAACGCGATAACGTTCACGACGACCGACGCCGGCTTGCTGGGCTGCCCCCGGTCATTAACAACCGTGAGGTTAAACGTATGCCTACCAACCGGTAGCCCACCATCCACCTCGACAAATGGCGTGGTTGTTTTCACCTTGGGTGTTCTTCTGAAATCCACCATTGCTTATCTACCCATGTTTACGAACCATCGCTTAGGAAATCAATTCCCACTGATAACTGGCAATTGTTCCGCCGATATCCGTAGACAATTTACCGTCAAGAATGAATCCGCTACCAAAGGATAGTGTATTATTTGGCACCGGCCTGCCTTGACTGTCCCTTAACTCCAAGACCGCGGTGGGTGCTGTCCTATCCAAAACAATCACTGTAATTTGGTCAGGCTGGGATGGGTTTCCCGCATTGTCAGTGACTGTTAATTGAAATACATGCCGGCCCACACCCAGTTTCTGATTGGGCATGTTAATGACCAGTTGTGAATCGGTCGTCTTTTGTGGCTCGGCAATAATGTCTTCCAGATTGATAGTAGTCATTTAATTACTCCTCGCTTTTATATTCCCAGTCATAACTTACGATTTCCCGGCCGCCAAAAGCCCGCGATTCGCTGGCATCCAATAGAATGCTTGATCCAAAATTAGCGCTCACATCCGGCGCTATGGCAACCGGCGGTTTATCGAATGAAATTGGCGTTCCGGACCCAATACCTTCCAGGCGCGGATCCAGTGCCGCCGGCCCATAAACAAAATCCCGAAATCCCAAATGGCCTTTACCTATACGTGCCTGTTTGGTTGGAATTCGCTTTGCGAGATACGTATCCACACCTACTAGCGAGGCCATACCGACTAAAAAGGGATTGGATGCCGTCAACACACGAAATTCCACATGCGCCGGCATTTCATGTTCAGCAATGCGTTGTATCAGCCCCAGATCCTGCGGCTCGACTTCCTGGTGCACCAATATCGTTACCCGGTAAGCCAGTTTGTCAAACAACTCATCAATCGCTTTTTGTTCCGAGGTATCCACCGGAAGATCCGAGCTAAACAACGCCAGGAATTCCTTTTTGTTTTCGTCGCCAATAAACAACGTATCACCGACATATGAATTTCCCGATACTGCGCCACCTGCGGTCAGCGGATCATCCCTGTCATCAAGATCGGCGCCAATAATTGTGGCAAAGGTTCGGCGCAGGCGGAAATCCTCCAGTACCACAATTTCTCCCCCACTAACGCCACCGTCGGTGGCAATTTCCAAAGCCGCTTTCAAACCGCGCAGTGTTCCATGCCAGCGGTAAAGTTCTGGCGCCGCTTGCAGAAACTGACGTTGCGTATATTCAGGCAATGAATTATCTAAATCGTAACCTATCCAGCTTCCCAGCCATGCCAAAGAATCCCGGGGCACCGTCTGCGGGCACGTCAATAAATACGAACTGGCAATCCGATCTTCGATGTTGGTTAATACACCTTCTACGTTACCGATATAGCGCTCCAGAAAATCCGGCGCGGTTGCATTGCCTTCATCATCTGCTTCAGGCAGGAACGTCGACTCACGATAGAGCTGGGGCAGGTACTGATTGATGTATGAAAAGCGCGAACCATACGCGCGGATAGCAAATATTTCCGGCGTTGCATGACCGTTGCCGATTAATTTCACGTATACGTGTAAATATCTGCCAGTTAATGACCGCACACGGCGCGTGGATCGTTGAATCAAAACACTGAATAATCCACTTTTGTCGCGCTCAATCTCGCAAGGCAATAATCCGGTTTCATGGGGTATCTCCGAAGCGGTGGATTCCCATACTCCTATCGGTATATCAGCTCGACCACCCTGCTCAAACATCTTGCCAAAGCGATGTTCATACCACTGCGATGCATCAATAGCAGCCAATGGCAGTCCATCCCTTGTTGTCGCCAACCATACCTTTATGCCGCAGCCTTTAGGAATCACTGCTTCTATAAATAATCGGTGCCATGTCATTTGCGCAGACTTACTGTCCAGCGGTGCAATCACTTGATCGTTACTTGCTTCTCCTTCTTTGGCAAAGAAGGGAAAAGACAAACGGTGTAGGGCACGGCTGCCGTCGGCGGTAGGATAGTGTGGCGGCAATTGCAAACTATGAATAAATGGCGCTTTGCTGAAATTTTTCTTCAAAGGATAAAGATCACCAACCGGCCACATGCCGTCTTGCCCGCTGTCCATGCGATACACAGGTGCTTCCTCAGTGACACCGGCCAGTAAAAACGCCATACGGCTTTCCGAAACCCAGTGCATACTATAGGGACGCGCAGAACCTAATAACGCTACCGGTGATGTCAGTTGCAGTTGTTCCGACAACAGACGTACTGATGCATTAGTATCTTCCACCCAGCTCAGGACGGCGAGCTTGCCCTGTGGACTGCAGGCAATAGCCACAGGTCTTTCGCCAGCAGGCCAACTGACTTTATCAACTTCGATCATTCTGGGTGGATTAGGATTTTCCGAACAAGGCCGGGTAACATCGGCACTAAATGTTCGATGCGATAATTTGTGCAACGGCATGCCACGCACCCTGGCCAACCTCTGGTTATCCCTGTCAAGAACCCAGACACCTTCATTCGGATCGGCAGTCATTCGCCAGGCCTGAAAATCACTGAGCCCTGGCACTTCCACATTTTGTTCTTTCCAGCGCTCACGCCGATCATGCATCACGATTTTGCCGTCAATGGCAATATATAAAACACCATCGTTACCCATGACGATATCAGTCACTTCACTGCTGGCATCAGGTGCGGTAAAGATGATGACTTCACTTTCCAGCGCACCCGTCGCAATAATACTATGCGTGGCGTCATCCCAATAGGCACGGTTACCGTAGTTATCGAGCGTTTGCGGTGTCAACTCCAGGCGCTCTTCAGCCAGTTGCGCATCGTCATTAAATATCAGTTCTCGGCGCTGACTGCTAAGCCTTAATGAACGGCGCGCGCTGTCATATTCCGCGCCGGAAGGATTCCCAATCAGATTCCAGTGAACCTGATCCGACAACAACCAGAAGCGTTGGCCATTCGCGTCCACTAACAAACCTCCGGAACAACAGGCACTGCAACACCGCCTTTGCCACCACCAGCGGCAAACGGATCCGGCAAGGAGCGCAAATCATTACTGGGAACACCATCAGTTGTGACGACAACAGAAAGTAATTCCGGCAACTGCCAATTTTCCAAGCCGAGTTCAATCGCATCACAGGCTTTTAAGCGTTGAATCATTTCCCAGGACTGGTTACCCTTCCTAAACAGATTAATACCGCCCACCGTGGCTACACCTGGCACCCGCGCAACTTCTACTTCTAGTTCACGGTCCTGAACGGAACGGCCTAAGGGCCAGCCCTCACCTTGCGGACCGTCCGGCGGCAAACTCCATAAATAACGTTTAATGGCATCACGCACGTTATTAACAACCTGGTCATAACCAAATCCGTCGCGCACGGTGATACCAATGCTAAGTCCCAATGGAATATATTCACAACCAATGACATATAATTCTGTGGCCAGGGGACGGCGATCTTCAAGATAGGAATAGACTTTCTCAATAAATGGCTGGTCAGGCCTTGGATTCGGTGCTTCTGTCATGGCTTTAAATGGCAATACCATCACTGATACCACACCCGGTACCCCGTCGCGGCGTTGCAGTGGCACAAAACGCGGCAATACTTCCACACGTCCTATGCGCACACCGGGAGTGTCCGCTGCCAGTGATTTGTAATCATTTTCGGTAACACTGCGATTGCGGTGTTGCAGCCAGCTGGGAATCCGCTGTTCTGCCTCGGCAATGGTTTCCGCTTCACTGCCGCCTTCCGTAGCGATACCCTGCACCACAACAAGTTTACGATTCACCTTGTTGCCTTTTAAATCACGCGCGGTTATTTTGGCCAGGGTGGCTTTAGGCAGGTTGCCCGCACTACCACCACCGGCGCGCATCACTTCCACTCGTACGCGGCGGCCTACTTCAGGTATGCGTCCGTATATTCCATTACCAAATGTTACCGTACCCGCTTCACCATCCAGCATATAAACCGCATCATCCCGGTCCATTAGCGCCAGGTCATCGACACGTCGCCATCTAACATAACCGCGTCCGGTTTCTTCTACTTGTAAACTGAATGTATGCTCTTCCACGGAACGCGCTGGTAGTTGCATGACCTGATCGGCGCTGCCGTCACTCTGGCCGACAACACGGCCTGTTAGCGTTTGACGCTGATCTATTTCCACCGCGTTAATACCCACCCAGCTTAGCGCCATGGACTGGACGGCTTTCGACGGCCGCAAACGCAGCCAGGTAACTATCCTGGCGAGTTTTTCCGGATCATCCAAGCGCGGCGGCCGGTCACCCACACCGGCATTGGCGTCAACACGCACATCGCCTTCGAGCACACCAAAATCGTCAGCGTCGCCGGGCAATATGTAGCGTTCAACACCGCGCTTGGTAAAATCATCACTGGTATCCGCAACGCGGGTTAATTGAGAGTAAACAGGTTCATCGTTATCCAGTTGATTGGTGCTGATTTCCCACACATGGGGAATACGGCCCGGTTTGCGCACTTCATCAAATGTTGCAGGCAGCGTAATAGCAGGTGCTATACCAATGTTAATCAGTGGCGGACGTCCATCATCTTCACCTGCCAGAGTCCTTTTCACAGCTTCAACATTTGCCGGCGTTGCTGCCAACACTGCAACCCATAAGCTGTTATCCGCGGTATCCTGAACCAGATCGACACCAGCCTTGTTTACCATGCCATCATTGAAAATCGGCGTTGTCACGTAACCTGAAAGCTCTCCGTCGATCTCATGAAACTCGCGCAACCCGTCCAGTACGTCGGTCATTTCCGACACTTCATCATCATTAAGCGGGCGTTTATAAAAACACTCGGCCGTAATGGGCAATACAGTCACTTCTGAGCGCGTTTCAAAGTTCACCGGACCGGATACCATTGCCAGTGGCGCTAACGATATTGCATCCGTAGCTTCCGGCTCATTGAGTTGCACGGACACAATACCCTGTGCTGCTTTTGCGGACTGCATTGGCTGGCCTAAAAGCCGTAGAAAAGCCAGCCGCTGCCGTTCCGGGATTAAATTGGCGCGATACAATATGGTATCGCCGAGCCAGGCAAACAGTTCCAGCAGCGTGCGTCCCGGATCACCGGCTTGTGGCACCCACTCCGGTGTATGTGCCGGTATCCGTGCAAGTAACTCGTCAACGAGATCTTCAAAATTTCGATCGTCTAATCTCGGTGGCGTGATTGGCATAGTTTACGCCTCCAACTCCATAGTCATGCCCATTTGCCGCGGCTGATTCGAACGCCGCAACCGATAAGCGATTTCAACCCTGACCGCCGTCGGGCGGTCCTCGATTTCCCACACATCAACGCGGTCCAGAACAATGCGTTGCTCCCAACGCTCCAGTGACTCGGTGATCAAATCACGAATCTGGCGACGCGTGGTTAATGTGTTTTGCTCGTGCACCAGACTTTCCAGACCACCACCAAAGGCAGGCCGCATAATGCGTTCGCCGGGCCGCGTGCGTAAGATAATTTGAATGGACTGCCGTACGCTTTCTTCCAGGGATGGAAAACGTAACCGGCCATTGTCATCGGGCAAAGGCAAAAACGGCCAATTTACGATTTTATGGACACTACTGCTTTCCGACACTTTCATTTCTCCCTGTTGAATAACAAAACACGTGCACATGTCCCTACAGCAATATTACTTAACAACGTGACATACCATCGTTTCATATCCGCTACCCTTTCTTTCCCTTCAGGCCCGGAATCGGTAAACACACGAATAAAAACGGGATCCAACGGAAAAACAGATCAAACAGCGCCACCATGATCATCAAGAGAATCAGGGCACACAAAGTAATAATCGGAATCGACAATGAACAAATCATCCCGAAACTTATTCCACCCTTTTTACAAGGGCCCGTCTTGCCTGGATTAGGCAAGTCTTTATGAAATGGCCACGGCAACACGGATAGCACCAGATCACCCAGGGTGATTTTGCGGATTTTTTTGATCTTTCCACACAACATGTCAGAAATAATAAAGGCGGTATTCTTTTTATATTTACGCAACCCGGCCGGCGAGATGTCTACGGGCATGGGTATGCGTACCGGACGCGCGGGTGCGTCCGGATCAAAAAATGGCGCCATCTGAAATGCCCGGGTAGGATGACTGACGAGGGCGGGAAACAAGGGACCGCAATTGGGTCTTTCATACACGCAGCGTACAACAAACCAAGCTTCTTTCTGGTCCAGTACCGGTTGTGAACTGAATAACTCTTCAGTTTCGGGCGGTGCGGGCAGAATCTTACCCACCAAATCGGCCAGTGCATCTATCAGCGCAAGATCATAGTCCAGCGTGTCGCTCGGATCGGTGATCTCCGGATAGTCAACGCCGGGTATTTCCGGCGGCAATGGTTCCTGGTGTTCGGGATCCGCCAATGGAAATAAAAAGCTGGGCCATTTGGGGTCAATCGTCAATGGCTTGTCATCTTCATCAAAACGAACAAATTCATTGTCAACCGATTCTAAATTGTCCTCCAGATCGAGGATCGCCACCAGTGCGTCCATGAGTGAACGTTTGACCAGGGCAGCTTGACGCCTCAGTGTTATATTCAAAGTATCATTGGTTAAATACTGATCCTTGATTTTTACCAGTGAATCAATCAGCGCATTGGACACCGTGGTGGTATTGATCGCGTTCAACAGACTGGTTTCATCTTCGCTCAGAATGTCAGTCGTTGCACGACCGTTGGCAACCTCCCAGAGATTGGGCAGGTACTGTTGTAGGAACTTGGCGAAATCCAATAAGACGTACCATGATGCCGTCTGAATATTATCGCGTGCCGTACGCAAAGCGCGTTCGTCTTCACCGGACTTACCGCCACCTGCATCTATGTTATCGAAAGACCGCGCCATGTTCTCATTCTTGAACTGCGCCTGTTCAACCAGAATTTTCCAGGGTTCGCTAACATCGGTTTGAAAGCTAATCTTTGCCTGTGACGCATTTTCCTGGATAACTTCTGTTTCACCTTCTGCTTGTCCACTGTTTACCGAATCATCCGCCGGCGCCCCCATCCAGGCTTCGCGTTTACCCACCGGAATTAAACCGCTGTGCAGGCTGCGGTTATGATTGCAGGAATCTTTATAGTTCACGGGAAACATAGGCAGTTGCTCTTCCTGTGGAATCAACTTTTTCGTGGTTGCCTTGTTATATTGATCGATGCGTTGCCACTTTCCACCTCGGGATGTCAGTACAAATGCGTATTCATCCCATTCATCAATATTGTCGATCGTCTGGTTTGCCGTGCTCGTATCTGTGTTGCTATCCGGCGGCACTAAGCGTCGTACCACAAAGCTGACTTTTTCGTTGCGCACAAGGTCCAGGACGCGGTCAGGTAAACCCGGTTGCCTGTCAATGAGAGATGCTGATACTAGATAAAAGCGTTGATGCGCAGACTGAAATAACTTTAACGGCAAAGCTTCTGAATTTTCATTGCGAGGAACCACGACACTTTGTTTTGGGTGCGTCAGCAATTTTCCGGTACCCGGTTTTTGTTTTTCGGCTAACTGCTTGGTCCGGTTAATAAGATAAGCGACACTAGACTCATCTGCTGGTTTTTTTGTCAGGCGGGGCGCGGGCATGGGTGATCGCCAAGTTTCCGGTTGCGCGACCCATTCCGCTATCCGTTTGGGATTTTCCTGCAGTAAGGACAACATATCGTCCATGAAGGTATCCGTGGCAAAGCGCAGAATGCTGGGTTGGGGTGCAATGTCTTCATTGATCACACGAATACCGGTGCTGCTGTTCTCCGCCCATAAAGGCATCGGAGCCCGCCAACTGATACTGTGCTTCATTGTCAGACTTACCATATGTTACCTGCTCCTGGTGTATAGGATGCGCTAATGATGCTGTTACAGATCACGGTATCAGCCTGTACCACACCGCTGAACCTGGATAGTCCGGCATCCACTGTAACCATCGCCGCTGATATGCTGACCTGGGTCGCCTGGACTTTCACATTCATGGAGGTATTAACGGTTACACCCTGGGGATCGATGGTAAGCGTGGTGCCCGCTGCCTTGAATTCTATTTTCCCACCACCTTCATCAGTGAGTTCACCACTAACACCACCCGGGGTTGTAAAAAGCACCTTGGCGCTGGAAGGACTTTCCTCTTCGATCGCGATACGTGTACCTTCCTTACCTTTTATCGTCCAACGGTCAACACTGTCACCGCTGCCTCCCAGTTGTTCCGGCACCTGTGTGCCGCCATTCCATAGTGCACCGATAACAATGGGAAAGCGTGTATCGCCATTCACGAAGGTAACCAACACTTCGTCACCGACATCTGGAATTAAAAACGCACCGCGGTTTTCACCGGCAAAAGGTACCGCTACCCTGGCCCATAATGGCGCATCCTGGTCACCCACATTATCGTAACTAAGTAAACGCACCTGCACTCGTGACAAATTTTCCGGATCCTGCACGGATACCACTTCTGCCAGGTAATTGTCTCCGGCGGCGCGAGTAGTGACGCGTTCTAATAATTCAGTATCACTCATTATGGATTACCCAATGTGTAGCACTCGGCTTCAAAGTCAGTTTCATAACCTTGCCGCACATCATAGCGATGATGCACTGCAACCACGTAGTAAGTGTTCTGGAACCGCGCGCTAACACCCGTAAGCCGGATATGTGTACCCACGCGCAATCCCGGATTACCTTCTGCTGTGCCGTGCGCACATACAAAACGTCTCGCCCGCTGATCAAATACAGTATCCGCGAGTGCCTGCGCCTCATCATTAGTACCCACAGCAACATGTCCTACATGTTCTGTTCGCTCGCCAATCGTTTGCGCAAGGACCTGCGAGCCGCGGCGTCCTTCCCCAGGACCCAGGTTAGCTCCGGTACTGGTTGCAGTCACACGCTGTCCGCCCAATGCATCCCAACCTGAAACCGTGACCTCTGATACTTGCCCGGTTAAGTCTGCAATAAATCTCACGCTGCGCAATTGACTGAACATGGCCAGTTCCAGTTCGCCCCGTTGCACATCCTTGCGGGGTGAAACATGCAACTCATTGCCAACAACTTGCGCATCGGCATCATAGCGGCGCAGTATACGCCGTAGGAACGCCAGATCACTTTCATTGAGCTGGACCCATGTGCCGACTGTGTCTGTCAATCCTGTGATGACGGGGCTAACACTGATGTTGGACGCAATCGTATTGGCCAGATCGGAAATTGAAAGATCTTCATAAATTTGTGTTTTGCGCGTCATTCGTGCGGCTTGTAATGCGTCTTCCGCCAAGATCAGCAATTCAGGGGGATTGGTTTCAGGAAAATCCGCTTCCAATCCGGTGATCGTGCCGCGGAAAATTTCCTGGGGTGCCGTCGCATCGCCGGTATATACGGTAATCGCCGCACCTAGCTTGATTTGCTCTTCATTCTCAAACGCATAATCCGCACCGCCGCTCGGATCACTGGCAATATTACTCAGGCGCAATTCAAGCGCGGATAAGCCACCTTCCTGTTCCCTCATATCTATGCCGATGAGGAGCTCACTGGCCATCGCAAACTCCTGTCCGTCAATGCGAATCGTCGGCCGTGAACTATAAACAGCCATTTGACTTACTGCGGCTTCAGACATGAATTGCTTCCTTGTTGATCTCGTCGGTTAATTTCACAATGTTTATTCGGCCAGTAAACGTTTTGCGCGCCGTTGCTGGGTTTCCAGTATCTGTACCACTTTTTTTTGCGTATCTTCTCCGGCAGAAGCGTCTTCTGATGCCTCCGATTCCTCGGCGCGGGAAACCGGTGGTTCTATTGTGGCAACGACTTCGTCAAAAATGACTGCCATGACTAACCTCCATCAAACTCGATTTTGGATTTCAATTCACCCGCCTGGCCCACTTCCGCTTTCATGCTGGCTGATCCCTGCAGTCCGGCGCCACCACCCAGACTAAATGCTGCCTGGTCACTGGTGCCAAAGTTACTGGTCACATCAGTCTCGATGAACTTGTCGAGATTCAGAGTTTGCGACGCACGGGAACTAGTTGATTGCGTGTGCAAACCAGAAAAAGCACCGGCACTTGCGCTGACACCCGCCGACGCGCTGGCACCTAAAGAAACGCCTGCAGAAGCTCCCGCCGAGACACCCAGACCCAGATCGATACCGGCACCTATGCCTGCACCACCACCGATGCCAATACCTGCGCCGCCGCCAATACCCAATCCGCCACCCACTGATAAGCCGGCACCGCCGGAGGCAAATGCAGCCGGGCCTTTTAACGACACCGAGCCGCCAATTTCCAATGATGCGGATCCGGCAAAGCGCATACTTTCCAGACCATTACTGGCCGCAATATTTTTTCCGGCTGCAGGATTACCCGCCTGGGTGGCAACACCCGTGGCGCCCGTACCCGACGGCGCAGTAGCCGGTATCGCAGAGTTGGGTAATCCTGCCGAACCACCTGTACCAGCTTTGGCTTTTTCCGAACCGCCTTCGAATACATCGTCCTGACTGGACATGGTGATATTCGTGGATGCGCGCAAGGGCACGCCATCCGAAGAAAAAAAATCAATGGTTTCTTTATAAGACTCCACCATTCCCTTGAAGGTATATAAACCCCATTCAAAAATGACGATCGGCGGTGTTTTACCGGATTTGGGCTCCATGAATTTCGCGACTTTAACCGTATGCAAACGCACGTCCTCTCCGGAACCTGTGGTATCAAAGGTCAGGTCCATAGTCAGCTTGCCGGTGCTATCACTGACATATTGTTTTTTCTTGTTGCCGCTACCCTTGTTCTTCAAATTATTAGTGATGGAATACTGCAGACTTTCCGGATTGAAATGCACTTCAATCTTTTCGCTTGATCCCTGGACCTTGAAAAAAGCGCGCTTTACGGTTTCCGGATTTGCCATTGCCTGCTATCTCTTCCCTGCTATCGCCTAGTTAAGATTACCTGTTAATTCCTTACTGCCGACCATGCTCAATCCTTCGTGCGCCAGGTGCAGTTCTTCTACGGCGACATCAGTTCCTTTTGCATTCAGGTCGGCAGCTTTGAACTTGATAGGCAACGCACGCGTGAGTTTCCAGCCCAGCACAGCCTTGCCGGAATTGTCAAACATGGTAATCACCGCGTTTAACCTGTGTGCGTATTTTCCGGTGCCCACAAATTCATACCAGGTCCACAAGTCTTTTGTCGTTGTCATGCCACGTTTTAATATCAAGGTGGCAAAGGTCACTTTACCTGCACGCTGATTGGCTCCCCAATTGCGCCCGCCTTCTTTAATTACTTTCGGTTCCATGGTTGCTTCAAGCCCGGAACATTCTGCGAAGGCGCCACTGCAGAGTACAACCTTGGAACCTTCCGAATCGCTGGTTAGCAATTGTTCCTTAAAGTCCACTTGAAAGCGGAACACATGCATAGGGTAAAGCGTGTTTTCCTTAAGATCCGTCATGCAACCGCATCCCCTATACCCAGTGCTGTTAATGTCACCTGCCCACCCTGGTTCATGGCAAGATAAATATCTATTGATTCGATGGAAGCTGCGGGCTCGATATGCATTTCCGCAATCACTCGCCCGGAATCGATATCGTTTTGCGTCATAGTACTGCGATCACAGCGCACGAAAAACGCATCCTCCGGTTGCTTGCCGCGCAACGCCCCCAGGTTATACAGAGTTAACAACAACTCGTTTAGTCGCTGCCTGATATCTGCCCACAATGACTCACCATTATTTTCAAACACATATTCTTCACCTGCGCGCCGTGCCGCCCGCACCACGAGAGCAATAATACGGTTAATACTTGCTGGACGATGATTAGTAACGTTACTGGTGGTTACATCCGATAACAGCTTTATGCCATCCGGTGTAAAGCCAAACAGGGAAACCCGGTCGATTAAACCAGCATCGGGTGAAGCATCACTCAACGCTATATTCGTAGCTGCATACATCTGGTCCTGGCGCAGCATGGGAAAAATATCAGTAACATCTGTTTGCAATAAATTAGTAACGCTGCGGTATGCGCCTTGCCTTAATGCGTTCCTGGCTAACAGTCCTGCTAACGCGCCTTCCGGCACTTCCAGTAATTCAGGCAAATACCGAGAGCCCGCTGTTTTTAACCAGGGATAACATAGTTGCACAAAGGTGCTGGAGATGCTGCTGTTGGTTTCTGTTTCCACGGATCCTTTGAGCCACTGCTTCAGATGCATATACTCCAGCAAACTGTTGACGGCGTGTGTTGATGAATCCGGTAACGGAATCCCCGCCACCAGCTGTACTTCCCGGCGATGTTGCGCGATAAATTCAACAACTCTGAAAATTGCATTGCGCCATTTGGTATAACCGGCTTCATTGGTTCGTGGTGCCGGGATTGTCGCTACCAGATTATCCGGCGGCTCAGGTGCCACCGGTTCGGAGCATTCAACAAACTGTTCGGGAAGTTCCGGTAAATGCGGTATCTCCGTGGCAATCCTCGACTGGTCGGAATGAACAAGATCCGGTAGATCCGGCATGCTGAGATACGACACATCCGACAGACCAAATAAATGGCCAATACCACGCCAGCTGGTCCGGTCAGTCTTGCTGGCATTCACTACACCAGGAAAACCGGGGATGATTTTTGCGATCAATTGGTCGCGCTCGATGGTCGTGGCGTTCAGGGTTACCGGGCTGCCCACGCGTACTACGTAACACTTGCGGCCACCTTGCGCAAAGAAAGAACGTACTGCGGCGCCCAAATAGGTTGCTCCCTTGATTCCGCTTGCAGTGAGTTGCCGTTCATCCCAGGCGAATAAATCCTGGAAAGATTCCCAACTTTCTACGGGCACCGGTACATCCAGCAGCGTTTTCGCGCTCTCTCGGTGATAGGTTGCAGTAAATCCATCCAGGGAGTCCAGCCATCCCTGCTGGAACAACCATTTGTGGATTTCAGGAGGCAACTTGCCATCACGGAAATCCACCAGGCCAACAAAACAGGCGATATCCATACGATTTGGCGCCGATGGCTCGATGGGTTTTTGCACGTAAAAGTTGAGACCTTTCATCATTGTCCGACCGCAATCGTAGTGCTAGCTTCAGGCGACCACCAGTTCCATGGCTTCAGCCGCCAACACAAGTTCCTCCATGGCAACGTCCCCGCCACCTTTTGCCGCCAGTGTCGGCCCGGTATATTTACTGGGGACTACTTTGCGCAGTGTCCAGGTTTGTACATCATTGCCGGCTTCATCACGCAGCGTGATAGACACATCACGCTGCATGGAAGCGCCATTGCGCTGAACATCAGTGATCCATTGCCAAAAATCTTCGGAATTCACGATGCCCCGCTTTAATGTCACGTCTGATATCTTGTGCGTGCCCGGCACCTTGCGCACGTGATTTTCCTTTTCATTGCCGTTGCGGTATTCGGCGATATTTGTTTCCGTACCAATCCCCGATACATCCGAAAAGCCACCTAGCACGGAATCGGGCGCATTGGGACCGCCAAAGTTGACAAGAAAATTAAACGCACCATAGGGAGTTTCACGTCCAGCCATTTTAAAATCCTCCTAATAAATTAGCTGCGTGCATCAGCAGTTTTTTGACCAATACGGAATACCACGAACTCGGCAGGCTTGAGTGCCGCAACGCCTATCAGGCAAATCAGACGTCCGTTGTCTAGATCGTTTTGCGTCATGGTTGTACGGTCACAACGCACGAAATACGCCTCATCGGGATTGCTACCCAGCAGTGCGCCTGATACCCACTCGTTGTAGAGAAAACTGGAAACCGCTTCGCGGACATTCGCCCATAATTGCGGGCCGTTGTTCTCAAATACCGCCCACTGGGTGCTGCGATCTATGGAATGTTCGAGATAAATAAAGTAACGTCTGACGCCAACATATTTCCATTCCGGATCTGAGCTGGTGGTGCGCGCACCCCACAAACGGTTGCCGCGGCCGGGGAAGAAGCGCAAACAATTCACGCCGCGCGGATTGAGAACTTCCTGCTCCGCAAAACTAATATCCGTTTCAAAACGTAGTGCTCCCCGGACTATCTCATTACCGGGAGATTTTGCCACGCCTTTGGTATTGTCGTTGCGCGCGTAGATGCCACAAATATAGCCGGACGGCGGCAACATGACTTCGCGAGGTATGCTTTCATTATCAGGTTGTGCCAGGGGATTGGCGCTAAATACCCATGGATGATACAACGCCGCATGGGTTGAATCGATCAAGCTTTTCGCTGTCAGTGCACCGTTTACGGTCTGGGCTGGCGGGGTATCCAGTACCGCAATTCGATAGGCGCGGCGTCTTTCTGCATGGGTAATTAATGCATCCTGTATTGCCTGACTAGCGGCAAAGGAGGAATAGCCCGGTGCCGCCACAATGGATATGTCTTCAATTAAGGCCAATGAAGCTAGTGGAGCGGTGTATGCATTGGCGGCCGGCTCGGCGCCATCCGTACCGCCGGTAAGATTGATCGGTGCGGATACCCCGTTTAAGATTTCGTATAATCGAAACCCATCAACATTGGCGCCGATGGTGATCGCAAAGGAATTTTCCAGTTGTTCGATACGACGGCTGGGTGTCGCATTGAGTACTGCCCCCACAAACCGCGGATGACCATCAACCAGTCCCATGTTCTCATAAAATGATTCATTGCCATCCGCGTCACGCACCAGAATATTAACAGTGGCAAACTGTGCCGTCGCGCTCGCTAACGCTGGCAAAGTGGTACCGCCACTGTCTTCCCAGGTAAATGTGGTGGGATTGGTTTCACTATAGATAAATGCCGTACCGTCATCCTGTACCCAGTCATTACCACGTTTTCTATACACTGTGGCTCCATCCACCATGATGGTGCCATTGGGTGCGCGCCGCATGCCTTGCGAAGTGGCGGCAACTGTCACCACAGCGGTCATGATCGTACCATTCCCCATGGCGCCGGCTGTGCGGGCAACAAAACGGATGTTGTCCGCATCTGTAGCTCCACTGCCAATAAACGCGGAAGCAGCCGTTGCGCCTCCGGTTGGTACTCTCGCTACGAAAAGTCGCGCTCCGCCGTTATCAAAATAATTTTTAACGGCGTTGGCGATAAAGTTCACTGCGTTTCCACCTGTAAACTCCAGGTTTTCAAAGCCACCATAAACTCGCTCAAAATCACCGAAGCTGGTAATCAGTTCAGGGGTACCGGTTACAGGTCCCTTGCGTGTGGGACCCACAAATCCTGTGGTACTGGTACTGACACCTTCAATGGATTTTGCTCTAAAGCTCGTTTCTTCCACATAAACTGCGGGCGCTAAATATTCAGGCATCGTTCCTCTCCTTGAAGATCACTTAAGTTAATTCAATTACCACTGTTTCCATTCGTCCAGTGCGCAAGGTTAGGTTTTCCGTCGCACTGAGGTTTGACGAATGACTTGTTTCCAATACATCAGGATTCACTGGCCACGTAACATTGGGATCAACAGATACTTCCAGTCGCACGTTCAATTCAGAAACCACCACAGGCGGATTTTCATTTCCCGAGCCACCGCTACCTCCGCCACCACCACCGCCTCCGCCACCACCACCGCCTCCGCCGCCACCGCCGCCACCGCCCTGGCCATCACCCTCATCTTCTGCGAATTGGGTAATAGGCACACCGGGCACGATAATCAACGCCTCACCGCGTTCGTCGGATATTCCACTGGACAACACTTCATCGTCAGAACTTCTTACGATACGCAGCAAGCCGCCGCGCACTGGTACGGGTCCGGCGACGGGATCATCCCGTGTGACGGATACCCGCACCGTACTCCAGTTAACACCTAGCCTTGCTTTAGAAGTGGCATACAAATTGACATCAACGGGATTAAACAGTGAGTCTGCATTCGCGGCATTGGCAGCAACAGGATCACGTGGCAAATCAATCGTGATCAGCCGTGGTAAATATTCATTGAGAGGATCATTAACCTGTACCGATACGGGCACGGTTGCTAGCGCAGGCGATGATGGCGGCGAATCAAACGCTTCCGTATGGCGCTCCAGTCCAGGGGCGGTCTTTATCACATAGAGATTAGAACGGTTACGAATGAATTCGGAATCATCCGAGGTGATTGTCAGCGGCCGCGTTAAAATATAACCCGTCGCACGATCCACAAACCGCAACGCTCCCAGCACTCGGCGATCAATGATATCAACCATTATTGCCACCCTCGCGTTCTCCATACTCGAACCTTGTGGCAACTACCGGTTGCCCATGACTGGCATCTTCAGGATCTATACGGACTACCCGGGCAATGTACGATATTGACAGGCGGTAGTATGGTGCAATCGCATCCCAGATACGCATCATGTCCTCGTTGGATAATTCAGCGGGTATAATGTGGACCACATCATCGGGAAGCCAGCCTCCGTCTTCTGTCAGGGATGAATTATCCATAATGGGATGATCATGCAGTTGCCGCATAGCCCACGCACAAATAGTATGTTCTGCCGATGCGCTATCTGCCCATATGCTCATCATAAAGTGCAAGTCAACAGAAAGCGGTGCCTTTGCATCCCGCGACATGCGCGCTGGTGGACGGTTGCGAACATGTTCGTTAACAATCACGCGATACAAATACAGCGTTAAAGTCGTGTTAAATTCATCGGTGTCTTCCGCCAGCTCACCACTAGAGACGATACGAAACTCGCAGGGATGGGCATCGCGCAGATCCTGTGGATATGCGTTTCGCAAGTACTGAATGATTGAATCACCAACAGAATGAATACTGAATAAATTCGCCATGGGCTACATACAAAGTGTTATTCAATCCAATATGCATTTAGTTATTCTGCTCGTTTTTCTTGAGTGAATAAACTTTTCCGCTCGTCTTACTTTCCTGTGCTGTCAGGTAACCTTTTTCAACAAGCTCATCCACTGCTTGTTCAACAAAAGCTAAATTTTCCGACAAACGCTGCTGCATCAACCACCAATACGCAATTCCCTCCAGAGTGTCAGCCGCTGTTGGTCTTTGCTGCAAATAATCAAGTATTTGCTTTGCCGTCGTGGTTACATCATCGGATGTTTCTGGTTTACGTATCATCGTTCATCACGTAAGGCACGCCTCGTGCCAAGCAACAACAAGCGCTAACCGGTTGTTTTAATGAAAATATAATTATTTCGAACAATCAGTGAGTATGGCGTTTTTGCCCCAGTGAAAAAATCATCATTCGGCAAATAACCGTAAAACAAGCAAAAGACCATCTATGCGGATAAATTGTCTTGGGCATTATTGCCCTAACACAGGATCTTCGATCAATCAAACAAGAGTGAGACTTTACTGCTACGGTGACTCACTCTACACATCGAAAGCGAGCGAACACACCAGTAGATTTTAAGACAGGAGAGTTTATTGAGGCTGAATGTTTGTAGTATTTAAGCCATTGATATAACAATGGCGAAGGTGTACTGATTTAGTGATCAGGATTTAAAGTGAGACTTTTCTATAGTATATTTATCCAGTAATCTGGAAAATGTGCGGCGTTCTTTACCAGCAATTCTTGCCGCTTCAGAAATATTACCTTGCGCCTGCAACATCACATGTGAAAGGTAATCCGCTTCGAATTCACTGATGATTTTGGCCTTTGCGTCCTTTAACGATTGTCGAAATAACTTTTTGTGGCGACGATCATTACTGTTTGTTCGCCTTTCCATATTGCCATCACAAAATTCCTCAATTTTAATCATCGGCGTATCCGACAAAAGAAACTCTCGGTGAATAAGATTTTCCAATTCTCGTACATTGCCCGGCCAATCGTAGTATTGCATACCGTCTAGCGTTTCAGGGTGAAATTGCTTATGAGGTTCGTTATACTGCGCCTGGTACCGCTGTAAAAAATGATCTGCTAATAATTTTATGTCCCCTGAGCGTTCTCTCAAGGGCGGTAGCGCGACACTCATGATGTTAAGACGATAGTATAAATCCTTGCGAAAAACACCCTGCTCCACGAGTTGCTCAACCGGTTCATTGGTTGCCGATATGATACGCAGATTGGCCGTTTTAACACGCTTGCTTCCAAGCGGCCGATACTGCATATCCTGTAGAAAGCGCAGTAATGTGATTTGACCCTTATGCGACAAAGTCTCAATTTCATCCAGGAATAGCGTACCTCCTTCCGCCTGGGCCACCAGACCTTCACGAGATTCCTGCGCATCGGTGTAAGCACCTTTGTCATGCCCGTATAATTCATTTTCTATCAGTTGGTCAGGAAGTGCACCGCAATTAGCTGCAACGAACGGACAGTTTTTTCGAGCGCTTAAATAATGAATCGCCCTGGCAACCAGTTCTTTACCAGTCCCTGTTTCACCATCGATAAAGACCGGTGCATCACACTTGGTAATTTTACATATTTTCTCAAGCACCCCGCGGAACTGCGGTGAATTACCCAGAATATTCATTTTGATAAACAGGCTTTGATCAAGGCTATACTCGCGGCAACAACGCTCCGTGAGATTTCGCATGCGAAAATTAAGTTCCTGCATACTACATGGCCAGGCCGCGACCTCATCGCATGCCGCGGCGATGCGCTCATCCCACATCGCATCCTGCTTGGCAAATAACACCATTAGCGGTTGGTGCTTAACCAGATTGACGATATCCTGCACGATTGTTTGATAATCAGCAACGTCCATTAGCTGGAGCACAACAGCGGCCGAGGGGGAGTTGCGTAACAATGCAGTCAACTGGTTGTAGTCCCGTGAATGATTGATATTGGTGTAGCCGATATCTGTCAGTTGCTGCGACAGCTGATATTCATCAGATGGCCTGGCTAATGAATGGACAATAATGCGGGGAGCGTGCACCTGCATAGATAGTGTTCTTCCTTGCTTTGAATTGGTTTTCCTTTATATCCCTAGAAGGGACCCGCGGCCAAAACACGACATGGTTGCAGGATAATAAGATACCCTGAGCTACTGGCCACTTACATCCTTTCACATAGGCACTAAAACTAAACGAAACTGCATGAGGTACAACTTGAAAACACTATGCGGATTGACGATTTTGCTCTATCACTTGCGCTTTTCTTCTGATCTTCAACCGAGCGCGAGATGAGTTAACCTTATACAGGCGTTTCCCTCTGGTCTCATTCGTGCAGCAAGAGTTTCGAACAATCCCACATATCGGCATTGTTTCTTATTATTTTATATTAATATTAGAATAAATATTTTATAACGCAATTGCGGTCACTAAATTATTTTGTTAGTCATTTATTTTTCTACGCACTGTTGAACGAACGTTACCCAATATCTCGTTCTTGACAATTGCTTGGACTTGGTAACTTTTATCAAAAGATTCTTCTCACTACAATAAGAAAATTGCTTAGTCGTTTGTGCAAAGAGTGTCTTCTTGTTGACCAGCGGCATTTACAATGATGCCATCAACCTCGCACTGGATTTGCTTTTGTCGGGAAAATATGACTTCCTGGTAAAAACAGCTTCTTTTCTCTTTAAACTCCTGATTCAGGCCCTGCTCTCCCAGGACCGCTTCCAATTTGTTTGAAGCCTTGCTGAGATTATTCAGACGTTCGTCTTTCAGCGGTCCTGCAAACGCTTTTAAATTACTCGTTATACTGGCTATATTGGTAAATATTGGGCGCGCCGCGCATTCTCGCTTTTCAATTTTGAATTCAGAATGTTGAAATTCATTTAAACTTTATTCCAGCATAGCTTCCATCTTGTTTTGTGAAGCATGTATGCGTACGCCTTTTAGATTATCTGGTAAGGGATTTAGCGAGTACCCGGCTTCTATTGGCGTAATAACTGTGGCAGCCGGCCCAGCTGGCGGAACGGCCTGAAAATCATAATCATAGATACCATCCTGTGGCGGCGTTACGTAAACAAACGGCGTTAATTCCGGTTTAGTCCAACCGGATGATGTTACGTTGCCTTTTACCGCGATATCTAATTGAGGAGGATTGCTTTTTGATAACGTCAATTGAACGTCGGTAATTTCTGCTATTTTTTGTGGTTGAGACCCCTGTGGTAACGGAGAATCACTATCACAACCGGCGATTAATATGAAAATAACTGCTAGTACGATTGATATGAGATACCTTTTCTTAAACATAATAATTGCCTCTGCTGTTTAACTTTATTGGGAATACAGAATAAATATTCTGCTTACATTGACCGAAAAACTACATGAACCTCAACCATAATTATTGAATTGAGTTGATAAAGAACCCCTTTTAGCGAACCGACCGGCTTTATTTCTCTCTGAAATAAGACTCTAACTTCTCTAGGTAATCAATAACCATTAAAGCAGATTAATTATTTTAACATGCTTTATCACTTGCACTAAAAAAGAGATATGCTTTCACTCACAAGTATCTTTCACTTTTGGGAAACAGCGCGAATCACATCGCACCTTACCAGACCAGCTACTGTTTTTTATGCCTAATTAATCCCCGCTTGCGGAGAACACCGAGGGATAAAGCATTACCTAAAATACCGCAAGGATTTAAAATATGATTAGGCACAAAATAGTAAAGTACACAATGAGGGCCGCGGCAATACCAAATATTCACGCGTCGCAAGAAATATTTGATATGAGTCCACCGTCATATTAACCTGCATATTGTTTAGGAAATTTGATCACAAAATATCTCGAATGTAAGTTAGAGCGATCGGGCTTTGCGTACAGTCTATGACACATATCTCAGCTGCAATGGCAATACGAGACGTCAGACCATCGTGCCAATGACTAATTATTGTACGTCCTCAGATAGCGTGCACTCAACTCTTGGGGTTGTCGCTGCGCGACGTCACAAAGATTGCGCTCGGCAAATTTGTCGAACGCCGGAATTAAAGTAACCCCTCTATTGCGCATCCTGTACGGCAAGTTCTATAGCCGTCAACAAACGAGTAATTTGAGATTCTTTGGGTAATACAACACCCTCAGCAATTAATTGCATAAGTTCATCGGCAGCTTCCTGCTTTTTCTGTTCCGTCAAAGCTTCACCAATTGGCAAACCATGAAAGTTGCGCAGAATATTGGCCAACGGGTATTCGCCTTTAGCAGAAGACATCTTTAACATAGATTGAATATCCTGCTGTAGGACTTGCAGATTACGAGGTAGTTTTTCTCGTTCACCCGTAATTCTGAAGATTGCAGTCGATGACAGCGCAACAACACCTTTTCTGGTTTTTAGTTGGAAGTGATACAAACCCGGTTCCAGGCCTGGCGGCACCTCAACTTGTAGATTGTTGTCTTTTGTATTGATGGAAAAATCCTTCATTGGTATCGAAGTGTTGCCACTCACAAGTGACATGCCAGTAATAGCGCTAATTGATCCGCCGGTACCAACAGTTACCGTAACAGTGGTTGTACCGCCGGTAACTCCACCACCTGGTGTGACATCTATTATGTCCGGTGCACCGGTATCTAGAGTAATACGTGGTAATACTGTTTTTAATGCAGTCACCTGAATGATGGCTGGACTTGGTCCTGAAACATTCAAACGCTGCACATAGCTTCCATTTAGCAGGTCCGTTACAGGTCCTAGTGTACTCATACCGGTAACGTCAAAGAAAATATCATCAACAAAACCAGGACCGATGTAATTGCCAGCAACATCACGCGGCGTCACTGTTACAACATATGTACCTGCTGGATCCCTGACAACCGAAACATCAGTACTGGGTATATGTACTGTCGAAGTGACACTAATAGTACGCACGGCCTCGCGCATAATGGGACTACAGTCGTCGGTGACGCCTTCAATCCGTGTAGTAAATGCGTATGGCCCCGGAATACCGGTGCGTTCAAAAACGCCAACAAAGTTCCCTGCTGCCGTTGACTCACTCAAGGCAAAAGACTTTGTATCGGCTCTTGGAAATGGATTACCGCCGTGGCGCATTTGCCACGCCATGACCATTCGCTCCTGCTGTAACAGTGGTTCTCCGTTAATGGTGGCTGGAACTGCCCTGATTTCTGCTTCCCGCAAGCCGGCGCTTGCCAATAAATTACCGATCGCCACCAACGGTACGTTGGGTGTAACGGTAACAACAGCACCGTTTACCGGTCCGGTTATCTGGGTAATGTTTGATTGCAGTGCCACCGCATCACCCGGATAAAAAGTTCCAGCCCCAGGTGCAGGCACACTGGTTGTCGCATGGATAGTCGATTCTGCTATGGCAGAGGCCGCATAGTGAGCCATTGAACCTCCTGGATTATTAATTATCATCTTCCACACGCCTGACTGGTTCTCGTTTGCCCCAACAGTGATCGGCATCTGTACCTGTAACAACTTGTAAGCCGGTGCTGTAATCAACGATACACGATCACCGAAGCTCGCCATGTTGGCGTTGTTGATTAGATAGCCTGATGGAGTACGCAGGGAAAGGTTCAGGTTATGCGCCGGATTATCCCAGGTGAGGATGAAGGTAACGATGGAATCCTGCTCAGTCACCGGAACATTCACAGTCTGAGTAGCATTAGTGGCAATATCAGAGACCGGATCGACGATTACTTCCGCTTCCACCGCACCAGCCAGAGCATTGACAAAAAACTTGTCCAGATCGACGGCACTTTCGGTGACATGGAAAAAGCCATTGTCGCCAACATTAGATAGAGTTTGCAATAAATCGATATCAATGCCGGCATGACCACTGCCACCTTCAGTACCAAAGCCTACAGAAAACACTTTTACATCTTCATCATCAAACTGTTGTAAAAAGGCCGCTTCCGTTGGATCTCCCCCTGCTGTCTTTTTACCATCGGATAAAAATACAATGACCTTGCGGCGGGTATCGTCGGCAGGAATCATGTCCAGCGCATCCTGCAATGCCCCACGTATGTTGGTACTGCCATTGGCGACAAGATTACCCACTGCTGTGCGTGCAACGCCGATGTTGGCGGCACCGAAGTTGGTGACCTGATCACTGCCATCGTCAAAGTCTATGGATGAATTGGTGGCAAAGCTTACTAAGCCTAAACGGTCACCCGCGTCCTGGCGCAGTAAATCCAGAAATAAATTAGCGGAATCCTGCAGGATTTGTAACTTGGTTTGTGTACCTCCAGTAACGGTGACATTGCCGGTCATACTGCCGCTACGATCCATCACTACCACCACGTCGACCACGCGGGCAAGATTAATAAAGGTGATGTTGGTTTCGTTGTGTTCCAGAATGGTATTGCCGGAATCAACCCGCACCAGTAAAAATACGTCCTGGTCGACAAGATCCTGAAACGTAGCGGCCGGATCCCCTAGCAGGGCCGCGGCATCAGGCTGGGAAATAGTGATAGTACTATTGCGGTTTACCGATGCCCCGCTGCCTAATGGACCGAGTGGATTTGCCGCCGTGGGATGCGTGTCGGCCAAGGCTACATCACCGGCATCCAGATAAAAATCTCTCGATAAATAAATCTGGTAGTTAAACGCAGCACCGGTTCCAACCGGACCGATATTCGTAACATCCCAATCGAACGTAACCGGAGTACCAAACGCCGGTAATCCCACCTTGTCATCACTGGTTACCACCAAATCCGGTAGATCAGGATAGGGGTATCCCACCAACGAATAATCCTGCAGGTCGGTTTGTACGTTAAAACCAATAACGCGCGCTTGCCAATGCCCAAACATGGCCGGATTATTGGGCACATCAAAGAAAACCTGTTCGACATTGTTGAGATGGTCTTTTCCGGGCGTGGCAACCCAGACATCGTTAGCACCATTGCCATCGATGGCGTCCTGCTGGATATAGTCTCTATTGCCTGGACCAATAGCCAACCAGTTATTACGACAGCCAGCGGTCGGAGGGGTACAAGCCTGCCATATATACTGTGGATTATTAATGGGAGGAATTGCCACCTGTACCTGAATAGTAGTGCCCGGTGGCTGAGCATTATTGGCCAATGGATTACCACCTGCATCAAGAATAGCATGACCTAACTGCCACGGATAATAGACAGTACCATCAGGTCCCACCAGTTCCAGATCAAGATCATTTACCAGCGTAGGATTGGTGGCCAAAACTGCCGGTGTTGCCTCAACATCATCCCAGGCCAGAGTCACTCGCAAAGGCCCTGCCTGATTTACCACAAAATCATATTCATTGGTTCGGCCCTGATTTACGGCATCCTGAACAAACCGATTGGGAATTACCACACCATCCTCGGTGCGTGAATCCTGTAACAGATTCGCGGCAGCTTGCGCATCAACAAGGCCCCACCCTGTCGCGTAATCTGGACCAACTGTTGCCGTCACATTGCCAGTACCATCATTACCATTACCCTGAATGTTATCCGGATCCACTTCATTGCTAATGCCTGTACGGACATTGGCGTTCACAATGTCAGTTGCCGTTTGAATCAACAACGCGCGAATAGTAGAGGGTAACGGTGGATTAGCATCCAGTGTCGCACCTACCGGTGCGTTATAGGTTGTCTGCCAACCTTCCAGCAACAATGCGCCGGTACCTGCTACCGCCGGTGATGACATAGAGGTACCGCCACAGCCGGTATAGCCGTTTGTAAGATTGGTACCTAAAGCGATACAGACACCATCTCCAATAGTGCCTGTGGAAGTTATGGCAGTTCCTGGTGCTACCAAGTCAGGCTTAATGCGACCATCATAGGCTGGACCAAAACTGCTACCAGCTGCAAGATCGGCATTTCCAGTATCCCAATTTCCAACAATCAACACGTTTTTCATTTGTTTGGTAATGGAGAAATAACCAGTCTGACCAAAGTTAAACGTTTGATTAGTCCCTACCGGTGTTCCTGCTCCAGGTGGCAAAAGCGGCCATTGATTACCCGGCACATTGCCGTGGTTGCCTGCCGAATAGAAATGAGGTCGGCGAGGCACTGATGTCCCTCCCGACGTGCTACCGCCACGAATACTGGCATCGACGGTTTGATTTTCTGCATCGTAGTTACCGTCAAAGGATATAGATTGCGATCGATTAATCAGGTCGAGTGAATTATTTTGGATACTATTGAGCAGGTTGGTGGTATTGTCCAGATCTCCTGATCCAATCAATGCAGCCCGCGGCGCCATCCCCCGCTTCGATCGCATGGCCCTGGAAATCCGGGTCATCGACGTGCAGGAATGCCCGCGGGCGGACCTGGCCATCG
>Ga0209536_100003208_pt1 | contig 26324 bp, 26 predicted proteins | sample DeeMarSeWOR28_12_FD_187461 | JGI IMG/M metagenome (GOLD analysis project Ga0209536, IMG submission 187461) | Marine sediment microbial communities from White Oak River estuary, North Carolina - WOR-2-8_12 (SPAdes) (version 2) | ecosystem: Environmental > Aquatic > Marine > Intertidal zone >...
CACAGCTATCCATTCCTGCACCAATAAGCGATAATCCGGGTATCATTATTACCTGTTCTTCATAAACTCCGTTAGCAACATAAATTGTATCACCAGATACACAAATGTTTATACATTTCTGTATGCTGTCTGCTGCGGTAGCCCAGCTTGTGTATGGGGGTGTACTGCTGCCTTCGTGGCTTACGTAGCGGATGGTTGCTTGTGTAATGTAGAATGCAGAGTGTAGAATTAAGAATGTGAGGATGAGCCGAAATGTTCTTATCGATTTGAATTTATTTTTAACCATATAGTTAATCTCATAATATTCAATTTAAAAATAAGAATAATGAAGGAGAAAAGAGAGAGGAAAAATCGGCTTGGCGTTCAATGAGTAGTAAGTTGCGGATAATAATCTATTAATACTATCCGTGATAAGTCTTTCTTTTATTACTTGAACTCCTGCATTCATCCGAACAGCAATAGTCCTGTTCTGTTTTACACTCGTGACAGCAGACAAAAAGTTTATCGCAATCCAGGTTATGGCAATTAATGTAATACGTGGTTGGCTTTTGGCAGAAGTAACATTTAGCAATATGTTTTAGTTCTTCCCTAGTATTTGGTGTAACAACTCTTCGTTCATCAAAGACAAACATTCCGCCTTCCCAATATGTATCAGGAAATTGATTGATGAAATTGTGAATACCGCCGTCCAATTGATACACATCTTTGAATCCCTGCTCAACCATATAGGCAGATGCTTTTTCACATCGGATTCCGCCTGTGCAGTATGTAACAACTGTTTTTTCTTTATGTTTTTCTAACACTTCTACAGCTTCTTTCCAATCTCGGAAATTTTTCATCGGGGGAGTTATTGCGTTTTTAAATCTGCCGATCTCACTTTCATAATGATTCCTGGCATCAACTATAATAAAATCTTTTCCGCTGTCGTAAAACTCTTTTAATTTTTTGGGATCTAGCCGTTTACCGCCATTTTTTAAAGACGTGCCATTAAGTGAGGAGTGAACAATTTCATTTTTCAATCTAACATGCATTTTTCTGAAAGCGTGTTCATTAGTTTCATCTTCTTTAAACCATATATCATCGAACACCGGGTAACTTGTTAAATGAGATTTGTATTTTTCAATGTTCTCTACAGTTGCCGATACAGTTCCGTTCACACCTTCTTCAGCAAAGAATACCCTTCCCTTAATATCGTTTGCCAAACACCATTCAAGATGTTTTTTTACTATTTCATCAGGATTTTCAACTTCAACATATTTGTAAAAAAGTAATACTATGTAATTCTTCATTTCTATTTAATAATTGTAATAGCTATTAATTAACTAATTGCGGGAAAAAGGAGTGCAAATATAGAAAGATTAATCGGCGGTTTGCAAGGTGTTGGAATCTAATTCATCAACCAGACATTAAGCGTGAGAATGGTTGAAAAAATAACCCAGAGAGAATATGGCAGTAAACAAGTTGCTGCCAGAGGACAGAATTTCCAGATAAGCACAATTAGAAGAACTACGTTAGCCACTAAAAGAATTTCCTGAAAAAATGCCAGTCCAATTTGCTGATGACCAAAAAATAAAATATACCATCCAACATTTATTAGGGCATTCAGAATAAATAAAGTCATTATTAATCTAAAATTCTTTTGTTGGGAATATCTGTTCCATACAATTAAAACTGCCAGGGAACTTAAAATGAAAATTAAAGTCCATACTATTTCCATCATTATATTTGATGGAGTCCATATCCATATTGGAAAGTTGATCGTCTCATACCATAATCTGCCTGTTTGTGCAAAATATGATGCTGCTGAGCCGGTGATAATAACCAGCAGAGGAATAAGAAAATAATTTAGTTTGATCTTACTTAACAATTTTTTTAGGAATTAAGAATAAATAATTATTAGCTGTTTGAATTATAAAATTATTCCATTCTTAAGCAACACCGGTATTTTACGGGAAATTTGAAGTGCTGATTTACTGCATCTGTTTTTCAGCTGCTTTTACATTATCAACGGGCAGTTTACAATTCTTATCCTCACAGACATAAATCATTGTTTTTCCCTGCACTAACTTTTGCTGCAGAAGTTCTAAGGTTCCTTCCTCTTTCCCGCCAAGCAGTAAAATGTTTGGATAGAATTTAGTAAGAAATTCATTACGCTTAGTACTAAAATCATCACCAACAACAGCTACTTCGTAGTAAGGATAAACAAACTCGTTCATTAAAATTCCCCAGTTGGAATGATAAAGAGGATTTGCCAGAAAATTTGATTTCATCTTTCCAAGCATATTTTTTGAAAGGTCTTTATATTCTTTATTATAAAAATAATTGCCAAGCATAAAAAGTCCTTTTGCCAGCGATGAATTGGAAGCCGGGATGACATTATCCGAGAGCTCCATCTTTCTTGTTATAAGCGAGTCATCAATATCGGAGGTGTAATAAAACAAACCGCTCTCATCATCTTTAAAATGCTTGATAACATAATCGGTTAATGTTTTAGCTTTGTATAACCACGTCTCATCAAATGTTGATTCATACAATACAATAAACGCTTCTATGGTTAAAGAGTAATCATCTAAAAACCCGTTTATAGATCTTGCACCGTCTTTAAAATTTCTGTAAAGCCGTCCGTCTTCATCCATCATTTCAGATGAAATAAATTGTGCGTTTTTTATTGCAGCATCTAAAAACTTCTCATCGCCAAAGGCGTTGTACGCGTCTGTATATCCTTTTAACATCAAGGCATTCCACGATGTAAGGATTTTATCATCAAGTCCCGGCTTTATACGTTTTTCTCTTTCTTTAAAAAGAATTTCTTTTGATTTTGAAATTCTTTTATCTAAAGTGTTCTTATCTATTTTATATTCTGTAAGTATACCATCAACATTATCGGTTTTAAAGAGAATGTTTTTTCCTTCTTCCCAATTCCCGTTTTCAGTTACCGTATAATAATCACAAAATAGCTGTGTGTCTTCAGGTAGTAAATCAATTATTTCATCTTTGCTCCATACATAAAATTTACCTTCCTCACCTTCGGAATCAGCATCATACGCTGAGTAAAATCCACTTGATTTATCTGTCATCTCTCGTAAAATAAAATCCAATGTTTGAAACACAACCTGTTTATAATTTTCGTTATGCGTTACCTTATAAGCATTGGAATAAAGTGAAACTAACTGCCCGTTATCGTACAGCATCTTTTCAAAGTGCGGCACTTTCCAGATATTATCGGTAGAGTAGCGCGCAAATCCGCCGCCAAGCTGATCATAGATTCCGGCACCTGCCATGTTATCAAGAAGACTTTTAACAGCTTCCAAAGCTTTTGGCTCTTTTGAATGATAATAATACGTCAGTAAGAATTCGTAAATATTGGGCAGGGGAAATTTCGGAGCTCCCATCGTTCCGCCGTTGGTAAAATCAATTCTGCTTACAGCATTACCGAACGCATTATTTATATCATCCTGACTGAACAAAGTATCAGCATCATTTACCCCGGGTATTCTTTGCTGCTTTAGGGCATTCAAAAGTTTTTCCGCTTCCTGGTCAAATAGCTCCGGCTGTTTAGTAAATAAATCACCGAAATAATTTAGTACCTTTAACCAATCTTCTTTGGGAAAATATGTGCCTGCGTAAACCGGTCGTCCGTCCGGCAAAGCAATTACGTTTAGCGGCCATCCGCCTCTTCCTGTCAATAAATAAGCTGCATCCATATAAACCTGGTCAACATCGGGTCTTTCCTCCCTGTCAACTTTTATCGATACATAAAACTGATTCATAATTTTTGCAACGGCCGTATCTTCAAAGGATTCATGCTCCATTACATGGCACCAATGGCATGCTGAATAACCGATGCTGATTATTATAAGTTTATTTTCTGCGCGTGCTTTTGATTGTGCTTCATCGCCCCATGGATACTAGTTTACCGGGTTGTGAGCATGTTGAAGCAGATAAGGACTTGTCTCATTAATTAGTTCGTTTGTATACATATGTTTCTCTTCATCTTTGTTTTTCTGTGCCTTGCAAGCTGATGTTATTAGTGCAATTAATACTAAAAGCAAATAAATTTTTAGGTTACCGTTCTTTAACATATATCCGGTTATTAGAATTTTAATTCTATTCCAACCGGGCAGTGATCCGAACCCATAACTTCAGGAAGGATAAAAGCATTTTTTAAATTGTCTTTGAGGTTATCACTAATAAAGAAATAATCTATACGCCATCCAACATTTCTATCTCTTGCACGGGTCATCATATCCCACCAGGTATATTGCTCCGGTTTTTGATTATATACGCGAAGAGTATCGATAAAACCTGCTTTTAATAATTTATCGATCCACTCCCTTTCTTGTGGTAGAAACCCGGAAATTTTCTCATTTTCCTTCGGGCGTGCTAGATCAATTTCTTTGTGCGCAGTGTTAACATCACCGCAGATAGCTATTTTCTTATCCTGTTTTAAAAGCTTTTTGAGATGCTTTAGAAATGCTTCGTAAAAATCCATTTTATATTGAAGACGTTCAGCTTTTGCTTTGCCGTTTGGAAAGTAAATATTGAAGAGAATAAATTCATCAAACTCGGTTACAAGAAATCTTCCTTCGCTGTCAAACTTTTTTATTCCAATGCCATTTAAAACTTTTTCGGGATTGTGTTTTGTATAAGTAGCTGTTCCGCTATAACCTTTTCTTTCGGCAGATGAAAAATACGAGGTGTAACCATTAACATCTAACAGTTCATCGGAAAGCTGCTCTTTCATCGCTTTGGTTTCCTGAAGACATAAAATATCAGGATTCACTTTGCTGAACCAATCTAAAAAACCTTTTTTATAGATCGCTCTTATTCCGTTAACATTCCAGGATAATAATTTCATTTGTTAACCTTTTTAATAAAAAAATAAAGATACAACATGAGTGGGAAAATCAAAAACCGGCAAATAATCTCCAAATCTGGGTTACAAAGAAACAAACTGCAATACCCATTACCACAGGTAGAAGGGTAGAAACTAAAGTCCACTTCACGCTTTTTGTTTCCCTGTAAATTGTATAGATGGTAGTTGAACAAGGATTGTGGAGCAAGCTGAACAACATCAGGTTAATTCCGGTAAGCAATGTCCAGCCACCTGCAATAAGAATATCTTTAGTAGCAGTAATGGAATCCAATTCAAACATAACACCGTCTCCGCTTCCAACACCGGTTATACCTGTTACTAAAACTGTAAGCATAAGTATGGTTGGAATTACAATTTCATTTGCCGGGATGGCAATAATGTATGCAAGGATTATCACCCCGTTCAACCCGATAATAAAAGAAACGGGATCGACCCAATTAATAAATAATCCGGCAATACTTTCACCACCGATCGTAATATTTGATACGAGCCAGATTACAATTCCTGCCGGGACAGCAAAAACTACGGCACGCCAAAGAACTATTAATGTTCTGTCAATCAATGAAGTGTAAAGTGTCCGAAGTAATCGTGGTGGACGATATGGAGGAAGTTCTAAACTAAATGCCGATGCCTCGCCTTTTAATACTGTTCTTGATAAAGCCCAGGAAACAACAAGACTTAAAACAATTCCTAAAACAGCAATACCAACAACAGCCCCGGCTGAAACTAATCCGGCTAAATATGCAGGAGCAGCACCACCGATAAAAATTGTTGCAATTAAAATTTGTGTCGGCCACCTTCCGTTACACAGAGAAAAATTATTTGTGATAATTGCTATTATTCTTTCGCGCGGACTATCAATCACCCTTGCGGCAACAACACCTGCAGCATTACAACCGAAGCCCATTGCCATTGTTAATGCCTGCTTTCCATGCGCACCGGCTCGTTTATAAAGATTATCCATGTTGAAAGCAACCCTTGGTAAATATCCGAAATCTTCTAATAAAGTAAACAAAGGAAAGAAAATTGCCATCGGCGGAAGCATTACGCTTATTACCCATGCCATTGCAAGATATGCACCATCAATCAATACACCACCGAGCCACGAGGGTAAACCAATTGTAAAAGCAAAATCTTTTAGTACAGGATGAAAATTATCTATCAATAAAGAAAAAAGCATTGCGGACGGAACATTTGCACCTTCTATAGTAAGCCAGAATATCACAGCAAGAACAAGAAACATCATGGGAAACCCCAGCACAGGACTTGTTACTATCCGGTCTAAAGCCCGATCAAGACTGAACCTTGGTTTTACTACCGGAGTAGTAACTGATTTTTGTGCGATTGTTGTAGCATTGGCATAAATGGATTCCATAAGTTTATCGTGAAAGTTCTCACCAATTTCCCATCTAAGATTATTAGCAAGAGACAGGATCGCTTCGTTATTTTGTCTGTGAATTTTAGTCATTAAATTCTCTCTGCTTCCAGTTCTTTTTCTTCGAGCAATGTGTTTACCAGTTTAATGTTACCAATTTCACCTGTGCGAACTGCTTCTATTATGCTTTGGTCACCCTCCAGCAATCTCAGTGCAACCCATGTTGCATTTGGAATATCCGGGAATGCCTGCTTAATCTCTTGCGTTAGTTTTTCAATTGCATAATTTAATTCTTTCGATTTACTTTTCAATCTATACGGTTTGCAGACAAATTTTCCGGACGTAACTTCAAAAATTGCATTGATCAAATCCTGCATTCCAACATATTGGCGTGCTTCTGCCGGGATTACCGGGATGCCCAGATCTTTTGCTAATTGTCTTTCATCAATTTTAATATTATTTCTTTTTGCCTCATCCATAAGATTAAGACATAAAACTGCACGATCGGTTATCTCTAAAACTTGTAAGACTAAATTTAAATTTCTCTCTAATCGTGTTGCATCAACAACAATAACCGTTACGTCCGGCTGACCAAACAATATAAAATCTCTGGCAACCTGTTCATCTGTGCTTGTTGAAAGAAGCGAATACGTCCCGGGTAAATCGACAAGCTTAAATTTTGAACTATTATACTCAAAACCGCCTTCGGCTCTTGTTACTGTTTTACCAGGCCAGTTGCCTGTATGCTGCTTTAATCCTGTAAGATTATTAAACACTGTACTTTTGCCCGTGTTCGGATTACCTGCAAGAGCAACTACGTAATTGTAGTCTTTCATATTTATACCGAGTTTTTTCAGGTTACCGATATTATGAACAGGACATGTAGCACAATTATTTGTATCAATCATTTGTATTGCTTTATTCTTCGTTAATAAGATAAATTTTGTCGGCCTGGGTTTTTCTTAATGCAATTGAGGCTCCGCGAATTTTATATGCAACGGGGTCACCACCAATGCTTTTCATTTCTGCTTCAATCTCTGTTCCAGGTACAATTCCAAGATCCATCAATCTTCTTCGTTGCTGCCCTCTGCATCTTTTTGAAATCCCTAAAACAATTCCTTTATCTCCAACCGATAGTGTAGAAAGAGATTTGAATTTTCCCTTAACAGTTGTTTCATCTTTAATAGGTTCAATCGTAATATTTTTTGCGAACAACGGAGCGAGAACAACTTCTTCTCCATTGGCTAAAAACTTTATTCTGTCCTTGGATAACTCAATCATCCGCACCTGCATGCCGGGATAAAGTCCCGCAGCAATAAGCTGGCTGTAAATTGCATGCGGTTCATCCTCGATATGAATTATTCGTGCAAACTCCCCCATCTTTAGCTTGCTCAATACACTGCCCTTCTTTACAGGCAAATCTCCTTTTGCAGAAGGAATTGGATCGCCGTGCGGATCGAAAACCGGGTTACCAATTTGTGCAGCTAAAGCATCTGCCTGGGCAGGAGTGATGTTATGCTCAATCTCTTCTGCGGCAATATGCCAGTCCTCTTCTCCAACACTTGTTTCATCTGCAAGATATTTTTCCCATAACCTGTGTGTACGAATGACTCTTAATGCATAGGAACGGCCTTCCGGTGTTAACCTTATTCCGCTTTCGTACGATGTTACGAGTTCAAGCTCTTCAAGCTTCTTAACTACTTTTGAAGCTTCATCTGCAGAAATAGATACGTTACCAGCTATACTGTTAAGCGTGCAATTAATACCGTTATACTCGCAGTTGTAAATATGTTTCAATGAATCTTCAATCAATACTCTGTGAGTATTTTTTTTACTTCTTTTCCAGTGTGCAAGTAATCCTTTCCCGGGTAAGTAAACCCCGATGAAAGCTGCTATAATTACCAATCCAACTATTAATGATGTTAAAGGATCAACCATTTTTTTAGATTCTTTCTTTTAATTATTTTGTCTCACAACAAAAATATTTGCAGCAATGGTATTGCTTATATTTATTTCGCTGTGATCAATAGAAATCAACATCGATTTATCAAAATCCAGTATGTTTTTTACTAATAATTTCTTATTCAACTCTAAACCAATTTCCGATAAGTAATTGAGAAAAGCATGATCAAAATCCTTTACACGAACAACTTCAACCATTTCACCGGTTTCTATCATACTTAATGGAATCATTTTTTTTTGCTTGGGTAAAATTCCGTTTTTATCCGGAATGGGATCACCATGGGGATCAAACTGCGGATAATCCAACATCTCTTCAAGACGGTTTATCAGCTCGTCCGAAGATGAGTGCTCTAGGTTTTCAGCTTCATCGTGTACTTTATCCCAGGGCATTCCAACAATTTTTTGAAGAAACAATTCCCAGATTCTATGTCTTCGCACCATATTTCTTGCATAGGATTCTCCCTGTCCGGTTAATTTAATACCCTTATAACGGGTATAGTTTACCAGCCCGTCTCTTGAAAGCTTTTTCATCATATCAGTTACAGCAGCGTTGGATATTTCCAATTGAACAGCCAACTGAGTTGTTTTAATTCCGCCCTCAGTATTTCTGTGGCGATATATTGTACTTAAATAATTTTCTTTGGAAATATTCTTCATAACAGCAGATAATTTAAGCAAGCTTAAAAATAAAATCAAGCCTATTTAATCTATATTTGTTATTTATTAATTGCAATAATCAGTGAAATAGATTATTTTTAATCAGATGATATTATCCGATTATAAAATGAGGTGTTTGTGTTAAGGCAAATAGTTCATATAGATGAATCAAAGTGTGATGGATGCGGTGACTGTGTACCGAGCTGTCATGAAGGTGCATTACAAATAATTGATGGAAAGGTGCGATTGATAAGTGATCTTTTTTGTGATGGATTGGGTGCTTGTTTGGGACACTGTCCGCAGGCAGCAATAACAATTGAAGAAAGAGAAGCCGAGCCATATAATGAAAGTAAGGTTATGGAATATATTATTGAGGGCGGAAGCAATGTTATTAAAGCTCATCTTCAGCATTTATTAGATCATAAAGAAATGGATTACTACAACGAGGCAATTACTTTCCTAAAATATAATAATATTGAAAACCCGTTAACGATTGTGGAAGAAAAAAAGTTTGATAATTCCGCATGCGGCTGTCCCGGCTCAAGAGAAATGGTTCTTGATGTTGATGAAGACATTCCTGATGAAAATGGAAAAAGAAAATCTCATTTAACACAATGGCCGATACAGATGCACCTGGTTTCACCTTATGCGCCATATTACAGGGATTCCCATTTATTACTAACTGCAGATTGTGTGGGTTTTGCAATACCGGATTTTCACAAAGATTATCTTAAAGGAAAAAGTATTGCAATTGCATGTCCCAAGCTGGATACCAACAAGCAGGTTTATTCAGAAAAATTAATCGCAATGATTAAAGAGTCAAACCTCCAATCAATTACGGTTATGATAATGCAGGTGCCCTGTTGCAGCGGATTGGTTCAATTGGCACACGATGCGGTTAATTATTCGGGAAAGGAAATTCCGGTAAAGGTAATTGTTGCAGGAATTCGGGGTGAGATTTTACAAGAAACTGAATTAACATATCAATAGCAGAAAGAATTTACTGTTAGCAATAGATTTTATTTCATTCCTGTAGGAAGACTAAAACAAAGTAAAAAAGACTAACCGGTTTTAATAAACGTTTCGTTCACCTGCATTTATCTTGAGACATAAGCTTATACTCCTCAAATAAAAATTCATAATCAGACAGGTCGATTTTACAGCAAATCTGACAAATCTCCATATAGTAATCATCATTTATTAGCCAAAATTTAATAATAATTGAACAATCCAGTAATCTTTCAGCGGTATAGAAATTGCGCGAATTTTTAGTATCTGGTACTAAAAAATAATAAAATGAAGAAATATTTAGCAATTCTGTTACTAAATTATGTCATGGGATACCTTCTTTTTGTTCCCATTAAAAGATCTGACCGTGACGAGATTTCTAATAAAAATGAAATCTCTTCCAGTATTGGAAAGGAAGATGACCCTCGAGCAAGATTTATGCAGGAATATATAATGCTTCGTGACCCTGCTACAAATGAAATTCCTCCTAATATATTTAAGCTGGAAAGGGAGTTTGCTAAAAACCTTCCTAAAAGAGAAAATTTGATTTTAAATAAACCTTCCGGATCAAATGAAATCACAGCACTTACCTGGACAGCAAGAGGACCAAATAATGTTGGTGGCAGAACAAGAGCATTGGGAATTGATAAAAGAACAGGTTCACCGCCGAATGTAACTATTCTGGCAGGAGGTGTTTCTGGTGGTATTTGGCGTTCAACCAATGATGGAAGCACATGGAGTTCTGTTACTCCACTCAGCCAATTACAAAGTGTAACGTGTATAGTACAAGATCAAAGATCCGGAAACGAAGATATTTGGTATGCGGGGAGTGGAGAAGCGGTTGGTAATAGTGCCTCGGGCAGCAGCGCAAGCAGTTTCAGAGGTGATGGAATTTTTAAATCCACCGATAACGGTCTTACCTGGAGTGTAATTCCTTCCACTTCTACAAGTACTCCACAATCCTTCGATCAGGTTTTCGATTACGTGCATAATATTGCAATTGATAATTCTAATACTTCACAAGATGAAATATACGTTGCAGCTTCAAACACCATTCAACGCACTACAAATGGAGGAACGAGCTGGTCTACTGTCCTCGGAACTTTCGACGCTAGCTTTATCTCGGACGTGCAGGTAACTACAACCGGTGATGTTTACGCCGCTATTTCGCAATTTTATGACAACGATGATAAAGGAATCTGGAGATCGCCGGATGGAGTAACCTGGACAAATATTTCTAATGGTGTATCTGGTTTTCCAACAACCCAATTCGGCAGAATAACTATAGGTATTTCCCCTTCGGATGAAGATGTTGTATATTTTTTGATTGAATATTCAAATACCTCTCCTGCTACAAACGGTCATCAGCTCTGGAAATACAATTATATTTCCGGTGATGGTTCAGGCAGCGGAGGCAGCTGGGTAAACAGAGGCGGTAATCTACCCGATGAGCTGGGCGGTTTAGGATCTGCGGGAAATGATCCCTTTGATACCCAAGGCGGATATGATATGTTTGTCCAGGTTAGCCCAAATGATACAGATTTTGTAATTGCAGCAAGCACAAATTTATACAGATCTACAGACGGATTCGCATCAACATCAAATTATAATAGAATTGGAGGATATGATAACCCGTTAAATTATGATCACTATGCAAATCATCATCCGGATTTACATTCTGGTGCTTTTCTCCCGGGAAGTAATATAATTTATTATTCAGGGAGTGATGGTGGTGTGCATATAACAAGCGATATTACAGCAGGCACAGTAAGCTGGGCATCATTAAACACCGGGTACAATACAAGCCAGTTTTATTCTATCTCCCTCGCTCCCGAATCAGCAAGCAATGTAATGATGGGAGGAACACAGGATAACGGAACATGGTTAGGAACATCAACAGGTTTATCAAGCTGGACAAACGTTGAAGGCGGTGACGGAACAATTGTTGAGGTTGCTCCCCTTGTTGATGACAAGCTTTATACAGCATATCAATTTGGTGGGGTAAGAAAAAGAGAACGGGATGGGACTTTTATCTCGGATTTTACACCATCAAGTGCCATGAACCAGCTTTTTGTGAATCCTTTAGTGCTGGATCCAAAAAATTCAAGTTTGATGTACTATGCCGGTGGCACTACTTCATCAAATACAGGTATTTGGCGTTGTAATCCCATAACTGCTACATCTTCTGATTGGACTAATCTATCTTCTACAATTATAAGCGGCGATCAGGTTAGTGCTTTGGGTATTTCAACTGATAACTCTGCTAATGTATTATATTACGGTACAAAGAGCGGGGTTGTTAAAAGAGTTGATGGAGCAAACTCCGGTTCATCCCCTACTGTAACCGATGTATCTTCAGGATTGCCATCCGGTTATGTCAACTGTCTTGCAGTGGATCCAACAAATTCGGATAATGTTATTGCCGTGTTCAGTAATTACAACCTGCAGAGCTTATGGTATTCAACCAATGGTGGCTCCAACTGGACTGACGTTGAAGGAAATCTCGCAGGCGCAACAGGGCCCTCCGTTCGCTGGGCATCAATTTTTTATGTCAGCGGTACATCACACTATTTTCTTGGTACAAGTGTAGGCGTTTATTTTACAAATACCCTTAACGGCGGATCAACTGTATGGACTCAGGAAGCCGTAAGTTTTATTGGAAATGCTGTAACCGTTATGTTAGACTGGAGAGATAACGATGGAACACTTGCTGCTGCCACACACGGAAAAGGAGTTTACACAACCCAAATAACATCACCGTTACCTGTTGAACTAAGTTCATTTTCAGGTATTTTTCAAAATGGCAAAGTAATATTGATGTGGAAAACCGAGACCGAGTTAAATAACTACGGTTTTGAAATTGAACGCACAGCATCTTCCAATAACATCGATTGGAAAAATATTGGTTTTGTGGAAGGACACGGAAACAGTAATTCTCCAAAACTTTATGAATTTGCAGACGAAAGTGAATTGTATGGAAAGCATTATTACAGACTAAAACAGATTGATAATGACGGCAGTTTTGAATACAGTGAGGTTGTTGATGTAGATGTTTCTCTCTTACAAGATTATGCTATTCTGGAACAAAATTATCCAAACCCGTTTAATCCGGAAACAAAAATACGCTTTATGTTAAACGATAATACTCGTGTATCAATAAAGATATTTGATTCTGTTGGAAACGAAATTGTTGAATTATTTAATGATAACGTAGAATCCGGGAAAACATATGAAATTGACTTTAGTGGTTCAAATCTCAGCTCCGGAGTTTATTTCTACAGCATGCTTTCAGCAGAGAGAAAAATAACAAAGAAAATGCTCCTAATAAAGTAGTTATTGGAAATTGGAACAATTACAAAATTATCAACTATCCCATTTCTTTTTTTCCAAGCAAGATAGTACTTTCTATATAAACACCACAAAAAGATAACTTGCACATTTATGTCTTCTAGCACCAAAACTGACAAAAAAAATTATGGTTCGTTATAAGACACAATCTTAATTTAAACCATTTCCTGATACTATTATCATAAAAAAATTAAACGGATAGTCAGTTGTTAAACATAATTGAATAAAATTTGTGCTTTCGCAATTTGGCATACGCCTTGCGTGGCCTAAGCCGAGGATGCTAAAATTTGAGGGTTGAAGTTTTATTCAACTAATAAAAGTGGATTAATTATGAAATCTTTAACAATTTTGGCATTTTTGGCTGCATTTCTTATAGTGAGCTGCACAGATACTTCAATTGATCCTGTCAAATCGTATAATCAATCCGTTAATTTTATCAAACTCCCACCAAAAGCAGGTCTTTCCGTTGAAAACACTTTGACTGTAACCAAAACAATAAATGGCGATGAGGGCGGAACAATAAAATTAAAGGAAAGTTATATTGCGGAAGATGGCCATACTGTTAAAATAGATGTGAAATTAAAAATAAAAAAGAATTCCTTTTCCGGTGAAGAAGATATTACAATGACAGTAGATGACTTTTTCGCTGCTGTCCAGTTCACTCCTCATATAGTGTTCAGTGAGGCAACTGAACTTAACGTGAAGTTTGAAGGAATAGATCTTAATGAGTTAAAAGATTTATCCGGAAATTATGATTTTGTTTATATTGATGACTACCTTGAAGTTATTGAATACGTTGATCACGACGGAATTACAGTTGATGAGAGTGATGGTGAAATCCGTGTAAAAAAAGCAAAATTAAATCACTTCTCAAGGTATGCTTTTGCCCGTTAATCTATAATGAATTTTAATTAAGTGCCCGTAATATAATCCGGGTTCTTAATATGTATAAGGTATTAATATGGAATCATCATCAAATAAAACTTTTCTCTCCCGACAATTAGATCCTGAGTATTCCGAAAGCTTTAAAAAGGAAAGACACGAAAATTTCTTAATTGAAAAAATAACAGCTAGAGAGATTGATTTTGGAAAAACCATGCAATTTAAAGATGTTTTAGATGAAGATATTTCAGATGGTTTTAATAATATACTGGTTGATTTGAGTGAGTGTGATTCCATTGATGCATCCTTTTTAGGAATGTTAGTTCAGGCAAATAAAACATTAAAAAATAACAATGGGAATTTGAAAATAATGGGATTAAATGTACCATCCGATAATTTCATTATTTTTAGTGGTTTTTTAAAGTTTTTTAGCGTTTTCAACAGCAGGCAGTCTGCAATCCAAAGCTTTTCTGCTTAATTTTTCCTTCCAGATCAATAAATTACAAGTACTTATAAACATTGTTTTATTAATGTACGGCAAACTTATATTTTGTCTCACTTCAAAGCAGTTTTCAATTATATTTGTTTAATGAAAACTATTAAAAACTTTATTTTCAATCAATATTTACACAAAAATGAATTTTCAGCCAGCTGGCACTTCTATTGCATTAGCAAACACGAACGGGAATATTAAATATACGGTTCCTGTTTATGCTCTTATATATAATGGATGTTACTGCGGAATACTATTTCTAATTAGGCAATTATAATATTCATTACATTGGAGTGAACACATTGAAAGCACTATTTAATTCAATTCTGTTTTTTATAATTCTTTTAATTGGATGTACTGACAATTCATCCGATCTCACCTCTTCAGAAGCTCAGATAACAAAGCAATCAACTTCACCTAACTGGGTTAAACTTCCCGGCGATAAGGGTAAAGATTTCTCTGTCGATTCAAAATATTCTACCCAAAAAATTATAAGTGGTAAAGATGGCGGAGTTATAAATCTTATCATTAAAATTGAACGACCAAATCATAAGTTTGGCGATTTTGAAATATCAACACAAGTTACAATCGAAGAGCATTCGTTCCCTGAGAATGAAGAAAGGCTTTTTACTGTAACTCTAAATCCTAATAATGCTTTTTTAAACATTAGCCCTTCTCCAAACACATTAAATAAACATATTAAAGTTGATTGGGAAATAAAGGGTTTTGATGTTTCCGAGATCAACCCTAATAAATTTAATTTCTTCTATGTTGGTAAAAGATATGAAATGATTGAAACCTCGAAAGAAGAATTAAAAGTTGATTACGGTAAACACAAAATTAAAGTTAAGAGTGCAATAATTAATTCGACTACTACCGGGGATACTCCTGACGGCACCTGGTATGGTTTCACTCGCTAATTTATTTTTACAAATAAATTTAGGACATAGAGATTAATTTAGCGCTTTAACATTTGAAAGTTTTAACAAAAAATCATACTGAATGAAAAATTTGAATTACGACCCGCTCTGGATTATTAATTACTTATCTAAAGGTAAGGTAAGATAAAAAGTGGTTCCTACATTTTCTTTACTTTCAACCCACATTTTACCATTTTGTTTTTCAACCAATTCTTTACAAAGAATCAGACCGAGACCCGTACCTGTTTCCTTTCTGGTTCCCGGACTGGATTGAACCTTATCTACCTTAAATAAGTCAGAAAGTATTTCCGGTGTAATTCCAACACCGGTATCACTAACCTTTATAATAACAAAATCATCGGCTGGTTCTGATGAGACTGAGATAGTTCCATTAGGGTGGGTAAATTTAATAGCGTTTGATAATAGATTTCTAAGAATTGTTTCTACCATTTTTTTATCAGCAAAAATCGAAATTTCAGGTTTTATATCTATTTTAAGAGTTATTTCTTTACTCTTTAAATTTTGATTGTATAACTCTTCCAGGTTATCTAATAAGTTGATTATAGTAACTTTCTTCGGATTAAAAGGAATTGTACCGGTTTGAATGCTCGACCATTCAAGAAGATTTTCCATGAGCTCGTATGTTTTTTTAGAAGTATTAGCTACATCCATAATCATTTCCAGCTTCTCTTCATTTGGAAGAGAATCATAATCCTCTGCTATTATAAACAGAATCTGCATTAAACCTGATAAAGGGCTTCTTAAATCATGAGAAATAATTGAAAAGAATTTGTCCTTGGTTGCATTTATTTCTGCCAGCTCAGTATTTATTTTTTGGATTTTTTCCTCACTTTCTTTTTGTTCGCTTATATCTGTGCACGATCCAATAAAGCCCATAAAAATACCATTCCGGCTGAATCGCGGCGTTCCGTTAATCATAATCCATCTATAAATATCATCTTTTCTCTTGAATCTGAACTCGTATGAAAATGGTGTTTTTGATTTGAAAGCATTTTGATAATGATACAGTAATTTTTCAAGGTCTTCAGGATAAACGTTTTTCAGCCAATTCATACCCAGGTCATCACCCATTTCGTTTCCAGTGAAATCCAGCCAAACTCTGTTTAAGAAGCTAAATAGTCCATCTACATCTGCTATCCAGATCATTACCGGTGCTGTATTTGCCATGTTTTCAAATCTTATTTGATTCTCTCTTATCAGCTCTTCCTGCATTTTATAATGCGTTAAATCAATTAAATTAACTGAGCATAATTTTTGTGCGGGCTTGTCATCTGCCATATGCCTTGCCAAGGCCAGAGTGTGGAAATAATTATTATCTTTTCCTAAGATTCTGAATTCTCCTTTTTTCGTATCAGTACTATTAAATGAGTTATCGAGGAAGGCTTGAAAATTGCTCCTTTGTTTTTCTTCAATTAAATTCGCAAAATTGGTTTGGAGTACTCTATCTCTTTCACTTCCAATCAGCTCCAAAGCCGGGTTATTAACTTCAATAATAATTCCCTGCTCATCCAATATATATACGCTTGTTGGAAACGATTCTATCTCTAATTGTCTTTTATTTACTATACCTTCAGAAGATGGTGACAAATTTATTTTATCCTGTTGAATCATAAAGTACTTATTATCCTGATGTTTTATATGGAAATAATTTCTGAATATTAATTTAATCGAATAATATTATTCATCTTTAATTTATAATATCCCGGGGCAATAATTTTGAACATGTTACTGGTTCAATAATTCAGTTTATTGATATTTTGAATTTATTAATAGATCTTATTTTACTTTCTTAAAAATATACATCGGGTTATTTATTATATTTCCATTACAAACATTGCAACGCAATGCTCACAAATCATACCAATTCTAAATGTTTCTCTTTGGGGCACAGTTTTAAATAAAGACACTTAATTTTATTCCAATTCTAAAAAAAGTACCGATTCTGTGCAGAAAACGAAACTTTAATCGCTGATTAACAGTGGCATCACACTTGTGTAAATGGAACAGCAATAGGAATATAAAATCCTATTAACGCTCCTCGGTAAAGTGGATGCTTGACTTTAACTATTTCAACTAAGTAATTAAAGTATTCATAATATCCTGGAGTAAATATGAGAACCACATTAACCACTTTGCTGCTTTCGGCACTTCTTTTAGTGGGATGTGCTGATGATTCTTCCTTTATAACATCTCCCCAAACACAAATCAGCGAGCAATCAAATTCACCAGACTGGATTAAGCTTCCTGCTGATCTTGGTCAGGGGTTCTCTGTTGAAACAGTGTATTCTACTGAAAAATCAATTCGTGGTAAAAATGGGGGGAATTTAATTCTGAATGTAAGCATCTCACGTCCTGATAATCCTTTGGGTGATTTTCAAGTACACGCTATTGTGAATGTTCAAAAAAATTCCTTCCCGCAAAACGAAAATAGAACTTTTACTGTTTCTTTAGATCCTGAGTATTGCCTTCTCACTATCACCCCTTCACCTAATACTTTAGATAAACAATTAGTTGTTGATTTATTTGTAGAGGGAGTTGACGTATCTCAGGTTAACCCGGATAACTTTGGTTTTATTTTCGCTGGAGATAACAACGAAATAATGGAAACTGAATCCGATATTCTTCAATTAAATGTTGAGGAAAATTGGTTTAAAGTAAGGAATGCTATAATTATTGCACCTACAGATCAGACTCCTATTGGTGCTAGATATGGTTTTGCAAGATAAATACATAAATATTCAATATATAGCGGGATTTACACAATGAAAATACTATTAACTTTATTGGTCTTAACCGGACTTCTTTTTGTAGGATGTATGGACAATTCATCTAATCTCACCTCCCCGGATGTTGAGATCAACCAGCACTTCAATACACCCAGCTGGGTTAAACTTCCTGCTGATCTTTGGGATGGCTTCGGAGTCGAAACAGAACATTCGGCTGAAAAGCTTATAAGTGGCAGATTTGGAGGGATCATAAAGCTTTATTTCAGAATTCCTCGTCCCGGTCACGAGTTTGGAGACTTTGTTGTTAAAGCGAAAGTTAAAGTTAAAAGACATTCATTCCCTGATAATGAAGAAAGACTTTTTACCATCACTATGGACCCGGAAAATGCATTCCTTAACATTTCTCCTTCTCCAAATACCTTATCTAAGCATGTTATTGTTGATTGGGAAATAAAGGGAATTGATGTTTCAGATATCAATCCGGAAACTTTTGATTTCTGCTATATTGGTGATAACAATGAAATGCTGGCAACTTCAAGAAATAAGTTAAAAGTTTATTACTCTCAGAATAAAATTCAACTGAAGAGAGGTATTATATACCCAACTACGCCCGAGGAAACTCCGGGCGGTGTAAGGTATGCTTTTATAAGATAATTATATTAAAGATTTATAATAACAAAACTTGAGTAAAAAAAATGAAAACCACCTTAACCGCATTGCTGCTTTTAACTCTCTTATTGATAGGGTGCATGAACGAATCATCCGAAATTACCTCGCCTGATTCACAGGTTATAAATAAATCAACTTCACTAAATTGGGTTAAACTTCCCGGTGATCTTGGCGAGGGTCTATCTGTTGAATCAGAATATTCTGCACAAAAACTTATTAAAGGGATAGACGGCGGTGTAATAAGATTAAACGTCACAATTGAACGCCCCGGCCACGAGTTCGGCGATTTAAAATTTAAAGCAAAAGTAAAGGTTCGGAGACATTCATTCCCTGATGATGAAGAAAAACTCTTTACTATCACTATGGATCCTGATAACGCTTACTTAAATATCTCACCCTCACCAAACACATTAAATAAGCATCTTAAAGTTAGTTGGCAAATAAAAGGAATTGATGTTTCTGAAATTGACCCTGATACTTTCGATTTTATATATGTTGGTGATAACTCTGAGATACTGGAAACTACGAAACAAGAGTTAATAGTTGATTACCAGAGGAACAAAATTAAAGTGAAGAACGCCAAGATTCACCCGGTTCATCCCGAAAATACTTCCGATGGCACAAGATATGGATTTGTTAACCGTAGAGAAAAGATAGATGGATAGCTCATTAAATAATTTTGAAAAAGAACTCGATAGACTCCTGGAAAAATATCTTGGGGATGGCAGGTTAAATCACCTGAATCTGAACTCTAATTCCGCCCGAAAAGGGAATAATGAGATTCCTGATGTGATTAATAAATTTTACCTGAATCAGTTACAAATAGAAAATAATACTCATCGTGAACGGGTTAAAATTGACAGATCGATCACTTTGTCAGAAAAAATATTACAGCAAGATAACTTTAATGAATTTCTGTTAGATCTTGGTCAACTTTGTCTTTCAGGCGGCAGATTAAATCTTGCCAACGAGATATTCCGAAAGGTAAAAACTGATAGCAGTAAACCTTTGCATAAGGCAGAATCTTTACTAGGATTGGCAGATGTTTTTAGCAGGAGAGCCGATTGGCAGAAAAGTATACGAACGATTGAAACCGCAGGATTTTTTTACAGAGAATTAAATGATAAAAGTGGTCAGGCATATTGTGAAAATTTATTAGGATTAATCTATGGCGAACTTGGAGATTTATCGAAAGCAAAAGATTGTTTCCTTAATAGCCGGTTTCTGCTTAATCCTGTAAAAGATTTGGAATTAACTGCCAACCTTGATATGAACTTAGGAATAATAGAAAATATTAAGGGGAAAAAAGATGAATCAATAAAACACCTGAAAAAAGCTTTGGTAGGTTATATTAAACTCGGGAAAAACAGACGTATTGCGGAGACCAGACATAATCTCGGTATGGTTTACTTAGAATCGGGTGATTATGAATCTGCACTTGAATCTTTTGATGAAGGAATTAAAATCGCAAAACAAGGTCGCTTTTTGTCGACCTTATGTGTTATTTATCTTGCTAAATCTCAAATACTAATTTCCAAAAATGATATATATAATGCAGCCGGGTTTGCCGATAAGGCTTTGGAAATCAGCAATGCCACAGATGATAAACTTACATCCGCAGATATATACAGGGTTAAAGGAATTATAGAGAGAACCAGGAAAAACTACACTGATGCAGAGACCTTCCTGCTAAATAGTCTGCGAATGAATAAAAGTTTAAAAAATACACGGAATATTGCTGAAACATCTTTCGAATTGGGGCTTCTAAACGCAGAGATGGGTAACGAAAGAAAAAAAAATGATTGGCTGAAAAAATCTTTAAGCTTTTACTCTGAAATTGATGCAACAGAAAAAGTAACGATGATTGAAGAATTGCTTAATACAAAAATGAATTGATAATATCTACCACTGAAACTGTTTTTTAATTCTATTTATATATTATATACTGCTTTTTTTATTCTTCTATGATTCAATCCCCTTTCGTGAAATAACCCCCTCCTGGTAATAATGTTTAACCTCATTCATTTCCGTAACTAAGTCGGCTTTATCCAACAATTTATCAGGGCAATATCTTCCTGTTAAAATCAATTCAACATTGTTGGGTTTCTGTTTAATAAAAGTTAATACTTCTTCATCAGAGAAAAGACCAAAATAGATGGATATACATACTTCATCCAATATAATTATATCGTATTTACCGCTTAGCATTTTTGCTTTTGCATACGCTAAACCACGCTGTGCTTTATCCATTTCGTTTTTATCCGGTGGTGCTTTTTTATAGACGAAATCATCTCCCCCAAACTGCTCTATTGTTATCCATTCTTTTAAATATTTTAAACTGTTTAGCTCGTTGTATGGGAATTCCTTCATAAACTGTGCAATATAAGTCTTCAAACCAAAACCTGCTGCGCGAACGGCCTGCCCTATTGCAGCGGTTGTTTTGCCTTTACCTTTACCTGTGTAAATCTGTATGTGTCCTGCTGGGAGTTTATTCTTTTCCAATTATTCTTTCCAAAAATTAAATTGATAGAGTATCAACTACTTATAGTAAAAGTCTGTCCTATATCATCCAATCCTAATTTAATGTTATAATTTTTTACAGAATCCAGAAGCCAGTTTAGCGGTTCTTCAATCGGTTCTGTACCCTGCTTAAAAGTTTTGGTATGAATGGGTATAAAATATTTAGCGTTAATATGGTTGGATGCCATGATTAAAGCCTCTTCGGGATTAGCGTGATTATTTCTCCAGGGCACGTATGCCCCAATGGGCATAATTGCCACATCAATTTTTTCATTCTTTAATGATTTGAATAACTCCTGGTAAGCTGTGTCACCACCAAATAGTATTTTCTTTCCATTCTTCTTTAGTAAAACCGCATTGTAACTTCGTCCTTTAATCATATATCCCTTTGAACGGTCCCATTCCCACGGAAATCTCCAGCCAAAGTGCTTTACCTTCAATCCTTTAAAACTCACACCCGAAATCTCAGTTTCTTCGCCCCAATCAATTTCCTGCAGCGATTTCCACCGAAGATCCTCAATAACATCTTTTGTATTATAAGCGGTCAAACAATCAATCTGGTCCGGAAATCGTTTTATGATTTCGAATAGAGTAACATAATCCATATGATCTAAGTGCGCATGGGAAAGAAGAATTATGTCCGGCTTTGGGATCTCATCAATTGTTAATGCTGGATGAGTAAGCCGGCTGGGACCCCAATTTGTTCCGAATACATACAATCCGATCCTTTCAAACAAAACGGGATCTGTTAAAATCCAGGTGCCGAAAAAATTTATTAATACTGTAGCGTGTCCAATCCAAGCAATATTTATCTCTTCATCCTTCCACAATGCCAATTCCGGTTTGAAAGGTGCGGCCATCGGAGAACCTTTTGCCCTGGAATCAAATACATTTAGGAGAGATGGAAAGATTAAAGATGCACCAATAGCTTTTAAACCATTTTTTATGAACTGGTTTCTTTTCAATATTTGTAACCTTTTATTTCTTCCTCTGAAAAATCAACACCGAGTGCGTTAGCAACTCTGTTTACAAAGTTAAAGTAATTTGTTATTAATGTAATGCTTAAAATTTCTTCATCATTAAAATCATTTTTTCTCAACCGTTTAACATCATCCTCTTTCATTTTGCCGGGATGTAAAGTTAGTTTTTCTGCATATTCCAGCATAGCATTTTGTTTTTGCGTTAAATCTAATTTTCTAAAATCTTCCGCTGCCTGTTTAACTTTCTCTTCGTCTTTCCAGTAAAATTTAAGTGCTTCGGCATGATGGTTTACACAATAATGACAATTGTTTGCTGCTGAAACTACAGTGGCAATAAGTTCGGCATTTGCTCTTGTTATCCCTTCTTTATCAAACATAACAGACATATAAAAATCGAGGTGTGTCAGCATCGTTTTGGGAAGAAGGCTATGTATCTTCAGGATGTTTGAAAGCTTACTTCGTTCACCAACTACTTTTTAGTAAACATCTTTCAACTCTCCTGTTGCATCATTTAGTTCAATTGTTTTTATGTGGGACATCTTATCCTTTAATAATTTCTCTAATTTGGAAAATTAGTTTCATTCAAAATCTTTTCGGCCTGATTTATATGACGTTTGTCATGATAAAGATTAATTAACAATGCATCACCAATATTCATTCTTAGCAGCTTGGATACCGGCGAACTGATTTTTATCATTCCAAAGTCTGTACCATGTAATTTATTAGCAAATGAAATAAGTTCTTCAACTTCTTCACAAAAAGATGTGATAATGTTTGTTTTTATATGCTTTGTGGAGGGCTCAAAAACTTTAAATGTTTTTGTCCTGGTTGTTGAGTTCGGATCAACATATTTTAAAATCATCCTTCCACTAAAAGTATGTTTAAACTTAACCGGGCCCTTGGATGAATCTTTAAAAAATGGTTTAAGTTGCTTGATTTTGGAGTTGTATAATTTATGAGTAACTGTAAGATGGTCTATACACTCACCTATACTCCATTTTTCTTCAGAACGTTTCCAGTTAATTTGTGTTTCCGAAAGCCCGCCAAATTGCTTATTTGCAATTTCAATCAACAATGGGGCTTCCCCAAGGAACTCTTGCAGTAAATTAGTCGAATTTTTCATCTTGTACTTAAAATAATAATTTCTTAATTATAACTTATGGTTTTACAATTTATAGTGTAATCTATTTATTAGTAAAATAATAAAGTTTTAGCGAGTGATAATATGGAATTTTTTGATTCAATAACAGTTGTAATTTTAATAACCGTAATTTTAATTTTTGCAGTGGGATTTTATTTTTATCTTTATATAGATTGATTCCTTAGCTCCGGTTTAGATAATGAAAATGTGTGATTTTGTTACGGTGAGACTTTAGATTGCAGAGTGTGCTTTAATTTGCAAAAGAGAGACTCAAAGTCCCGGAGTCTCAAAGTCGTTTTTCTTAACCAGCATAAAGCGTAAGCGTCTGCCCGATTTCACTTATACCAACTTTTATATCATACTTCTCAGCAGATTTCATCATCCATTCAATCGGTATATGGAAACCTTCATCACCATCAAATGTATTTGCGTGCATTGGAACAAAATATTTTGCACCCAGATGATCATTCGCCATAATTAATGCTTCTTCAGGATTACAATGCCTGTGATGATGCGGAATATATCCTCCGATCGGCATTATTGCCACATCAATATTTTGGCCTTTGTATTGCTTGAACTTTTCCGTGTAAGCAGTATCGCCTGCAAAAAGAATTTTCTTCCCGTTGCTTTCGAGAATATAACCGTTGAAACTTCTACCTTCCCGGATATATCCGTCTGACCGGTCCATCTCCCCTGGAATTCTAAATCCATCGTGATTAACCTCAATACCTTTAATATTTAATTCTCCCATGCGTGTGGTCTCATCCCAATCCAGCTCTTTAAGAGATTTCCAATTTAAGTCTTCAATAATATCTTTTGTATTATAAGCTGTAATGCAGCTCACTTTGCCGGGATATTTAATTGTTAGTTCCATTAAAGATTTGTAGTCCATGTGATCCATATGTGCATGCGAAATTAGCACGAGATCGGGTTTAGGAATCTGATCAAATTCCAGCGCAGGCATTGTTGCTCTGGTTTTACCAACTGTTGTGCCAAGTACATATAAACCAACTGAATTAAAAAGTGCCGGATCAGTTAAAATTATCTTCCCAAAAAAATTAATTAAGATAGTTGCATGGCCTATCCACGAAATGTTTATTTCATCATCTTTCCAGCTAGCCGGATTTGGAGTATAGCTAACATAAGTTTTATTATCCCCGGCAAATAGCAGGCTGTTCGGGGATATAAGAAAAGGAGTAATTGTTCCGGCGAGGGCTAATCCTAAACTATCTATTATAAATTTTCGTCTGTTCAATAATTTTCTTTTTTAATATAAAGGTAATTATTCCTTGTTATAAATAGAACATTTTTTTGAATTAAACAATGCAAAATGAATGTTCCTGGTTTGCAGATTGAAATTAGCCCTTAGAAAACTTAGTTTTAGAATAACAAGTTAAGGAACTAATATGTCGTTATTCGATTTTTTGATAATGTTTATTATTGCAGCCATTACCGGTTCAATAGCACGCTCTCTGGTCGGATTTGATAAAGGTGGATGTATTCTATCAGCGATTGTTGGTTTTATAGGTGCATTGATTGGAACATGGCTGGGAAGAGAATTCGATCTGCCGGAAATCTGGTCTCCGGTAATACGCGGGATAAAATATCCTGTTATCTGGTCAATCCTCGGTGCGGTTATATTCACTCTGGTGCTGAGTTTAATTTCGCCGAGGAAAAAAAAATAACTGGACAATTTTTTTATCTAAAAGTTCAATCTTAAAAAATTTAATATACGTTTTTCATGGGAACTCATTATAAAGGTTCAAAAAAAGACATGCGCGCATTAGATACTTACATTAAGCTTATGCGGGCAGCAGATACAATTAATTCAGCTGTTAATTTCTCGCTTTCAAAATACGGGTTAACGGAAAGCCAGTTTAATGTATTGGATGCTCTTTATCATCTTGGACCCTTATCTCAAAAGGAACTTGGCTTTAAATTACTGAGAAGCGGCGGTAACATTACAATGGTTATTGATAACCTTGAGAAGGATGCTTACGTTGAAAGAAGAAGAGGTACAGAAGACAGACGGATTTTCTTCATCCATCTGACAAAGAAAGGGGAAAAAAAGTTAGAGGAAGTTCTGACTGTTCAGGTTAATTTAATTACAAGTGATATGAACAGACTGAGCAAAAAAGAGCAGATTGAACTCCAGCGTCTCTGTAAAAAAATCGGGATCAGGAAACGATAGTGCTTTTATAATCTTCTAAAATGTTTGGTAAAATTGTTCCTGCTTTGCCAATAAAAGAATAATCAACAGCGGATGAAATTTCCGTTTTAACTACATTTACTTCAACCAGAACAGCTCCACTCTGTTTAGCTGTAAAAACCTGTCCGGCAGCAGGATATACTACTGCGGAGGTTCCCACAATGAAAAATACATCTGCATTCGCTGCTGCTTTTTCGCCACCTTTAAATTGATCTTCAGGAAGATATTCACCAAACCAGACAACATCCGGTCTGATTAATCCGCCGCACTCGCATTTTGGAACACCCTGACTAAAATCAAGTTCTCTGTTATAGAATTTTTTACAGCTGACGCAAAAATTTCTTTCGATGTTTCCGTGCAGCTCAAATATATTTTTGCTTCCAGCACGCCTGTGAAGGTTATCGATGTTTTGAGTTACGACAATCACATCATCAAAATAGTCTTGCATTTCTGCAATGGTTAAATGTCCTTTGTTAGGTTGTGCTTCGTGAATTATTTTTTTGCGGTGATTATACCATTCCCAAACCATATCGGGGT
>Ga0209536_100003210_pt1 | contig 26320 bp, 25 predicted proteins | sample DeeMarSeWOR28_12_FD_187461 | JGI IMG/M metagenome (GOLD analysis project Ga0209536, IMG submission 187461) | Marine sediment microbial communities from White Oak River estuary, North Carolina - WOR-2-8_12 (SPAdes) (version 2) | ecosystem: Environmental > Aquatic > Marine > Intertidal zone >...
CACTCGGGCCTGCGAAAGGTCGAACTCCCCGATCAGCCGCTCGTACCCCCGCGCCTCATCGATGGGCGACAGGGCATCCCGCTGCAGATTCTCGACGAGCGCCAGAGTCAGCAGCGTCCGATCGTCGACGTCGCGCACGACGGCCGGGATCTTCTCCCACGCGAGCTTCTGGGCAGCGCGCCACCGTCGCTCCCCGGCGATCAACTCGAACTGATCGCCGTCGACCGCCCGAACGACGATGGGTTGCAGCAGGCCGGAGGACTGCATCGACGCCGCCAGTTCGGCGAGGGCGGCCGGGTCGAACGCGTGGCGCGGTTGATACCGATTCGGACGCAGCCTGTCCACCGGTAGCTCCGTGAGGGAGCCTTCGGCCCTGGCCTCGGCGACCGTCGTGGGACCGAGGAGCGCTTCGAGCCCGCGGCCGAGGCGGCGCTTGCCAGCCGCGCCGGTCACGCCACCACCTGCCTGGGCGGAGCCTCCCCGTTGCCGAGCACGCTGCTGCGCTCGCCGTGAAGCACGCGGTGCTGCAGTTCCTGCGCGAGCGCGAGATAGCTCTTGGCTCCCGCAGACTGCACGTCGTAGAACAGGATCGGCTTCCCGAAGCTCGGCGCCTCCGCCAACCTGACGTTGCGCGGGATCACCGTGCGGAAGACCTGGCGCCCGAAGTACTCCTTGGCCTCGGCGGCCACCTGCCGAGAGAGGTTCAGCCGCGGGTCATACATCGTGAGGAGGACACCTTCGATCGCGAGATCCGGATTGTAGTTCTGCTGCACGAGGCGGATCGTGTTGAGGAGCTTGGAAAGCCCTTCGAGCGCATAGTACTCGCACTGGATCGGGATGAGCACCGAGTCTGCGGCCGTCAGCATGTTGAGCGTGAGCAACCCGAGAGACGGCGGGCAATCGATGATCACGTACTCGTAGGACTCCCTGAGGGCGGTCAGCTTGCGGCGCATCACCGCCTCTCGCCTCGGCCAGTTGACGAGTTCGACCTCCGCACCGACCAGGTCCTGCGTCGCCGGTATGACGTCGAGCGTCGCGAAGTTCACGCTGCGCTGCACCGCGTCGCCGAGGGTCACGTCGTCCATGAGCGCGTCGTAGAGCGAGAACCGCGTCGCGGCGACGTCCACGCCGATCCCGGACGTCGCGTTCCCCTGGGGATCGGCGTCGATCAACAGCGTGCGGCGCTCGGCCGCCGCAAGCGACGCGGCGAGGTTCACAGCCGTGGTCGTCTTGCCGACGCCGCCCTTCTGATTGGCGACCGCGATCACGTTTGACATCTTTTAAACCATTGTCACACAATTGGTTATGCAACATTGGACTCGGGGCACGTCTCGACGCGTGCCGGCACGAAGCGCCGCGGAATATACGGCGGGCACGCGCGCCACGCTAGGAACGGTGGGCTGTTTCACGTGAAACAATGCGCACGACCAGAATCCGGCGCGTTTCGAGCCGGATCGTCCGACCATGGATGTTTCACGTGGAACGGGCTGCGCAGACCGCAGGCGAGTGCCCCGCGTCCTGTCCGGCAGAGGGAGACCTGAATCGGCTACGCCGCGGGTCTCCCGCGGCGCACCACCTCCATGACCAGATTCTGGAGGTCGCTGGGAGAGACCCCCGGGATACGGCTCGCCTGGGCCAGCGATCTCGGGCGAACACGATCGAGTTTCTGCCGTGCTTCCGTGCTGAGGCTCTGCATGTCGGCGTAGACCAGCTGCTCGGGAAGACGAAATTCGGCAAGTTCGACGAGCTTCCGCACCGCGTCTCGCTCGCGCGCCAGGTAGCCGGCATACTTGATCTCAGTCTCCGCAGACATCCAGCTGTCGGCGGAAACCACCGCTATCTCGGGTACCGCTCGCACCAGGATATCCCGAAGTCCCATGCGCGGCCGACGCACGAGGTCCGCCACCCGGCGCGGTTCGGCGATCGGCTCATGCCCGTTGCTCTCGAGAAGGTCGTTTACCTGCTCCGGAAACACCCTCCTCTCGTCGGCGAGTTGCAGCAGGGACTCCTCCTCTCCCAGTCGCCGCTCGAACTCCTCCCGCTCCTGTTCCCGCAGCATGCCCAGCCGGCGCGCCACCGGACCGAGACGCTTCAGGGCGTTGTCCTGCCTGAGCAGGAGCCTGAACTCCGCCCGGGAGGTAAACAACCGGTACGGCTCATCCACCCCTCGGGTGACCAGGTCGTCGATCAGAACCCCGATGTAGCTGGTATCCCGTTCGAGTACGAGTGGGTCCTCGCCACGCTGCCGCCGCACCGCGTTGACCCCCGCCACCAAGCCCTGTGCCGCCGCTTCCTCGTAACCGGTCGTTCCGTTCACCTGACCTGCGAAGAAGAGACCTTCGATTACCTTAACCTCAAGCCATGGATTCAGTTGCTGAGGCGGAAAGTAATCGTATTCGATGGCGTAACCGGGACGCGTCATCTTGACGTCCGAAAGTCCGCTAACAGCCTGTAAATATGTGACTTGTACGTCGATTGGGAGAGACGTTGAGAGACCGTTGACATACAGTTCGGTCGTCTCGATACCCTCCGGCTCGAGAAACACCTGGTGCCGCTCGGCGTCAGGGAATCGCACGACCTTGTCCTCGATCGACGGACAGTACCGTGGACCGCGACCCGCGATCGCCCCTCCGAACAGTGCTGACTCGTGCAAGTGCTCCCGGATGATGGCCTTCACGTCCGGGCCCGCCCACGTGATCCAGCAGGGACGCTGTGCCGGCCGCGGGGCTCGCTCGAAGTGAGAGAACCGTTGGTCACCACCCTCCCCGTCCTGCCGCTCCAGCTTCGAGAAGTCCACCGAACGCCCGTCGATCCGTGGGGGGGTGCCGGTCTTGAACCGTGCCATCTCGAGGCCCAGGGCCTCGAGTTGCTCCGCAATCTCCACGGCGGCCGGATCCCCAGCCCGACCCGCCTCGACCCCGGATCCCCGACCGATGTGAATCCGGCCGCGCAGAAACGTTCCCGCCGTGAGAATCACTGACGCCGCGCGAACCTCCCGCCCGTCGGTCAGCCGCACCCCTGTCACGCGGTCGCCCTGCAGCAGCAGTGCACTCACCATCCCCTGCCACAGACCAATCCGCGGCTCCTCCTCGAGAATCGCGCGTACGGCCCGGCGGTAGAGCCCGCGGTCGCACTGGGCGCGCGGCGCCCACACGGCAGGTCCCTTGGATCGGTTCAGCATGCGGAACTGGATCGTCGCCCGGTCGGTCGCGCGTGCCATCACGCCGCCGAAGGCATCCAACTCCCGGACCATCGTACCCTTCGCAATGCCGCCAATCGCCGGATTGCACGACATCTGACCGATTGTCTCGAGGTTCGCCGTCACGAGCAGTACGCTCGCCCCGAGCCGCGCGGCAGCTACCGCGGCCTCGCACCCGGCGTGGCCGCCTCCGATCACAACGACGTCTTGGCGATGCAGCATAAGGCGCGAAAGTTAGAGGGGGTCGGGCACGAGACTCCAGCCCCGGCCGGGCCCGACCTTCCGCAGGCGACCCGTGCCGAGCCTCGACGATAGCACCGAGTGCAGAAAGAGCGGCACCCCACTCTACCCGGAGAGAGGGGTGCCGACACCGCCTCGCAGGGTTGAGCCGCTCGCTCTACCCACCACCGCCTGGGGGAAAATCGCGCAGGATGGAGGCGACTGCGTCGGTGAGGATCGCCTGCCGTTTCGCATCCTCCTGCACGTCACGGAGCTTTGCGGTACCGGACCCACGCCATACCAGTTCGCCACGGTCGGCATCCACGATGTCGATCAGCACGGTCCCTTCCTCCCACTGATCAACGCGCACGCCGGTGACTCCCCATCGCCCACGGTAAGGTGGTCCGTAGAACCCCCACCCGTACGGATAGTAGTCGTGCATCGTGCTGACGCTCATCCGGCCGTCGATCGCGCCATACCACCCGACCAGGAAGTCCGGCTCCGCCAAAACCGGCGTGAACCCCTTCGCCTGCAACACGGAATCGACGGCAAAGCGGATGCGTGAGGCCAGGATGTCGTTGTACACCCGCGCGTCGTCCTTCCCCGACTCGCGGCGCTCCGCCCACATGTACGTCCGGTAGGCCGTGAGGTCGGCCTCCGGATCGAAGTCCGTGATCACACGGAGCCCCGACGCACAGCCCGCGAGCCCGCCGGCAATCACCGCCAGCGCGAGCAGACCGGCCCCACGCAGCAGCGCTCGATGGCTCACGACGCTCGGACCCACCGCCACAATTCCCGGGGACTCGGACGCTTTCCGTACATGAGGATTCCTACCCGGTAGATCCGTGCCGTGATCCACACGACCAACAGGAGCGTGCCTCCCAACAGCACGACGGAGCCGAGGATCTCCGGCAGCGGCACGGTCGCGGCTGCCCACCGAACCGGCATCGCGATCGGCGCGGTGAATGGAATCAGGGAGAGGGCCACGGCCATCCCTCCGTCCGGCTGTTGCAGAATACCGACCATCAGAACCGTCGGGACCACGAGCAACATGACCACCGGCATCTGCGCCTGCCGCGCCTCGGCCTCCGAATTCGACATCGCGGCCACGGCAGCGAACATGGCAGCGTATAGGAAGTACCCGAGCAGGAAGTAGGCGAGCACGATGGCGAGCGTGGCGACCGACACCGCAGGCAGGGTTCCGGCCCCGACCATTCCCCCCGTCCGCGCCCCGACCATTTCCAGCAGCAGATCCCGCCGGCGGAACAGCACCAGCGCGCTCACGGCCCAGATCGAGAGCTGAAACAGCCCGACGGCGCCGACGCCCAGGATCTTCCCCGCCAACAGCTGAAAGGGTCGCAGGCTGGACACCAGGACCTCGATGACCCGGGAGGTCTTCTCCTCGACCACCGCCCCCATCACCTGGACACCGTACAGCAGGATCGACATGTAGAGGATGATCCAGACGGCGTACGCCAGGACGAACGCCGACGTACCCGACTCCTCCGTCACCTTCCCTCCGCGGATGCTCACGGTCTGCAACCGAACCGGGATCTGCGCCGCTGCGACGACTTCGCGATCCACGCCGGCACGCCCCAGCCGCGCGGTCAGCACCTCCCGGCCGAGCACGCTCTCGAGAATCTGCATGTCCGTGAGCGACGAGACGTTCTTCCCGCGGTATTCCACGCTGCCGTTCGCCACGGTGGCATCCGTGACGATCAGATAGCCGTCCAGCTGCTTCTCGCCCACGAGGGTCGTGAGGGAATCGGCGACGGACTCGACGCGCTCCAGGGAGACCGACACCAACTCCGCCTCGATCGGGAGCGGGGGGCGCACCGCATCCACGATCCGCCCCCCGAACCCGTCGGTCGTCGCGTCCACGACGCGGATCTCCCGACGCGACGCGCCACGCTCGGCCATCAGAATCGGCACGACGATGAAGGACGCCATCAGCAGCGGGCCAAGCACGGTGGAGATGACAAACCACTTGGTCCGCACCTTCTCCACGAACTCGCGCCGAATGATGACCCAGACTTTATGCATGGTGGCGGTCCTCCTCCGCACGAGGCGTTGCGGCGTCCTTACCCACGAGATCGACGAATATCTTGTGCAGACTCGCCTCCCCCGCTTCGAATCGCCGCACCTGGAGTCGCTGCCGCACGATTGCTTCGAGCAACGTCTGGGGGCTCGCTCCCGCGACCAGCTCGACCTCCGCATACTGGGGATAGCGGTCCGCCTTCGCGACGAGGGAGCCATCCTCCAGGATGGCGTGGAGCGCGTCCACGCCGCCATCCACCGCAATCGTGACGGTTCGGCCCCCGTGCTCCCGCTTGATCTCGGCCAGCCTCCCGTCCAACACCTTGCTTCCCTTCGCGATGATGCAGACCGAATCGCACAGCTTCTCGGCCTGCTCCATGATGTGCGTCGAGAACAGCACGGTGGTCCCGTTGCGGGCCAGTCGCACCACCACGTCCTTCATGATCTGCGTGTTGACGGGGTCGAAACCCGAGAATGGCTCGTCCAAGATCAGCAACTCGGGCTCGTGCAGCACCGTCGCGATGAACTGCACCTTCTGCTGCATGCCCTTCGAGAGATCGTTCACCCGCTTCAGCACCCAATCTCCGAGTCCGAGTTCCTCGATCCACTGCCGCGCCTGGCGCTTCGCCGACTTCCGATCCACACCCTTGGTCTCCGCGAGGAAGACGAGCAGGTCCAGCACCCGCATCTTCTTGTAGAGCCCGCGCTCTTCCGGCAGATAGCCGATGCGGCGGCTCAGATCCTGGCCCGACTCACGCAGGTCGAACAGGCGAATCGCACCTTCGTCCGGCGCGATGATGTTCATCACCATCCGGATCGAGGTGGTCTTGCCCGCGCCGTTCGGGCCCAGCAACCCGTAGACCGACCCGCGCGGCACTCGCAGCGACAGATCTCGTACCGCGGTGTGTCCGGCGAACCGCTTCGTCACATGCTGCAGGTCAACGATCACATCGTCATTCATCTTGGGGAGCACGGTTGAAGGTGAGATGCGGCGCGGACCGTGAACAATACCGCTGGTGTGAGGCTCACGGAACGGCCGGGCGCCAATCCTCGCGATTCGCACGCCGCGGATCCCGCGCGGGCCGTCGCGACGCGCACCGATCGCGCGGGTACCCGGCCCCCGGGCGGTCAGTCGCGGGCGGTCGCGCGCAGCAGCGCGCGGAGCACGAAGCCGGCGAGCAGCACCGCGACGCCGGTCGTGATCGTCGTGACGGACAGTGATAGCGCGAGTGTGACGCACGCGACGAGCCCGATCACCGGCACGACATCGGGAACGATCTTCGCCTCGCGGGACATGCGGAAGGCCGCCGCGTTGGCAATGCCGTAGTACACGAGAATCGTGAACGACGCGGCTTCGGCCACCCCACGGAGCGTTCCCGTGACGGCGACCAGCGTTCCCACGGCTCCCATCAACAGGACGGCCCTGTGGGGGACTCCGTAGCGGTGGTGAATCGCGCCCAACACGGGAGGGAGGTCCCCCCGCCGCGCCATGGCCAGGACCATCCGACTCAACCCGAGCAACTGCGAGAGAATCACCCCCAGCATGGCCACGACGCCACCGATGGCGACCGTCACCGCCAGCGGCGAGCCGCCGACCTGGTACGCCACCCGCTCCAGTGGGGCACCGGCCGCCGCGAGCCCCGCTGCGCCTACCACGCCAAGGGACACGAAGGTGACTCCGAGGTAGAGTGCCAGGCTCAGCGCGACCGTGATCACGATGGCGAGCGGGATCGTGCGCGCCGGCTGCTTGACCTCCTCCCCGAGCGTGGCGATCCGTGCGTACCCGGTGTAGGCGAAGAACAGCACGGCGCTCGCCTCGAGGAAGCCGGGCACGCCGCGCGAGACGAACGGGCGCAGCCGGCTCACGTCCACGTGCGGGACGGCGACGGCAACAAGCAGGAGGAGGACGCCCACCGAGATGGTCACGATGGCGAGATTGGCCACGCTCGATCGTCGGATGCCGCGGTAGTTGAGCGCGGTGAAGGCCAGCACGGCGGCGGCGGCGACTGCACGTGGCGGCACGCCCGGCAGGAGGGTCCCCAGGTAGGCACCGATGCCCAGCGCGACGGTGCCGAGGGCCGCCGTCTTGCTCGCCAGGAACATCCAACCGGCCGAAAAGCCCGGCACCGCCCCCAGCACGCGGTAGCCGTACTCATACGTGCCCCCGGCCACCGGATACGCGGCGGCAAGCTGCGCCGAGCTGAGCGCGTTGGCGCTCGCGGCGACCCCGGCCAGGACCAGGCCGGCCAACAGGGACGGGCCGCCGATGCCGGCCGCCACACCGACCACGACGAAGATCCCGGCGCCGACTACCGCGCCGATGCCGATCGCCACGGCATCGAGAAGACCCAACTCCCGACGCAGTGCGCGGAGGCCGGACGACGCATCCGCGGAACGGCCGGCTTCTCGGGGACTCGGGGACACGGTGCCGACCTGCGGGCTAGACTGTCCGCCTCACCCACACATAGCCATCGGCGACCCTGGCTTCGTACGTGGGGATGGGCTCTGTTGCCGGTGGCTCGAGGGGGGCGCCGGTACGCACGTCGAACTGCGCGCCGTGGAGCGGACACTCGATCACGTGATCGTCCACCATGTCTCCATCCGACACGGGAAAGTCGGCATGGCTGCAGCGGTCCTCCAGCGCAAAGATCTCGTCCCGCACCCGGATGAGACAGATCGTGCTGCCATCCGCCAAGGTGCACGCGGTCGGTCGGCCGTCCTCGAGGGACGTGGAGGGGACGGTGCGGTGGAAATCCACGGATCGGAAGCGATGGAAGGGCGCAGACGCTCAGCGGTGGCCGGACATCTCCGGCGCCAGGACGACCGTCATTCGGTCGACACCGGCTCGCCCGATCCGTGCAGCGCCTCGTGCAGGGTGTGCCAGGCAAGATTGGCGCACTTCACCCGTGCCGGGAACTGCCGCACCCCGGACAGGGCCGCGAGCTTGCCGAGCGCCCGCGTATCCGGCTGGCTGTCGGGCCCGCCGGTCACCATGGCGTGGAACGCGCGGAAGAGACTCTCCGCCTCCTCCTTTCGCATCCCCTTCACCGCCGCCGTCATCAGCGACGCCGAGGCCTGCGAGATCGCACAGCCCGAGCCCTGGAACGCGATGTCTCGGATGACGTCCCCGTCCAGCGTCACGTAGAGGGTGATCTGGTCTCCGCAGAGCGGGTTGGTCCCTTCGGCGGTGCTGGTGGCGTCGGGGATCTCGCGGAAGTTCCGCGGACTGCGGTTGTGATCCAGCACGACCTGTTGGTACAGCTCGCGAAGGTCCGCCATCAGCCAAACACCTCACGGACCTTCTCGACCCCGCGGACCAGGGCGTCGACCTCCTCACGCGTGTTGTAGCACGCGAAGGACGCCCGTGCGGTGGCCGGCACGCCCAGTCGGTCCATGACCGGCTGGGTGCAGTGATGACCCGTGCGGATCGCGATCCCCTCCTGATCGAGGATCGTGCCGACGTCGTGCGCGTGGATGCCGTCCATCACGAAGGATATGACGGCGGCCTTCTCGCGGGCAGTGCCGACGATGCGCAATCCCTGCACGGCGGTCAGCGCGCTGGTGGCATACTCGAGCAGGCCGTGCTCGTGCTCGTGGATCCACTCCCACGAGAGATGGCGGATGTAGTCCACCGCCGCGCCGAGCCCGATCGCCCCCGCGATATGGGGGGTGCCTGCCTCGAACTTGGCGGGGAGGGGAGCGTACACGGTCTTCTCGAAGGTCACGGAGCGGATCATCTCGCCACCACCCTGGTACGGCGGCAGGGCGTCGAGCAGATCCGCCCGCCCGTACAGGACACCGATGCCGGTGGGCCCGAACATCTTGTGTCCGGAGATCGCGTAAAAGTCCGCGCCGAGGTCCTGAACGTCGATGACCCCGTGCGGGGCGGCTTGGGCGCCGTCGACCAGGACGGGCACGCCGGCGTCGTGGGCGAGCCGGGCCATTTCCTTCACGGGATTGATCGTGCCGAGGGAATTCGAGACGTGCGTCACCGCGACGAGCCGGGTGCGGTCGTTCAGGAGCGACACGTACGCCTCGAGGTCCAGCTCTCCGGCATCGCTCATCGGGATCACCCGAAGCCGCGCTCCGGAGATCTCGCACGCGATTTGCCACGGCACGATGTTCGAGTGGTGCTCCATGGTGGAGACGATCACCTCGTCGTCCCGCCGGAAGCGCGCTCGAGCCATCGTCATGGCGACGAGATTGATCGCCTCCGTGGCGCCACGCACAAAGACGATCTCGTGCGGATCCGCGGCGTTCAGGAACCGCTGGAGCTTGGCGCGCGCCCGCTCGTACGCCAGCGTCGCGCGCTGACTCAGTTCATGGACCCCGCGATGGATGTTGGCGTTCTCCTCGGTATAGAACCGGGTGAGCGCCTCGATCACCTGTCGGGGTTTCTGGCTGGTGGCGGCGTTGTCGAGATAGACGAGCGGCTTGCCGTTGGCCGTTCCGCTCAGCACGGGAAAGTCGCGACGGACGGTCGCGACGTCCCGTACCGGCCGTGCCGATACCAGTTGGGTGGACACCTGCGACAGGTGACGCCTCCTACGCCCCGGCGGGCGTGCGGCGGGTCAGCCAGTCGTGCACGATCCTGTCGAGCGAGCGGCGGACGTCGACCGCCTTGACGGCGTGCAGAATCTCGGAGCCGAATCCGTACGTGAGCAGGGCCCGGGCCTCGTCCGTCGAGAGCCCCCGGCTCTGCAGATAGAACAGGTGCTCGTCGTCGATCGGGCCGAGCGTGGCGCCGTGCGTGCACTTCACGTCGTCGGCGTAGATCTCCAGCTGTGGCTGGCTGTCGGCCCGGGCGTGCTCGGAGAGCAGCAGGTTGTTGTTGGTCTGCTTGGCGTCGGTCTTCTGTGCGCCCGGACGTACGATGATCCGCCCGTTGAAGATACCGCGGGAGCGCTCGTCGAAGACGCCGTTGAAGTACTCCCAGCTGGTGCAGTTGGGCTGCGCGTGCTCCAGGGTCGTGTGATAGTCCACGTGCTGCTTTCCACGCAGCATCGAGAGGCCGTCCAGCGTCGCATCCGCGCCCTCGCCATCGAGCACCGCGTGGATGTCGTGGCGGGAAAGCGCTCCCCCGAAACTGAACGTGATGAGCGAACAGTTGCTGCTGCGCCCCTGCACGGCATGCGTCGTTGCCGTGTGATAGGCCTCGGCGCCTTCGCGCTGCACGCGATAGGTGTCCAGTGTCGCGTTCTCACCAACGACGACTTCCGTCACCGCGTTCGTCCAATACTCGGCCGCGGAGGGCACCGCCGCATAGCTCTCGATGACCGAAGCCTGCGCACCGTGCTCGAGCACGAACAGATTGCGTGGATGCGTCACGAGCGGCGCACCGTCGCCGCTCGGCGCGGCGAGAAAGAGATAATGGACGGTGCGCGGGAGCGCGGTGCCTCGCGGCACGTACAGAAAGCCTCCGTCGAGGATGAAGGCGGTGTTCAGCGCCGCAAACGGGTTGTGCGCTGCTACGGCCCGCCGGGCCAGATGTGGCTCGATGATACTGCCGTCGGCGTCCAGCGCGTGGCGAAGACTGCCCACCTTCACGCCCGCGGGCAGACCGCCGAGATCCGACAGCGTCGGCACGAAGTGGCCGTTCACGAACACGGCGAGCCACTGGTCGGTTCCTCCGACCACGTAGTCGCGCACGGCAACGTCCGGTGCGGACGCCGCGGCAGCTCGATGGAACGTCTGGCGGGCAATCGGCTTGACGTCGGTGAAGCGCCACTCCTCCTGCCGGCTGGTCGGGAACCCCGTATCCGCAAAGCGGGTCATCGCCGCGCTGCGTCGCTCCCTGAGCCAGCCCGGCACCGCGGCCGCGCCATTGCCGGAGAAGGTCCGGAAGTCCTCCACGTACGGCTCGGCGGCTGCCTTCAACTCGGCCGCGACCGTCTGCGGTGCGGTCGCGCCGCTCATCCTACCGCCACTCCGTTCGTGATCCAGTCGTAGCCGCGCGCCTCGAGATCGAGGGCCAGCTGCATGTCGCCCGACATCACGACCTTGCCGCCCGCGAGGACGTGGACGTGGTCCGGTGTGACGTACTTCAGGATCCGCTCGTAGTGCGTCACGATCACGAACGACCGTTCGGCACTGCGGAGCTTGTTCACCGCCTCCGCCACCGCCTGTACCGCGTCGATGTCGAGACCGGAGTCGGTTTCGTCCAGGATCGCGAGCCTCGGCTCCAGCGTGGCGAGCTGGATGATCTCGTTGCGCTTCTTCTCGCCGCCGGAGAGGCCGTCGTTCACCGCCCGGTGGATCAGCGTGTCGTCCCAGCCCAGCATCGCGAGCCTGGCCTCGATGAGATCGGCGAATTCCAGCGTGTCCAGCTCCTCCAGCCCGCGTTCCTTGCGCTTCGCGTTCACCGCCGACTGCAGAAAGTACGCGTTCGTGACACCACGGATCGCAACCGGGTACTGGAAGGCGAGGAAGAGCCCGGCGCGGGCGCGTTCGTCGGCCTCCATCCCCAGGAGGTCCTGCCCATCGAACGTCGCACTGCCGCCCGTGACTTCGTAGCCGGGATGGCCCGCCAGGATCTGCGCCAACGTGCTCTTGCCGGAACCGTTCGGCCCCATGATCGCATGGACTTCGCCGGGCTTCACCGACAGATCGATGCCCTTGAGGATCTCTTTCCCTTCGATGCCGCCGCGAAGCTGTTTTACTTCAAGCATTGCACTCATCCGTTTTCAGTCGTCCCTGGTTCGTTCCACGGGTCCCCGTTCCCCTCCGACCCTACCCGACGCTGCCTTCGAGGCTCACGGCGAGCAGCCTGGTCGCCTCGACCGCGAACTCCATCGGCAGCTCGCGGAAGACTTCCTTGCAGAAGCCGTTCACGATGAGCGAGACCGCGTCCTCTTCGGGGATGCCGCGCTGCTTGCAATAGAAGATCTGGTCCTCGCCCACCTTGGACGTCGTGGCCTCGTGCTCCATGATCGCCGTCGGGTTTCGGACGTCGATGTACGGGAAGGTGTGCGCGCCGCACTGATCGCCGATCAGCATCGAGTCGCACTGTGAGTAGTTGCGCGCGTTGGCCGCGCCCTTCATGATCTTCACTTGGCCGCGGTACGTGTTCTGGCTCTTCCCGGCCGAGATCCCCTTCGAGACGATCGTGCTGCGGGTGTTCTTGCCGATGTGGATCATCTTGGTGCCGGTGTCGGCCTGCTGACGATTGTTGGTCACCGCCACCGAGTAGAACTCGCCGATCGAGTTGTCGCCCTCGAGAATGCACGAGGGGTATTTCCAGGTGATCGCCGAGCCCGTTTCGACCTGCGTCCACGAAATTTTGGAATTCCGGCCCTCGCAACGGCCGCGCTTGGTCACGAAGTTGTAGATCCCCCCCTGGCCCTGCTCGTCCCCGGGGAACCAGTTCTGAATGGTCGAGTACTTGATCTGCGCGTCGTCGTGCGCGACGAGCTCGACCACGGCCGCATGGAGCTGGTTCTCGTCGCGCATTGGCGCTGAGCACCCCTCCAAGTAGCTCACGTAGGCCCCCTCGTCGGCGATGATCAGGGTCCGCTCGAACTGTCCGGTCGACAGTGCGTTGATGCGGAAGTAGGTGGACAGCTCCAGCGGGCAGCGCACGCCCTTCGGCACGTACACGAAGGATCCGTCGGTGAACACCGCCGAGTTGAGCGCGGCGAAGTAGTTGTCGTTGGGCGGCACCACGGAGCCCAGGTACTGCCGCACGAGGTCGGGATGCTCCCGAATGGCCTCGGAGATCGGCAGGAAGATCACGCCGTGCTTCTTCAACTCTTCCTTGAATGTGGTCGCGACCGACACGCTGTCGAAGACCGCGTCCACGGCAACCCCGGTCAGCCGCTTCTGCTCCTGGAGCGGGATCCCCAGCTTCTCGAACGTCTCGATGAGCTTGGGATCCACGTCGTCCAGGCTCTTGGGCTGATCCTTGCGCTTCGGCGCCGCATAGTAGTGGATCGCCTGATAGTCGATGGGCGGATACGTGACGTTGGCCCAGTTCGGTTCCACCATCTCGAGCCAGTTCCGGTACGCCTTGAGGCGCCACTCGAGCATCCACTCCGGCTCGTCCTTCTTCTCCGAGATGAGCCGGATGGTGTCCTCGTTCAGCCCCTTCGGCGCGAGGTCCGACTCGATGTCGGTGGACCAGCCGTACTTGTAGGGCTGATTGACGTGTTGGTCGACCGCCGACGGCTCCATTTACGACTCCTCGCTGGGTTCCACATCTGCCTCCGGCGGTGCCACCGAACCCGCGCCGGCACCGAGGCTGATGGAGTATTGGCAGGCGTTGCATCCGTCGGGGATGTACGAATCGCGCTGCAGATCGCGCTGCAGCACTTCCCTCAGGAAATCGGCTTCCGCGGCGCAGATCTCGGGGAACTGCTCGGCCACGGCGCGCACGGCGCAGTTGTGCTCCGCGAGCGTGACCGTGTCCTTCTCGACCGTCCACGCCGCCATGAAGCCCTGCTCCGAGAGCAGCTTCACGACCACCGCGACGCGCTCCTCGAGCGTCGCGTCTGCAAGCTCGGCACGCAGCCGCTCGGCGTGGACGCGGAAGCGCTGGGCGAACATGGCCTGCACGGCCTCCCGTCCGCTCTGCTGGGCCACAAAGGCGAGGATCTCGGTGAGCGCCTGACCGTAGTGGTTCGGGAACAGGGCCTCCCCGTCGTGGGAAAGGCGGTACGTGAATGTGGGAGCCCCGGTGCCGCGCTGCTCTCGGCCGTAGTCGATCAGCCCCTCCGCCTCAAGCTCCTTGAGATGACGCCGCACGGCGTTCGCCGAGACCCCGAACATGTCCGCAAGTTGCTTAGCGGTAACAGGTTGTCGGCGCTTTAACTCGAGGAGGATGTCTCCGCGAAGTCCTCTGTGCCCTGCAAGGCCCGGAAAGCTCGTTCCCATGGCGGAGAATCGTAAGCATGCACGAGCGTTTTTGCAACTAATTCAACGAATTTGTTTGCCAACCAGATCCGCCATCAGTCTTGACGGGAAGAACCTTCACAATTAAGTTTGCTATGCAAACAACATTGCCGGCGGACACGGGGAGCAACCATGCAGAACCTCGACCTTGACCGAATCGAGCAACGGGCTTGGCGATCCTACCACCAAGACGGCCTCATGGACATCGCGTTCGGGACGCTGCTGCTCGTCGTCTTTGTCGGTGCAGCCGTGGAGCGCTTCCATTGGTTCGCGATCGTGCTGCTGCTGCTGGTGGGGCCCGCGCTGGCGCTGGCCAAGCGCCGCGTTACGGCTCCGCGGATGGGATCGGTCGAGTTCGGCGAAGCGCGCAAGGCGCGCAAGCGCCGAGTCGTGCTGGTCATCGCGCTCCTGGTGGCGGGCACCATGTTGGTCCCGATCGTCCTCGGCGGCGACGAGTGGATGCGCGCGCACCCCACGTTCATGAGCCTGGCCCTTGGCATCTGGATCTTCTCGGCCTTCGCGGCCATCGCCTACTGGCTGCAGCTCCCGCGCATGTGGGTCGTGGGAGTGATCTTCGGAGGTGCATTCACGCTCACGGAGCTGCTGGACACGCCGTTGCCGCTGCTGATTGCCGGCACCCTCGTCGCCGGCTCCGGCATCGTGCGGCTCGTCGGGTTTCTGCGCAGGTACCCCCGGGCGGTGGACAGCCATGGCAGCAGCTGAGCGCGAGGAGCGGGCGCTCCCCGACCTCGCCGAGATCGATCGGCTGATTCACGAGCCGGCGCGCCTGCTGATCATGGCGACGCTGTTCGTCGTCGAGAGCGCCGACTTTCTCTTCCTCATGCGACAGACGGATCTCACGCAGGGGAACCTCTCGTCACACATGAATAAACTCGAGGCTGCCGGGTATATCGACATAGAAAAAGGATTCCGGGGCAGGAAGCCCCGCACCACACTTCGACTGACCGCGGCAGGTAGAACGGCGTTCACCGCCTACCGACACCACATGGAGCAGGTGCTGAGGGAACTGCCCACCGATCGTCCGGACGACGGCATGGAGTCACCGTGAACATCGCCAACGCACTGCGCGTCTCTTTCACGGAGGGCATCATGATCCAGGCACCCCGCTTCTCGCGCGCGGCGCGCGGGGAACGGCGCGCCGCGTACCGCGTCGCCGAACACCGTCTGCTCGACGAACGCGGTACGTTTCTCGGGAAGATCGACGCCGGCATCGAGCCACCGGTCTTCGGGCCGCTGGAACCGACGGTCTATTTGCACCGCGACCGGTCGCCTGCAGGCGAGGGGGCGGCGCCGGGGGAGGCTCGAGCAGCGCCGTTGGATACTTCGGCACCTCGTGAGGAGGACTCGAAACGATGATGAGAATCGGCAGAATCACACTCCCGCTCGCCGCCCTTGCGCTTGCGGGATGCGGCGGTGGGGTCGATTGGACAGGAACCGTATCCGACAGCGCCGGCGTGGCCATGGTGCAGAACCCCGACGAGGGGATCTGGTCGGCTTCGTCGGCGTGGCGGCTTGAAGAGGAGTTGCGCATCGGCGAGACGGAAGGCCGTCCAGAATACCAGTTCGGGCAGATCGGAACGATCGCCGTCGGGTCAGACGGAAGCCTGTACGTGATCGACGCCCAGGCACAACAGGTCAGGGTCTTCGCGTCCGATGGGACGTTCGAGCGAACGATCGGGCGTCCCGGTGCAGGGCCCGGAGAGATCGGAGCGGGCGCTGCCTTCGTGCTCGTCGGGGCCGGGGACACGGTCTTCGTCCCGGATCTCACCAATCGGCGGATCAACCGCTACGACGCCGACGGCACCCCCATCGGTAGTGCGCCCATCGCAATCGAGAAGGGCCTGCCGATGCTGTTCCGGTCCACCCAGTCCGGACACGTCCTCGCGCAGATCCGCTCGCTGTCGCTGCCGGACCGCCCGGCGCCGGACACCCTCGACCGGATCGTGCTCCTGACCTCCGACGGCACGGCAGGCGACACTCTGCTCGAGTTCCCCTCGGGGGGGACGCTGAACCTCGGGGGCGGCACCCCCGAGATCAATCTGTACGCGCCCGAGCCCGCGTGGGACGTGACCGACGACCTGAACGTCGTGTACGGAGTGAACGACGTCTATCGGCTCGGCATCTACGGGACGAACGGAGAACTGCAGCGGGTGATCACGAAGTCGTTCGAGCGTCAGCCCGTGTCGGAGAACGACCGCGACGCGATCATGAACGCGCTGACGCGAGCCTGGACCGACGCCGGCGTCCCGCCATCGTTGCTGCCCCAGCTGCGCTCGTTCGTGCACTTCGGTGAGTTCATTCCGGCATTCAGCAGCCTGCAGGTTGGGCCGGGCGGTACGCTGTGGGTCCAGCATCTCCAGTCGGCCGCCAACCTGACACCGGAAGAGCTCGAGCAGTTCAACGTGCAGGAAGACCTCGGCGCGCCAGATTGGGACGTGTTCGACGCCGACGGCCGCTTTCTCGGTGTGGTGACGATGCCGCCGCACTTTCAGCCCAGGGTCTTCCACGGTGATCGGATTGTCGGCGTGTGGCGCAACGATCTCGACGTGCCGTTCGTGATGCGGCTCAAGATCGTGGGGATACCGGGGGTGGAGGGCTAGCGTCACTGCGATCGATGTTCCGGAGCAGATCGCGATACGCCTCGGGCGTATCCACGTCCTCGACGACCGCCGGGTCGTTGACCGGAACGAAGGCGACTCTGGAGGGGTCCGCGCGGACGACCGCTCGGGCCCCCTCGCCTCCCGACGCGTCCAGCAGCTCCTGAAACACCCCCCTCCCAAACAACACCGGATGGCCGCGGCGGCCACGATACTCGGGTGCTACGATGGCCACATCTCCGCGCCCGAACCGATCGAGCAGCGCTTGGATCGTGGCAACGGCAATGTGCGGTCGATCCACGTGCCAGACCACAGCGCCCTCAACCGGATGGTTGAGAACCTCCGTCACTGCCAGCTTGATGGACCCGATCGGGCCGGTGGCCGGATCCGGGTTTCGCAGCGTCGTGATGCCTGCCAACTCTATGTTAGACAATACCTTGTCTCCGTCGGGACCGACCACGACAATCCGGCGGTCGAGTCCGGCGGCCCGGCTCGCTTCGAGCACAGCCTCCAGAAACGTCACACCGCGAAACCGCAGCAGGGCCTTCGGTTGGCCCATCCGCTCGGAGGCGCCGGCTGCGAGGATGATGGCCGCAAGCATTCGAACTCCATAGATTGGGGTCCGACCGACACGAGGTGTGCCCGATGGCCGTCCGTCCAGTACGTCAACTCGGCGATCCGATTCTGCGCGCCAAGTGCGAGCCAGTCAAGGCGCTCCGTTCCCCGGCCGTCCGTGTCGTGGCGGACGACCTGCAGGACACGCTACGGGACCTCAGGGCCGAGCACGGTTGGGGGCGCGGCCTGGCGGCGCCGCAGATCGGCGCGCCTCTTCGGGTCCTCTACGTCGAGGCGCCAAAGCCGTGCTTCATGGTGAACCCGGAAATCCTCGACATCGGCACCCATGATTTCGACGTGTGGGACGACTGCTTCTCGATGCCGGATCTGTTCGTGAGAGTGCAGCGGGCCCACCACGTCCAGGTCTCGTACTCCGACCTGGCCGGGCGGCAGCACATCATCGAAGCCGATGGGGATCTCGCTGAACTTCTCCAGCACGAGATCGATCATCTCGACGGCGTACTCATCGTGGACCGGGCTGTCGGGCTTGATCCCTTCTGCCTCAGGGCGGAGTGGGAGAAGCACTACGCCGGTGCCGGGAGGTACGGCGAGCCCACGCCGCGCGAGACCGTCGAGAGCCCCTGCTGAGCCTCTCCACCTAGGCGAGCGCGTCGAGGAACTCGCCGATCACGCGGCTCGTTGGCCCGGGCTGTTCCAGCGGCACGAGGTGGCCGGCCCCCGGGATGAGCGTGAACTGTGCGCCGGGGATCATCGCCGCCATCGATCGAGCGTGGTCCACCGGAATCAACTGGTCCTCCCGTCCGGCGATGACCAACGTCGGAACCGCAATGCGCCCGAGCAGATCCGAAGCGTCCGGTCGCTCCTTCATGGCGCGGAGCGCACCGGTGACGCCGGCGGGCGGTGCACTCTCGATCATCGTACGCACTCGCTCGACGACGGGAGGCATTGCCGTCTGGGATTCCGGTGCGAGCAGTTTCGGCACGAGCAAGTCGGCAAGGGCGCCGGTGCCTTCCTGTTCCACCATGCGGATCATCTCGTCTCTGGCGTCCCGCGCCGCCGGCCCGTCTCCCTCGGCCCGTGAATTCACGAGGATCAGTCCCGCAATCCGCTCCGGATACCGGCGCACCATGTCGAACGCCACGTATCCGCCCATCGAGAGGCCGCACGCGATGCACGACTCGACGCCGAGCAGATCGAGCAGGGCCACCATGTCGTCGGCGTATTGCGGGATCGAATAGCCCGACGCCGGGGCGTCGCTGAGCCCCAGGCCGCGAAGGTCCGGCGCGATCCGCCGACGGCCGGTGAGCGGCGGGATGACGTGGCGCCAGACGGTACGGTCGAGCGGGAAACCGTGAATGAACAGGACGGCCATGCCGTCACCCTGCACGTCGACCGCCGTCGCAACGTCGTTCACAAGGAGATGCTGGAAGGCGCCGGCGCGCACCGAGGGACGCGCACCAAGGAACGAACGGATCTCGTCGGGCACCGGTGCCGGCGCCCCATCCCGACCAAGGCAGACCCACACGGTCTCGGCCTCCGCCACCAAGTCCTGACCGGCGTGCATCCGGACCGTCTGTTGGAGCGTCAGACTGGTCTTGCCGAGTTGGGTGAGCGTCGTGGTGAAGTCCAGCATCGAGCCCGCCGGCGTGGCGGCGTGGAATTCCGCGCTCACCCGGCGCACGACCGGCCAGACGCCGTGGCGCGCGAATACGTCGACTCCGGGACCGTTGCCCAGAGCCTCCCACAGCGCGCGATCGAACAGCGCAGCGAACTGCTTCTGGCCCACATGCCCCAGGCCATCACAATCGGTCGGGGACACGCGGATCTGGATGACGGGAGGCATAACCACCGTGTCGCACCCGTTGAAGGCAGGCTAAACTTATCGGTCTCGGGCGAGCGGACAACCGCACGGCAGGCCGATGGTGTCGGCAAGCGCCAGCTATCTGCGAGGAAGTTCGGCTCCGCAGGACAGACTGAACGCTGGCGAATGTTAGTGCAAGACACCGACCAAACACCGATACGACAGTGTCCGCTCCGTGGCATTACAATCGATTTCTAATGTGTTATCAATAAACAAGTTGCCGGTTGTCCACACCGTCTCGACAGTGCATCAACTCTGTGTCACCTTGAGCTCGGAGTCACCGATTGACGGAGCGTGAGATCGCAGCGCCACTGATTCAGGACCCACACGCACTCGCGGAGTTTGCCGCGCGCCTTGCGCCTGCTCCGCGGATCGCCTTCGACACGGAGTCGGCGTCGTTTCATCGATACGTCGATCGGATCTATCTGATCCAACTCAGCACGGAAACCGAGACGGCCCTGGTCGACCCACTCGCCGTCTCCGACCTGACCCCCATTGGCGATCTCCTGCGGAATCCCGCGATCGAAATCGTCTTCCACGACGCCGACTACGACCTGCGCGTCCTGGATCGGGATTACGGGTTTCGCGCCACCAACATCTTCGACACGCGCCTTGCCGCCCAATTGGCGGGGGAACCAGCCGTCGGACTCGGCGCCCTGCTCGAGAAGCATTTCGGCGTGACGCTCGACAAGCGCCTGCAGCGCGCCGATTGGTCGACCCGTCCTCTGACGGGCGCCATGCTGTCGTACGCCGCCGCCGACACGCGTCATCTCCTGGGGTTGCGTGACGTGCTGCTCCGGCGTTTGCGCGAGCTCGGCCGCCTCCACTGGCTGGAAGAAGAGTGCGCCCGCCTGCAGGACGTGCGGTGGAACGCCGGCCGCCACGAGGACGAGCCCGCGTTCTTGCGGATCAAGGGAGCCAAGGCCCTGCCGCGGCGGGCACTGGCGATTCTCGAGCGCCTGCACGCTTGGCGGGACGCCACGGCAAGTGCGGCGGACCGCGCGCCATTCCGGGTGCTGGGCAACGACGCGCTGGTTGGCATCGCCCGGACCGCGCCGCGGACCCTCGCCGACCTGCAGCGCATCCACGGAGTCGGCCCGTCGACGATACAGCGGCACGGAGAGACCTTGCTTGCGGCCGTCCTGGAGGGACTGGGAGTCCCGACCGAGCAGCTGCCCAGCCTCACGCGCACGAGACGGCCCCCGGTGGACGCCGCGCATGACGCGCGACTCGAGCGCCTCAAGGCGATGCGCAACGCAGCCGCGGCCCGGATCGGACTCGAGCCGGGACTCGTGTGCCCGAATGGAACGCTGCAGGCGGTCGCCCGGCTGGTTCCGACCCATCCCGACGCACTCGCGGAAGTCCCGGAACTGCGCCGATGGCAACGGGAAGCTCTCGGCGACGGCGAGATCCTCGCTGCCGTCAGGGAGCCGCTGGGAAACGGCGTCTAAAAACCGAGGTACGCCCGAACCTTCGGATCGATGCGCTCGGGAGTCCAATAGGGCTCCCACACCAGCTCGACACGAACGTCCTTCACGCCGTCGAGTGCCCGCACCGCGCCATCGACGTCACCCATGATCTGAGGCCCTGCCGGACAGGCCGGGGACGTCAGCGTCATCTTCACGGTGACCTTGCCGTCGACGATCTCGACGTCGTAAATCAGCCCGAGGTCCACTACGTTCAGGCCGGCCTCCGGATCCTTCACCTTCCGGAGCGCCTGCTGCACGGTCGATTCATCGAGCGTCGTTGCCGGGTTGTCGTGTTCGGTACTCATGAGCATCCGGTCCACTGAGAGTTCTGGGAGGGGTCGGGCGTCCCGGCGTCAGTCGCGCGCCGGCCGACCGGGCCCCACCGGCGGGCAATCCACGAATAGGCACGCTCGGCGACGGGCATGACCCCCGGTACCCCGAGCACCGCCCGCACGATCCGTCCTCCCGGAAGATATCGACAGGCCTCGCCCACGGCGGACGCTCCGGCATACACGACACCGTCGGCGCGAACCAGGTGCACGGCGCGCCGCAGCGTGTCGCGCGAGCATCCGGAGACGCACACGGCCTCCGGTGCCTGCAGCGGGATGAGATCGAGCGCCGCGCGACGATCGAGTCTCCGCATGCGTTCGGCCCAGCGCCGGCAGAAGCGGCACCCTCCGTCGTAGATCAAGACGGGACGGGCGGGCGGGCGGGGCGCTGTGCCGACTCTGCCGCGGGTCAACACGACGGCGGTGCCCCGGGCGCCGTCCGGCACGCCTCGGCCCGCAGCGCGACAGCCGCATCGGCAATCTGCGCCCGGACCTCCTTCAGCCTCGTGATCGAGCGTCCCGTGCGTGGAGAGAACACGCGGTTCGTCAGGACGATGACGAACAGATCCAGCTCGGGATCGATCCAGATCGACGTTCCCGTGAAGCCCCCGTGCCCGAAGGCGGCGAGGGAGAGCAGGGCCCCGGTGCTCGCATCGTCGTCCGGGTCGCGCATCTCCCAACCCAGCGCCCGGTTCCCCGGACCGCGACGCGTGAAGTGCCGCACCACGCCCGAGGAGAACACCCGAACCGAGTCGGCTGTCACACCACCGTTCAGCAGGAGTTGCGCATACCGAGCGAGATCCGAGCCCGTGCTGTAGAGGCCTGCATGTCCCGACACGCCCCCCAGTCGTGCGGCGTTCTGATCGTGCACTTCACCGGCGATCGCGTGACCCCGCCAGAGACCCACGGGAACGATCCTCGGGCGCAACGCCCGGGCGGGCCGATAGCGGGTCTCCGCCATCCCCGCCGGCGCGAACACACGGCGATGCGCGAACGTGTCCAGGGGCTCACCGGCCGCCGCCTCGCTGACCCAGCCCAGCAGCATGGCGTTGAGATCGCTGTACACCACCCGGCTGCCGGGCGGGTACTGCAACGGCTCGCTCAGCACGAGCGCTCTCGCCGCTGCGGCGTCCGTGGCCCGCTCGTTCAGCGGAAGGAAGGCCCGAAGGCCCGACCGATGCTCGAGCAGGTGACGCACCGTGACCCGCTCCTTGTCCGGGCCCACGAACTCGGGAAGGTAGGATTGCACCGGGCGGTCGAGATCGAGCAGACCGTCATCCACCAGCGCCATGGCGGCGGCCGTCGAGGCCACGACCTTGGTCAGCGACGCGAGGTCGAACAGGGAGCTGTCGGGATCGGGAACCGGCGAGGAGCGCTCCCAGGTGAAGTGACCGTACCCGCGCGCGAGGAGCACCCGATGGCCGGTCCCGACCACGACGACGGCTCCCGGATAGACCCCGCCGGCGACGCCATCCGCCACGGCGCGGTCGATCGCGTCGGACCCGGTGCCCTGCGTCACGAGCAGCATCAGCCAGAGCAGCGGCGTCACCGGCCCCTCCGCTGGCGTGCTGCGGGGAGCGGTGCCTGCGCCCTATCTTTCGGAGCGTGGCAGGCTCGCCGGTCGCGGTCATTCGCCGCCGCCGCGTGCGCCGTGTCGTTTTCCATGGCTCCGAAGTGTATCAGACCTGGAAGCATCATCTCAACTGGTGAGGGTCCATGCGTCGGCTGATCATGCCGCTCGTCCTGCTGTGTGCGCAATCCGTACCCGCCCTCGCACAGCACGTCGCGATCGACGGTGCGGTGATCAGCGGCCATGCCCGGTTCTTGGCCGACGACCTCCTGCGGGGTCGTGCGACGGGCACGGAGGGCGCGCGGCTGGCCGCACTGTATATCGAAAGCCAATGCCGCGCTCTGGGGCTTCTGCCGGTCGGCGGTTCGTACCGGCATCCCGTTCCGCTGGAGGAAGCCACGATCCTGCCCGCCACGAGCCTCGCCGTCTCGGGCGCGCGGGGAGCCGTCGACTTCCTGTATCTCGTGGACTTTCTCCCGAACGTGGGCGCGAAGGCCGCCCTCTCCGGCTTCGCCGGGCCGGCGGTGTTCGTTGGTGCGGAGCAACTGGTGGCCGGCGGTGGCCTGGGAGCCCTGGATCTCACCGGGCGCGTCGCCGTCACCCTGGGGCCGTTCCGTGGGCCCGCGCTGGACACGCTGGTCGGCCGCGGCGCCATCGGGATGCTGCATCTGGTGATGGAGCCGGAAACGTACCAGCTCTACGTGCGAAGTCGTGGTCCGTCGCGATTGTATCACCGTGATCCCGACGTCCCGTCCTCGTTCCTGCCGAGTCTTCCGTCGGTGCTGGTCGGTCCCCGCGTCGGGCGAACGCTGCTCGACGGCCTTCAGTTCGGAGACGGACGTGCGCCGCTGCCGCAGGCCCTGTCCTGGGCCGTGGAAGTCGACATCGTCGCCGAGGCGCGGTCGATCGACGAAACCAACGTCGCCTGCCTCCTCCCGGGCGTTGGCGCACAGGCGCGCGATACCGCCATCACCCTCACGGCGCACTACGACCATCTCGGCGTGAGCACGCCGGACGCGGAGGGTGATTCCGTCTATAACGGCTTCTCGGACGACGCCGTGGGCGCGGCGATGCTGTTGGCGATCGCGACGGCGCTGCAGCGCGGCGAGGCGCCCGCCCTGGACCACTCGCTGGTCCTGCTCTTCTTCACGGGCGAGGAGCGTGGCCTGCTGGGCTCGGACGCGTACGTCGTCGCTCCGGCCTGGCCGCTCGAGCGCACGGCGGCGGTCATCAACCTCGACGCGGGCGCACCGCCGGGGAGGCCGGTCAGCTGGCGGCTGGCCGGGGTGGACAGCACGGGGTTGGGGGCCGTCGCGCGCGGCGTGGCGGATCGGTTCGGCTGGAAGGTCGGCACCTCCCCCGCGCAGGCCAACTCCGACTATTTCCCGTTCCACCGGCATGGGGTGCCGGCGGTGTTCATCATTCCTGGATCCGAACCGTACGAGGGCCTGGACGCCGACGGCACGGCGGCGCTGCGACAGCGGTGGGATCACTATCACCAGGCGGGAGACGAGTGGTCACCTGACTTTCCGTTCGAGGGCGTGGTTCGGTACGCCGAGTTCGCCCTGTTGCTGGCGCTGGAGGTGGATGCGCGTGCCGGACAGGTCCGTTAGCGGCACAAGGGGACTCAACGCACTGTCGGAGCGGCACATAGCCGCCGCCAGGACAGGAACTTGCGGCTGGCATCGGGCGCTCTGTTGGTCTATCATACCAGTCGTTTTGCCGATAGCGGGCGTCACCACCGACCAACGAGATCGACGCGACGATGTGTGCTGACGGGCGTGGATGGGGATTCACCGATGGGCAACGGGATTAGGCCGTGAGCTCGCGCCTCGCCCGGTTCGTCATTCGCTATCGCCTGCAGGTCATGGCGACCTGGGCGCTCCTCGCCGTATTGGCATTCCCCAGGGCAGCCCACGTCGATGAAGTGCTGCGCGTCGAGGGTCAGACGCTGAACGACGCGGAATCCAAGCTCGGGATGGAGTTGATCCGCAACGCGTTCCCGCTTCCGATCACGCAGTTCTTCGTCGTCACCATGCGCGGGCCGGTTCCGATCGACAGCCTGTCGTACAGCGCCGTGCTCGATTCGCTCACACGCGTCGCGGCGCTGGAGTCGTACATCAGTCAGACCGCGTCCTATCTCTCGACCCGCGATACCTCCTTTCTCAGCCCGGACCGCCGGACGACGTTCTTCATCGCGGCCGCGCGGCACGACCTCGACCGTAGCCCCACCGACTACGTGCCGGCCTTTCGCCAGGCCATCCACGCGACGGTCGCGCGCATCAACTGGGCCTCGGCGTACGAAGTCCACGTGACCGGCGGACCCGCACTGGATTACGACGTCCGGTCGGTCAGCAAGGAGGACACCCGCGTCGGGGAGCGGAAGTCGCTCCCGTTCTCGGCCGTGGTTCTGGTCCTCGCGTTCGGCGCGCTCGTGGCGGCCTTCACGCCGATTGTGATCGGCGTGCTGGCGATCGTCTGTGCCCTGGGCCTCGTCCACGTCGCCGGCAGCTTCTACCCGATGTCCGTGTTCGTGCTGACCATCGTGTCCATGGTCGGCCTCGGGGTCGGCATCGACTACTCGCTCCTCATGGTGACGCGCTTCCGGGAGGAGATGAACCGCGGCCGCGGCCCCCGGGAAGCGGCCGAGCGGACGATCGACACCGCTGGACGAGCGGTGATCACCAGCGGTCTCACGGTCCTGCTCGGATTCGGCGCGCTGCTCATCACGCCGACCAGTGAGACCCGGTCGGTGGGGATCGGCGGTTTGCTGGTGGTTTCCTCGGCCGTGCTCCTCTCGGTCACGCTCCTGCCCGGCGCGCTGTCTCTCATCGGACGGGCAATCGACGGACCGCGCTGGCTCGCCCGGCGGCTCGCCTGGTATCACGCACCGACGGGCTGGGAGCGGTGGGCGCGCTGGCTCGGACATCATCCGTGGCGCGCGCTGATCCTCGGCGGCGTGCTCGTGACGGTGATCACGTGGCCCCTGACGCACATCAAGATCGGGCTGCCGCGCGAAGGCTGGTTCCCGTCCAACACCGAATCCGGCGACGCCCTGGCTTCCCTGGACGAGATCGGGGCGAGAGGCGCGCTGCAACCCGTGCGCATCGTGGTGCAGGCGCCGGAAGGCGCGCGTATCGTCAGTTCGCGGTACGTGCGGGGCCTCAAGCGGCTCTCCGACTCGGTGCGTACCGACGTGCACGTGGCCGACGTGCGCAGCGTCGTCGACCTGCAGCCGGGCACGTCGATCCTGCAGTACACGATGATGTACTCCGACCTGGCGCGCGCGCGCGCGCGGTCGCCGCAGTTCTACGCCTCGTACCTGTCTGACGATGGACGGACGACGCTGATGGACGTGATCCTGGCCGATACGACGTCGTTCACCGGCTCCATGGATGTCGTCCGCCAGATCCGCACCAAGGTCCAGGCCGGCATCCCGGGACTCGACTCCGTCCGGGTGTTCGTGGCGGGATTCCAGGCGGCCAGCGTGGACCTGCAGGACGAGTTGCTTCGACAGTTCCCGTGGGTCATCGCGCTCGTGGTGTGCGCGACCGCC
>Ga0209536_100003211_pt1 | contig 26318 bp, 18 predicted proteins | sample DeeMarSeWOR28_12_FD_187461 | JGI IMG/M metagenome (GOLD analysis project Ga0209536, IMG submission 187461) | Marine sediment microbial communities from White Oak River estuary, North Carolina - WOR-2-8_12 (SPAdes) (version 2) | ecosystem: Environmental > Aquatic > Marine > Intertidal zone >...
TATGACTCCACCTACGGAACCTTGCCAACGGTGACCCAGGATGGTTACTCCTTTAACGGCTGGTATACGGCTGCCACTGGCGGCAATCTGATTACCAGCTCAACCCCCAAAGAGGGAAAATCAACAACAGTAGCTAACTTGGCTATTACCATGGCGCAAATGGGCACTAAAACCCTTTTAGTTGATACAGATTTAAGGCGCCCCGTAATTCATTCAATTTTTGATCAAAAAAAAGACGGTGGAATCACCAATTACCTGGTTGCCAAGAGTTCGTTTGAGGAGGTTATCAAACCAACCGTGATAGACAATCTCTATATCGTGACATCGGGGCCGCTACCTCCAAATCCCTCTGAGATTTTATCTTCCAACAAAATGAAGGAATTCATTCAAAGAGCACGGTCAGAATTCAGCACTATTCTGTTTGATAGTCCACCCATTATCGCGGTTACGGATGCCGCCGTTCTGAGCTCCATTGTGGATGGGCTAATTTTGGTAATAAAAGCTCATCAGACCCGGCGTGATGCAATTAAACGCGCTTTAAGCTTGCTGGAGAGCGTAAAAGCGAAAGTGTTTGGATCTTTGCTAAACAGCGTGAATATCGAAAGAACTTATGGCTCATATTATTATTACTATTATTACCATTACTACAATTATTATGGTCATGATTTAAAGCGAAGAAGAAAACATAAAGTAACATAACTCATCAAGAAGGAAGAAATAAATGAAATTGACTATTATCGGAACCGGTTATGTGGGGCTCGTAGCTGGCGCTTGCTTCGCCCAAAGCGGAAACAATGTAATTTGTATGGATATTGATGAGAACAAAATCAATAAACTCAGAACAGGGGAGATTCCAATCTATGAACCAGGATTGGATGCGCTGGTTGAAAGGAATTCAAAGAATAACCGACTGACTTTTACAACAAACATTAATCAAGCGGTTCAACAATCGGATATTATTTTTATTGCTGTCGGAACACCCCCCGAGGAAGACGGTTCTGCTGATCTATCTCATGTGTTAGCGGTTGCAAAATCAATCGGGCAACAAATGATAGGCTATAAAATTATCGTCAACAAAAGTACTGTGCCTGTGGGGACTGCAAAAAAGGTAAAGGATGCTGTTCAAAAAGAAACGACCCATCCGTTTGATGTGGTTTCGAATCCTGAGTTCTTGAAAGAGGGTGGCGCTGTTGACGATTTCATGTATCCCGATCGGGTCATTATTGGAACAAGCAACGCAAAAGTAGCTGAAATTATGAAGGAATTGTATGCCCCGTTCGTTCGTACGGGCAATCCAATAATCGTGATGGATGAGGTTAGTGCGGAATTAACCAAATATGCCGCTAATTCCATTCTAGCTACAAAAATTTCCTTTATGAATGAAATCGCTAATCTGTGTGATGTTGTTGGCGCTGATGTTGAGATGATCCGCAGGGGAATCGGTTCAGATAAAAGGATTGGCTATTCATTTATCTTCCCGGGCGTCGGCTATGGAGGGTCATGCTTTCCCAAAGATGTTAAGGCAATCATTCGAACTGCCAAAGAATATGATTATGACTTGAAAATATTGGAGTCCGTGGAGCATGTAAATGAAAGGCAAAAACTTGTCCTAATTCCTAAAGTACTGAAATTTTTTAAAGGTTCGTTGGAAGGAAAGACGCTTGCCCTTTGGGGATTGAGCTTCAAGCCAAAGACAGATGACATGCGAGAGGCACCTTCAATAGAAATCATCCGGGAATTGCATCGTAGAGGAGCTAAAGTACAGGCGCACGATCCTGTTGCGCTTGAAGAAGCGCGCCGGCTGCAAATCGATCAACACGCGACTCTGTTCGAGGACAATTATGAAGCGCTTGTTGGCGCTGACGGGTTAATTCTTGTTACAGAGTGGCTCGACTACAGAGAGCCTGATTTTGATTTGATTAAGAAGAATTTGAAGACCCCGGTCATTTTTGACGGCAGGAATATTTTGAACGCTACCAAACTAAAGGAGATGGGATTCTCTTATTTTGGTGTGGGACGACATTAATTTTTCCTAAAATCATTCGATAATTTAACGCGAGCCGATTTGAACAACGTGTTTGCTTAGTTTAATCCCTGATCAAAAAAACGACCGAAAGGTGAAATAGTAATGATTTTAGTGACTGGAGCCGCAGGATTCATCGGCTCACACCTATGCGAAAAACTCCTCGGGAATAATTTCAGCGTTGCCGGAATTGATAATTTTGACCCATTTTATGACCCTAAAATCAAGAAAAGAAACCTGCAAAATTTCCAGGATCATCCTGGTTTCGAGTTCTACGAAGCCACAATCACCGGCATGCCCGCTATGGAAAAGATTTTTTCGCAGCACCGTTTCAGTCATATTGTGCATCTCGCTGCAAAGGCGGGTGTGCGTCCATCCATTGAACAACCAATAGCATATAAAACAACCAATATCGACGGTACATTGAACCTATTGGAAATGGCCCGATTACACAAAATAAACCGGTTTATTTTTGCCTCCTCATCTTCGGTTTATGGTAATAACAAAAAGATTCCATTTAGTGAAAGCGACCCTGTTGACAATCCAATCTCACCCTATGCAGCAACAAAAAAAGCCGGGGAACTAATATGTTATACTTACCACCATTTATATAAAATTAACGTTTCCGCACTTCGTTTTTTTACCGTGTATGGTCCACGCCAGAGACCGGAAATGGCGATACACAAATTTACCCGGCAAATTGATTCGGGCGAACCGGTCCAGCTTTATGGCTACGGCCGACTGAAACGGGATTTTACTTATATTGACGATATTCTACAAGGCGTAATGAGTGTGATTGAAAACGTGCATGGATATGAAATTTTCAATTTGGGTGAATCACAAACAATTTCCACAAGTCAATTAATTGATGTCATCGAACAAAAACTGGGCAAGAAAGCCATTCGGAGCGAGGTTGAAATGCAACCCGGTGATGTGGACATAACGTTTGCTGATATCACCAAAGCGCAAAAAATCTTGGATTATCAACCTAATACAACAATTGAGAATGGGGTTGCAAAATTTGTGGAATGGTACTTAGCACAAAAGACGCTTTTGGAGAAAGCCTGATATATATCAACTAAGCGGAAAATATGAAAAACTAATTTGGCTGATTAAACAAAGTAGGACTAATTGTGTAAAGGATAGTTATGAGCTTGCTTGAGAAGATAAAAAACCACAAAGCGCATATCGGTGTTGTTGGATTAGGATATGTGGGCTTACCCTTGATTCTGGAATTTCTGGAGGAGAAGTTTCCGGCAACCGGATTTGATATCGATTCCTCAAAGGTGGAAATGTTGAACCGGGGCGAGTCTTACATCAAACATATCCCCACTCAAAAGATCAAAAAGGTCAAAGAAATGGGTTTGTTCCATGCAACTTCTGACTTCAGCAGGTTGAAGGAAGTGGATTGCGTTTTAGTTTGTGTACCGACGCCATTGAACAAATATCGAGAACCCGATATTTCTTTCATTGTTAATACTGCCGAAACTATTTCGCAGCACTTGCAGAAAGAACAATTGATTGTATTGGAGAGTTCTACCTACCCAGGAACCACGGAAGAAGTTATGCGGCCAATTCTGGAAAAATCCGGCTATAAATGTCATGAGGACTTTTATTTAGCGTTTTCACCGGAGCGAGAAGATCCCAACAATCCCAAATTCACGACACGAACCATTCCAAAAGTAGTGGGCGCAAACGATCCCGTCACATTGGAGCTTACCAAAACGTTGTATGATCAAATAATCGTAAAAACTGTTCCGGTCAGCTCAAGCCAGGCAGCGGAAGCCACCAAACTGCTGGAAAATATCTTTCGCAGCGTCAATATTGCCCTTGTAAATGAAATGAAGATCATTCTGGACCGGATGGGCATTGATGTTTGGGAAGTGATAGACGCAGCGTCAACAAAGCCTTTTGGATTCATGCCTTTTTACCCCGGGCCCGGTTTGGGCGGTCATTGTATCCCCATCGATCCGTTTTACCTAACCTGGAAGGCGCGTGAATTTGATATCAGCACCCGTTTCATCGAGCTCGCTGGAGAGGTAAACACGGATATGCCGTATCATGTAGTTCAAAGACTATCCGAGGCATTAAATCAATATCGAAAGAGTATTAACGGATCAAGGGTTCTGATATTGGGGATGTCCTATAAAAAAGATATTGACGATTTACGCGAATCTCCTTCCTTGAAATTAATGGACATACTCCACGAAAAAGGAGCAACCGTTGATTATAATGATCCCTATATCCCGGAATTATGGCATACACGCAAATTTCAATTCAGCAACAAAAGCGTGGAATTAACCGCACAAAATATAAAAGCATACGATGCAGTCCTAATTTCAACGGATCACACCGAATACGACTGGGACTTTATCGTTGAGAATGCCAATATCATTGTCGATACCCGCAATGCAACCGTGAACGTGAAAAACCATCGCAAGAAAATCTTTAAAGCATGATCTAACATATTGTTGAGTGGACGAAGGCAGTCTTTTTTTTAAAGAGACTGCCTTCTTTATTTTGACGGAAACTTTTTGGTCAGATACCACATTTTTAGAATAGCATTCCCGATTACAATGGTTAATTTGTCGGTATGAGTAAAAAGATTAAGTGGTTTTTCCTGGGTATTGTTTTTTTCATTGTTGGAGCTATAGCATTAGTAACAATACTTTATTTATACACACCAGTCATTGACCAAACCATTATTACGGCTTTGAATTCAATTGGCGGTGAGAAATTCAAGATATCATATAACAACCTGTCGGGCAACTTTCTAAAGAGAATTCGGCTCGACGAAGTTTTGATAACGTTTGATGATGATTCGATCTTTTGTAAAAAAGTGGAATTTGATTATTCCATTTTCAGATTGGCGGAGCGCAAGTTCCATTTTGATGATATAGACATTTTTGAACCGACTGTCATTTTACATCAAAAGGAAAAGCGTTCACCCAATTCATCCTCTGCCGATTCTCCGCCTTTTAAGATTCCATTAGACAAATTCCCTGATGTGAAATTTAAAGAATTGACCATAAAAGACGGCTCATTGATTATCAAAGATAACGAAAAAAACAACAAGTTTACTGATATTCAACTAATGCTCGTTGGAGGCGTGAATCGAGACAGTCTGAATCTCATTTTAGGCAATCTTGAGGGATTTTGGGAAAACCGTAAATTGCCTCTAAATAATTTATCATGTAATCTAACCGGAAATAAATCCAGGTTGGTTTTACATAAACTTGGAATCGACAATAAGCAGCTAGCAATGCATATCAGTGGCGAATACCGATTCCAAACCAATCCTCAACTCACTTTGGATATTGACAGTCTGTTCATTAACCTCGATTTGATTAATTTATTCTTACCCGGTTTTCCGTATAAGAGAGGATATACAAGAATCTCCGGAAGACTAATGGGTATGCCTCAAGATTTCCAGGGTAACGTTCAATTAAGCGGTCTATTCGATAGCCTTCGAATCCATCAATTGCAAACAAGCGTATACAAGAAAGACAATTCGATACAATTGACAAACATTGATTTGGTTTCGAATTTTGGGAAGTTAAGCGGCGCTGTTTACGCCACACTAAGGGGAAGGAATAATGCGCAATTGGCCATTGCAGATGTCAATTTAAAGAAGATCGGGATATTGGATCAGCCGACCTCCATTTCCGGTGAGATAAATTTTGATTTCGACAACTGGGATTTTCGAAATTTAACCGGCAGGGGAAGGGTATCGCTGCCCGGGGTTACATACGGTGGCGTCCGATTTGATTCACTAAAATTGGCTGTTGATGCCGATCGCGGGAATTTCAGGTTATTGCACCCCTCAAAGGTGGTCTTGTCAAAAGAATCGGAATTCTTTTTGACCGGTGATTTTTCCCGAGAGCAATTTTTGAATATTGAATTAACCACTACGGCGAATCGCCTGGATACACTTTTCGATCAGATCGGAATGCCTTCGTTTCAGGGTGGGGGAGAGTTAACGCTGCGCCTAACGGGCCCACTTAGCAACCCCGATCTTAGTGGGCACATAAAATTAGATAGTCTCGTGCGCAGAAACATAAAGGTGTATGATATAGCCGGTAAAATTGATGTCAACAGAATCATCCAAAGGCGCTCCGGCAAATTTCAGCTTGATATTTCAAAAGGAAGTCTTGGCAATTTGCAATTAACAAGGGGAGCCTTGAAATTTTCGATTGAGGAAAACCGGGTTTTTATGGATACCATTTCCTTTGTCAGTGATCAAAATCGGATTTCAATCCAGGGAGAATTGGAAATATTCCCTGATTCGGTTGATGCACAGCTTGGACTATTAAGCCTAAACTACCAGAATTACGTCATTGAGAATACCGGACGCATTGGGATTAGATATAAAAATAAGGAGCTTCAAATAGAAAACTTTGAGCTGGCTGCCTCCGATCATTCCCGAGAGGTCGCGGAGTCCAAAGAGGAGGCAAGCGAGGGATTCATTAAATTAGAGGGAATCTGGGCTTTCGATGAGCGAGCCTCAAATGTCGATTTGGAGGTGAGTAATACGCGTCTGGAACCGTTTAACCAATTCTTGAATTGGAAATATCAAATTAAGGGCATCTTGACCGCAAATGTTCATCTCGAGGGAGATATTGATAATCCGCTGCTATCCAGCTCACTTGTGGTCAATAATGTCTTTTTTGACGACGATCTGGTGGGATCGCTTGACTGCAGAATTTCTTACCGGGATAGAAAATTAGAGATTAAGCAATTGAAGTATGAATACGGGGAGGCATCATTTGCCAATGTAAATGGAACGGTTGAATTAGCTGAACATGACACTCTTGCAAGAAATCTGTTTTCTCCCGATAACAAGTTAGATTTGAACCTTGACATTTCGAACATTCAGATTCAAAATTATGCATTTCTGTTTGATATCAACTTTCCCTTTCAAGGAATCCTCTCCGGGTTAGTTAATTTTAAGGGTACTATGGGTACTCCGAAAGGTATGATGCGTCTTAGCGGTTCTAACGCCGTGGTCCAACAATATCGATTTTCTAATTTTGATATTGAGGGAAGGATTTCACCCAGCCAAATAATGGTGGATAAGGCAAGCATTAGATTCCTTGACACCAATTTCCAGGTGAACGGATTCAAAGGTATCCATTGGGATTTGGATAATGTCGGATTGTTGTTTGATGACAAATCGTTCGGGCTGTCATGCGAAATCAAGGAGGACAGTCTCAATTTCTTATATGTATTTATTTCCGACGTAGATAGAATTATTGGCAACATCGGTTTAAAAGCAGAGTTTGGTGGAAATATTGATGATCCGCAGCTAATCAGCGGAGATGTTGATATAACGAAGGCGGATCTCTACTTAACAAAGATCGAAAACCCGGTTCAGAACGTAACTCTGAAAGCCCACGTTAAAGACAAAAGATTATATATTGATCAACTCCAGGGGCGCTCGCCTCAAGTCAGAGTGAATGAGAGCTTTTTTAGGAAATTAATGCGCCGATTTTTTACACCTGTCAGGAAAGCCATATTCCAGAAATCCAACGCCGGGGATATACGCATTGCCGGGTTCGTTGATTTTTCAAAATTGAACCGACCCAGATTTGACGTGGACGCATCTCTCAATAATGCCTATTTCAATTATTTCCTAGAAAATACCCAACTGGTCGTTGATTCCGATAACCTGCACATTTCCGGCGGGGATACCCTAACCATTTCGGGAAAAGCCGTTGTAAAGCAAGGGGTAGTAGAACTTGATATCGAAGAATCGGAAAAAAATTTGCTGCTTTCCAAATCAACTCGACAAACGCCGCCTTACATTGAATACCTGCTGACCGTTGAAGTCTCGGACAATTTTTTCATCAGGAGTGATGCGCCATTCAACACCTTTGATATTGAGATCGGGGGAAATGTTCAAATTCTCCAGGAGCCTATGGGCCTAATCGAAATGTATGGCGAATTGAATGTCATCAAGGGTAAGTATTTTATCCAGTTTGAAGATTTTGATATTTCGAGCGGAACGATTACTTTTGTTAATCCCAAAGAATACCCGGAATTAAGTTTAACGGCTCAAAAGCAAAAGAACAATTATCTCTTCGATCTCAGGGTTTCTGGGCCTTTGAATAATCCGGTTAAGGAGATGCATGCCAAAAACCTGCAGACCAATGAAGAGATTTATGAAACAAAAGACCAGATGGCCCTGTTGATATTCGGCGTCCGCTTTCAGGAATTGAGTGGATTGGGTCAGTCTGCATTTATTCAAAAAGGTGAAGAGGTGTTAGCTCAAACACTTATAAATCAGTTTGAAACAGAAGCCCGGCATTTTACTGGTTTAGATCGAATTCGAATATCGACCCAGGAAACAAATGAAAATTATACCGGTATTCCATTAACTAATACTGATCAGATCTCAACCCTTGCATTGGGTAAATACATTGCCCCTAATTTATATTTGGAGTATCAAACAAAATTATCCTATGTACCGGGCTTAGCAAGTTTTCCTAAGCCAAGCTTATCATGGGAAAGTGGAAACCAGATTTATCTTAAATACCGAATATCGAAAAATTGGTCGCTGTCATCATTCTATCAAAAAACATTACTTGGCAATGATAAAGTACAATTTGATGTCAACTGGCAAATCGATTTTTAGAAATTCATTCCTGCTGTTCTGGCTCATCCCTTTGTTTACATGCCTTGCCTCTACCGATTTGAAAATTGCAGAAATCAGTTTCACCGGGAACCGCTTCGCATCGGCAAAAAAACTAAGGAGCATCATAAAATCAAAGGAAAAGAAACCGTACGATTCCCGGTTGACCAAGTTGGATCAGGTGTTGTTGACAAATTTTTATTTGCGAAATGGCTTCCTCAAGGTATTCGTTTCCAGTGATTTTAGCAGGAAAGCAGATAAGATTTACCTGGATTACAATATTAACGAAGGGAAGCGGTATTTTTTGAAAAGCCTAAAATTTGAGGGTAATACCATTGTCAGTGAGAGAGAATTGAGGAGGAGAATTCCCCAAAAGCTAAATAAACCGTATGGCTCCAACCTGGTAAGCGAAGGCATCGTTAATATTGAAAACTATTATATGAACCACGGCAAGCCTTATGCAGAGATTGAGGAATTAACTGAAGCGGTTGATGATTCATTGATCAATCTGACCATTCGCATTCGTGAAAACCAGACAGTTACCATTACTCAAATCGAAATTACCGGATTGAAATCGGTTAGAGAATATGTAGCAAAGCGGGAAATTGAAATTAAACGCGGTGAAGTGTATTCCAGGGAGAAAATTGAGCGGTCGCAGCGCAACCTTTACAGCACCGGACTTTTTAGCCTTGTTAACTTTAGGTTAGAGCACCTGGATACCTTGAAATCAAGCGCTAAATTTATCGTGAATCTCAGCGAAAAAAAATCGAGATGGGTCGGACTGCGATTTGGTGTTGCGTATGAACAAGAGATTATCTATGGAGGTACATTCGATTTCGGAGCTGAGGCCGGACACCGGAACCTGTTTGGAACCGGAAGAACTGTTTCGGCAAATGTCATTCCCTCGCTTTCATACGATTTTCTGACGAGGCAAATCATTAATCCCAAAAACCAGTACAGCTTCAACTACGTAGAGCCGTGGGTGGGTTACACCCGCACACGCGGCATATTGAAAATAGCTTATTTCCAGGTCCGCCCATCCAGGACGGCAAACTATAATCTCTTGTCAACATCCTTTAAGATTACCCATGATTTTCCTAACCTCTGGTCAATTGAAAGCGAACTTGCCTTTCAAAGCATTGAAACGGATTCCCTGGAATTATTGTCAGAAACGCAAGGTCAGGATCGTATCTATTCAGTTTCCTTTGATTTGATCAGGGATAAAAGGGACAATTACCTCAATACCAAGCAGGGTTATCTGATGGAATTTAGAAATAAATTTGTGTATTCGAACAGTTTTAACCTGGCGAATAACGCCAGCCAAATAAATCGTTTCATAAAAGTAACCGCGCTTTGGAATCGTTATCAGCCTTTTCCGCTTGTCACAAAATGGACACTGGCATCCCGTGTCCGCGGCGGGGCAATTATCGGTATCAACAAGTTAACCAGAATACCGCCCACCGAAAGGTTTTATGTAGGAGGCGCCTCCTCCGTTCGGGGATACCGGGAGCAATTGGTGGGACCGGTTGTTTATGATCAGGAACGAATCGCTGCTGCTGTGGGGGGGCGGTACATGATATTAGGGAATATGGAACTGAGGATACCGTTATTCTGGCTATTCTACGGCGTTTTTTTCGTGGATGGCGGCAATGTCTGGCGGGAGTTCAATCATATAACCGCCTCCCTCAAAGCATCCAGCGGAGCCGGCTTAGCGCTTATGACGCCATTGGGCGCCATTCGCTTTGATTATGGGCTTAAATGGTTTCCGAAAGCGGGGGAGAGCAAAGGTGAATTTCATATCGGGATCTCTTTTGCGTTTTGAGAATTTCCTTCCCATAAGATTTGCAAATCAATCAAAATTTTTATATTATTGCAATCAAGTGTTTCAATCGTCTGTTATCCCGCGCCGCGGGAATGGAAAGTAAATTCCAGTTTGGAATATTGATTTCTAAATTCAGGGGAGTATTATGAGTAAAGGAGCGAATGGCAAAAATGCGCTCATTTTGGGTTCGAGCAGTGGATTTGGAGCGGCAACCGCTCTGCGGCTTGCAAAGGATGGATTTAATATTTTTGGGGTTCATTTGGACAGGAAGGCGGCGCTTGCCGGCATTGAGAAGTTAGTGGCGCAAATTAAAGACAACAATGTCAACGTTCATTTCTACAATGTAAACGCTGCTGACGAAGAAAAGCGCAGGGAAGTGATTCAAGATGTCCGCGGTAAAATACCTCAGGGACAACTTATCACCGTCTTTCTGCACAGTCTGGCTTTTGGCACCCTGAAGCCTTTTATAGAGGATGAAAAAGAAAAAGCGCTGAGCCGCTCGAATATGATGATGACCATGGACGTTATGGCGCACTCGCTGGTATATTGGGTACAGGAATTATATTGGGCGAACCTGTTGGGCTTTGGTTCGAGGATATTTGCCATGACCAGTCACGGCAGCGAAAATGTGGTACCATTTTACGGTGCAGTTTCTGCCGCAAAGGCTGCTCTGGAGAATCACACCAAACAACTCGCTTTGGAATTGGGAAAAATTGGCGCTACCGCAAATGCGATCAAAGCCGGTGTGACCAACACTCCCGCTCTGCAGAAAATCCCAGGTCATGAGCAAATGATTGAGGCGGCTTCCAAACGCAACCCTGCCGGAAGGTTAACCACTCCGGAGGATGTCGCAAAAGCTATCTCCGCCCTATCGGGCGAAGATGCACAGTGGATTAGCGGGGGCGTCATTGGCGTTGATTTCGGTGAATCGGTTATGGACAAAACCTGAACATGGAAACGGAAGCGAATAATAAGCCTAGAATATTGGTTGACCTTGACGGCGTAATCCGGGATTTCATCACAGGGCTCAGGAATATCTATTTGGGAGAATATCCTGATCATACCGTCAAAGAGATTATTTCCCGGGACTTGCCAAAATATTTTCCTATTGGCGAAAAGATAAATGATTTCCTCGAAAAAGAATTCACTGAAATCCTGCTGAAAGCGCCGTCCTATCCCGGCGCAATTGAGGCTTTGCAAAAATGGGAAGAGTCGTTTGAAATTGTAATTGTCACTGCGCAACCGCCCCAATATCGCTACGCTACTTTCAGCTGGATTGGAAATCACTCGCTGCCAGCCGACGAAGTCAGGATCACATTCGATAAGCACTCTGTTGATGGATATGCCTTGTTAGACGATTTTCCCGAAAACCTGGAGTCATTTGCCCGGACAGACCGGCTGGCGGTTTGTTTGGATCAACCCTGGAATAAGGATTGGCAAGGATTGCGGGTCAAAACCGTAAACGAGTTTTTTGAACTTGTAAAATCGCACATAACCAACAATCAATCATAGAGGTAACGAATTATATGAGTAAAAAATACAACCGGCGCGAAAAACAAAAGAGACGAAAACGCTATCTCAAACGCAAGAAATCCGCGACGCCTGCAGCGTCGTCGTCCAGGAAACAAGTAAAGAAAAAGGAAATCTAAAGCTTAAAACTCAGTACTTGGTGGCCTAGAAAAGATACCGCGGTTTTGATGAGCTCCGGTGGTACGTCAAAAGTATCGGTATGCAGGAGGGAGGTATATCCTTCTTTTGCAGAACCAAAGCGAATCAAGGCTGAAGGCACGATTTGACAGTAACTGCCAAAATCATCCCCGCCGGGCGATTTGAAATCGGTTACAATTTCGGTAATTGCATCGAATGAGTTAGCGCTCGCCTGTAGTTTTTGAATGAGATCGGGATCATTCATTACCGGCGGCGCCCCTTCATAGAGGTTTACTTCAATTTTTGCGCCGGTTTCATCTGCAATCAGCTCAGTCAAACGCGATAACTTGTTGAAAAATTGCTTCTTAGTTTTCGAGTCTGAATTTCGGAACGTGCCTCCCAAATTTAGTTTTGAAGGAAAAATGTTAAATCCCTCGCCAGCTTGAATTTCTGTAAAGCTAAGTACCGCCGGGGTATTCAAAATATCCACTTCACGGTAAATCATCTGGTAACAACTCTGAATAATCCGGCTTGCGATCCAAATTAGATCAGGGCATTTATGAGGATAAGCCGAATGTCCGCCAGAGCAGGACAGTTTAATATCAATTCGGACGGATTGCATGTTAACCCATCCCGGTGTCAGCGAAATAACACCAAATTTTAGCCGGGGCTCCACATGTACTCCGAAAGCGTATTTCACATTGTTGAGTATACCAACATTTAACATTTTTTCAGCGCCGTTAGGAATAACTTCTTCCGCGGGCTGGAAAACAAAACGCAAATTAAAGGGCAATTCCACATTCAGTTTGTGAATTAGCAGTGCCAGACCTAAAATAATTGTGGTATGCATATCATGCCCGCAGGCATGAAGAACACTGCTATTCTTAGATGAATACGGTTTTTTCTTACGATCCTGGATGGGAAGCGCGTCAATATCCGCACGAAACAAGAGAAAAGGCGCCTTAGCCTTGAGGTGAAAATCAATGTAACCGCCGGTTTCAAGAGGTCTCTGAAAATCGTTTAGCCCATTCCCTCTCAAAATGTCTTCAATCTTTTGCGTGGTCCGATATTCCTGCCAGCTTAGTTCGGGATGTTGATGCAAATCCTCCCTGAAGGCTTTTAGCAACGGGTATAGGCTCTCAATCTCCTTTTCGATTTCTTTTAACATTCTTCCACTCTTAGTCTTCCTAAAGACGAGTCAATTTGAAATTATGTTGTTAAGCGCTTGCTTTCCGCTTAAAACCGCGCTCTCAATTGTAGCAGGGAAATCCGGATTTATCCAATCGCCCGCAAGATGCAAATTATTAAACTTTAGATTCAATTCAGGCCTCAATCCCAGCAATTGTTGAGATTGCAAAATAGTTGCCCTTTTTTCTTTGACAATTTTGAAATTCATTAATCCCAAATCTGAGTAGATATTTTTATCAAAGAAACGCTCAAATTCCTTTTCGACCAGATGCATTAATTCCTGCTGATCATATTGTACTTCTTTGAAAGCAGCACTTATGACTATTGTATATCCATAAACAGGGGAGCGATGGTTTAATTCGGGCAGTTTGAAGAGCCATTGAATCGGCGAATTGACAAATGCCACAGGGAAGTTCGAATCAATTGCCATCTTGAACCACAAATTTATTGTAATGATAGGTGCATATTTGAAATTCTTCAGACTGGGTAGTACCCCATTATCCATCCCTGGCAAATCGGAAACTAATTTGGCCAACCCGTCGGGTGGCGTGGCGAGGATTAAATTCGGCGTTTCAAAGATTTCATTACGGTTGATTTGAATCGCCTGAATATTGTCTCCTCCAACTATCAGCTGTTTTACTTCGGATCGCAAATAAATACTGCCGCCATTTTCAGTGATATAGCTCTGGGCTGGATTTCCGAAAATCTCATCCAAAAAATCAATTGGTATTCCCAATCCACTGGAAAAATAAGATGAAAGAAACGCTGTGTTCAAAACCTGGTGAAGCAAATATGAGCTGGCCATGTGAACGGGGGTGTTCAGAGTGGCGGTTGTTATCGGCTCCCAGATCAACTTTTGGAGGAATGGCGATTCACCTATTTCCTTGAGCCATTCCGACACGGTCATCTTTTCTAATTGAGATTTTGAGAATTTATTGAACTTCAGGATCCATTTAAGCATGGTTCTTCGCTCCCCCCAGGGAATCTTTGGGCTTAAAATCAGGGGCAGAAAAAAGTGAGCCGGGGCGGGCAACGGCCAGGATCGAAAAGGCAGACTTAGATTTGCATCTAACTTAAAGTTGATTTTCAACCTTCTTTGAAATTGAATTTTGTCCAAGCTACCAATAATAGAGAGCAGCTTTTTGGTTTCTTTGTAACTTGCGGATAGTACATGCTGGCCGATGTCGATTTTCTTTTTGGCATCTTTTGCATATAGTGATGAGACTCTGCCGCCCAATCGCGATGATTTTTCAAAAATGATCGGACGCCAGCCATTCTTCAGCGCCCAGATTGCTGCGGAAATTCCAGACAAACCTCCACCGACGATAACAACCTCATTTGCCATGCTATCCTGCAAATCTTACATTCAATAACGTGTTGAGAGTAATGTAAATTTTTTGTGGTGATGATATACGAATGCGTTCATCCAAAACCTTGTAACCTTGTTTTTCAATCTTATCCAGCAGATTTAGATAAATGTTTTTTATAATTTCAGAAACCAACATGTTTCGAAGCTCATGAACCGACAGGCATTCCTCAGCTTTTTCATAAAAACTTCGTGCCCGGGAAGCCTCAAATTTCATCAGGTCGTAAAACTCATCTGAGTATTTTTGATTGAAAATGTCTCCTTCGCGAACATTAAATTTTTTGATGTCATTCTGCGGCAAATATAAACGGCCCATTTCAGAGTCGGTACCTACATCCCGGATAATGTTGGTTAACTGCAGCGCAATCCCCAAATTCTCTGCATACGATTTTATCAGCGGATCGCGGTAACCGAAAATCTGAATGCACATCAAGCCCACCGTTGATGCCACACGATAACAATAGATTTTTAAATCCTCAAAGCTTCTATAACGAAAATTGGCGATGTCCATCCGAACGCCGGCAATCAATTCCAAAAAATGTTCCAGCGGAATCCGGAATTTTTCCATCACCTGCTTTAACGAGTTGAAATAATTTGATACGCTTTTGGAAAAGCATTTTTTCAACTCGTTCTCCCACATGTTAAGTTGACGCATGCGTTTTTCCGGGGGAGCGGAATTGTCGGCAATATCATCGGTCTGGCGGCAGAAAGCATATAAGGTATAAATGGCCTTTCTTTTTTCTTTGGGCAAAACCAAAAAAGAATACAGGAAATTGCTTTTGCTCTGCAACGTTATTTGCTGTATCTCTTTCTCGTCTTTCATAATATACCGTTTCGGTTAAACGTTAAATTTAAGCTAATTTTCGTCCAATCCAATTTATTTAACACCGGACGAGCTTTCAGAACATTGAAATCAATGCTATCAATCTCATTTAAGATTGCCATACCGCCCATAACGGTAAACTTCAGCTCCCATTTTAGTCTTCCGCTAACCTTTCCAAATAATGGCGCACCTTTCCTAAACAGATCCTGTGTTCGAATAACCAACGACTTCATCAGATTTTTGAATTCATCATTGAAAACTCTATCTCTTATCTGGACTTCAGTAACTTCATGCTGAAGGAGGTAGTCTTGAGGTATGTAAATTCTATTTTTCTGAAAATCAATTGTAACGTCCTGCCAAAAATTCGTCAACTGAAGTGCCGTGCAGATATTATCGGAAAAATGCAGCAGTTCTTTGTCGCGGTATCCATTTAAATACAAAACGATGTGCCCGACCGGATTAGCGGAATTATCGCAATATGCTAATAGCTCATCAAAGTTTTGGTAGCGGCTCTTGTGCATATCCTGCCGGAAAGCCGAAATTAGTTTTTCGAAAAGTACAACCGGCAAATCAAATTTAGCAATGGTATCCGACAAGGCCACGAAAATTGGATGCTCGGCTCTTCCCTCCAAAGACCGGTGCAAAAGATTATTCCATTCTTCCAAAGCAGCCTCATCATGCTTTTCATCGGAAAGATCATCGGCGTGGCGGGCAAAGGCGTAGACCGCATAAATGTGATCTCTCAGCCACGCCGGAATCAGGAGGGATGCGACCGGAAAGTTCTCATAATGATTTTGAGCTATGGTCCGGCAATGTTGATATGCTTCTTTAATTGAATTATCTCTTGTCAAAACAAAACCTGTTTTCCAATTTTTGGCGGGGCGAATTTAAAACCTTTTCAATCTAATTGTTTTTTATTTTTCTTTCAACAATAGATTTATTTTGTTGTTTATCCGGGAGGCAAAGGTATGCAGACCCGGAACAAATTTAATAGCCAATTCGCTTCTACATAGCTAAATTATACTGCAAGTGATTAACCCGTTTTCAAAATGACTCTTTCGATTAGCAGTGAAATACTTTCCGCGCTGGATTTGAATGATTTTGTCACCGTTGATATCGAAACAACCGGTCTGGATTATCTAAAAGAAGATATCATTGAATTTGCTGCGGTTCATTTCAGGGGCGGAAAACGACATAAGAAGACCAATTTTTTTGTGAAGCCGCCTAAAAAAATTCCACAGCATATCACAAGAATAACCGGTATTTCAAACGCGGATGTGGAGGGTGCAAAATCATTTGCTGCCGTTGTTGATGACATCAAATCATTTATTGGAGATTACCCGGTAATCGCCCACAACATCAATTTTGATCTGCCGTTTTTAGAATATCATACCCGCAAGGCTAAGAATGACTTCATGATGTGGGATTATCAGGTTAAGCAATATAACTATTTCTCAAACTGGAAAATCGATACGGCTGTTTTATCAAGAATGTATCTTCACTTCCTGCCGTCGTTTAATCTGCATTCATTGTCCGAATATTTTGGCTTGAAAAAAAGACCCCGCCATCGAGCCCTGCCGGATGCTGCTACCACCGGAGAAATATTCCTGGAATTATTGAAAATTATCCTCCGCACAAAATTCGCCGATACACAGAAGATTAATCAAATTTTGGAACCCACAGATGATCCTATAAAACAGTTTTTCGAGAAACTGACATTGCTTCAGGCCAGCGGACGGTTTCAAATACCGGAAGGTATTGATAGAGAAAGTTTTACGATAACAGCTAATTTTTACAACATCATTGGAGAAGGGGAAACGCCCGATCACGGGCGAATGGAAACCGATCCGATTGACGAGGAGGTAATAGCGAATTTTTTTGATGACGGGGGAGAGCTTTCCCGGGAATTTGCATCGTTTGAAGTCCGCAAACCGCAGGTTCAGATGGCCCATGCCGTTGCCCGCGCATTTAACGAGTCAAGGTTCTTGGTGGTTGAAGCCGGCACCGGCACCGGTAAATCCATGGCATATTTGGTACCGGCAATCAAATGGGCTGTTAAGAATTATGGTCCCAACGGACGGGTTATCATTAGCACCAATACCAAGAATCTCCAGGAGCAATTGTTCTTTAAGGATATCCCGATCCTTCACGGTGTGCTTAAAGAGCGCTTTAAGGCGGTTCTTTTAAAAGGGAAAGGTAATTATCTCTGTCTGGATAAATGGGTGACGGTTTTAAACGACATGAAGTTCCGCTTGAGTGAGAAAGAACGAACCAGAATTCTGCCGCTTTATTTCTGGACTCAGCAGACCAAAACGGGGGATATTGCCGGGAACAACGCATTTCACGCTGAGAGAAACATGGGCCTGTGGACAAAGCTGATTGCCGAAAACAATTATTGCCCCGGAAGATCATGCAAGTACTATGACAAATGCTTTTTGATGAAGGCGCGCAATAATGCCCGCAACGCTCATTTGGTTCTGGTTAATCACTCGTTGCTATTTTCTGATCTCGCTGCGGAGAATGCCGTTCTCTCTGACTACGTAAATGTCATCTTTGATGAAGCCCACAATATAGAAAAGACTGCCACCGAGTACCTCGGGAGCGAAATATCCATCTGGCAGTTCCGGGATTTTTACAACAAGCTTTATATGAAGGATAAAATCGAAACCGGCGTGCTCATTCAACTGAAACGCCGAATTCAATTGAGTTCTGTTACCGAATCTCATAAAAAGGGTTTGTTGTCCATGATTGAAGGATTGATCGATAAGGTCCCCGGCTGCTGGCGCCTAACCCAGGAATTTTTCAAGGAGCTGACCCGGCAGCTTCGCGACATTCAACCGGAGAGGGACCATTCTTACTCTGTTAAGCATCGCTATAAAAGAGAGAATAATCTGTTTGAACCGCTTTCGACTTATCATCAGGAGTTGATAAAGGAGCTAAGCAAAATTCAAAACGAATTGAACGATTTGATCGAATATTTTAAAGAGCTGCCGGACAATAGCTTTGAGTACCAAAAACAGCTTTACCAGGAGTTAAATGCCCAGTTCATGCAAGTCGAGATGCTGTCAAACAACCTGCATTTTCTGCTTGAGGCCGAATGGGATAATTTCGTTTATTGGTTTGAATTACCCGCCAAATCCGACAGCGATGACAGCCGGCTATACGCTGCGCCTCTTGATATCGCCGGAATCCTAAACGAACGGCTGTACTCTCACCTGCGCACTACTGTTTTCACTTCCGCAACACTCGCAGTGAACAGAAATTTTGAATATTTTAATAACCGGGTAGGGGTCAGGTACATCGATGCAGAGCGGGTTGAGAATCTGCTTCTGGAATCACCGTTTAACTATGACGAACAGGTTTTGCTGATGGTTCCTTCGTTTATTGTGGATCCCAAGCATCCGCAATACCTTCCTCAATTAAAATCCTTTCTTGAAAAACTAATCGCGGAATCCCCGCGCGGAACACTGGCGCTATTTACCTCTTACTCCATCTTAAATGATGTTTACAATTCACTAAAACATACTTTTCTGGCGGAGAATATTCCTGTTTTTGGGCAGGGGATTGATGGTAGCCGGCATTCCATTATCAGTCAATTCAAGAATATTGAAAAATCGTTCCTATTTGGCACGGACAGTTTCTGGGAAGGTGTGGATGTGCCGGGCAAAGCGCTGGAGGTATTATTATTAACGAGGCTTCCCTTCGATGTGCCTTCGGAGCCGATCATTCAGGCAAAAGCGGAGCTTATCCAAAAGCAGGGTGGCAATCCGTTTATGGATTTTACCATACCGGAGGCGGTGATCCGATTCCGGCAAGGCTTTGGACGATTGATTCGCTCCAAGTCGGATTTCGGCTCGATCATTATTCTGGACTCACGGGTCATCAATAAACTTTATGGACGGGTGTTTCTGAATTCCCTACCGCTGAGAGCAAAAATCATTACTGAGGACCAAACCCTGTGGCAGCATTTGAAGAACTGGTTTGGGGGCACGAAAATAAAAGACTCAACTACTTATCAGGGATAATTCCCCATAAAACAGGGATTTTGCAAGGGAATAGAAATTGTCTAAGAAACAATATTTTAGTTAAGTTTGATAACATTCGAAAAGGAGGACAATGACCGATGTCAGAATTGCTAAAGAACCAAAAATTACCTGTGGTGTTGGCAGTACTTGGTTTCCTTCTGGTTATTGCTGGATTTTTTCATATAACCGATATAACCAAACTAGCTATTACGGCATATAACACGCCTCTCTACAGTGTTGTTGCACTAGGCACAGTGTTGTTGGTTGTCTCAGTGGGGCTTTTTCTAACCGAGAAGCGCAAAGTCTTGCTTCCGCAGGATCTTAATGAACAGCCAAAGATTCTCCCCAGGAGTATTTTCTTATCTGCTCCGATGAACATGTTCGTAGAATCCGGACGACCGGAGGATTATAAGAAAAGCAGAGAACAACTCTTGAAAGTCATAGCTGCATTAAAGCGGGAATGTAAAATAGATAACGTGTTTTACGCGGGTGAGACCATTGAGGATGCAAGTGAGTTCGATCTCCCCGGTGCTTCCCTAAAAGATGACTTTCGCAAGATCCAGGAGCGAGAAATTTTCATTCTTTATTGGCCGGAAAAGTTCGCATCACGTAGTTCATTAGTTGAGGCCGGCATAGCGTTGACATTAAATAAAAAGTGTATCTATCTTGTAAGAGGTGAGGAGGAGCTGCCATTCCTCCTGCAAGGCGCTCAGCACGCCACCCGGAATGTAAAGGTACTTAAATATACCAGTATCGATGATTTGTTGAACATAATCCGGATTAACCAGGAAAAGATTTTTGATTTTGATAGACTCAGTTAAAGGTGAGGCTAAAAAGGCGATGCGAGTAATGGCCTTAGCTACTTCATCCTGCCTACTTACTGGCCTGCTCAAGTTTGATGGTGACCATTAAACAGCTCCATCTACAAATCCAAATCTATTTTGTCACCAAATTTCTGCCAACGCCACAACTTTTCGGCGATAAGCAATCTTATAATGCAAAAATAGTATGATCACTCCACTAGGTTCAGTGCTCAATTATTCGTACCGCAAAGCTTCCACTGGATTGACGCTGGCGGCTTTTCGGGCGGGGAAAACGCCGGCTAACAAACCAATCAAAGTCAAGAGAGAAATAGATACAACAATTACCGAAGTGGATAAAAGCGGCCGCCCTAAAAACTCCATCGCGCCTTCCTGAACCGGCATCATCCACAAGAGCTTTATAATGCCGACTGAGACCAGAAACCCGATCAAACCGCCGCTGAAGGCAATCAGCAAAGACTCAAATATGAATTGGAAAATAATGTAGCTTCTCTTTGCCCCCACAGCCCGTTTGATGCCGATCTCGCGGGTGCGTTCCTTTGCCACAACAAACATGATGTTTGCCACGCCCACTCCGGCAATGATAAGCGTCATGCAGCCGATAACGGCAAGGAAGATGTTGATTCCTTTGAATATCTTCGCTCCTTCTTCTTCATTCTCAATAAAATTCCACATCGGCACCGCCCGTTCATCAGTGGGGTCGAACTGATATTTCTTACCCAGTACCCGTCGAATTTCCTGTTCCACATACATTCCATCCTTAGCCCGGGACGGTTTGACGATCATTTCATCCAGGTATTTATCCCCGTAAATACTTTGAAAAGTGGTAAATGGAATAATAGCGCGGCGATCATCAGGACCATTGTTCATTGAGGTTTGTAGTTTTTTGGGCATGGTTCCCACCACAGTGAAAGGCATACCGTCAATCTCTACTTTTTCGCCAATCGGGTCAGGACGTCCAAAAAGCTCTTTGGCAATTTCCCCGCCGAGGAAAACCACCCTTCGGCGTTCCTCTATGTCCTTGCCATTCAAGAATCGTCCGCCGGCGGCGTGGTATGTCCGTCTCAGAAATTCAAATTCCGGATACACGCCTTCCATGTGGGTGGAAGAAATCTTATCACCCACCTTTAAACGCGAATATCTTCCGAAGCCGGGCACTGCGACATCCACCTGGGGAATATTCTTTTCGATGACCCGGCAATCCTCTTCTTTCAGCAGAATGCGTCTGCCCACCGGTAATCCCTGCCACTTCTTTGTGGTTTGCCCGCCATATACGCGGATAATCCGGTCTCCGGCATTCAATAATCCTTCCCGCATACGGAAGGACAATCCTTCACCAAATGCCATTAATAGCGTTACCGCGATAATTCCCCATGAAATCGCAATCGTGGTAAGAAAGGCACGAGTCCTCTGGGACTTAATGTCCTGAAGAAATTCCCGCAAAAGCATTAGAATGTTCATTTTGACCTCTTTGAGCCTAGCTTGGTATTGCCGTTTCTTGCTACTGTTGTGTCTTCTGAACTCATCCCCTAAATCCCCTTCTCTTTTAAAGAGAAGGGGACTTGCAATGACTTATTAATCCAGCCAATACCCCCTCTCGTACTTAAGAGAGGGGTCAGGGGGTGAGTTCGATTACCCCTGAAACTAATCTAATCCCCTAAAACTGAGAATATATTTAATACCTCAAACAATCAACTACTTCCAGCTTGGACGCTTTGCGTGCGGGAAAAAACCCCGCCAGAAAACCGATACTGCCCAAAATGAGGACGGTGATCAATGCAACGCTTAAATTGAGTTCCGGGGTGCCAACCGCCTCTCTAAATCCTTCAATGGGGAGAGCTGAGACCAATTGAATAATCCCAGCTGCCAGAACAAAGCCGACCAGCGCACCCAAGCCGATCACCATGAAAGCCTCCAGCAGAAATTGTCCTAAAATGTGCCTGCTTTTGGCGCCGACCGAACGGCGAATTCCGATTTCTTTGGTTCGCTCCTGCACCACCACATACATAATGTTGGCTAAACCAATGCCGCCCACAATGAGAGTAATGACACCTATGATTCCCATAAAAATGTTAAATCCCAATGTGAAGTAAAAAATGAACTCATCCAGTTCTGTGGTGTCCCAGATACCTAATGTTTCAGTGTCTTTAGGATCGAATTTGAATTTTTTTGCCAGAGCGGCGAAAAGTTGATCCTGTACTGATGATGAGAGGCGCGGATCACTGATCTGATAGACAAAATTATCAATGAATCTGTCGCCAAAAATTGACTTAAATGTGGTCATGGGGATAAAGGCGCGATCCCGGTCTCTCTGATTGTAGGATGAGGGCTGAGTTTTCTCCCTCATCACACCTACAACCAAAAAGGGTATTTCATCGATGTAAACATATTTGCCGATAGCGTCAGCTTTTTCTCCAAACAGAAAATCGCGCAGTCTGTTTCCCAGGAAAACCACCCTGCGCCTTTTTTCAATATCCGGATCGTTTAACCAACGCCCTCCCGGTTCAGGCCAGATGTTGCGCATCGGACCGTATTCAGGAATGATTCCGGTAACGTTGGGACGATTGATCTTATCTCCCAGCCTGACCGCCGATCCCCACCTGGAGAATTCCGGGCTTATTCTCTGTAGATCGTGGACCTCGCTTCGAATGTATTCGATATCGTCCTCATTCAAGCGGATGCTTCGTTCCCGCCCATAACCCTGGTAGGGGATGCTGGTGCGCCCTGGCCACACAATGGCAATACCTTCTCCCAGACCGTGCATATTTTTGCTCATCTGTTTTTGAACGCCCATACCGAAAGCAAGCAGCAAAATGACCGTCATCGTTCCCCAGATGATGCCGAACATGGTCATCGCCGTTCTGGCTTTGTATTCGCGCAGGTAGAAGGAGATTTCCCTCAGATCATCAAACAGCTTTTTCATTTGGTTGTCCGGTTAAAACGGATGGCAAAATTCATTTTGCTTCATTCAGGCGAAATAAATTTCGCACTCGGTTAAGTAATGTCCTTAACCTCCTTCTCTAATACCACTTCGTCTTCTTTGAGTCCCTCAAGTACTTCGATTAAAATCGCATCGCTCAAGCCGGTTTTGATATAGCGCTCCTCAGAACCCTCTTCGCCGACCGGCATGCTTACAAACGCCGAATCATTGCGAAAGGTAACCACCCGTTCCGGGATGGCCAGCACGCTGTCCCTTCTGGCAATGATAATGTGAGCGTTTGCTGAATAGCCGGCCCGGAGCACGGTATTATTGGTCTCATCAATTTTAATCTCTACCGGAAAAACGGTGGTGTTATCTTTTTTCTTGGCTTTCAATGAAATAAGCGTCACATGGCCGGTGATGGTGTCTCCGGGCAAAGCGCCCACCTGAAGTTCACATGTCATGCCTTCCTTTATTTTGCCCACATCGATTTCATCAACCGTGCCTTTAAAAATGAGGTTTTCCATATCTGCCATGCGCATTAAGGCAGTTCCGGGCTGATAGGAAGTCAGCGGCACCACCGGATCGCCAAGGTACACATTTTTCTCCAGAATGAATCCGGTGAGGGGCGCCTTAACCACTGTCTCAATATTGGTATTGGCAATTTTTATCTTGCCCTTTTCGAGGAGATCAAGCTGTTCTTTTGAGATCTGGTGGCGCAATTTTGCTTCCTCATAGCGCTGCTCTAATTCCTCGAACTGATGATCTGATATCAGGCCGCCGGATTTGAGTTGTTTATTCCGCTCCAATTCTTTTGCCAGCGTTTCCAATTCAATGGTTGCCATTTCCACATCCCGTTTGGCCTGGGCTAACTCCAAAGGTGTGGGATCGGGCTTCACCTCCAGCAGCGGGTCTCCCGCTTTCACAAAATCACCCACGTCCGCATATAATTTGCCCACCACGCCAGACACTTTCGCCTTCACCTCGATTTCATTAACCGGCTCAATGGAGCCCACTGCAAGCGCCTTATCCACAATATTCTGTCGTTTAACCGTAACCGTTTTGCGTTCATTCTCTTTTTCGGAGGAATTACCCGACAGGAAAACGAACGCGAAGATTACCACTACCAGAACCGCAACCGACCACAGCAGCCATTTTTTCGATCTTTTTTTCATTTGATTTAAGCCTCCAAAAGTTTACCCGAAATACTTCACCGGGGCTAAAGAAAGATTCAGACGCAAACCGATAAAGTTTACGATTTTCCTGTGGGAATCGTTACAGGGTTTTTTAAATTAAGGCAAAAGTAAAAAGTAAGACAGCCCTGTTGATAGTTTACTGCTTCCGGAGATTGGCAAAAGGGAAGGGGTAACCTCGATCATTTCTTGCGGTAGTTTCGATTTGGGGGGTAGGGAAATGGCCCAAAAGCGGCTTTATTCTTCCCCCAAAGAGTCGTAAATATGTTGATCAGGGTGACAGACATTCTCTGATGTCATGCTGTTCCGATGGACTCTCCATAGAAGTCCTTCGGACCTTCGGAGAACTAAATTCAGTCTGATGTCATGCTGAACTCGTTTCAGCATCTGTCTGCATCCATTAAGAAGACAGACCCTGTCATAGATTCAGGGTGACATAAAAGCGCACCATCGATCAGGTTTATTCGAATTTTATTTTGTAAATCAATCATGCTTTATTAAGTCCTAAAATTTACATATATTCTCCATAACGCTTCATTCATGTTTCAGTAAAAAGCAGGAGGAGTGAGAAATGGTACAATATTCCAAACACGATATTTCCGGATTGATGTTCATTTATCTTTTGCTTCTTACAATTTTTATACTTCCTTCTTTCGGAGATACCTATACCGATAACTTCGACACCGGAATCGACACCACATACTGGATGATTTTCTCCAATGATACATTATACAGCGTTGATGATACACAGGGAGATATCCGCTTTTCAAGATCCCCCGGCGGCAATCATGTTCTTAATGTTGTATATCTGCGGTTCATTCCTGTTGTAAAGGGTGATTTTGACGTCACGGTAGACTTTTCCAACGCTTATATTAACCGGATCAACGGTTCGCCGGGAAATCAGGTTCAGTTGAATTCCAATGTTGGCGGACAGATATTTAGCGTTGTCCGCAGTGATGAAGCAGGTTTTGGGCACAACTTTCATGTATGGATCGATCCGCCCGGGCAGTGGCAAGGTTATCAGGTAAATACAGACACCGCCGGAACATTGCGCATACAAAGGGTTGGCAGCACGGTTGCGGGTTATTTCAATACTAATTTGATATATTTGGACCTTTTCAATTCAGGGGATGTAATGCATTTATCTTTTTCATTGCAGAATAACGGTACCACAGATTCAACTTCGGTTATTTTTGACAATTTTAGTCTCAATGCAGATTCCATTGTTCTGAATCCAACGGGAATAAGAGATATCAATCCGAAAATAACTTCCTTTAAATTGCAGCAAAACTTCCCCAATCCCTTTAATCCCGCAACCGCTATCGAATTTTCACTAGCACAATCAGAGTTTGTGACTTTGCGGATTTACAATATTTTAGGCGAGCTAGTGTCCACACTGGTTTCAGAACGACTGGCAGCCGGCAAATATGAGTACGAATGGGATGCCGGTAAATTTGCCGGCGGTGTTTATTTGTATAGGCTGCAAGCAGGGGAATACGTAGAAGTTAAGAAAATGCTTTTAATGAAATAATTGATTCGGGAGTTTTTAATTCACATTCAGATCATTGGGATTTGTGTGAAGATTCTGCTTTAATTAAAACGAACTCACCCTAAATCCCTCTCTGGTCAAGAGAGGGATTTTTACAAGCAAGTATTTTACTCCTTCTATTTATAAGAGAAGGGTATAGGGGATGAGTTCTTAAAAAGTAGAACAAATAAGTCCTGCTGTTTTAGCACTATGTCGGATAGATGTTGATGAAGTAATATTATGGCACACGAGAGACTGAATGGGAGAGCACAAATAGAAATTCAAATAGAGGGTATTGGCTCTGTCCTGTTTGAGAAAAGCAGGAGAGCAA
>Ga0209536_100003212_pt1 | contig 26317 bp, 23 predicted proteins | sample DeeMarSeWOR28_12_FD_187461 | JGI IMG/M metagenome (GOLD analysis project Ga0209536, IMG submission 187461) | Marine sediment microbial communities from White Oak River estuary, North Carolina - WOR-2-8_12 (SPAdes) (version 2) | ecosystem: Environmental > Aquatic > Marine > Intertidal zone >...
GGCGCGCGACCGGCATCCGCCTCGCCTCGGGCGAAACCGTGCCCGCCGACGTCGTGGTGTCGAACGCCGACGCGGCGTGGACCTACCGGCACCTCGTACCGGCGCACGCGCGACGGCGGTGGACCGACCGGCGTATCGACCGCTCGCGGTTCTCCATGGGGCTGTTCGTCTGGTACTTCGGGACCCGCCGACGCTACCCCGACGTGGAGCATCACACGATCCTCCTCGGCCCCCGCTACCGCGAGTTGCTCGACGACATCTTCAACCGCAAGACGCTCGCGGACGACTTCAGCCTGTACCTGCACCGGCCTACCGCGACGGACCCGTCCCTCGCGCCCGAGGGGTGCGATGCGTTCTACGTCCTCTCGCCGGTACCCAACCTCGACAGCGGGCTCCACTGGCCGGACGTGGCCGAACGGTACAGGGCGCGCATCGCCGCGCATTTGGGGGAGACCGTCCTTCCGGGGCTCGAGGATGCCATCGTGGCGTCTCGCGTCCTCACGCCGCACGAGTTTCGGCATGAGCTGCTCTCCTATCGCGGTGCCGCCTTCTCGTTCGAGCCGGTGCTGACGCAGAGCGCGTACTTTCGGCCGCACAACCGAAGCGAGGACATCGAACACCTCTATCTCGTCGGCGCCGGCACCCATCCAGGCGCGGGCGTGCCGGGAGTGCTGTCCTCCGCGCGGGTCCTCGACACCATCGTGCCCGATCCCAATGCACTCTGATCCGATACCGGGCCTGCTGGCCACCGACGTGCAGCACTGCCGCGCGCTCCTCAGCCGTGGATCGCGGAGCTTCTCGGCCGCCGCGCGGCTGCTGCCGCGCCGGACGCGCGACGCCATCGCCGCCATCTACGCCTTCTGCCGTACCGCCGACGACCTCGTCGACGGCGGAGGGGCAAGTCGCTGGACCTTGATCCACCTCCGGCAGCGCTTGGACGCGATCTACGGCGCTGCGGCAGTCCTCGATCCCACCGATCGCGCGCTCGCGGCGGTTGTTCGGCATTACGCCATCCCGCGGGCCGTGTTCGACGCATTGCTCGAGGGTTTCGCGTGGGAGCTCGATGGACGGCGGTACGACCGCATCGAGGATGTGAGGGCGTACGGGATGCGGGTCGCAGGCACCGTCGGGCTCGCCGTTGCGCACGTGATCGGTCCGCGCGATCCCGAAACACTCGCCAGGGCGTGCGACCTCGGAGTCGCCATGCAGCTGACCAACATTGCTCGGGACGTGGGCGAGGACGCCGCTGTGGGTCGGCTCTACCTTCCGCGGGAGTGGATGCGGGAGGCCGGCATCGATCCGGAGTCGTGGCTGCGGCAGCCCCGGCACAGCGACGCACTGGGCACGGTGGTCCGGCGGCTGCTCGCGGAGGCCGACCGGCTGTACGTCCGCGCAGAGGCTGGAATCGACCGCCTGCCCCGACGGACCCGCTGGGCCATCCGCGCTGCCCGCTTGATCTACGCCGACATCGGTCGGGTGGTGGCACGGCGCGGCTACGACTCAGTCTCCGGCCGGGCATTCACCTCCGGGCGCCGAAAGGTGCGGCTTGCGCTCAGAGCCATCCGACCGCTCGGATCCGTGACCGATACCGCGAATTGGGTGCTCGACGAGGCATGGGATCTCGTGCTGCAGTGTGGGGACTGGACCCGGACGAGCCTCCCCCATCCGGCCGCACCAGGATCCGACCATCGAACTCATCCCTGGCAGATCCAGGAGGAAACCGCCTGATGGAGTCGATCGACCGTCTCGAGTACGCACTACACGACGCCGTCGCCCGTCTGACGTCCGATGGATGTCCGCCGCGCCTCGCCAGGGCCATCGGCTACGCCGTGTTCCCGGCTGGTCACCGCTTCCGTCCGCGGTTGTGCCTGGCGGTGGCCGAGGCGCTGGGCGCGGAGGATTCCGATCTCGCACTCAATGCAGCCGTCGCAGTGGAGCTGCTGCACGGCGCGTCGCTCGTGCAGGACGATCTGCCGGCCTTCGATGACGCGGCCGAGCGCCGGGGCCACCCGGCGCTGCACCGCATGTTCGGGGAGGCCCTTGCAGTTCTCGCCGCCGATGCACTCATCATCGGCGCCTTCGAGGGTGTCGCTCGGGCGGCAGGGCACCACCCTGAACGCGCCGCTCGCCTGGTCAGCGAGATTGCCCGTGGCGTCGGCACGCCGCACGGCGCTGTCGCAGGTCAGGGGTGGGAGAGCGAGGAGGACATCGATCTCGTGCAGTACCATCGGGCGAAGACGGCAGCGCTGTTCGAGTCCGCGACCGCGTGCGGCGCAATCGCCGCGGGCCACGATCCGGAGCCCTGGCGCGCCGTCGGTATGTGGCTGGGCCGAGCGTACCAGATCGCCGACGATATCAGCGACGAAGCGGGGTCCGGTGCCGATGGTTCCGATGCGGTCCTCGGCCGTCCCAATGCATTCCGCGCCTACGGGGCTCTCGGTAGCGTGCGTGCACTCGAGCATGCGATGCGAACGGCCTTGGAGGCTATCCCCGAGGGAACCGGGCACGCGCGATTCCACGGATTCCTCACCGCCCTGCTCAGCGAGTTCCGTGCACAGGCGCTCAGCGTCGGTGACCGGGATGCCGAGCGCCATGACGACGTGTTGGAGGCGGCTGGCTGACCATGACACCACCTCGAGTGCATCCGCGACTGCCGGCCGCGCTGCTGGCCGTCTTTGGAGGGTCGATAGCCTTCAGCCTGGCAGGCATGGCCCTGATGCGCATTGCGCCATCGGCTGTCGCGTGGGCCGGCCCCTGGTTGCCGTGGCTCATGCGCGCGCCGACATGGATCTACATGCTGTCGCTGCCGGCCCTCACGCTCGTGATCTACCTCGAGGACCTTGGCTGGCACCGGTCGGTGTTCTTCCTCTTGTGGGGCAGCTTCGTGGGAATGGTGGCGGAGCTCATGGGCACGGGGACCGGCTACCCCTTCGGGGCCTACGCCTACACCGAGTTCCTCAATCCCAAGATCCTGGATCACGTCCCCTACCTCATCCCTCTCTCTTGGTACGCCGTCTCCATCGTCTCGCTGGATCTCGCGGCGCGACTGGGCATCGGGCGCACGCAGCGGATTCTGGTGGGAGCGCTCTTCATGGTTCTGTGGGATGTTGCGCTCGATCCCGCCATGGGGGCAGGATTCCCCGTATGGCGCTGGGAGACGGAAGGCTTCTTCTACGGGATGCCCGCGATCAACTGGATCGGATGGTTCGTGACGTCGGTGGTCATCGTTTGGGGGTACGAAGTCGTCGGCGGGTTCCGCCCCTCGTCCTCACCGAGCCCGTGGAGCGTCCCCGTGTGGATCGTGAACGGAGCCTTCGCCGTCGGCATTTGCATGGTGACCGCACTGTGGGAAGCGGCGCTGATCGGCACGCTCGCCCTGCTGATCCCCCTAGCGGCTCTGTGGGGACGGCAGGACCCACCACCCGTCACCGCCCGTTAGCACCCCAGTGATCCGCCGGCTCGGCTACCGACTGCTGACTCGGGCGCTGCGTCGGCGGTTCCGTCGGGTCGTGTGGCGCGGGCCCTGGCACCCACCGACGGTCGAGCAGCCCGTCGTGCTGTACGCGAACCACCACGCCTTTTATGATGCGCAGATCCTGGGTTACCTCATCGAGGTCGTACTGGGCCGGCGCAGTGTGGTGTGGATGGAGGAACTCGATCACTTTCCGTTCCTGGCGGTGCTGGGAGCCAGGCGATTCCCGCCCTGGGATCCGGGCAGCCGATTGTCCACCATTCGGGAGACGGGTCGCCTGATGGCGGCAGATCCGGCGACGACGCTCATCTACTTTCCGGAGGGGCACCTGCATCCTTTCGATGAGGGCGTGCTCCCGTTCCCGGACGATCGACTCCAGCGGCTCGGCCGCGTGTTGCCTCCCGCTCAGTGGTGGCCGATCGTGCTGTCGGTGACCGGCTGGAACGAGGCGACGCCTTCGGCGATCCTGACAGGCGGGACCAGCCATCGCAGTCCACCGGTTGCGGCACGTGCAGAGCTCCAGCGGATGCAGGCATCCCTCTCGGCTCCTGTGCGTCCCGACGACCGGCTGCTCCTCGACGGCCGGCCAGGCCCCAACGAGCGCTGGGATCTCTCCGCGCTGCGCAAGGTGTTCACCCGCTGATGGCCGCCGCAGCGCTGCTTCTCGGCCTTTGCTTCGGCGATCTCGTGCATGACGCCTACGCCACTGGCAGTCCGGACGCCGTGAGAGCGCTGGTGCGCCACGCAGAGACGAGAGAAGACACGCTCCTGTTGCGCTACCGGCTGTACGCGCTCACACAGAGCCCCGGACTCATTGCTGAGCTCCCCAGCGATCTCGACTCCGCCAGCGCGCGGGAGCTTGCGCTCCTGTCAGCATTGTGGGGCTACCGTACCTCGGATGCGCGCCTGCTCCAGCTCGTTGTCTACGGTCGCCGAACGCTCGGATTGTTGAACCGAGCGCTCGAGCAGGACCCCGACGACCCCCTCGTGATGCTCATCGACGGCCAGTCGCTGCTGTTCCGGCCGGGCATTGCCGGTGGCAGCAAGGAACGGGGCCTCGAGCGGCTCAAGGCACTGAACCGCCGAGTGCACACCGCACCGGCGTGCGGCGTGGCGCCCCTCGAGGCCGACATCTGGCTGTGGTACGCGCTGCACCGCAACGATGAGCCGGATGCGGAGGTGCTGCGCCGCGATCTGTTGGATCGCGAGCTGCCTCCGCTGTACCGCGAGTTCCTCGACGCCCCGCCGTGACCGGCGCTGAGACCGCGCTCGCGGTGTGCTATGGGGTCTTCGCGGGAATACTCGCCGTGAACGCCTGGTACTTACGACGTTCCCGACGGCCCGCCCCCCCCCTCCCGGACGTGCCGCCGCTCGTATCGGTACTGGTCCCTGCCCGGAACGAAGAGGACAATCTCGCCCATCTCCTCCCGACCATCCTGGAACAGGACTATCCAAACTTCGAGGTCGTCGTCTTCGACGATGCCTCCGACGATCGTACGTGGGATGTCCTCGGCGCGTTCGCCGATCCCAGGCTCGTGCGGCTCAGAGGAACGGGGCCCCCGGCCGGCTGGCTTGGCAAAGTCCATGCGCTCCACCAGGCCAGCCGCAGGGCGCGGGGCGAGGTACTGCTGTTCCTCGACGCCGACGTGCTCTTGGCCGACGCGGGCGCCCTGACCCGTCTCGTCCGTCGCTTCCGCGGGCTCGCCCACCCCGCGGTGATGACCGGCATCCCCCGTCTCGAGGGAGGCGGGCGTTTGGTGGTGAGCCTCATCCCGTTCGTGATCTTCGCGTATCTGCCGCTGCCGCTCTCGGTGCGGAGCAGGATTGCACACCTGAGCGGCATGAACGGCCAGTGCTGGATGATCGACCGCCGTGAATACGAGCGCTTCCAACCGCACTTGGTCCACAGAGCCGATGTGCTCGAGGACATCCGGATCGGACGGTATCTCAAGGCGCATGGGGTGGTGCCGCATTATCTCGACCTTCAGGACGAGGTGCGGGTGCGGATGTACCGGAGCCTACCCGACGCCTGGCGCGGCTTGCGGAAGAACACGTACCCGTTCGTGGGTGAGACGGTCTGGAGTTTTGGCATCATCTACGTGTGCTACGTGGTCCTCTTCGTCCTCACGCCACTCGCCGCCCCGTGGTCGGTGCTCGCGTGGTACGGTTTGAAGGTCGGCTCCGACCGGCTCGCCCGGATGCCGCTGTGGATCTCACTCCTCGCTCCGGTATCGCTCGCACTCGGCGCGGCGCTGCAGCTCGATTCCGCGATGGCCCATTGGAGCGGGCGCGCACAATGGAAGGGACGCACCGTCGTCAGGCGCCTCATCGACACGGCCGGAGGCCCACCGTCTTGACGCGGTCTCCCCCTGACGGGCAGCTTCACGTCGACGGTCAGCGCAGGGACGGAGCATGCCACCGGTGATCATCGGCGTAGCGGGAGGCTCGGGGTCCGGGAAGACCACGGTGGTCAACCGGATCGTGTCCAGGTTGGGCCCGGACCAAGTCTCCCGTATCCAACACGACTCCTACTACATCGACCGCAGCGATGTGCCGTCCGAGGAGCGCGTCCACATCAACTACGACCATCCCGATGCACTCGAGACGGCCCTGCTCGTGCAGCACCTCGAGCAGCTCCGGGCGGGCCGAGCCGTCGAGGTGCCGGTGTACGACTTCGCGACGCATAGCCGGACGCGGGAGACGGTCACGGTACTGCCGCGGCGCGTGGTGATCGTCGAGGGCATTCTGATCCTCACCGATCCGCATCTCCGCCGCCTCATGGATATCATGGTGTTCGTCGACACCGATTCCGATCTGCGCATCCTGCGTCGCATCGACCGCGATCTGCGCGAGCGCAAACGTGACCTCGAGTCCGTTGTGGAGCAGTATCTCGAGTCAGTTCGACCAATGCACCTCGAGTTCGTCGAGCCAAGCAAGCGCTACGCCCACGTCATCGTTCCCGAAGGTGGACACAATCGCGTTGCAGTCGAAATGCTCATCACGACCATACGGTCGATCGTGCGGGCTGGCGAGAGGGGTGACACGTGAAGGGTGAAACGTGAGGGGTGCACCATAGCGAGTGCGTGGACCGACGCTCACGCTCCTCGCCCTTCAGCTTCCCACTCTTCACTTCTTCACTATTCACCCCACCTTCTCAGGTCCGATCACTCCCGCAGCAACACCCGGACGGAATCCAGACTCCCGTCATTCGGAGCCGGCTCGATCTCGAGCAGGTAACACAGCAGCTCGTAGACATGGATGTTCTGGAACGGCGGGACCACGATGCCCCGAGAAAAGGCAGGGCCAACGGCGATGAACGTCGCCTGCATGGTCTGGGCAGTGTTGTCGTATCCGTGCGTCGCACCCCGATAGGCAGTCGGGTGCGTCGCGAAGTACTCGCGTGTCGAGATCACCCAGCCCTCGTCGGCGACCGCCAGGATCGGTTGGATCCGCCGGTGATCGCGATAGTGCCACCGCTCGGGGATCTCCGCCTTGCGATAGACCTGCACGTTGGGGTGCGCTCCGTGAAGTCTCTCGTACACCTCGTCTTCACGACCTGCATGCGGCCGCATCGCCGCCACGGGACTCCAGTCGATCACTTCGATGTCCGCGAGATCGACTAAGTCGTCGAGGAAGATCACACGGTCTCGCGACCGGGACGCCATACCGTGATCGGAGACGAGCACCATGTTGACGCGGTTGTCGAGTCCGCGCTGCTCGAGCCCTCGAACGAGCCTGCCGATCGCTCGGTCGACCGCCTGGATGGCCGCCAGTGTCTCGGGGGCGTCGACGCCGAAGGTGTGCGCGGCTTCGTCGACATCAGCGAAGTACGTGGTGATGAGCGCCGGGCGCTCGCCGTCGGGTAGATCGAGCCAGGTCAGGACCTGATCCACCCGTTCATCGTGCGGTGTCCGATGCACGTACGGGTACCAGTATGTCGGCCGGATGCCCTGGATGTCCGCCTCCGTGCCGGGCCAGAAGAACGCCGCCGCAATGAGGCCCGCCTTCTCAGCGGTCACCCAAACGGGCTCGCCCTCCCACCAGCGACCGTCCTGAACGGCAGCGCGATTGCCCAGGCTGAACCGCTCCCCGAAGTCGGGATCGTACATGTTGTTCGACACGATCCCATGCTGTTCGGCGTAAAGTCCGGTCACGATGCTGTAGTGGTTCGGGAAGGTCTTGGTCGGGAAGATCGGAACCAACCATTCCGCCCGCACCCCACGCGCGATGAGCGCATCGAGATTTGGCGTCTCGGCCGCCTCCAGGAAGTCCCATCCGAAGCCATCGAGACCCACGAGGATCACTGGCGGCGTCGGGGTCGTCATTCGCGTACACGCCGACACCGAGCTCACGGCGAATAGCAGGGCGGCGAATCCCCGCCATGACGCGGCCTGGGCTCGTCTCACGAAGTCCCCTCGGTATGTGCGGGAGTCCGGAATCTAGAGGCATGCTATAAACGGGACGAGCGGGTTCCGCCCGGATACGGATTGACGAAAAACGTTTTCTCGTTTACTATGTTGGCGGGCTCGCCGATGGGTGGAGCGCTGCAGAGGAGGTGTGATGGCCAGCCCGTCACGCGTCGAATCCAAAGCGATGCGGTTCTTTAGGGCCGCTGAGCCCTTGCTGGAGCGCTTCGGGTACCGTAAGACGACCGTCGAAGCAGTGTGCCGGGCCGCCGGCATGAGCAAGCGCACCTTCTACCAGCTCTTCAGCGACAAGCACGATCTGGTGCTGCAGTGGCTTGCCGCCGTCGTGAACGACATGACGGACTCGTGGGAAGCGAGCCTCAGCCCCGAGATGGACCCCCTCGCCCGTCTGCATTCCTTCCTCGACCTCTACGCTCGGATGGCGCGAGAGCACCCGGCCATGCAGGCGATGTTCGAGGATTTCGACCTCATGCGGCTCTTCGGCGAGCGTACCGAAGAGCTGCGCATGGTCCGGATGGGCGGTCCACTGGACCGGATTCTCAGAGACGGCGTGGCTGCGGGCCAGTTCCGCCCTCTGGACCCTCGTGCAGCCATGTGGGTCATGTTCGGCGTGCTCGACACCATGTACCTACTGATGCCGCGGGTCATGAACGCCCCAGGCCCGCTCGATGACCCCGTCCTCGCGAACGAGACCAAACTGTTCATCGTCCGTGGGCTGGGTGCGATTGGCGACGTACCGCTCAACTCACGAGCAAGGGATTAGAGCATGCGTACCACGACGATTCTGGCGCTCCTCCTCGTGGCTGCCGCGAGCACCGGGCACGCCCAGGAAACGGCGCAGGAGATCATCGACCACGTCGACCGCATCATGCGGGGCGAGTCCAGCCACGGCACGGCTACGATGGAGGTCGTCACCGAGAACTGGGAACGGCGAATGTCGATGGAGGTCTGGTCGCTCGGGACCGAGTACTCCCTGATCCGCATCACCGCCCCCAAGAAGGAACAGGGGACGGCCACGCTCAAGGCCGGTGACGAGATCTGGAACTACCTGCCACGCGTTGATCGTACCATCAAGATCCCCGCGTCCATGATGATGGGTGCGTGGATGGGTTCGCACTTCACGAACGACGATCTCGTGAAGGAAAGCCGGCTGATCGAGGATTACGACATCGACATCAGCTTCGACGGAGCCCGGGACGGTGTCACGGTGTGGGAGCTCACACTGACCCCGAAGCCCGAGGCAGCCGTGGTGTGGGGCCGCATCGAGTATCAGGTACGCCAGGACGACTGGATGCCCACGTGGGCACGGTATTACGACGAGGACGACGACCTCGTGCGCACCATGACGTTCACGGACTTCCGCACGCTGGGTGGCCGGCTGGTACCGGCGGTCATGGACGTGAGGCCCGAGGACAAGCCCGGAGAGCGCACCACGGTGCGGTACGAGAGCCTCGAGTTCGACGTGGGCATGGGCGAGAGCTTCTTCTCGCTACGCGCGCTCCGCAGCGGAGGGAGATAGCCCATGCGTGCCGGACCCTGGTGGACGATCGGGTGGCGCAATCTCGGCCGCAACCGCCGGCGGACCCTGATCACCATGGGGGGACTGGCGTTCGGATATCTCGCCGTGGTGCTGCTGGTTGCCTGGATGGAAGGACTCACGGCGGAGATGATCGAGAGCGCCACCCGCACGCTCACGGGGCAGCTGCAGATCCACGACGATGAGTATCGCCCCGAGCGGAAGATCTACGATACGATCGGCGGTCGCGACGGAGCGGACGTCGCCGCGCTGCTGCGCAGCGTGGACGCCGACCCGGTCGTCGCGGGGGCCGCGCCGCGGGTGTATGCCGGTGGACTGGTCAGCTCCGGTGCCGCAACGACGGCCGGCATGCTGATGGGTATCGACCCGGCGCGGGAAGTTCACGTGAGCAACATCCTCAATGCCGTCGTCGAGGGCCATCCCCCCCGAGCCGAGTCTCACGACATCGTGATCGGTCTCGAGATGGCACGGCAGCTCGGCGTAGGCGTCGGGGAGGAACTCATCCTCGTGGTCCCAGCGGCCGACGGCTCGATGGGCAACGATCTCTATACGGTCTCGGGGATCTTCCACAGCGGCCTCGCGGAACTGGACGCCGTGTACGCCATCATGTCCCTTCCCGCGCTGCAATCGCTCTTGGCTCTCGACCCCGGCCGGGTACACGAGATCGCAGCGTCGATCAACGACCCTTGGCTCGCGCCGGCAGCCGCCGACAGGATCGGAACGCAGTTGGGAGCCACGGCACGCGGGATCGAGGTGGAACCTTGGACCCGGCTGCGGCCCGAGATGCTCGACTACGCGCAGCTGGTACAAGCCTGGAACGGGGTGATCATCTTCATCGTTTTCGCTATCGCGATCTTTGGGGTGGCGAACACGATGCTCATGGCCACCTTCGAGCGCCGGCGGGAGATCGCCGTCATGCTCGCACTCGGCACGACGCCATTCGCCGTCGTGCGCTCGATATTGGCCGAAGCACTGTCTCTCGGTGCGATCAGTATCGGCATCGGTGTCGTGCTCACGACTCCCCTGTTCCTGTGGTTCTACCATGCACCGCCGAATCTGAGCTGGTTGTACGGCGACTTCACGATGCTGGGAGCGCTGATCCGGCCGGTGCTCCGGGTGGAGTGGAACCCGACCGTGTGGGTATGGAGCGGCGTCGCGCTGCTCCTGACGGCATTGGTGGCTGCCCTCTACCCGGCCGCCCGCGCTGCTCGCATCCCTCCCGCCGACACCCTGTCAGGACTGTAGGCCATGGCACGGAGCACCACGCTGATCCGACTGGCTTCGCGCAATCTGCGGCGGTACCTCCGGCGTACGGCACTCACGGCGTCTGCCATGATCGTCGGGGGTGCATTGATGATCTTCTCGCTGTCCCTCGGCGACGGCGGACACGAGGACTGGATCGAGTCCGGCGCTCGGATGGGGAGCGGGCACTTGTCGGTGCAGGCTCCCGGCTTCAAGACGAGCCGCAAGATCGAAGACCGCCTGAGCGCCGCCGCCCGTGCCGGCGCCGAGCGAGCACTCCAGCATCCATCGGTTGCCAGGCACGTCGTGACCGTCGTGCCCCAGCTGGCGATCGGAGGGCTTGCCAGCTCACCGACCGGCGCCCGGCCCGCGCAGATCGTGGGCGTCGATCCCATCGCCGAGGCGGCATTCTCCATGTTGGACGACAAGCTGGTGGAGGGACGGTACCTCGAACCGGGCGATCGCCTGGCAGCCTATGTCGGTGCCGGCATGATGGAAGCCCTCGATCTGCGTCTCGGCTCCCGCCTCGTGCTCACCGCCCAGGATGCCGATGGCGAGATCTCCGGCCAGCTCGTTCGCGTGGTGGGTGTCTTCAGGTCCGGCGTCCCCGAGATCGACCAGACCCTAGTGCATATCCCGCTGACTACCGGCGGCACGTGGCTCCACGCGGGAGCCGATGTAACGACCATCGCGATCCTGCTCGACAGGAGTCGCGCGGTCCCGGCGGTCCAGCGCGCCCTCGAGCGTGAACTCACGGATCAGATCGCGGCTGGCGAGCTCATGGTACTGAGCTGGCGCGAATCGTCGCCGGAACTCAACGCCGCCGTGCGCATCGACGACATGGGTAACTACATCTGGCAAGGGATCATGTTCGGCATCATCGCGCTGGGAATCGTGAACACCGTGTTGATGTCGGTCATGTACCGGAAGCGGGAGTTCGGTCTCCTCCAAGCCCTCGGTTTCACACCGCGACAGACGGGTGGTTTGGTGATCACCGAGGGCCTGGCACTCACCGCCGTCAGTGGCTTCATCGGCATCGCCTTGGGCCTGTTCCTGACCTGGCTCTTCTTCCGGAACGGACTCGACTTCTCGTTCACGTGGGACGAGAACTTCACCTTCTCCGGCGTAGTGGTCGATCCGATCATCGTCCCGCTGTTCAGCGTCAGGCGGGTAATGCAATCGTTGGTATTCATACTGCTGATCGGGACGCTCGCCTCACTCTATCCGGCATGGCGCGCGATGCGCATCGACGTCGCCGAGGCCATGAAGTTCGAGCGATGACTGTAACGACGAATGAGCGTGAGATGGCAGCGGTTCGCGTCGAGGACGCGTGGAAGATCTTCCGGCAGGAGGCAGAGGAGGTGCAGGCCGTGCGTGGCGTGGAGCTCCAGATCGCGCCGGGTGAATTCACGGCCATGGCAGGACCGTCCGGATCCGGCAAGACGACACTGCTCAATCTGATCGGTGGTCTCACACGACCGACCCGCGGTCACATCTGGGTCGCCGGACGGGATCTGACGACCATGTCGAACCGGGAGCTGGCCCGCTTGCGCCTCGAGGAGCTCGGATTCGTCTTTCAGGCATACAACCTCCTCCCGGTGCTGACGGCGGCCGAGAACGCGGAGTTTCCGCTCCTGCTGCAAGGACGGAATGGCGGTGATCGGAGAGCCAGAGTGCACGAGCTCTTCACGCGCACCGGTTTGACCGGTCTGGAAGATCGCCGGCCTGGCGAGCTCTCCGGTGGCCAGCAACAACGCGTGGCCGTCATCCGGGCGGTCGTCGGTGAACCGGCGCTCGTGCTGGCGGACGAGCCCACGGCCAATCTCGACTCCGCCGCGAGCGACCAGCTCCTCGCAATGATGGAAGAGCTGAACCGGGAGCTGGGTACGACGTTCGTCTTCGCGACGCACGATCCGCGGGTGATGGAGCGGGCGCGCCGTCTCGTGCGACTCGTCGATGGCGCCATCGCCTCCGACGAGCAACGGTAACCACGAGTGCTCGGTGCGGCGTTCCGCATTCCTTGCCTGCATGGTCCTCGGGATCGGAGGGAGCGGCACAACCGCCCAGCTGCCTGAGATCACCGGCTACTACCTGAACGTACCGTCGTGGACCGACACCAACCTCGCGGCCGTCGGCGGCTTGGGTGATATCAACCGCTTCCGCATCATGACCGAGCCACGGGTGGGGGACGTCAGACTCCAGCTGGCCTACGAACACGTGTTCACCCTTTCGCAGCGAGCCGGAGCCACCGCGTCGGGCATCTTCGTCGGGCTCGCCCCGGGTGGCGGCGAGTGGCTGCCCCTGCAGTGGACGATCCAGGACGCCGATCACGTGAGGTGGGGCCATCGGTTCGATCGCATCGGCGTGCGCTGGGCACCGGGGGATCTGGTCGAACTCGCCGCCGGTCGTCTGACGGCCTCCTGGGCAACGACGATGTTCCTGACGCCCGCCGACCCCTTCCTGCCGTTCGATCCTTCCGATCCGTTCCGCGAATACCGAGCGGGGATCGATGCGTTTCGGCTTCAGCTCTTCCCCGATCCGCTCAGCGACTTCGACCTCATCGTGCGCCCCGCCGACTTCGCAACGGGGACAACGCTCTCGGTCCTCGGGCGCGGCCGTACCGTGTGGCGCAGTTGGGAGCTCTCGGGGTGGCTCGGCCTCCTGTATGACGAGCCGGCCGCGGCGATCGGCGCGGCTGGTAGCATCGGATCCGTGGCCGTCAGGAGCGAGCTCACGATGCAGCGCGGGGACAGCGGCATCACCCTGCGGGGCACCGTGGGGATCGACGGCCGCTTCAGCGTGTGGGGGCGCGATCTGTTCTATGTGCTGGAGTACCAGCGCGACGGATTCGGGGCCGGTCGATCATCCGAGTTGGCAAGGGTGATTCAGTCGGGGACCTTCGCCCGCGGGCAGCACCAGGTCCTGGGGCGTGACGAGTTCGTCGCGCAGGGTTCCTACCAAGTGCACCCGCTGTGGAATCTGGCCTTCCTGCTCATCACCAACGCCAACGATCCCAGCGCGCTCGTGTCACCGGGCGTGTCATACTCGATCAGCAACGAGGTGACGGCGAGCGGCGGCCTGTACTTTGGATTCGGCAGCGACGTCCCTAGCCAGCAGTCGCCGATCCCCTCTGAGTACGGGTTGGTGCCCGCATTCCTGTACCTGTCGCTCGCCGCCTTCTTGTGAGCGGCCCATGTGGCACCGGCACGCTGCTCCGTCGGTCCGTCCGATCCACGCGCCTCCCGACTGCCCGCGTTACGCGATCGTCTCCTCCCATACATCGACCGCGACGCCTCGCTCCGCCAAGTAACTGAGGATCAACTGACAACAGCCTGGCGTACGACCGACGTCCTCGGGCGCCGACACACCCACCTGCGCATACCGTCCGGACGCGACGAGGCTAGCGATCGCCGTACACGTATGTCCCGTGGTTCGCGCCATGGAACTCGTATCCGTCGCGCGGTCATAGCGATCGATCATATGATGGACGTAACGCTTCGTGTCGCCACAGGCGTCCACATCGATCTCGACCTGCAGGAGCGTGACGTCGGCTTCGCCCGGCGTGAAGGCCCAATGCGAACGCAGGACGTGCTCGGTGACGGCACGGGGACTCACGTCCTGCCCACCAAGCGCGACCGGCGACGAATCGAAGAACCCGAGATCTCGAAGCAGCAGGATCTGGTCGAAGTGCCCCGGGTATCGGAGCGTCATCTCTCGCATCTCGGACACGTCGGTCTCGCGGAGCATCGTACGGAGTCCATCGGTGAGCGCTGCCTCGAGCATGCCGGCATTCGGAAATGCCATCTCCACGCGCAACGAGAGAGCTGGATCGGTCCGAGGAACCGAATCCCGGACATGGCGCGCCGGTCGCGTGTAGAGCTCGATGACGTCGGACGGAGCGAAGGGCGCCTTGTAGCTCATCGGTCCGTGCGGGTGCGCGGGAAGCCCACCGACGTAGCAGACGAAGCGTCGCACCGACCCCAGCGACGCCACTGCGTTGCCATACAGGACGTTCGACAGGCCCGGAGAGACGCCCGCGTCGACGACCGCAACCACACCGCGCTCGCGGGCCAGCTCGTCCAGTGCGAACGGATCCTCCGCGAAGAAGGAGATATCCACCACATTCCGGCCGGCATCGACCACGGTCTTCAGTGTTGCGAAGCCCAGGCTCGCCGGGCCGGCCCCGATCACGAGGTCATGCTCGGCGGCAATCGCTGCGACCCTCGCCCGGTCCGCGAGATCCGCCCGGTGGATCTGGATACCCTCACCTGCGAGGGGGGCGAGCGCATCCGCCGACAGGTCCACCGCCGTGATCTGCCCTGCGCCACTCCGCACCAGATCCCGCGCGATCGCCCCGCCGATCCGTCCTACACCCATCACCACGATCCTCATCCCAGTCTCCTCGGCTTTTCCGATCGGAAAGTAGTGAGGAACCGAGCGCGAGCGGCGGTCGGGCGCACTGCGGTTCGTGACTTGCCGCCCGGCCATGGTGGTCGTTAGTGTCCCAGCCAGACGTACATTCACCACCCCCAACGAGGCATCGCCAGATGCGCACCAGACTCATCGTCACCACCGTCGCCTTCACCATGTCGGGAGTTGCCGCGTTGGCGGCACAGACTGGCCCGCTCCAGCTCGAGCGCCCGATCCCCTACCCCGTCACCCCGTCGGTCGCCTTCGAGCGGGCGGTCGAGGCAGGCACGCGGTCGGCCACGGGTGAGCCAGGTCCCCGCTATTGGCAGCAATGGACCGATTACTCCATTCGGGCGCGTCTCGATTCCGAGAACCGACGGATCGACGGCGCCGTGCAGATGGTCTACCACAACAATTCGCCGCGGCCCCTGCCGCTCCTGGCCCTCCAGTTGCTGCAGAACGTTCACGCGGAGGGCGTGGTCCGGAACCGGCCGGCGGAGGTGACGGGCGGTATGAACATCTCGCGGCTCGCCATTCAGGGGGACGACATACCGGATGTGTCCACGAGTGGCGGCCGTATGGGCACCGCAGGTGGCTATCTCGCGCTGGGCACGCGGATGATGGTTCGGGTACCGCGCGCGGTGCAGCCAGGCGATTCGGTACTGATCGAGGTGGAGTTCGGGTTCGACATTCCGCAAGGCGGTGCCGGCAACCGCATGGGCTGGAACGACGACAACCTGTTCTACCTGGCGTATTGGTATCCGCAGATGGCTGTCTTCGATGACGTCGTCGGATGGCACACCGACGACTTCCTGGGCAGTGCCGAGTTCTACATGGGCTACGGTAACTATCACGTCACCCTGGAGGTTCCGGAGGGCTGGACCGTGATCGGTACGGGCACCCTCACCAACGCGGACGAGGTGCTCCCGGCGGAGATCCTCGGCCGGCTCCAACGCGCGGAAGCCAGCGATGACGTCGTCCACGTGCTCATGCCGGACGATTTCGGACCCGGTCGAGCCACCAACACGTCAGACAGCGGCTACCTGGCGTGGACGTTCGCCGCGGACTCCGTGCGCGATGTCGCGTACAGCATCACGCGCGAGTCACGCTGGGATGCGGCGCGGACCCCGGTAGGCGACCGCGACGGCGACGGTGCAGCGGACTACGCGCGCGTCGACGCCATCTGGCGCGAAGAGGCCCCGCGGTGGGCGAACGCCTGGCGCTACGGCCAGCACTCGATCGACTTCCTCTCCCGCTGGACGGGCTTTCCCTATCCGTATCCGCACATGACGTCCGTCGAGGGCGGCGGCATCATGGGGGGCGGGATGGAATACCCGATGATGACGCTGATCGGGGACTACACCCAGGCGGGCGACACGGCGCTGTACGGAGTGCACGCCCATGAACTGGCCCACATGTGGGTGCCGATGATCGTCGGGACCGACGAGCGCCGCAGAGCTTGGATGGACGAGGGCACGACGTCGTTCAACACTTCGGCCGCGGAGAATGAGTTCTATCCGGGCCGCCGCTGGGAGTTGGGCAATTATCAGGGTTACCTCCAGCTGGCCGGCACCGATCTCGAAGGTGAGATCATGCGCTTCTCCGACTATCACACGAACGGGGCGGCGTACGGTACGGCCTCGTACAGCAAGCCGGCCACCCTGCTGTGGACGCTCCACGGGCTGCTCGGCGAGGGCACCTTCCTCGAGGCGTACCGTACATACATCCAGCGCTGGGCCTACAAGCACCCCAAGCCCTGGGACATGTTCAACACCTTCAACGACGTGACCGGGCAGAACCTGGACTGGTTCTGGCGGACCTGGTACTACGAGACGTGGACACTGGACCAGGCGATCGAAGATGTGCGGCTGACCGACGGAGGCACCCGGATCACCATCGCAGACCGTGGTCTTGCCCCGATGCCGGTGCGGCTCACGATCACGCTGGCGGATGGCACGATCCGGCGCGAGGAGATCCCGGTGGACGTATGGCTCACAGGGGTGCGCTCCACCGAGATCGTGGTGAGCACGGGCTCACCGGTCGTGACGGTCGAGATCGACGCCGAGCAGGTATTCCCGGATACCGACCGGTCCAACAACGTCTGGGAGCGGCGGTAGCGGCCGGAAACATGGGAAGCGGCGGAAACGTGGGCGGTGGAAACGCTGGAAACGTGCGACGGGTCGGAAGCCTCGGGAGGGAGGGCTTCGGACATTTCTGCCGTCGCGACGCTTTGAGCGCTTCCGCCGCTTCCGTCACACCTGCTGCAAGTGCGTCCTCCGAAAGCCGTCGGGGTACTTGAGCCCGAATCCCACCAGGCGGTCCACGGCCACGTGCGTCGCCCAGATCAGTCCGACGGTCATCAGCGACGCGTGGCTCCCGAGCAGCCCGAGCCCGAACAGCGCAAAGCCCCATAGATAGGTGTGCACTGCGTTGTACGCGGCCGCGCCGACTCGCGGACCGGCCAAGTACGCCACGATCGCCAGGTCGGGAGCGAGGAACCCCGCGGCGAAGATCCACCACGCCGCGCCCAATTCGCGATACAGCAGGATGGCGACGGCGGCAACGGCCAGGCCGTCGAGACGGAGCAGTACGGACGGACGGGTCGGATCACGCATGGGTCAACGTTCCCGGAGGGATGACATGCAAGGGTCGCTGCTCGACTCGGGAACGGTCAAGGTCGCGCGCGACCGCCTCTACGCGGACCATCCCAGCTCGCCGAGCACTTCCTCCAACGCGCCGAGCAGGCGATCGACCCGCGGCGGGTCGGCGTTGACGCCCATCAGTCCGATGCGCCAGGTCTTGCCCGTGAGCGGTCCGAATCCACCGGCGATCTCGATGCCGCGATCGAGCAGTCTGCCGCGCACGGTGACGTCGTCGAGCCCTTCCGGGATCTCGACCACGTTGAGCATGGGCAGCCGGTGCCCCTTGGGCGTGAGCAGGGTGAGTCCGAGACGATCGAGCCCCGAGACAAGGTGCCCGTGCGCGACCCGGTGGCGCTCCCAGCGGGCTTCCAGACCTTCCTCGAGGATGAGCCGCAACGCCTCGTGGAGCGCGTAGATGCTGGAGACCGGCGCGGTGTGATGAAACGCTCGCTGCTGGGTCCCGCCGGATTCACCCCAATATTGGAACAGCAAACGCAGGTCGAGATACCACGTCGGCGGAGGTGTCTTCCGTTGCGACACGGTTGCCATCGCCCTCGATCCGAACGTTACTGGCCCGAGCCCCGGGGGCGCCCCAATACACTTCTGCGAGCACGAGCCCGCTGCATCGACGCCCCACTCATCGATCAGCACCGGCATCCCGGCGAGGGAGGTGACGCAGTCGATGGCGACGAGCGCACCGTGCCGCCGGGCGATGCCGGCGACGTCCGCCACGTTCTGCGCCGCACCGGTGGACGTCTCGGCGTGCACGAGTGCCACCAGCTTCGCGGGCCTCCGGACCAGTTCCTCCTCGATCTGCTCGGGTAGCAGCACCTCGCCGAAAGGAGCTTCCAGAACGCGCACCGAGGCACCAGCCCGACTCGCCATCTCACGTAGCCGCTGCCCGAAGTACCCGATCACGCCCACGACCACCTCGTCGCCCGGCTCGAGCAGATTCAGCATGATCGTTTCGAGCCCCGACGTGCCCGTACCCGACATCGGGATCGTATGGTGGTTCGCCGTCCCGTAGACGATGCGGAGCATGCGCATCGTCTCGTCCATGACCTGCAGGAAGTACGGGTCGAGGTGCCCGACCATCGGTCGCGCCATTGCCTCGAGCACGCGGGGATCGGGATTCGACGGTCCCGGTCCCATGAGCAGCCGCTCGGGCGGCGTCGTCGTCACGATCGTATGAGTCGACGCTCCTACCACACTGTCCTCCCGGTGAGAATGTGCACACTCGCCGTTTGTAAGGTACCGCGAGGGGAGACAAAGACCATCATGATATGATACCATTGATACTATGCGACGCCTTCTTCTGATCTCCGTCATTGTCGGTGGGTGTGTGGCTGGTGAGCCGCGCGAGCCCGCCCGGTTCGAGCAGGTCGGTGTGGTGGAGGGATTCTACGGGCCGCCGTGGTCGCAGGAGGATCGACTGGACCTGCTGCGATTCATGGGGCGCGTGGGGCTCACGCACTACTACTACGCCCCCAAGGAGGACCCGTACCACCTCAACCGCTGGCGGGAACCGTATCCGCCGGATAGCTACCGGCATTTGGGCGAGTTGGCCTCCGTGGCCGCCGACGCGGGCGTGACGTTCGTGTACGCCGTGAGTCCGGGAGGGAGCATCGTGTACTCCGACTCCACCGACTACGGCGAGCTCCTCGCCAAGCTCGATCGCGTCGCGGAGCTTGGCGTGAAGGACTTCGCGCTGTTCCTCGATGATGTGCCGCCTCAGCTGCAGCACTCGGCCGACCGCGAGGCATTCAACTCGCTCGCCGAGGCGCATGCGGCGCTCACCGAGCGCCTGTTCCAGGATCTCAGGGAGCGTGGCTACACTCTCGCCGTGACGCCGACGACGTACACGAACGCATGGGGCGATCGCGCGTATCTCGGGGAATTCGGCCGCCTGACTCCGGCAGAGGTACCGTTCTTCTGGACCGGGATCGACGTGGCAGCTCCGACCATCACGGCGCAGCAGGCTGAGGAGTGGGCCGAGCTGATGTCGCGTCCGCCGCTCGTGTGGGACAACTACCCGGTCAACGACTTCGCACGCTGGCGCCTGTTCCTCGGCCCTTGGCGGGACCGCAGCCCCGACCTGCCCGCGACGACGATCGGCATCCTGTCAAACCCGATGAACGAGGCCCATGCCTCGATGATCCCGCTTGCTACCCTCGCGGCGTACGCGAGGGATCCGACGGGGTATCGGCCAGACGTCGCATGGCGCGACGCACTCGATCTCCTTTACTCTCCCGACGTCATCGAGCACCTGCAGCCGTTCCTCGACGCCTACGGCGACGATGCCTACGATCGCAACGTGTTCGAGCCGCTGTTCATTCCCGCCAACGCGGTACTGCTGCCATCGGTCACCGAGGCGCTCACGGCGCTTCGATCCGGACTCGCGGGGCTCGAACGGGCGGCCAAAGACGATCCGGACGTGGCGGTCCTCCTCCCCGAACTCGAACCGTTCGTGGAGCGCACGGAGCGGCGGCTCACGGAGATGCTGGCGAGCGCTGCCTGGCAGCGGTCGGGGGACACGCTGGTCTATCGGGACGAGCGCGACCGGGTGACGGCAGTGACCGCCGACTTCGCGATCGACGTCGACGGCGCCATCACCGAGTGGGTCGGCGCCGACTGGCACCCGTTCACCGGCGCGGCCGGCACCAACGGCCCGACCGCGGCTTTCGCCGTTGCCCACGATACCCTGTATGTGGCGGTCCGAATTCCGGATGCGTCTGCGGCGGGGCGCGACGGCTACCAGGTGGGCCAAGGTGACAACGTCGGCTTGGTGGTGCAGTCCGACTTGGTGGCGAGCCGTCGACAGCTGGTGCCGGACGATCAGATCGTCCTCGTGGCTCGGCCGCCGGCACGCGGTGCTTTTGCCGGACGGGTTGCCCTGGGGAACTTCATCGCAAAGTACCTCGCGGACAACCGCGATCTCGCCTGGTCCGAGTTCCTGATCTCGACCTTCAGCGAGGGCGCGGCAGCCGCAGACGTCCACTGGGAGCGAGCAGGGCGGGCCGATGGGTGGAGCGTCGAGTTCGCGATACCGGTCGAGACCCGGGATCGCGTCCGGCTCAGCCTATCGGTCCACGACGTGGACCGCGGGACGCGAACCACGTTTTCACTCGCGAGCCGCAACTACCCGGGCAATCCGGCGACCTTCACCGAGGTTACGATCGAGCGCTGACCCGATCAGCGGATGATGACACCGGCGTAGGCGACCACCTCGCGGTCGTCGCCGGTCACCCAGCCGCTGTGCCGGTAATCCACCAGCTCCGCGCCGCTGGCACCCAGCTGGCGGGATGCCTCGACCACCACCGCGGCGGGCGCCCGCCCGCACATCGTGACAGCCTCCCGCCGGCAGACGGCCAGTAACCCCTCCCCGTCCAGCCGCTCGATCGCCTCTATCGCGTGATGGTCCTTGCGCTCCGCCACCGCGGCTGATTCGTAGTGCGTCATATCCGACGAGGCGACCAGCAGCACGTCCTCGCCGGAGTCACGCACCACCCGGGCCAGCGCGGTCGCCAGGCCCCGCGACGCCTCCCAGTCGTCCCACGCAAGAACGATCGGCACGAGCCGCACGTCATCGGCAAGCAGCTGCACGAATGGCAGCTCGACCTCGATCGCGTGTTCCCGCAGATGCGCGGAGGGATCGTGACCGACCAGCGACGAGTGGCGAACGAGCCGCTCCACGAATTCCTCGGCGATCGGCACATCTCCGAAGGGGGTCTCGAAGCGGCCATGGCTCCAAATGCTCGCGCCGGGGCTCGCCGAGGCCCCCGTGTGATTGGGCGCGAGCAGCACGAGGATGCGGGGGATCGCGAGCCGTTTCCATACGTGCGCCGCGCACTGCCCCGAGTAGATCAAGCCGGCATGGGGAACGATGGCACCGATCGCAGGAGACGGACCCGCCTCCACCTCCGTGAGCATGCCGCCGGCCATGGCGCGCAGCCGATCCGGATCTCCCGGGTAGAACATCCCGGCGACGGCGGGCCGGCGGACGAGCGTATTCCGCACGGGTACCACCTCCCCTCAGTTCACGGTTTCCGGATAGAGCGTCACCAGCACGTAGTTGTCCTGCCGCAGGTGCCGTACGGCCGCCTGTCGCACCACATCCGCATCGAGTCCGTCGATCAGCCGCTCGTACGTCAAGATCTCGCGAAAATCGAGCCCGAGCTGATCGTACGAGACGAGCTGACCGAGCCAGTAGCCGTTCTCCTCGAGGTTCGTCTCCCGCTCGCGTCGCTGAATCTCGCGGACCTTATCCAGTTCGTCGGGTGTCGGCCCGAACGCGACGACACTGTCGATCTGCGCGAACACCGCGGCCGTGAGCTCCTCGACCCGCTCCGGATCCGACCCGAACCCGATGCGCACCGCGTACTCCTCTTCGGGATAGCGCGAGGACGTCGCGCCCACGCTCACGCCGTAGGTGCCGGCCAAGTCCTCCCGCAGGCGTTCCCTGAGCCGGATACGCAGCACCTCGCCCAACGAGGCAAGCGCGTATCGGTTTTCGCGCGTGTAGTCCATAGTACCTGTGAACACGAGCGCAGACTGGCTCTTCGGCTCTAGGCCCCGATGGACGGAGCGGCGCAGCACGCCGGCCGGTGCATCGATGTCTGGATCACGCCAAGACTCCACGCGACCACCGGATGGCAGAGCGCCAAGATAGCGCCGCACGAGGGGCCGGAGGGCTGCGACGTCGAACGCGCCGACGAAGACGAAGGTGAAGTCCCCCGCGTCCGCGAATCGGTCGCGGTAGAACGCCATCGAGGCATCCAGGTCGAGCTGTGCCATCCGCTCGGCCGTCATCGGCAGCGCGCGTGGATGGTACTGCGTCAACGTCACCTGCAGGGTGTCCTGAAATGCAGCCTCGGGACTGCGACTCCGGTTCTCGAGAAACGCCTGCATGCGGGTGCGATAGGACTGAAAGGCCTCCGGATCGGCGCGTGGCGCCGTGGCGTACAGGTAGATGAGCTGGAACAGGACCTCGACGTCCTCCGGCGAGGCACTGCCCGACAGCCCCTCGTACAGAGAAGAGATGTACGGACTGGCGCTGACGGCCTTGTCTGCGAGAACCTTCTGGAGATCCACGAGGCTCAGCTCGCCCACCCCACTCATGCTCACAGCCGCTGCCGCCGTGACAGCGGGAAGGTACGCGGTGTCTGCGGCCAGGGACGTGCCCCCGGGGCTCCAGGCTCGGAACAGGATCTGGTCGTCCTTGAACGTGGTCGGCTTCAGCAGCACGCGAACACCGTTCGCCAGCCGCCAGATCGTGAGGTCGATCTCACCGACCGCGGCTTCCTCCACGATTGCCGCCGGCTGCGGTGGCTGCGCGACGAGCGGGACGTTGATCACCGTGTCTTCGTACGGTTCGATCGACGCCTCGTCCACCGCCGCGAACACCGCAGCGAGCGCACTGTCGGACGGGGTGCCGACTGCGGCGTTCTCGGGAGCGCTGACGGTGACCACCCGATTGCGCTCGGTGATCCACTGGCGCGCCAAGGCATTCACCTCGGCAAGCTGGATTCCCGGTACGTATGCCCGGGCCAGTCGGAGCTCGTAGGCGATCCCCGGGATGGGTTCGTCCGACAGGAAGTGACGGACGTACTCGGCCGAGTACGCCGCGGAGTTCGTCTTCTCCCGCTCGGCATATGCCTGCTCCAGGCCACGAATCAACTCCCGCTTCGCTCGGTCCAGCTCGGTCTCGGTAAACCCGTGGCGCGCGACTCGCTCCGCCTCGGTCAAGAGCGCCGCCAGGCCTGACCCCGCTTCGCCTTCCGCAACGAGAGCGGCGAGGCTGTACACGTCCTTGGAGCGGACGAAGCTCCCCGTGCCGGCAAAGGCCCCGAGATACGGCGGATCGGCGCGCTGCGTCAGCTCGAACAGGCGCTGATTGAACATCGCATCATAGAGCGCCTCCGCGAGCGACCGCCGGTACTGGCCATGCGTACCATTCGGCTCGGGATCCCGCTTGAACAACACGCCGACCTGCGTCTGCGTCGCCTCCGGATCGGTCGCGACAGCGAACAGCGTCTCCTCGTGGTCCGGCACCGGGTACACCGTCCTCCTCCGAGGCCGGTCGACCGGCGGCACCTCGGCGAAGTGATCGTGCACCAGATCCTGGATCCGGTCAGCGTCGAAGTCACCCACCGCAGCGATCGCCATCAGATCGGGCCGGTACCACTCGCGGTAGAACCGCTCAACCGCGTCGTAGCCAAAGCTCTCGAGTGACGGACGCGTGCCGATCGGGAGCCGGTCGGCGTAACGCGAGCCGTGGAAGATCACGGGCAACTGTCGGTCACGCATCCTGGCCGAGGCCCCGCGTCCCAGCCGCCACTCCTCCAGCACGACACCACGCTCGAGCTCCACCTCCTCCGGGTCAAGCAGCAGAGCAGTCGCCCAGTCCCTGAGCACCTGGAAGCCCGTGGCGAGCACCTCGGCCGGGTCCGTCGGCACGGTGAGCATGTACACGGTCTCGTCGAAGCTCGTGTACGCATTGACCTCGGGACCGAACCGCATGCCGATGCCCTCGAGGTAGTCGATCAGGGCCTGCTTGGGGAAATTGGCGGTTCCGTTGAACGCCATGTGCTCCACGAAATGGGCGACGCCCAGCTGATCGTCGTCCTCGAGGACGGAACCGGCGTTCACAGCCAGCCGCAGCTCCGCGCGCCCCTGCGGGCGCGCGTTCTCCCGGATGTAGTAGCGAATCCCGTTGGCGAGCGTTCCGACCCTCACCAGCGAGTCGACGGGTAGCCGCTGATCGGGCGGTGGGACCGGCGGGAGATCCTGCGTGAATCCCGCTGCAGGCAGGCCGGCAACCAGCCCCACCACAACTGCCCACGTCGCGCGCATGGTTCGGATCGGCTCCACCCTCAGCTGCGGATATCGAACATGTAGCTATTGAGATACTGAATTGTGTCCGCTTGCTCCTCCGTCTGATGTGCCAGCAGATCTCCGCTGGTCACGATGCCACACAGTCCATCCTCATCGGCCACGGGAATGTGCCGGACGCGCTTCTCGGTGATCAGCGCGCGGACCTCGTCGAGCGGCGCCTCGGGCCGGCAGGTGGTGACCGGGCTCGTCATCACGTCCCGGATTGGCGCCTTTGCGGGATCGAGCCGCTCCGCCACCACCCGGCGCAAAATGTCCCGCTCGGTGAAGATGCCGACGATCTCGTCGTCTTCGACCACAACGACACCGCCGATGCGCAGTTGGTTCATCAGCTTGGCAGCGGTCAGGACCGAATCGTCCGGCACGATGGTGACGACGCTCCTGCCCTTGCGATCGAGAATGTCCTTCACGGTGGCCATGGGAGGAACTCCTTGATGGGTAGCCTCTGGATTCTAGGCATGCACAGGCCTGTTGCGCCAGAGCCGCACCCGATTGGAGGGTCCGAGCATGCTATCACAAGTGCCTGTCAGATGGGGAGTTGTCAGGCTCCTTCCGCGATCGGCCTGTGCCGTCACCGGTGTCGCAGCGTCGCGGCAGGTAGGACCCACGGGCCCGACACCCTCTTATCCGCCGCCCGGATCAAGATTACATTACTCGGGTATGCGGAGAACGAGATGAGACGGCAACGAATCCTTCGGCGCGCCATCGCAGTCGTGATGGCCACCGCGTTCATGGTGCCGATGGTCGAGACGCTCGGCTGCGGCGGCGACGCGTGCTGCGCGGCCATGGCGGCGTCGCACGCGCATCATCCGGGGTCGGACGCGGTGACGCTTAATGACAATCCTGCCGGATGCACGATGATGGCGGCGTGCGTGCTCACTGCACCGGCCGCCGTGCCGTTGCCGCCGACTGCCGTCCGCCCGGAGGGCGACGGCGCAGAGACCGAGATTCCGTTCTCGGCCGCGTTCAGGTCGTTCGTGGCACCCCCCAACGCACCCCCTCCTCGAGCCTGACCCCCACCTGCCCCTTGTACGTCCGTGAGCCGCGATTCCATCGCGGCTGACGGCCAGCGCTATTGATCTGCAGCCAGTCCTGCAGGAAGGACGTCATGCACAAGGTGAATGCCCCGGAGCCGAAAGGGCGCCCGGGACGGCCTGTCCGTCGGTGGGCGACCGTGACCGCCCAGATCGTACTGCCCCTGTGGTCGGCCGGCCTCGCGGGCGCCCAGGAACCGGACACCCTCCGGGTGGAAGAGGCCGTTGCCGTCGCGCTCCAGGAGAACCCGCGCCTCCAGGCATCGCGGCTGATGGCCGACGCCGCGGCGGAGCGGGTGGGTCCTGCGGGCGCCTGGTCCGACCCGATGCTCTCGTTCGGACTCATGAACCGTCCCCTCGACGGTTTCGGCACGGACGAGCCCATGACGATGAACAGCATTCAGATCAGCCAGCGGATTCCGTGGCCCGGGAAGCTGGGATTCGACCGCGAGCGGGTCGAGTTGCTCGCCGGTGCGGAAGCCCTCGACGCCCTCGAGGTCGAGCAGCACCTGATCTTCCGCATCCGAAGCACGTACTTCCAACTGGGGTTCCTGGATCGCGGCCTCGCGGTGATGCGCGAGACACAGCGCCTCCTCCGCGATTTCCTGGATGTCTCGTCTACGCGATACGCCGTCGGCGAAGGCATCCAGCAGGATGTTCTG
>Ga0209536_100003213_pt1 | contig 26316 bp, 25 predicted proteins | sample DeeMarSeWOR28_12_FD_187461 | JGI IMG/M metagenome (GOLD analysis project Ga0209536, IMG submission 187461) | Marine sediment microbial communities from White Oak River estuary, North Carolina - WOR-2-8_12 (SPAdes) (version 2) | ecosystem: Environmental > Aquatic > Marine > Intertidal zone >...
CATTTTTTTAGCTTCTAAAGATCAACGCTCAGGCCGAGATAAAGGGCGCCCAGGCCGAGCAGAACGTAAAGGATATGCCGTTTCAGGAAATAATAGCTGTCACCGAGCTTGAGCGCCATGGTCGGGCTGGCCGAGAAGACCATGATTGTCCCGATAGCCGTCAACGCGAAAGTCGTGAACAATAATATGTAATCAAACCTTGATCGCATGCACCAGATCCTTGAACACTTTCCCTCTTTCCTCAAAATTGGCGAACATATCAAAGCTCGCGCAGGCCGGTGAAAGCAGAACAACATCCTCTTTTTCTCCAAGCTTAAAAGCCTGCTTAACCGCGCCCTTCATCGATTTTGCCATGCTGATGTTTTGATATCCGCTCTTTATCAAAGCTTGGTTAAAACGCTCCGTCGCTTCGCCGACCAGCACAACAGCCTTGGCGGTTTGCTTCACTTTTTCGCAGAGGGCGTCAAGCCCCACGCCTTTATCTTTTCCGCCCAGGATAAGAATCACTCTTCGGCCCACGAAGGTGTCTAAGGCGGCCAGCGTAGAATCGGGGTTGGTCGCCTTTGAATCATTGTAAAATTCGATCCCTTTAACGGTTTTTACCGGCTCAATTCGGTGTTCAACTCCCGCAAATGTTCGCAGGACCTCCGCAACGACCTCCTTGCCCACTCCGCACAGATAAGCGGCTTCGGCGGCGGCCAGGGCGTTCTCTAAATTATGCTTTCCGGGGATCCTTATATTGCCTGGATGGATGGTGATGATTTCGGGATGATTTGTGGAGAAGCCGATTAGGTTTGCCCTTGCCACTTTTATCATTTCCAATACATGGGGATCCCCCTGGTTATATACCAGGTAATCATCACCGGCCTGATTCATAAAGATCCGAGACTTCTGATTTATGTATTCCGCCATGGAACCGTGGCGCTCAATATGGTCTTCCTGAATATTGAGGATCACGCTGATCCAAGGCCTAAAATCCTTGATGCTTTCCAATTGGTAACTGCTGATCTCGGCGACAATATAATCGAGATCATGATCTTCCACCGCGACCAGAGGATTGCCGATATTGCCGGCAACCGCGACTTTCTTACCGCCGGCTTTCAGCATCTCGCCGATTAATGTCGTAGTTGTCGTCTTCCCATTGGTACCGGTCACTGCGATAATCGGTTTTTTGAGGATTTGATAAGCCAGCTCGATTTCAGAAATAATAGGAATATGTTTTTTCTTCGCTTCTTCAAGGATAGGAATGTCCAGATGGATGCCGGGACTGACGATTATAAGATCGGCCTCGATTGACCTTGGGGAATGCCCTCCCAGTTCGACATCGATCCCCTGGCCTTTGAGTTCCCGGGCATCTTCGGACACCGGCTTGATTTCGGTGACGAAAACTTTAGCTCCCATGGATGCCGCTCTTTGGGCCGCCGCGATCCCGCTGCGCGCCAGCCCAAACACCGTGATTTTTTTGTTTTTTAGATTAATACGCCGATCACTCCCAGTATTGCAGCCGCGATCCAAAATCCGATAACCACGACCACTTCCTTAAATCCAAGCATCTCAAAATGGTGATGCAGCGGGGTCATTTTAAAAATTCGTCTCCTAAAAAACTTATAAGATGCGACCTGGAGGATTACCGAGAGCGCTTCGATCAGGAACACACCGCCGATGACGGCCAGCCACAGCTCCCGATGGATAATGATCGCGATGCCCGCCAGAGCCGCGCCGATCGAAAGAGATCCGACGTCACCCATAAACAGTTTCGCCTTTGGGAAATTGAAATATAAAAAAGCAAAAATCGCGCCTGCAGCGAGCAGAGCGAAGGTCGTTGCGTTCTGGAAGCCGGACCGGGAGGCTAAAAAAGCAAACGCGATAAAAGCAATTGTTGATGATCCGGCCAGAAGCCCGTTTAAGCCATCGGTTAAATTTGCCGCGTTAGCAGTGCCGACGATTATAAAGACAGAAAATAAGAAATAAAAAATTGGGTGAGAAAACCAGCCTGCGGCCGCGTGGTGTCCCAAATATATTAAAATTCCCGAAAAAAACGCAGCCAGAATGGTCTGCGAAACAATCTTCTGCCAGAAGCTCAGGCCCTGGTTGCGCTGCCGGTAGACTTTTATCATATCGTCCGCAAAGCCTACCAACGCAAATCCAAACGTCATCAATATGAGGGCAAGGTATTGAAGTTTAAGATCAAAATCAATGAAGATCAGCGACATCGCCATGAGAGCAATAACAAAACCGACCCCTCCCATCGTGATCGTCCCCGCCTTAGACCGATGGGAAGACGGCCCTTCCTCGCGGATATGCTGGGTCAATTTAAAGAATTCCAGCACCCAAACGACCGGGAAGGTTATGATCAGGGATACGACTGCCGCCGCAAGAAAAAGTAATAGCCAGCTAATCACCAAGCTATTTTATCAAATTTTTAGCGTCTTATCAATCAAAAGAAAAAGCCCTCATCTAAAAAGACAAGGGCTTTTCTCCAGTTAAATCCAAGAAACTATATATAAATTCTGAAACCGGAATAGGCCGTGAGATCTCCGTTAAGAATACCAAACGTAGTGGTGGAAGATCCGCCTACGCTGGTGCTGGTCAGATTCAGCAGATAGATATTCCCGTATAACGCTACCGCGTCCGTGATCTTCAATTCTGCGGAAACCAGCCCAAGTATATTTATCGTGGTTGTAGACGTACCACCCGTACTGGATGAACCGATCCCCAATTGGCCGGCCCAGCTCAAATTGAGCTTGTTTTCTGAGGCAATCCGGTTTTCAAATCTTCCCATAAGCACTAGTGCGTTGTTGCCGCCGCTGAAATCATTGTACCCTAGCCCAACGTCAACTCTTTGTTCCGTGTTGAGCTGGAAACCCATGTAGGGCAAGGCGCCGCCGCCGATGCCGCCGACGTCAACTCCAAACACATAAGCGTGGGAAACCGATGCCAGGATAGCTAATCCGAGCAAAATCGTAAAAAATTTCTTCATTCTTTTTCACCTCCTTTTGTTTTTGGATTTAAAGAGACCTTTATTTACCTTTGAAAAGGTTATGCAAAAAGTCGGCTGCCATGTCTTTGCAGCCCAGCCCAAAAGCGATAGCCGCGGCCAGCGCCGGCATACCCAGAATAATCCCGATATGCGGGGTCCAGTCGGGGCTAAACCCCAGCTCCGCGAGGGCGGCCAGAAAGGTAAAAACGATCACAATGTAATAAATGATCCGGGAAGCGGTTTTAGCTCCCTCCAGCCCAAAATTGACCATGATCGTGCGCACAATGCCGGAAATAAGAGAAGCCAGGAAAAGCCCGACCCCCAAAATGAAGGCGGCCAAAAATACGATCCCCATGTAAGCAAAAACTTTTTGCAGAGCGGCGGCGACCGGAAGGCCGAAAACACCGGCAACGCCAACCACAACGATAAAAGCGACCACCCAGTAAACCATGTCACCAAGGAGGTCCGCAGCCGATTTCTTTATGCCGCTTTTTTCCAGGATGGCGTTAAAGCCGATTTGCTGCGCTCCGCTCTCCAGCTTGATCGCCTTAAGAACCAATGTGGCCAGAAGTCCCAGCCCCCGCGCGGTTAAAAGACCTACCAAGAGGAGAAATAATACCAGGATCAGATTTAAGACCAGGGGGAAAATGCTTGAGGCAGAAGCGGAAAGAGAATTTATTAATTCTCCGAGCATAGTTAACCTCCTATACTTTAATAATTGCCAATAAGATTGATACCGCCAGAAAAGTGATCGCGATCCCCCAGGTGATGCGGTCGAGACCCTTTTCCAAACCTTTGGGGGTGCCAAAGATACGGGCGGCTCCTCCGATCCCACCGAGCCCCTCGCCTTTCGCCGCGTGTAAAAGGACCGAGATGATCAACGCCACCGCGGATACGAACTGAATTGTTAAAAGAATTCCTCTCATTCTGTTGGTTTATTCTAAAACATGCCCTATTGCTTGTCAACATGCTTTATTATAAAATGGCGCTATGGGAAATATGCCGGTTTATCTTTGTATCCTGGACGGCTTCGCGATCGGGCAAAAATCAGATAATAACGCTATTTACCAGGCGATCAAGCAAGGCAAGGCACCTTTTATCAAAGATCTCTTCGACAAGCACCCCTACTCCCGCCTGGAATGCTCCGGTTTAGCCGTTGGCCTCCCCAAAGGGACGATGGGCAATTCCGAAGTTAATCATTTGAATATGGGCGCCGGCCGGGTCGTCTATCAATCGATCGAAAGAATCAACGTCGCCATCAAAGATAAAAGCTTCTTTAAGAATGAAGCCCTTTTAGCCGCGGTCGATAACTGTAAAAAGAATAATTCGACCCTTCACCTCATGGGTATTCTCCAGGGCCACAGCGGGACGGTGCACGGCGAGATCAAGCATCTCTTTGCCCTGCTCGAACTAGCTAAGAAAAACGGCCTCAAAGACGTTTGCATCCATCTTTTCACTGACGGAAGAGATACGAATCCCCACGCGGCGGGCGAAATTTACTTAAAGATGCTCGAAGACAAACTCGGCAATGCCCGGATCTCTTCGGTTATGGGCCGGGAAATCGCCATGGACCGCGACACCGCCTGGCGTAAAACTCTGCTGGCGATGAAAACGCTCGTCACCGGCCAGGGAGAATTCAAGACGGCGACGGCGCGCGAAGCAATTGACGAATCATATGAACGCGGACAGACGGATGAATTTATCCGCCCTACTATTGTCGGAGAATACAAAGGTATCGGGCCCAAAGATTCATTGATCTATTTTAATTTCCGCCAAGATCGTACCATCCAATTAACGGCCGCTTTTTGTGAATCCGACAAAAAATTCTTTGATTATAAAAAAGGGACCAGGCCGATCGAAGACGCGGTTTACAATGAGATCCAGGACCTGAGAAAGAAACTAAAAGATGTGGTCTTTGTCGCCATGACCGAATATTATCCGGGATTGAATGCCTTAACCGCTTTTCCGGAGAAAACGATCCCGGACACAGTCGGGGAAATTGTTTCCAACGCAGGGCTGAAACAATTACGCCTGGCCGGTCCGGAAAAATTCGCCCATGTCACCGGTTGGTTCTCGGGAAGAAGAACCGAGCCCTTCCCCGGCGAAGACCGCCATCTGGCGCAGGATTTGAAGCTCAAAGAGCGAACCGAAGGCGGCAAACGTTATGATCTGGTCCCCGAGATGACCGCTTATCTCGAACGGGATTATTCGCTCGAAGCCATCGCCTCCGGAAAATATTCCCTCGTCGTCCATAACTTCCAAAACGGCGACATGGTCGGCCATACCGGCAATATGGAAGCCGCGGTTTCCGCAATTGGCGCAGTTTCTTCCTGCCTGGAGAAAATGGTCCCCGCCTGGATCGCTAAAGGCGGCGTATTTATTATAACCGCCGATCATGGCAACTGCGATGAAATGGAGCTTAAAAAAGGCGACAAAATGGTTGTTTCTACCCAGCATTCGCTGAATCCGGTCCCCTTCTGGGTTCTCGGAAAGGATATTAGACTGAAAAAGAAGGGAATTGTTCCTGATGTTGGCGTAACTGTCCTCGATTTAATGAATCTCAAGAAGCCGAAGGATATGTCGGCTCAATCGCTAATTTCTCGCTAAAACGCGAAAATACGAAATTTGCTCGCGAATAAATCGCCAAATCTCAAATCTTCGCCAAATATTATTTTAGTATATCACAATGCTATATGATAATTTTTCGCGATGATTCGCATTTTCGTGAGGTTTAGCGAGCAAAGTTCGCGTTTTAGCGATTTCGAGATGTTCGCGATTATGTCCAGATCTTCTTTTTGATCTTTTCTTCTACTTCTTTGACCGGATAAATCAATTCCGAAATCTCGTCCGGCTCAAACCAAAGCTTAATTTCTGTTTCCGCCTCTGCTTCGTTGGCAGAGCAGTGAAGGACATTTTCAAAAAGCCCTTTTGTGGTTAATCTGCCGAACTGGCCGCGGATGCTGGTCGGATCGGCTTCTTCGGGATTAGTTGTCCCTGCCAATTCTCTCACCTTTGAGATCGCGTTTGTGCCCGCGTAAACCAGCGCCAAAACTCGCTTATACTGCTTGCCGTGCAATTCCCCCATCATATATTTTACGACATCGTTAAAAAACGGTTTATCTTTCAGGTGGTCATAATGCTTTTCGGCGAGTTCTTTGGAGACTTCCACAACCTTGGCCGCTACAATGCGAAGCTTGGCTTCGGACAAACGAGTTAAAACATTTCCCGTCAATGACTTTTTGAGCCCGTCCGGCTTGATGATAACCAACGTCTGCTGCGTTTTACTATTTGGCATTTTTCTTTCCTGTTTCCGAGAATGGTGGAGCTGATCGGGATCGAACCGACGACCTCGGCGTTGCGAACGCCGCGCTCTCCCAACTGAGCTACAGCCCCAGACCGCTTCGCGGTAATGACCAATTACCAATTTCCAATGACCAATTAATGTACTATTTATCTTGAAGGACTGCAATCCCTGGCAAAACTTTTCCCTGAAGAAACTCCAAAGAGGCTCCGCCGCCGGTCGAAATATGCGACATCTTGTCGGCCAGACCGGCCTGCTTAACCGCGGAGGCGGAATCTCCTCCTCCAATGATCGAAACCGCGCCCTGCTCCGTTGCCTTGGCGACCGCGTTGGCGATCTCAAGCGTGCCTTTCGCGAACGGTTTCATCTCAAAGACGCCCATCGGGCCGTTCCAGACGATCGTCTTGGCGTCTTTAATCGCGTTTGAGAACTTCTTAACCGTATCCGGGCCGATATCCACCCCCTGCCAGCCGTCCGGAATGGTGGTGCGCGGGACGATCTCCCATTTTGCGTCCGGCGCAAATTTATCCGCGACAACGTGATCCAGTGGCAGGAGAAATGGGACGTCTTTGTCTATCGCGGCTTTCAGGATCTCTTTGGCATCCTTGATCAGGTCGTCTTCGACGATCGAATTCCCGACCTTAACGCCGCGCGCTTTAAAAAACGTATAAGCCATCCCACCGCCAATAATAAGTTTATCCACTTTGTTCAATAAACTTTTTAGAACTTCTAGCTTCCCGGAGATCTTGGCCCCGCCAATGATCGCGACAAATGGCCGCTTTGGGTCGGTCAGCGCCCCTTCCAGGAACTTCAATTCTTTTTCGATCAGGAATCCGGCATAGGCAGGCAGATGATGTGCGATCCCTTCGGTTGAAGCGTGCGCCCGGTGAACGGTTCCAAACGCATCTGAAACATAAATGTCGGCAAGGGAAGCCAATTCTTTGGCAAAGTCAGGATTGTTCTTGGTCTCTTCTTTATGGAAGCGAAGATTTTCGAGCAGAAGAATGTCGCCTTCCTTTAGCCCTTCGACGGCCTTCTTAACTTCGGGACCAATACAATCGGCGGCCATCTTTACGTCTTTTTTGAGGAGTTCGGAAAGCCTTTTCTGGACCGGGGCCAGGCTCATCTCTTTTTTAACCTCGCCCTTCGGGCGGCCGAGATGGGATGCGAGGATTAGGATCGCGCCTTTTTTGTTGAGGAATTCGATCGTCGGCAGGGATGCCTGGATCCTTTTATCCGAAGTTATGTTCTGATTGTCATCCAGAGGAACGTTAAAGTCGCAGCGGACAAAAACCTTTTTGCCTTTTAATTCCTTACCAGGAATATCCTCAACGGTCTTTTTCGCCACGTTCAAACCTCTAGAGCTTGCACTTCTTGCCGATCAGTTTCATCAGATCGACCATGCGGCAGGAGAATCCCCATTCGTTGTCGTACCAGGATAGAACTTTAACAAAGTTATTATCCAGGACCATGGTTGACTTTGCGTCAACAATCGACGAAAGAGGATTGCCGGTAAAATCGACCGAGACCAGCGGCTCTTCGCAAAAACCGAGGATCCCTTTGAGCTCGCCTTCGGCCGCCTTCTTTAACGCGGCATTTATATCTTCGGCGGTGGCGCTCTTATTAAGTTCGGCGACTAGATCAACGACTGAAACGTCCGGTGTCGGAACGCGCATGGCCATTCCGTTCAACTTCCCGTTCAACTCGGGAATAACCAGTCCGACCGCTTTAGCGGCTCCAGTGGTGGTTGGGATCATCGACATTGCGGCGGCCCTTGCTCTTCTAAGATCCTTATGTGGAAGATCGAGGATCTTCTGGTCATTGGTATAAGCGTGAATGGTGGTAACTAGTCCTCTTTTGATCCCGAAAGCGTCGTTAAGAACTTTAGCGACCGGAGCTAAACAGTTGGTGGTGCAGGAAGCATTTGAAAGAATGTCGCACTTTTCGTCCAACACACTGTCATTGACACCCATAACAATGGTGGTAACGCCCTCACCTTTTGCCGGAGCGGAGATGACAACATGTTTTGCGCCAGCTTTTATGTGGGCGGATGCTTTTTCAGAACTGGTGAAAATCCCGGTGCATTCTAATACAACTTGAACTCCAAGCTCTTTCCAGGGTAGTTTTGAGGGGTCTCTCTCCGATAAAACCTTGATATTCTTGCCATCGACTGAGATCCCGTCCTTGGTAGCCTTGACCTCTTCACCCAAAATTCCGTGAACTGAGTCATATTTTAGTAAATGGGCCAGGGTTTTTGCGTCGGTAAGATCATTCACCGCCACAAATTCAAGCTCATGCTCCGCATACTCCATTGCCGCCCGTAAAACGTTCCTTCCAATCCGCCCGAAACCGTTAATTCCTACCTTAATCGCCATTTTTCTTCCTCCCTTTCCTTATTTTGCCTCGCACCCCGAGCTTGTCGAGGGGTTGGCGAACAAAAAGGGATTATAGCATTAAAAATAAAACCGTGCAACCTGCTAAAAAACTGAAATTTCCGGGTCTGGATGAGGATAATGATTTAGAGGAAAACAGGAATGAACACAACCGGCCCAATTAAAATACCCGCGTTCCCGCGCTTAGCCAGCCGGCCTCTCTGGGCACGCAGTGCCCTCAGGATCATTCAAGGAAGAGTCACCGCCAGACAAAAAGAGCATGATCTTTTCGGATTACGTTATGCTTGCATCGAAGATCCGAGATTAATCCCTACCATTGTACAAGTATTTAAAGCCTTAAAATCGGACAATAATCTTGGATTATTAGCAAAAAGTTTGCTTGTCGAGCTGGGTGCGCAAGTTGAAGAGGCAGAAATCCCGGAGCCACTTTTAGGCAGAAAGATATATTATGCGGTACGCCTGTTGATTCTTAGCGGAAGAATGGGTGAAGCTCAAGATTTGCTGAACAATAATAATCCGGAATCAAAATATAGGATTACCCAAATATTGACCCGGGACCCAAACGAAGAGATCAGGCGAACCGTCTGCGCCTGGTGATCTCGCGATTTTCATTTATCCGGAATTCGCGATCCAATAACTCCGCCATATGATTTGCCCGTTCGGCGAATTGCTGCATATCGATTCGAATATCCGGCTCATCATGCAGCGCAGCGTTAAATAAACCCCTCAAAGAATTCACGACTTTTTTGCGAGCACCACTTGCGGCAGCCGGAGTTAACTCCCTTACCCCATCGAACACTTCACCCTCGTCAAGCATTCGATTTACTTCTGCGGGGATCACACCGTGGGTTATCATAGTAAACAACTCGACTGGAGAAGAGTATTCTATGTTACCTTGTCTTTTTCCGCTAAGCATTTCGTATAAACATAATGTTAACGCCCAAACATCGCTCTTAGTAGTAATTTCCCCGCCAGCTTGTATCATTTCGGGGGCCATATAAAACGGCGTTCCTTTGACTAATCCATCTGCGCTGTCCGTGCGTTCTTTTTGAAGCTGCTCTTCATTCTTGAGGTCGACCGCGATACCAAAATCCAGCACGACCACGCCATTTGGATGCCAGCTTGCATCCTTAAAACCAATGTTGGAGAGCTTTATATCCCGATGAAAAATCCCATCCTTATGCAGACGCTGCATGGTGTCCGCGATTCTGGAGAATACAACTAATATGTCATATAATCGCTCAACCGAGTTTAATGGTTGCAACCGGTCACGGCTGTCCAAGGTATCATAAATTCGCTTCATTCCCATAGCCCGCTCAGTATTGATCTGCTGATCCCTAAAAATAGGATCGGTTCCGCTGTCCTCGAATCCTTCCAGATTCCCGCGAATATAGCCTTCCATAGTTGAAGGTATATTCGCTCTTCCTCTCAGGGACCTTAATATATTGACTTCCCGGGTAAATAATTTCTTTAAATGCGGAGTCGTATAAAATCGGTTTACTTTTAGCGCTCCTTTTAATCTGCGAAAGCCCATTCCCGGGCTGGTAACGTCGAGCTCATAAATGCTCGACATCCCTCCGCTTCCGAGAGAAACAATGTTCGCCGGATGATCGTATTCGTCTTTCCCCGCATCAAAAGTAAGGTTATCGCTGACGAAAGCGGTATCAATGTGACTAATATACATCTTTTCGAGCCATCCCAACCGGTCAGCTACCTCCTCGGGTGAGATCCTTTCGTGAGCAGATATATTTAATAAACCTTTGAGTAATGAATATATGTCCTTTTTCGCAAAATCCGGCTCGTTTTTAAGCCTGGCCGCCAGGAAGGGATCGTTCTGTTCGGATATTCTGCGATACAATAATTTTGCCTTAGCCGCAATTTTTTCCTTTTCGGATAAGCCGTTCCAATTCTGCTCTTCCTCCAGGGCTTTAAACGGATTCTGCCTGGTCAGCAATGTATATAATAGAATTCCCAAACGGTATCTCTCGGAATATCTGGTCGCGTTTATTCCCTTGGCTTCTTCCGGCGAAAGATTATGAAGATCGGCAACCTCAAGTGCTGTTCGCGCATCATTTTCGATGGATACTCTGCTAAAGTCGTTGATGAACACATCCCACTCTCTAAATTCAGATCCAGGAGTGCGTTTAGTAACCGCCACAACGTTTTCGGGAGATATTTTCAGCAGTAATTTGAGCTTTTCGGCCAACTCCAGGCCTTTTGCCACCTGAAGGATGATCGCGGTTACGTCATCCAGATGCAGGGGATTTTTCATAGGATCGTAATTTTTATCCGTTGGATTCGAATGTTTTTCTATCTGTTCCGCCAGTGTTTTATAATCCGCATGATCCCGCGGGAGTTTTAGCTCCAGCACCTTATGGCTCGCTTTCCCCGGGTGCTCTTTTAAAGGATAAAATGGATAGGCTAAAGGATTGTGGGCGCTTTGGCGGTGCATCCATCGGAGAAGCAACAAACGGGATGCGTCCGGGGATCGCAATTCCAGTAAATCTTCTCCGCCACGCGATACTATATTCGAAGTTATAAGATTTTGCCGCTGGGCTCTTTGCGTCCAAGCGGATCTGATCTCTCGATATTTTGGAACTCTTCCCGGTCTCGGCATTTTTTAGGTTCTCCTCGATAAGGCAGATACTGCCTACCACATTAATATTATCGTGTTTTTATGCTAAAAACTTGTATGGATATGACCTTTATAATGCTCATGTATCCTACATATATATCGTCAAAAATAGGCAAAAATTTCACATCGTGGTATAATCAAAATATGGATGAAAACCTCTCCTGGAAGATAATATTGGTGGCGGCGATCTTCTCACTGGTTGTCATGGGAGTTGTCTATTACTTCATCTCCCCCCGCGAATCGGAGTATTTTACCGAGGAAAAACACGAAAAGATCGCCGAATTCAAGGATACCCGGGTTTCAGGCCGCAAATCAGGGAAAAAAACCTGGGAATTTTACGCCAAAGAAGGATGGTCCTCCAACAACCGGGAGGTCACTCATCTCTACGATGTCAGCCAGGGACAGATCTTTCAAGACGGGAAACCGGTAGTGACCGACCTTTATGCCCCCTATGCCCGGGTATTCCGGCGCTCCGAAGTGGTCGAAGCCTACGGACATTTGGAAGGAAAAGTTAACGGGCCGAGCAAGCTGAATGCCTATATCAACCTGGGGCGGCTGTCCCATCCCAGCAGCAAAGACCAGAAAGAATGGTACCGGATGATATCGGACCGGCTGAAATACATTCCGGCCCAGAAAAAAACGGAGATATTCGGCAACATCACCCTGAGCAAAAAAGGCACCGCGATCTATTCCCAGAAGATCATGGTCGATCACGACAAAAATACCGCCGATATTCCCGAAAAAGTCCGGCTGGTCAGAAGCGACGGCGTGCTCTTTTCCGACCGCATGCAATATTTCAGCCGCGAAGAGAAACTGGAGGCGGACGGCCACGTTCGGTTGACCGTAACCGAAGGAAAGCTCCAGACCCGGGTAAACGGCAGCCGCGCATTATTTTATACCGATATAAACCGCAGCATGGTGATCTCCGGAAATCTTGAAGCCGCCCAGGGGAAAAAATTGGCCGTCGCCAACGAAGGAATATATTCCCATAAGGATAAGAAGCTTAATCTAAAGGGAATTGTAAAAGCCGTCTTTGAAAAGGCCGGTGTCGTTCTCAAAGAAGAAAGCACCCGGAAATTGAAAAACCCGGAAGCCCAGGAGATCCTTAAGGAAAAAACGGTTTTAACCTCTGACCACCTGGTTTTCTCGACCGTTACCGGAGACGCGGACGCGTCGGGATCGGTCTACGTCACCCAGAAGGGCAAAGAAGCCAAGGCGGAACGGGCGGAATATGTTGAAAAAAGCGAGATCATGACCCTCACCGGGAATGTTTATCTAAAACGCGGGGTGGAATGGGTGAAGGCGGAAAAGATCGTGATCTCGGTCAGGGACGAGACTTTTGAGGCGATCGGAGCTGTCGAAGCCACATTTAAACTCTAGAATATCAACTTTTGCCTTCGCATCGCGATGCTTTGAAGAATTCCTATAGCCATCATATTCATTAATAAAGACGATCCGCCGAAACTGACGAACGGAAGCGGCATTCCTACCACCGGCAAAAGACCGAGCGTCATACCGACGTTGGCAAAAACATGGAAAGCGGTCATCACCGCGATGCCCGAAGCCAGAAGATAACCGAAGAGATCGGGCGCCTGCGCAGCAATGGTTAATGCCCGCCAGATAACAACGGCAAAGAGCGACAGAACGAATGCCGCGCCGATAAAACCGAATTCTTCGCCGATGGCGGCAAAAATAAAGTCGGAATGCTGTTCCGGGATAAATTGCAGCTGGGTTTGCGTCCCCCTTAAGAACCCTTTCCCAAAAATCCCCCCCGCCCCAATGGCGATCCGCGACTGCAGGCTGTGGTACCCCGCCCCGTGCGGATCGGAGGATGGGTTCAAAAAGGCCAGGATCCTCTGCTGCTGGTATCCCTTTAACATTCCCCAGATAAACGGTAAAGCGATCCCTACTACAATATTTATGCCTAAAATCAAGATCCAATCCCATACCGAAGCTCGGGTCAGAAAGAGCGCTAGGGCGATCAAAATCAAATACCCCAGCCAGACAAAAATGAAAGGCCTAAGCAATACCGAAATTATCGGCGTCACCAGAAGGATCAAAAGTTTTGGCGACGACCAGGAGGCTGCCAGCATCCCGATCAGGATAAAGATAAAGACCAGCGCGGTCCCGAGGTCCGGCTGGCGGAATATCAAAAGGAATGGAGCGCCAACCATCAGCAGCAAAATACCGTAATCCCTGAGCCCGGATAATTTTTCCCGGTTCGACAGAAATGAGGCCAGGCTGATGACCATAATGATCTTTGATATCTCGGAAGGCTGGAATGAAAAAGGGCCGAGCTGAAACCAGCGCTGGGCACCGGATCCGCCGCTAAAAAGAATTAGCACCAAAAATAACAGCATGCCGCCGTAAAGATAGAACGAGAATTTCTTGAGTCGCTTGTAATCTATATACGCAAAAACAGAAAGGCCGGCAATCCCGATCAGCAGAGAGAACAACTGGCGTTTAACAAAGAGAAAGATATCGGCCTCGAGCTTTAACTGCATGGGATAAGTGCAGCTGAAAATAGCGAAAATACCGATCAGGATCAGTAAAGCGGTAGCTCCCCAGAGCCAGGGATCGGATAGCTTTAAAAGGCGGAAATTGATCATGAGGCCAGCTCAACCGCCTTAAGCATCGCTTTGGCTTTGTTGACCGTCTCTTTATATTCTTCTGAAGGAATGGAATCGGCCACGATCCCCGCTCCTGCCTGGACGTAGGCTTTATTGCCTTTAAAAATAATGGTGCGGATGGTGATGCAGGTGTCCATTTCGCCGGAGAACCCAAAATATCCGATACAGCCGGCGTAGGGCCCGCGTTTTACTTTCTCGAGTTCGTCAATGATCTCCATGGCGCGCACTTTGGGTGCGCCGGTGACCGTCCCCGCCGGAAAAGTAGCCAGCAAAAGATCGACCGCGTCTTTGCCTTTGCTGAGGCGGCCGGTCACATTGGAAACGATATGCATAACGTGGGAATATTTTTCGACCACCATTTCCTCGGTAACCTTAACCGTCCCAAAGTCGCAAACCCTTCCCAGATCGTTTCTTCCAAGGTCCACGAGCATAATATGCTCGGCCCGCTCCTTCTCGGACGCCAGAAGCTCCTTTGCCATCTTTTCATCTTCCGCTTCGTCCGCTCCTCTTCTCCGCGTGCCGGCGATCGGGCGCACCGTCGCGGTCCGGTCTTCAAGACGGACCATAACTTCGGGCGAAGTACCGACGATCTTAACCTTGCCCAGTTTAAGATAATACATGTATGGCGAGGGATTGAGCTTACGGAGCACCTGGTAGACGTTGAATGGGTTAACTTTGGTCTCGGCCTCGAACCTTTGCGAAGGAACAACCTGGATGATATCCCCGGCGCGGATATACTCTTTGGCTTTTTTGACCGCTGCCTCAAATTCCGCTTGTTCCATGTTCGAAGATATTTTCACGGCTTTCGGGCTCTTGGATGATTCGGCTTTTAAAGAGGCCTTCCCGGCCAGCGTTCGCTCCAGGGCATCTATCTTCCCGCAAGCTTCGCGATAAGATTTCTGCGGATCGCCCTCGATATGGGCATTTGAGATCAGAATAATTTTACGCTTAACATGATCAAAGACCAGAACGCTTTCGGTTAAAAGGAACACGGTCGGGGGAAGTTTCATGTCATCCGGGTTCTTGTCAGGGATCTCCTCGATCTTGCGGACCATATCGTAGCTCACATAACCCACCAGGCCGCCGTGGAATCGAGGCAATCCGTCAACTTTGACCGGTTTAAATTTATGCAGGAACTTTCGAACATCCTGAAAAGAGCCGAATTTATGGACCTTATTTTTTGGGCAGGTCCCGAGAAACGAGTAGCGCGCGATCTTTTCGCCGCCTTCGATGGATTCGAGAAGGAACGAATACTCCCCTTCGATCTTGTTGAAAGCGGATACCGGGGTCTCGGCAGCTGTTGCTATCTCCTTGGCAACCGGGATAAGATTGCCTTTCTTGGATAATTCAATAAACTCATTTTCATTCGGGAAATACATTATTTTTTTCTCTCAATCACGTAAACGATAAGCTCCCGCAGGATATTGGCGCGTTTGCCAAAGGATTTTAAGGCCAGAATGCCTTTGTTCTTTTCCTGCTCCGCCAGCCTTCGCGACTGCTCTACCCCAACAAAATAAGGAAAACCCTTGTTAACATCCGCCTTTACCGGTTTCCCCAGTTTTTGCCGTGTCGACGTGACATCCAGTATATCATCTGCGATCTGGAAGGCAAGGCCGAGGTGTTTCGCGTATGCGGTCAGCGCTTTGAGCTGTTTAGGGCCGGCCTTCAGGTGGATTGCTGAAGCGCGAACGCAACCCATTAATAACCCGGCCGTTTTTAAGCGATGAATCTTCTTTAGTTTACCGAAGGTCAGTTTTTTCCCGGTATATTCGAGGTCCATGATCTGGCCTGCCACGACTTCCATCAAAGCATGAGCGATCTCCGCCGACACCTGAAGATCTTTTATCTCTGTCGCCAGAATTTCGAACGCCAGGGTGTTTAATGCATCCCCCGCCAGAATAGCGGTCGCTTCATCAAACTTTTTATGGCAGGTCAGCTTACCCCGTCGATAATCGCTGTTATCCATTCCCGGGAGATCGTCATGGACCAGGCTAAAAGTGTGGAGCATCTCAACCACGGCCGCGATCGGCAGCACTTTCCGGGGATTTCTGCCCAAGGCTTTAGCCGTGGCAAAACAAAGCAGCGGGCGAAATCTCTTCCCGCCGGCAAAGACTGAATAGCGCATGGCGCGCGCCAGCTTCCCTTTTTTGGGAAGATATTTATTGAGCGCGGACCGTAATTCCTTTGTTAGCAAGGTAATCTTTGATCTCCTTAATCGTTAACTCTTTATAGTGCAGAAGAGAAGCCAAAAGCGCCGCATCGGCTTTCCCTTTTACAAAAGCTTCGTAAATGTGCTCTTTTGTCCCTGCTCCGCCAGAAGCAATTACGGGAATCGCGACGGCATCCGCGATCGCCCGGGTAAGGTCCAATTCATAACCGATCTTGGTCCCATCCCGGTCCATGCTGGTCAAAAGGATCTCTCCAGCGCCCATTTTTTCTGCTTTCTTGGCCCATTCAACCGCATCAACCCCGGTCGGCGTCCTTCCGCCGTGGGTGTAGACTTCCCATTTTTTGTCGCCGATCTTTTTAGCGTCAATGGCGACCACGATGCACTGGCTGCCGAATTTTTCGGCGCCTTTCTTGATTAGATTAGGATCGGCCACTGCCGCGGTATTGATCGAGATCTTATCCGCGCCGGCCGCTAAAAGCTTTCGCATGGTCTCGACATCATTGATCCCGCCGCCGACGGTAAAAGGGATATATATCTTTTCGGCGGTGCGCTTGACCACGTCGAGCATAATATATCGTTTATCAGAGGAAGCGGTGATATCCAAAAAACATAATTCATCCGCGCCTTCTTTATCGTAGACCGCGGCCAGTTCGACCGGGTCGCCCGCATCCTTGAGATTCACAAATTTAGTGCCTTTAACTACTCTGCCCTCAGTCACATCCAAACATGGGATGATTCTTTTAGCTAACATTACCAGATCCTTCCTTCTATCTTTAATAATTCATGTTTCAGCGGGATCCCGCCCGAAAATCCGCCCAGGTCGCCGGACTTATTGATCACCCGGTGGCATGGGATCACGATCGGCAAACGGTTGCGCTTCAACGCCTGCCCAACTGCGCGAACTTCCTTCGGATTCCCGACTTCCTTGGCCACCCAGGCATACGAGCGGACCTCGCCGTGGGGAATGCCGATCACTGTGTCCCAGACCCGCATCTCAAAGGGGGTCGCGCCCGCAATATCCATCTCTTCCTTAAAAGTGACCTTTTTACCTTCGAAGTAATCGTTTATCTTCCTGGCGATCAGTTTGAACTTCGCGTCATCGCGCCTAATATCTTCGGTGTAGTGCCCGACCAGGGCGTCTTTAACTTCCTTTTCTTTCGCCTTCGGCAAAACGATCATATGCAGCCCTTTTTGAGAAGCGACCACGCCCATATAACCGTATTTAGTTTCAAAAATTGAGTACTCAAACATCTCTTTTTAACAAATACTTATTTATTTTAGCCAGAGACGTGTTGATCACGTGCTTTTCGCTCAATCCGGCCTCTTTGATCAACTTCAAAGCGTTCTCAAACCCGCCCAGCATCATCGAAATATGCGAATCACTGCCGATCACGACCACCCAATCTTGCCGCTTAACTTCATTGGCAAACTGCAAACATCGGTCCCAGCTTCCAACCCGGCTGGTAAAAGAACTGTTGTTAACCTCGATCGCGACCTTTTTTTCTTTAGCCATCGCCACAGTTTGCTCGACATTTATCGGGTATTTTGGATTCCCCGGATGCGCGATGACGTTAATATGCGGGTTTTCAAGGGCCTTAGCTAAAACCCCGGTATTCCCCTCTTCTCCCAGAGAATCATAGCCCGTCCGGGGGTGCATGGCAACCATTACGATATCCAATTGGGCAAGATCATTATCGTGAAGATCGATTTTACCGTTAGCGTCGACGATATTGGATTCGATCCCCCGATAGATCCGAATTCCATCGATCTTATCCGGGATCATGCGCATGTTCGAGAAATGATACCAGTGAGGTCCGCCGGGCATCGCGGGCCCATGATCGGTGATCGCGATCCCTTTGAGCCTTAATTTCTTCGCTTGAGCGACATATTCCTCAATTGTCGAATAAGCGTGGCCGGAAGAAACCGTATGGATATGCAGGTCGGCAACTAGTTTCATGATTCCTGCTCGAGGATCTCGTCGGGGATATCGAAATTCGCGTGGACGGCCTGGACATCATCGTTATCTTCGAGCAACTGAACCAGCTTGATCACCTTATGCGCGTCTTCGCCGACCAGTTTAATTGTCGACTGGGGAAACATGGAAACCTCGGACGATTCGGGAACAAAGCCCTTTTCCTTCAAAGCATCTCTAACCTTGATAAAATCTTCTGGCTTAGTCAGGACCTCCAGAACGCTTTCTTCAAGATTAATGTCTTCCGCCCCCGCTTCGATCGCTTCCATCCCCAGTTTATCCTCATCGATCTTCCCCTTCTCAAAGGTCAATATCCCTTTTTTCTTGAACATCCATCCAACACAGCCGGATTCTCCCATATTCCCGCCGCCTTTAGAAAAGAGATGGCGGATCTCGGCCACGGTCCTCTGTTTATTATCCGTCATACATTCGACCAATACCGCGACGCCGCCCGGGCCGTAGCCTTCGTAAGTGATCTCTTCAATCGTGACGCCTTCTCCACTGCCAGTGCCTTTAGCGATCGCCCGATCGATATTATCGCTGGGCATATTGGCTTCTTTGGCTTTATCGACAGCCAGGCGTAATCGAGGGTTCCCGTCTGGATCGCCTCCGCCCGTTTTCGCGGCCGAGGTGATCTCCTTGACGATCTTGGAGAAAAGCTTCCCCCGCTGGGCGTCGGTTTTCCCCTTCTTATGCTTAATTGTTGACCATTTAGAATGTCCGGACATGATAGAGAGATTTTAACATAAAATTACCCATAAAAAAACAGCCGACTTATGGTTAAATAAGCCGGCTGCTAAAATACAGCTTAAATTATATTTAATTTAAGCCGGGCAGTTTCGTCCCCGGGAATCTATCGGGAAGCCCTTTATAATAGGGTTTCCTGGTAGTTGTAGTTGTAGTCATGGTAGTTGCCGGAGTCATTAATGGCACCACATCGGGAACCTCCTGTAGCTGGAATATTTTTACGCGCCTATGATCTACCACGTAAACTCTAGGATCCGAGATCGTTGGCCCTCTTTCGACCGCAATTCCGGTTGGATATGTAAATTGGCTCTTCGAAGTGCCGTAGCTTCCCCACTTTTTCAGAAATGTTCCGGTAGGACTATGTTTTTTGACGCGGTAATTTTCTCCGTCAACCACAAATATGTCCCCATTAAAATCAATGCTGATCCCGCGGGGTTCATTAAATTGATCATTGCCGGTACCCGCAGCTCCAAACCAGATAAGCGGAGTGCCGGTGTTTGAGAATGACTTAACGCGATTATTCCGTTTATCGGTCGCAAATATATTGCCATTTGGCCCAACGTCGATCATACCAATCCTCGCCGAAGTAGCGTCGTTATTAGCATCCGTTATTGTCCACGAAGCTAACCAGCCGCCTTGAGCGTTAAACTTTTGGATGCGTCTTCCTTTATCGCCCACGTAAACATTATTGTTTTGATCAACAACAATTGCACTTGGGAAAAAGAATTCCCCGTCATCATATCCTTGGCTGCCCCACTTTAATATAAAGTTACCGTCGTTATCGAATTTCTGGACCCGATGGTTGCGGTCGACAACATAGATATTGCCAAAAGAATCGTTGGCAATACTTTCGGGCCAATGGAATTTGCCATCCTCGGTTTCGCTGTAACCACCCCATTTGGTTACAAAATTACCGGCGCTGTCAAATTTCACAACATAGCCAAAGGCGTCGGCTACAAATACGTTCTGATTCGGATCGATCGCGATATCGGTCGGACGACCGATCGATTCTTCGGCAGGAACTTGTGGTATGTCAAAAATAATATTGCCGCCTTCAGTAAAAGATATGCTCGGATCATCCTCACCAAGATAGCCAATAAATAAATATTCCTCTGCCGCATTTACCTGCGCTCCCATCCCAACCCAAAACACAACCGCGAAAACGATGAAACCGAGCCAAAGTTTGCTGTTTTTCATGATTTTTACCTCCACTTAACAGAAATTTTACGCTCTTTGGTGTGGTTGTCAAGGGATTTCGGAGGTTTAGCGGATAACTTTATCAAGCGCCTTCATATAGAGAGAAATATACTTTTTGGCCGAGGCGTCCCAGGAATAATCAAATTCCATCACCCTTGCCTGCATTTTCTTCCAGGCTTTCTTATCCTTAAAAGTTTCGATCGCCCTTTTAATCGCGTAAAGCAGCGCTTCGGAGCTGTATTCCTTGAAAACAAAACCGTCACCTTTGTCGGTCTCAGAATCATAATCATGGACGGTATCCGCCAGCCCGCCGGTTTTTCGAACGATCGGGATCGCTCCATACTTAAAGCTGATCAATTGACCCAATCCGCACGGTTCGTATCTCGACGGCATAAGGAACATGTCGGATCCGCCGTAGATCCTTTGGGCCAGCGGGGCATCAAATCCCAATTTAAGACCGATCTTCCTGGGATATTTTTTGTAAAGTTCTTCCAGTATTTTATGATAACGCGGATCACCAGTTCCCAAAATTACGATCTGGCAATCGAGCTCCATTAGCCGCGGAAGAGCTTCGGCCAGGATATCGATCCCCTTTTGGGCGTCCAGGCGGGTCGTGATCCCCAGCAAAGGGATATTTTCATCCTGCGGCAGGCCCATCTCCTTCTGCAGAGCGGTTTTATTCGGCGGACGCAAAGATAAAGTATTGCGGCTGTAGCGCTTGATCAGGGCTTGATCCGTCGCCGGATTCCAAAGATGATAATCCACACCGTTCAGTATCCCGTAAATATCCTCTTTGCGGCTCTGCATGATATCTTCAAGCCCGGCGCCAAACTCCGGCGTCTGGATCTCCATGGCGTAAGTCTCGGAAACACTATTAATAACGTCCGCGTTAAGAATCCCGACTTTAGCAAAAGATTGTCCATCCCAGGCTTCGGGGCCTTGATAAGCCATGTTGTGGATCGAGTAAGCTGTCGCGGTTCTTTGAAAATTCCCATCTTTCCTCGCTTTATTAATATAAAAGGTTAACGGACCCGACTGCCAGTCATTACAGTGGATAATATCGGGAAGCCAGGTGATCTGCTGTAAAAAAGGAATTACCGCTTCACAATAGGCCTTGAACGCTTCGGCGTTGTCCGGATAATCCTTTCCCTCAATACCGTAAAGCGATCCGCGGCGGGCAAAGCGCTCGTCCTCGAAGAAATATATTTTAACCTCCGAATCCGGCAAGGTCGGCTGGGGGTCGACAAAACCATAGCGCGGCATAAAGATGCGGATGTCGTGGCCTAATTTATGGATAGCGAGAGGGAGGGCTCCCGCCACGTCCGCTAACCCGCCCGTTTTCGCAAAGGGGACAACTTCGGAAGATAGGAACAGAATCTTCATTAATTAGATTTCGGCTTCTCTTAGGAATTTGGCGGCCTGTTCGGGCGCGGTCGGATTAATATATAATCCCGACCCCCACTCAAAACCGGCCATTTTTGTCAAACGCGGAATGATCTCGATGTGCCAGTGATAATCATATTCAATAGTGCCCCAGTAGTCGGGTTTTCCCGGACGCGGAGTAATGCTGGGTGACGTGTGCAGAACATAATTATAAGGCGGATCGTTCAGGACTACCTGCAGCCGCTTTAAGACATCCTTTAGACATTGGGCCAAAAGTAATCTCTCCTCATCCGGCATTACCTGGAAACCGTGCTCGTGGCGGCGCGGAAGCAGCCAAACCTCAAACGGGAAACGCGAAGCAAACGGCGCGAACACCACAAAATATTCATTTTCATAGACCATTCTCTCTCCGGTCCCCAGCTCCTGGCGGATGATATCGCAGAAAATACAGCGCTCTTTTTCCTGGAAGTATTCCCGCGAATTGGATAACTCGAGTTTGACGTAGCGCGGAGTAACCGGGGTCGCGATCAATTGAGAATGCGGATGGGAAAGCGAAGCTCCCGCGGTTTTTCCGTAATTTTTAAAGACCAGGGCGTAACGAAAGCGCGGGTCCTTGTTGATCTCAACGATCCTTTGCTTATACGCCCAGAGGATCTTTTCGACGTGCTCATCCGGCATGTCCGGGATATTATCGCCGTGCCGGGGCGATTCGACGATCACCTCGTGGGCTCCGATCCCGCTCATCATGTCATAAACCCCCATTCCGGTGCGGTTGACATCCCCCTCGGGGATAAGCGCGGGAAATTTGTTCTGCATGGCGCGGATCTCCCATCCCGGCGAATCGGGCTGGGTCCCGCCCTTGCGCCAGGCCAGGATCTCGGGCGGCGTCATTTTTTCGTGGCCTTCGCAGAACGGGCACTTAGCGAGATTATTGGACGATTCGTCCGAAACGCGCGGCATGGCAAAATCGGTGGGACGTTTGCCGCGCTCGGTCGAGATAACTACCCAGCGGTCGGAAATCGGGTCTTTTCTAAGTTCGGGCATTTTTACTCCTCAATTCTCAATGTGATCTTTAAGCTCCAGGTTTCCTTGGGGCCCAGGCTGAACTTCCAGTTTGGAAAAACAACCGAGCTTTGGTAGTCGGTGTTCATCTCTCCTTCCGACTGTGAAACCGTCTCAACCGGGAAGCGCCAAAGCACGGCCCCTTTCCCGAATTCCAATGATACATCAAAGCCGCTCCACTCGTCAACCGCCTTGAGGAGCGATACGCCGGGGGTTTCCCCCTTGCTGCCCAGACTTCGATCTTCTAATTCCTTGCCCGGGATCGAATAATAACGGTCGGCCGCGGATCCCGACAGCAAGGAAAGGTTGAACTCTACCCCGAACCAGAATTCATCTTTCTGGTTTCCCTGGTTAGTGATCTTATATTCAATATTAATGATACTTTGTTTGGCCAGCAGCGCAACCGATTTTTCAACGTTAACCGGGATCTTATCCACCTGGCCGCTGCGCGAAAGCAGGAGGCCGACTTCTCCCGCGCGCCGCTTGGGCATAAATGTATAGGGCTCCCCGGCAAAATTTCCCGTTTCCCGGTACTTGCCGGAGCTGAACTTATTCAAGGTCGTCGAAGGCGAGATAAAATGGTCAAGCATTGAATAACGCAGATACTTATCATACGTCAGCTCTTCCGGATGGTATTCCTCTTTCCGCCGGGCAATCGTATTTACCAAATTAAAAGCTTTCGGTTTATAATCAAGCTCGTAGAGCGCTCCGCCGTAATGCGGCGAAAAATACAGGTTGACCATATCGTTGGTCAGGATAACCTCATCTTTGCCGTCCTTATTGATATCGGTGACGCTCAATTCCACATAAGGGCGATCGCCGCGGCTGAATTTTTCCATTTCGTTCTCGGCTTGAATTAGATGGGAGTAAACCGCGTGGCGGAGAAAGTTTAAATACTGCCCGCCGAAAAGGCCGTGCCAGTACGCGCAGGAGCACTGCGCCTTATAAAGATGGTCCAAGGCCTTGTTCAACTGCTTATCTTTCTCGCGATCGCCGAATAAAGTTTTCCCTTTCCGCAGCGTGTTCAGCCGGTTGCTCACATAGAGCATTTTCTTATGCATATTATTGGCTTCCGGATATTTAACAAAGAAGTTCCTGAAAAATCCGCCGGACCAGCCCATCATCTCGTGATACGAAGCCGCCGGCAGATAAATTCTCCCTTTGGCTTCGTGATCGTCCAGATAATCCGAAAAGGTCATCGATCTTATCCACTTAGAATTTTCTTCGATCAGAGAAAACAGCTCTTCCAGATACCCTTCGTCGTAGACATAGCGGTAGGTATCGGGGCGCAGGCCGAGCTTTTCCCCGTCGTCGATAAAAATGGCGGCCGCATCTCCCCCTTCGTCCGCGATCTCCTTTAAGTATTCGATCGTTTTCTTGGGAGACTTAAAAGGTATAAGATTGCGCAGTTTTTTATTGATCGGGAAAATATTTAACGTTGCGCCGCCGTCCTCGGTCACATAGCGGCCGAAAAGATGGTCATCCTTCACTCCGGCGAGCTGAAAATGATAGTCATCGACCATTACGTATTCAATGCCCTTCTCCGCCAGGAATTTCGGCAGATTAGGTTCCCAAACTCTTTCCGTCAACCACATCCCGCGGGGAGCAACGCCGAACTGTTCTTTAATAAAATGATTGGACATCTCGATCTGTCCCAGCTTGTCCTCATCCGGAATAACGGAAAGGATCGGCTCATAATAGCCGGAGGATAAGATTTCAATCTGGCGGCGTCTGACAAGTTTGCGCAGGTTATCCATAAATTCAGGATGTTTGACCATAAAATAATCGAATAAAACACCGCTGTAGTGGGCAGAAACTCTGATGCGCGGGTGATTTTCAAGAACTTTCACAAAAGGAAGATACGCTTTCTGGTAGGCCTCTTCGAAAACGTGCTCGAAATTACCGATGGGCTGGTGGCAGTGGATACCAAAAAGGAAGTTGACATTTTTCATACAATTATTTTCTCACACTCGGCTTAAATCCGCAATTCGGCAGGGTTTTCGGTTCGACGAAATAATCAACCAGCGGATAATTCCGGCAAACGTTCGGCCGCCAGAAATAGTTGCCGCATTTGCCGTCGGGCCGGCGGTGATGGCAGGTAAAGATCAGATAACCATGCTCGTAATCGACATCCAGGAGGATAAAATCGAAGAGCCAGCAGGTCCACTTGATCGCCAGATTGGTAAAGAACTTGCTCGAAAGCTGTTTCTGCGTGATCGTCATGTAGATTTCCTGGCAACAGACTCCGCACTGCTTGCACTTCCCTTCCAACTTCCACTTTGACTTAAAGAGGATCTTCTTTGGAAGATTGGTCAGCAAATTATCCAATAGAACAAAACAGATCAGAAATCGCTTGATAAACCTCAAATCTTAACCCGGCCCTCCTCGCGGGCGATTAAATAAATGCTGCTGCCGAAGACCAATAACGCACCGGCAATAAACTGATAGGTCAAAACCTCATCCAGGAATAAAACCGCAAAAGCTATAGCAAAGACAGAGGTCGCCAGAGCGATAATGCTACCTTCCGAGGCCTTAACATATTTAAAAGGCCGGGTTAAATAAAACTGGCCGACGATACTCACCGCCGTAATCAATAACAGCATCCCCCAATCAGTTAGCGAGGGGGCTCTAAAATTATTGGCCGTCGGGATAAAACAGATCGCCGAAGCCCCCACCATCTGAGCAAAAATTATGACAAATGACGTGTCCGTTTTCCTGAGCTCGCGCACCGCGGTGATGGCTACGCCACCAAAGATCGCCGCCACCAGCGCAAAAAAGTATCCGATATCCAGGGTCCCGAATTGGGGGTTTAGGACCAGAAATAAGCCGATAAACGCCGCCATCAGCGCGAACACCGAATCATAGCTCGGATTTTCTTTGATCATGATCATCGAGAACATGATCGCGAACAGCGGATATGAGTTGGCGATCAGGGCAACCGTGCTCAGCGGTAAACGGCCAATGGAGGTGAAATAGAGAAAGATGGCCGTCCCACCGAACAATCCGCGGACAAATAACATGTTGCGATTATTAACGCGGAATTTGGTGAACCCGAAGACAACAAGCGACATTATAAAAACGATCCCCATGGTGGCGCGGATAAACAATATTTCGGCCGCGGGGAGGCTCGCAGATAAGACCTTCACCAGAAAGGCCATCAGGCCAAAGAGGAACGACGCCAGGAATATAGAAGAAAATGCCCGGCCGCTCGCGGACCTCATACGATGCCTTTTTCTCGCGCTTCCTTATAGCTCGTGAACCGGGTCGAGACCAAGGCGCCGAATGCCCACAAGAAAACGATCAGCAGAAAGACCCAGCCGATAAACGGCACCCAGCTCAAGACTTTGTAAATCAAGAAACCGATGAAAAGCGCCCAGATCAAGGATATATCCGGTTTACCGATCTTTTTTAAGACCCAGTGCCCGATCACGATGCTCGAGAATATTCCCGCAATGTAGATCGCGAAAATATAAGCGATCAGAAGCAGGATGCCGATCGGGAATCCGATCAGCGTTATGAATAATAAAATAACGACCAGTGGAATAACAATCAACGATAATACGCCCCAGCCCACGCTTTTCCAAAACTCTTTGACCATGGTGGAAGTTACCAGCTTGACCTGATTGGGCAGGAAAATAATCGCCAGGATCCCCAGCAGAAGAATGGTGATAACGCCGACGATCTCCCGGGTGATCACTATTCTAGAAAAAATAGTGGATGCCTGCTCCCCGTAGTCCGGCACCGCGTGCGCGGTGACATCCCCCATAACCTGCGCCTTTTCAGAAATATTCGCATACCTCGAAGAATAATCCAGTTCTCCTTCTTCAAAATTACCACTATCGAAGT
>Ga0209536_100003214_pt1 | contig 26314 bp, 19 predicted proteins | sample DeeMarSeWOR28_12_FD_187461 | JGI IMG/M metagenome (GOLD analysis project Ga0209536, IMG submission 187461) | Marine sediment microbial communities from White Oak River estuary, North Carolina - WOR-2-8_12 (SPAdes) (version 2) | ecosystem: Environmental > Aquatic > Marine > Intertidal zone >...
CTATTATACCTTTTTAAGTAATGATTGACCTTCAGGGGTGAGTGAAAACATACGAATCAGCTTCTGCCCCGCAATCTCTACTTCTGTCTGTCCAAGGTAATCAATTTTTTCTCTTACAACAGCACATTCATGTTTGACTAACCCAAGTGATTCTAAATAACCAAGAGATAAAAGAGTTTTCTCTAAGCTCAAATTTGCTCCTTTCATTACTTTATTATAAGGAATACCTGGAATGCCATTATCGTTACCAGCAATAAATTGAGATGGTTCATTAAGAACGTTTAATACTCGATGTTGATCATTGTTTAATTGCATTTGAATCACTATTCTCACTTCTTTTTGTTTTTTAGTGGGTTATATAAAAAGATATTATCATCCGTGTCATATTTTCTTTGGGAGTTAAATTAAATCAATTTTAACGTTATTAAAACGGAAGAACATAAGATTAGACTTACCCATATATCTAATATGGGTATCAGTTTTTAAGACTTTCTACATGTGTTTTTCATCATTTTTTCCTTTAAAATAAATATATTAAATCTTGAAGGAAAAAAATAGAGTCATATAGCAAATCATTACATAAAAGATCTCATTTTCTCAGTAATTTCCTCAGGTGTGATTTGAGATATTTTATGATCATCTAATCTTTCTGCACCTCCAATCTGTTGAATAGGTACAATATCAATGAGTAAATGAAAATTATCATCGGTTTGATAAGGTAATTGACGAAAAAGGATATTTCTATCTAAATGAAGAAAATATTTTTTTCCCCAATTCTTAATAAATTTTGTAAGCAATGTGTTACTAAAAATTAATGCTTCTGCTAGAGAAGAAATTTCTGAGTTATTTAAACCATATAAAGATGTCACATGACGTTTTGGTATTATTCTTATTTGTGCGTCTGATTCAGGTGCATATGCAACGACGACTAACCAATTATCATCCTTCCAAAGACTTCTTTCTCGAATCTTTAAATCTTGATCATGTAAATCTTTTAGAAGATTCTGAGAATAAAGACATGCCAAACAATAATGTTCATCTTGTGAAAACATTTTATTCCATTGATAAGTTTGAAAAAATCCGTAGGTTTTCCATCCAAAGCCTTTTTGGTTACCATGAATTAATGTTTGACTATGCAAATGCGGTATACTTGCACCCGCTTTGTGACCAATGTTATAGAAGTGAAGCACGTTACAATGGGTGTATTTAGGTTTACATAAGCTTTTAGTACATTCATTTACTGTTAAAATGATGTTTTTTAAATATATGACAAATTCCTCTTTTGGAACTTCTTCAATTGTATTATAGTGCTTTGTTAGAATGTGAACAAGTGGTATTCCAGATGAAATATTGAAATTTTCTTGTTCTTTTTTGTCAAATCCCTTAATAATTCTTGCCATTGGAGTATAGAGGTTAATTGATGTAAAAGCTTTCGTATTTCTTAAGTTTTCCTTGGAAAAATGAGTAGATAAAGGTTTTTGCCATAATTTTAGATCTTTAGACATAATAATTGAAGGGAGATTTCCCTTACTTAGTTCACAAAAAGTATCAAGACTCAACGAATCTTTGGTAGTAAAGCTGGTGATTTCTGGTGATGAATATTCATGAGGTCTATTTCCCCGAATTGTGCTAAAAAAAGTATGATGTCCAATTTTATTGCCTGAGTCAGTTCTTATTGTCCTAAATGGATCCCATCTACCAAATGGACTGAATTTTGCATTCGTATAAATTCCCCAAGATCCATTTATATTTTCTGAAAGCATTCCATTATTTTTGCTAGCTTTCTTCATATCTCTTCACGATCAATACCTATGTTTTTCCTTTAGAACTTTTTTGTATGACTTCAAAGGAATCATTGGATTTTTATATTAATTTGTAGAAGTATTTTGCCGGATTATTATATCAGTTATTATCTCTTTAATTGTGCTATATGAATCTATTTCATTCCTCCATGTGCTTGTATTACTGGTGAATTCGTTGGAAACTATTCACAAAATGAGTCGAGGTGATATATTATCGAGAGCAAAAAAATTTATCTTTTCTACAGCCTTGGATGACTCTGCCTCAAAACTTTGTCAGTTAAATTTTCAATATGGCTTAGCAAAAATGCATTTAGTTCAAGAATTTGAGGGGTTAAATCCTAATACTTCCTTTATTGCTGCACCTGATTGTACTATAACCAGAAATATCCATAGATGGCGAAATGGAATCGGTTATGGAGGTAAAATTACTTGGGGTGAGGGGGATGATCCTATTGTTTTTATAGATACTATGCCAAATGCCTGTGGAATGCTGTTAGGATCCTTAGAAGAAGTTCCTGATCCAATAGAGCTGATCCAATCTGTTCATGACATGAACGAAGAAGATAATCAAGTAGAAATTGAAGGAATTCCAATTCATTGGAATTTTGGGAGTGGAAATCATTTCATAAATATTTTTGAGATTATACCTAATCCTGCTGTTAGTTCATCTATGGATCTCCCCCAATTTTCCTTCGTAATGCACTCTTCACCTTCAGAATTAAAATCTGATATTAATCATCAAATTATGGGTTTATATCTTTCAGAGAGTAAAGTCTTACAAGAGATATGTAAGGTTTTAGATACACCTTTTGGAACTATTAATTATTTAACAGAACAAGAAGCTGAGGATTATTTTCAATTTTATAAGTGGGCTGATAATTTTGGGAAAAAAAGAAGACACTTAGCAGGGACACTTCTCTTTGGAGATGATTTCCAAGTTATTGCTCATACATCTCATCAAGGAATGATTCATAAAAATGAAACTGCTCTTGGGTCACATGTTTTTAATCCTAATGAGAATGAACTTTTTCCATTAACCTTGAGAGCGGATTTACCCTGTTATTTGATGAAAGGAATCCCCAATTTTACTGAGGAGGCTATGGAAAGTTTAAATTTCTCTGAAAGAGCAAGAAAATACGGGATAGAGGAAAGAATAAAAAATGCTAACATCTTACCTCATGGAGGTGGATATACTTTTCCTCATATAATTGCAGTTCCTGAAATCTTTGAAACTGTCGATAAACGTAGATATTTTTCAGTCGATCTAGGAACTGGTATTGGTACTATGATGTTTGAATCACCTAGAGAGTTACAATTTGCATATCGTGGTCGAACTGTTGTAATTCAAACTGTTGATTTAGGATTGGGAGAAATTGTGGCTAGAATGCAACCGCTTGTTGCATTAAAGATCTAATTTAGACGTGGAGATTTTAATCTAACTTATTTATTTTTATAAAGCATATAATTACTTTGTTTTCACTGTATTTCTTACAAATAGGATGCCTATTAGATGTCATCAAGTAGATCAAAGGCTATAGATAAGAAGTCAGCTAGTTTGGCTGATATATTAGGTCATTTAGGAAAATCTTTTCGATTTAAGCTTTTTATTTTTATTCTATTAATCTACATTGCTGGTGCTACTTTAGATGTAACCAATACTAACCCTGGATCGCGATTTATGCTGACTAAATCTATAGCAAAATATGGAGAATTTTCAATTAAACCCGAAGATCGTGACAAATATAGCTACTTAGATTATTCCATCTTTAATGGAAGTATTTATTCTGATAAGCCTCCTGGACTATCCTTATTGACTGTTCCTATATATTGGATTGGAGATCTGTTTGGTACGATTATTGGCTTGGATACAGCTGAGGATCCTTGGATTATCGATGATTTTGTAAAATTCCTTATTATACTGTGTGTGCTAATATTTGGAGCGTTTGTGACAATTAAATTCTATGATCTTTTAATATTGCTAGGGATTTCGCATCGAAATGCAAATTATACAGCATTACTCTTTTCATTTGGAAGTTTATTCTATACTTATATTGGAACCTTCTTTTCTCACGGTATAACCGCTGGATTTCTCATTCTTACATTATTTTATGCTACAAAATATAAAAAAACAGGAGAAAGTTCTTCATTGATATTTTCATCTTTTTTTGCTGGATACACAGTTGTTTGTGATTATATTTATCTTTTCTTCCTGCCCTTCCATTTTATTTACATATTTTTACCTTTTCCATGGAAAATTACTGAAATAATTAAGGAATGGAAGAGAATAACGAGTAATTATATAGTTCCAATTTTAATTTTTTCAATTCCAGTCTTTCTCTGTGGTTTAGTTATTCTGTTTTACAATTTCATTTGTTTTGGGGATCCTTTATCGACACCATATTCTTATGCGGTATTTTTTAAAGATAATCAGCATTTTGCAAATTCGATGTTTGAAGGATTACAGATTCTCCTTTTTTCAACCCACCATGGTCTTTTTACATTTATGCCAATTATTCTACTAAGTCTCTTTGGTTTTGTTCCTTTTTATCATAAAAAAAATGAACTTGCGCTACTTTGCATTTCATTATCTATCTTTCAGATTTTGCTTTATAGTAAGTATTTTCTACCAGCAGGAGGACTGGCATATGGTCCACGACATTTAGTTACGATTATCCCCTTATTAATTATCCCTTTAGCCTTTTTATTTGAGTATAAAGATATTATAAAAATAAATCAGCCAATATACTCAAACGTGATTAAAATATTAGCAATTATTCTAGGGGCTTTGACTTTTGTTATTAATTTTGCTGGTGGATGGGTTGGAGTTTATCCTCCATATGAAGGTATGCTAGATCCAATATGGGGTACTATCGATGCTAAAGGACATCTTGAAATCTTATTTAGCTGGCTGATTATTAGTTTTGATCAATTAGGAAAATTTTCAGTGAATATCTTTAACGGAGGAGAAGTTTTTGGTTTTCAGTTTAATTTTATTCTCTTCTCTATAGGATTAGGATTGAAAGATACCTTTGCTTCTAGTTTAGTAAGAGTAGAACCAGTTGTTTTTCTTGCTAGTTTATTCTTAATATTATTATTCAATCCTTACTTCTCTGTCTTCGAAATTCGACGAAAATTATCAGTAAAATTCCAAAATTATCAAGAAAGAGTTAATCTCGGTCTAATCTTAAAAATATTCATTAGTTTGGAGATAGTTTTAATTAGCTTATTCATTTTATGGATTGGATTTCAACTTTTTCCATTTCTAGCAGATCCAATACGCAATATACTGATGGATTTCTGGAATATGTTTTTTTCATTCTATAGAGATGTTTCATCTATTCCTGGACTAAATATATTAATAATAGTTATTGGTTCATTGTTGTACGTTTTATTACTCTTAATTCCTTTTCGATATAATCCTCTATCTATAAATAATTGGTTTCTAAATACTCTTTTATGCCTTATGGTGACTTCAATTCTATGGATATTGCTTGAGACCAAGGATCAACAACTAGATTCAGATAAGAGTTCAAAAAAAAGACTTTTACCTTTAGAAATACAAGATTCTTCTTTATTTAAAACGTATAGAACCTTTGCAGGAGTAATTTCAGTTATTTATATGGTAACAAGCTTATATTCAATTATTATCTCAAATCCCTCATTCTCAATATACTCTGATCTAGGCTTTATTATTTATTTTTCAATCTATTTCTTAGTTTTGAATCACCTTCTCCTCCCTTTTTCAGCTTACTCTACAAATATTATCAATAGGAATCAGACTAAAAAATTAGATAGTTTTAGATCATCCTTTGATTTATCTAAGGAAAATTTGTTTAATAAGATTGGTTTTATTGTATCTAGTTCTATTCTGATAGGATTATGGATCAAGGTTGGTTTAGAATTTTCAACTAGAGGTGTTTCATTGACTGAAATCATATTTATTCAGCCTCCTGATAACCTAACTGATATAAAGGCTTGGTTTCTAGAGGTGAACCATCCTGTTATAATTATTCTAATTATGACACTGATTCTAGGGACTATTGTGTATCTAGCAATTGTCTTTCCTGTTATCTTAAAAGAACAGGTAGTTCTTAATGAATCGCTTTTAATTAAAAAGTCCGAAATAATTAAAAACGCTGAAATTAAAAAAAATAGGTTATCTTCAGTAATTTCCTATGGTGTGATTCTTCTATTTTTCATTTTTCTTCTCATTACAGTCTTATATTCAGCATTATCTACTGTTCCTGACAAAAATATCTTAATTTTACATTTGGAAGAATGGATAATTTGGTTTTTTGTTTTCTGGATGTTTGTTCTAGGTATAATTTTTGAATTCCCTAAAACTAAGAAAGAAATCAAAGATGTCAATTTTGTGTAAAATTCATTAAGTGAATTATGCTTTAAAGATAAAATCAAAATAATTTTGACGATTATTGGTAGAACTATGAATATGCAACCTTTTAAGTAGGTTCTATAACCTTTACTAGTTAGTCTATAAAACTACAAATTAAGTTAAAATCTACTGTTGACTTTATCTATTAGATGAAAATTTCAACGATTAAATTCAAATACATGGAGCAATTTACTATGGGATTCTATCGCTTATTCACGAAATCAATTGTATTCAGTACCCGTTCTCGAAGGCGTTTTTTTACTTTTGTTATTGTTTTTAGCATTTTGAGTGGAGCAACAGTTCTTTTACTTGGTACATTTGATAATTTTTCTCGTGAAGGAATGCTTGATCATCGTGGAGTTGTAATTAGAATTAACTCTGGTTCAAATCTAGATTTAGCGTCTGCAGAGTCTACTCTCGCCGTAGAAGATGGAAGAACGATATCTGGAGCCTCTGCAGTTATATATTACAAATTCGTGGACTTTGGAACTAACATTAGAATATTTAGTCTGAATAAGAACTATCCATGGGCATTTGTCGCCATCAATCCAACAAATTTAGTAAGTGGGCGATTTCCCTCCAATCCCACAGAGGTTTTGGTATCAAGTGATTCAATCCTTCCCATGGGGGATTCTGAAGGAGGAGTTTTTGCATTTATAAAACCTGTTGTAGGTATGACCTTTAAGCTTGGTATTTCTAATGCTTCAGAATTTGATATTAAGGTATCTGGTGTTGTAAAAATCCCTAATACCGAGGTTACTGGAGGAAGACATTGGATAATAATGCCAGAAGAAGCTTTTGAGCGCTTGAGAGGTCCTCAAAATTTAGCCCTTTCAGATGATCAAATATTTGTCCATTCAATAACATTTGTAGCACAAGGTGATATCTTATCTGCATTTTCTGGACAAACATATAGTTTCGTTGATCAATTAGCAGATAATTATGATAATTTAGGTAGTCCTTATGGTTTCCCAATATTTAAAGAGAAAACCGATAAAGATGGAGAAAGGAATTTCACCATTCTTTCTCTTTTTTTTGGATTATTTGGAACGTTTATGGTTAGTACACTTTATTCTTATTTAATAACTCGATTTAGGAGAAGAGAAGTAGCTGTACTCAAGGCAATGGGCTATTCTAAATGGAATGTAAGGACTGTAGTTTTAACAGAAATATTAGTGGTAGCTGTAACTGGATTTATCATTGGATTGCTTGCCATTCAGCTATCCATCTATTTAGGAAGAGTTGGCTCATGGTTTTACTGGATAATAATGTCACCCACAGCGTTTTTTTCCTTTTTAGCAGTTGTCATTTCGTGTGTTCCTGGATTCATAATTATAACAACCCGTACACTTGCAGTACGTCCTATTGAACTTTTCCGTCAGAAATAAGGTGAGAATAAAATGAGTGAGACATTAATTGAAGCAAAAGAAATAACAAAAGAGTATATTAGAGGCAAAAGAGAAGTTGTTATGGCATTGAATGATATAGATTTGAAAATTCCTAAAGGGAAGTTAATTATGGTTACGGGGCCCTCTGGATCTGGTAAATCTACGCTTTTAAATGTCCTATCAGGATTAGATAAACCTTCAGCTGGAAAAGTATTGTATGAGGACGAAAATATTGCAGAATGGGATGAAGAAAGGCTTTCGATGTTTAGACAGGGAAACGTTGGGTTTATTTTTCAGAATTGGGAATTAGTTCGTATTCTGACAGCATTAGAAAATATTGAATCACCTTTATACCCCCTAAAACTCAAAGGTAAAGAAATTCGAACACGAGCGATTTCTCTTCTCAAACAAGTAGGATTATGGGATAAAGCTGATAATTACCCCGATGAATTAAGTGGTGGAGAACAACAGCGAATCGGGATTGCTAGAGCTTTAGTAGGAAAACCACGAATTATATTTGCAGATGAACCTACTGGGAATCTTGATGTTGATAATGCTGCTTCTATATTGCGTCTACTCAAGAGTTTTACCAAAAGAGATACATCGATTCTTGTTGTTACCCATAATGAAGAATTAAATAAATATGCTGATCAAACGTATCGTCTTTCCAATGGGAGATTTGTTTAACTCTTTCCCCCTTTATTATCTTCCCAATCAAAGTCCTTCTAGAATTCTATCAGCCAATTTTTCAATGTGTGTACTGAATGGATGATCTGGATGTATTTGACTAAAGATATTTCGTGACCCCTCACGAGCAACTTCACAGAAACAAGGGATTGAAGTGATAACCTTCATTCTCATTTCTTCGTTGATTTTATTTTCAAAAGATTCAACTAACTTGAGATCAGAAGGGCTCCATTCTCCATGTTCGGGTGGACAGGTTTCCGCAACCACTCTATTTAGAACGACATAATTTTTGCTATCTAATAAGGAATATAATTGAGTAACCATACTTTTGGTACCTGTTATGTCAAAATCATCAGCTTTAAGGACTAAACAAGTTACATCGGAAATAACTAGACCATCTATAGATTCCATTTGAACACCAGGTGAGGTATCAATTATAGCAAAATCAAACCCAGCTTCTGATAGTTCATCACGAAGACGTAAAATCCTTTTTAATGACCTCTGACGTTGCTTTTTATCTGCTCGAACTATATCCCCCATTTTTCGAAAATCTGTAGAAGCGAAAGCGGCATAAAGAGGGACTTTAAATTTTTCTTCAAAGGAAATAAGAATATCTTGTCCTGTTAAATCAGGATCAAATAACAAGTCATTAATGGTTGTTATATTACCATCAATAGCACATAATGTCTGAAGGTTCGGTCCACGAAAGTCTAGATCTAATATTACTGTTTTATAGCCTTTTCGTGCTAGAATAGTTGCTAGATTAGCACTTAAATGAGTTTTTCCTGTTCCTCCCTTATAAGAATGAAATGCAATTATCTTCATTGAAATCCCAACTTTTTTAATTTTTATTTTCCTTTAATTAATTATTTTTCCTTAAGTATCACGTTTCTTTACTGATGAGACTGTTGTCTTTGCTCCATTGACATCAGACAGAATATTTGATTGAGCTGTTCCATTTTCATCTTCTTCTTGATCTGAAAAATCGTAAAAGAAAAATACACTTTTTCCATCCTTTGCTTTTAAGATATATCCAAGATCAACTAATTGATTTAGATAATCACTCTCAAGAGAACGACTTTTTTGGGTCCTATCAGCGACTTCTTTAGCAGATAATCCTTTCTTTCCACCTTGTGTATATATCATTTCAAATGTTCTTCGAAGATGTGTAGGAATATTTGTGAGTAAATCTAAACCAGTAGAAATATCTTTAATACGGGAATCTATGCTTATTTTAATATCTTTCTGGATATAGTCATCTACAGTCTTGCTAATTGATACAATTTCACTTTTAAGTTCTTTAATCTCGGAATGAAGACCTCTAATCATGAGCTGAAGACTTTCATTCGTTTTTTGAATTTCTGCAACAACATCAGTGAAAATCTGATCAATATTCTCTTTTTCTACTGATCCAGAATCAACTTCAGGAGTATTTTTATTAGATTTTTTGTTATTAGAACGAGGATCTCCTGAAGTATTCATGTAAAAACCCTACATAATCTGAAAGTGTCACTGACTTATTACTTTTTTGAATTGTAAGTACAAGCTATACTGGATCAAAGATGAATTTTCTATCCTTATTGATCAATGGATTCATATAAACCAGAGATCAATCAAATCCCATGAAGTATCTGGAAGCCTTGTTTAGGAAATATATCGTGTAAGAGGAATAATTTTAAGTTTCCTAGTTTATGGTATAGAAGTGAGAACGTAAATCGTGTAGATCAGGAACTCTTTGGATATATTCATGATCTACTAAAATTTTTAAAGCATATCGGATTGTCCGATGGGAAAGTGTGGTATATGACCCAATTTCTTGTGGTTTTAGGGCCCCATTCTGCTTCAGAACACGAAATATCTCACGGGCTGATTTAGGAAGATTATTCACTGCATGATCGAATTCTTCTGTTCCGAGTTGATTACTTGGTTCAGTAATTGCCATTTTAATCACTTAAGGGTTATTTCTCTTTTTTATTAACCAGATAATATTCATTTATTCTCGTTAATATTTGTTGATGATCATCAACAATCAACAATCAACAAGTATAAAAAGCTTATCCCTACTGCAATTATTGAATAGAAGTGTCTAGGAAAAATAACTCAGAATTACAATTCTGAAATCTTCAATCAAACCATCAACAAATAAACAGGCTATAGAAGTCAAAATTTGTGTAAAAAAAGATTTAATTACATTAAAATGAGTTGATATGGTATTAATCAGAAAAACCTTTTGAAGTTAGATTAGATAAACTATTTCGATAGATTTTATACAAATCATATATTAGTATTTAATTGTCTTTATTTGTGAAGGATTGGAAGGAATAATAATAATTGAAGAAGCATAACAGATTTTAATAGAAAGGTGAAATCATGGACACAATTGACCGGATTATGCTATTCGAGCTAACAAAGAACTGTAGGATATCATTTAGCGATTTAGCGACGAAACTTAAAATTTCAGCTAATGAAGTAGGATCTCGCATCAGACAGATGGTTCATGATCGATTAATTTTGAAGTTTACTGTCGTCCCTTCTCCCTTAATCTTCGGAAATGATGCTTTCTTATTTTTTAGATCAAGTATCCCTCTTGTACCTAAGAGAGTGACGTTACTAGGAGTTCAATCCTGTGTAGAATATATTTCAATGTCAAAAGATCATACTGAAGGTTTTGCTTTAGTACATTATCGTAATGAGGATGATCTTGGTGACCTCCTGAACCATTTTGGTCAATTTCATAAAAATTTCATTGATCTACGGATCTTTCGGATGCAAAGATCTCCTTCAGCTATCACTCCATATCCCGAAATGCGTGGGACACATGTCTTTGAGAAACTAGATTGGCTTTTTCTATCTCATCTTAGAGAACAAGGCCGTCTTTCTCTTAAAGAATTATCACTTAGAACTCAAATCGATGTAGAAATCATCGCTGATAGATTACATTTCCTTCGACAAGCAGGATTAATCGAAGAAACTATTTATATCAATCCTGCACAATCCCAAAAAGAATCATTCACAATTTTTTGTTTAACCTTAGACCTTTTAACCCAGCTTTTACAAGAAGAGCTTGAAAGGGAGCTTGTAGAAAAGTTTAGAGGAAGTTTTTGGAAATCATGGAGGGTAATGGATCAACAGGTGCTGATTGTTGGCTTCTTATGTTCCTCTTATTCAGAAATTGATAAAGTACATAATTTTCTTTCGGATCTAGCAGGTTTAAAGAGTATTGAAAGTATAATGGGTGGAGTAACTTATTTCTTCCCTGATTTTCGTGATGAAATACTTGAAGAAAAGAGGGCCCATGGATGGTTTTCACCAGAACAGTGGGTTGAAATTCGTTAATCGAAATGTTTTATTGGTGATCAGTGTTCAATGGATTCTTAATAATGCTTAAAGTTTCTTTAATTGCCGATATAACGAGATTAGAAGTTTCAGATTCTAATAATTGAAGAAGTTTATCATATAATGACTGATCTATTGGATTATCATTCTTACCAAGCATCCCTAGAGCAACTGATGCTCCTGCACGTACTACAGGAGAGGTATCAGTACTAGCTAACTTAATAAGTGACTCTGATGCTTTTTGAATTTTTAATCGTCCAATAGCTCTAGCTGCTCTATCTCGAATTTCTGGATTAGGGGAGCTTAAAAAAGAAACTAATTTATTAATAAGTTCAGGTGAAGGATTTAATTTTAAAAAACCAATAGCAGCTATCACTGTACCTACAACTGGAATTTCAGGATCTTCTAAAAGTGGTTCTATTAAAGGAAAAGCAATATTTCCCTCTAAGAAAGTTAATGCCATAACTGTTTCTTTTCGTACCTCAGGCATTGGATCTAAAAGCGCCTTTTCTAAGGCTGAATGGATTTCTAGAGGTATGTCTTGAATTTGAAGATCCATTTGCCCTAATTGTTTAATTATTTCTGCACGACGATATCCTGATAAAGAATTTAATTCTTTCCGAATGGTTTGAAGAGAAGGAGGTTCCTGATTCATTTAATATAACCTCTTTTGAAATCTGAAATACTAATACATAAAAAAGAATTTGTTTACTGCAAATAGAGAAAAAAAATTTGGAATTATTTACGAAGGTATACTTGATTCATCCATAATCCATTTGCACATTCGACGGAGAGGTTCAATAGCATCTTGAGGAGTACCAAACGACCCCATAGGAGCAAAGCCTAAACTAACAATTCGTTGGACACCATGCAAGATTAAATCATCCCGAATTTCCTTTTTCAACTGTTCAGGATAGACTCCAACAGTTTGTGTATAACTGTTTACTGAATTAATAGCAGTTTGTAGGTCATCAATCGGTACTAAATTAACAACACGACCACAAAGTTTTACGGAAAAATCAACAGGTTCATCAAATTGAGAGGCAATGACACATCCTTCATTATTTTCCCCACCAAAAATTATGTAAAAATCGTTATTAAGACGTATTCCATCGATTAATGCATTTAATTCAGGATTTATAACTTTACTGGGAGTAGAAACATGGTTTGGAAGTTTTAATAGAGAATAATAAAGATAGGCAGCTAATAAATTTAATTTTTTGATTCCTTCAGGATTGGTACCTGATTGAACATATATTACACGGCTATTCACACAAGCCTCCTGATTATAAGCTCCAACATCAATAGCAGCACGCTGAGCCACAGTACGGAGAGTATTTTCATCAGAAAAGGCTTCTTGACCTATAATTGAGGTACTTAACTTTGGATCTAATGTGATAAGATCGATTCCTGGTTGTAAATAGCGTGTAATATGCTTAATGGAAGCAAATCCCCCCCATGCAATAATTTTCTCAATATTTTCGGGTCTATATAATTTCTCTTCAAAACTAATATCCCCTCCTTTCCAATAAGCGACTGAAACAGATTTAGTGATAGGATGATTTGGTTCCATGTCAATCATTGTACGTACCAGTGCAATTGCTGTAAAAGGGTCATTTGACGGAAGCTTGATTATAGTATCACATCGTGTAGCACAGCTACGTGCAATAGTTCCTACTGCAACAAGAGGAAGGTTACCTGCGATAATATGAATAGCCCTTGATCCGAAAGCTCTGATAAATACAGTCCGCCCGTCAATTAACTTAGTTGGAACCCATTCTTCAAGATAACGAATACCTACTCTTTTTTCAAGCATTTCTCGAAGCACACTTTTGTTTAGGAAAAGAGAAAGGGAATCATAAATATTTCTTAAAACTGGAGCTGTAAGACCTGATGTTTCACATCCAAGCTCAAATGCTTGATTCAAATATTCATTATCTTCTAGAGTCAAGCATTGACCAAGATCATGTAAAAAATCGAGAATTTCATCAATTGATAGATTATACAGGGCTTTTAAAGCAGAGGGATTAGTCTGAACAATTGAATGCAAATATTTGTTACAATCTGGGGTGATAAAAGTCGCAGTTCCATATCTTCCTCCGAAAGATTGCGAATATTGTGTAATTATACGTCCTCTTGCAATAATAGGAATCTCATATGGTTCACCTAATGTTATTGTATCATCAGAAGATTTAAGGGGATATATTGACTGCAATATTCTCACCAAAAAAAGGGTTGGATTACTCCTCCAAAGATTCTAAGAGATAATCAATGAAATTATCATATGCATCTTGAACACCAGCACAACTTATCTTATCATCACCATTTTGTTTTTCGCTATAACGTTGGATTTTTTTATCAAGCCAAGGACCTTTTCGTCCACAATTACATTGATCGGTAAAGTGAAGGGTAACTTCATCGCCAGTAATAAACCCACCCCAATAACTCTCGGTTAGCAAATCATAAAAGGCAAAACGACCAGTATGACTGCCAATTCGAGGGAGAGGAGTACCATTTTGTGGATCTAATACAAAGGGGATTAAGAAGGGGTAGATATGATAATGATTAAACTCACAACTTGGCATATATCCTGTTGTTTCAGTCATACCATATCCGTCTCTAATAGCTTTTACACCATAAAAAGCACATGTCCGTTCATACCAATCCTCTGAATAAATTTTTTCTTTCATGCCTCCTCCAGTAACAATAGCACTATTTGGGGCAAAAATAGAGTTTAATCCTCGTTTTTCACCTTCAAAAGCCGCCTCAATAAGAGTAGGGAACGTACCCATCAGGAATACCTGCTTTCCTTGATAATTATCTATCATATTTTGGAAAAATTGGTCAAGTAATTTAGATCTATTTCTTTTTAATTTTAGTAATTCTCCTTTATTATAGGTTACAGCCTTAATCATCTGAAGTTTACCAAGTTCTCCTTTCGCTTTAGCTGCTTGTACCCTTCCTGCCAAAGACATAAAGTCTGCAGACATAAAACCTGGAAAGGCAGTATGATATTCATCTTGAGATCCCGCTAGTAATGGGCCATAATGTCCTAGAACACGTTGAGCTAATTGACGACCATTCTGGTAACCAGGGAAGAAGACTGGGAGATTCGTGACATGACCATCTACTCCTGTTAAAACTTCAACAAATAAGTAAAATGCATTTTTGAAATTCTCCATTTCTGATTCACTTCGGGGAAGAAAAGATAATTTCCCAGTTGTACCCGAGGAATGAACTACTTGTAGATCAGATTGCTGCTCTAAACATTCTAGCCATTCATCAATAGTATTGCAGTTCGATGTATCTATTATAGACAGGTTATGGGTAGTTAATTTATCTAACCACTGAGTAAGGGAATGAAAGCATTTTTTTTCGATCAAAGAGAGTGGATAAGACTTATAAACCGTATGAGTAAAGAGTAAAGGTGTTATATCTTCCAATGTTTCAATCCTTGAAATTCCCTGTTCTGTAGCTAATTTTTTTAAGGCCTTAATTCTAGGAAAAAAATAATTAAAACGTTTTTTAAGATGTTCGAGTTGTATTTGGATGACAATAGCCGGTTCGAGAGACCAAAGGTCCTCATTTGATACTTTTACGAAATTAGATGGATCATTCAAAAAATGAGAATAAATCTCATCTTTGAGGATCTCTTGGCGGATTATCATAATCTTCATACTCCTATATATTGAATACTTATATTCACTAGACAATAATACTCATTTGATTTATATATTCAAAAAACTGATTTTAAATATAAAGAGGCATTATACCTAGGAAAAGTAGTAAGATTGATTTTGAATACTTAAGGTAAAGGTTCAATAACTACTGAAGAAATTATGTCAATACTGAAAGCAAGGGAGCACCCTTATTGGATTCAATATTCTGAATGGTTTACCGAGTATCAAGAGACAAAGGATTTAGAAGATTTTTTAGAAAGAGTTCAACGATTTCTCAAAGTAGATGATATACCTCTTGATCTTCTAAATGAATGTGCTCAATTGCTTATTAAACTAAAACAGGTTGGATTAGCTAAGAAATTTTATGCACACATTTTAGAAATTGATAGAACCCATCGCCAAACTTGGAAAGAATTAAGTAAGTTGTATTTCAAGTTAAAAGATATACAGAAAGGTGAAATTTGTCTTAGGAAATACTATACTTTAGGAGGAGGAAGTCCACAATTACATAAAGCAACCAAGCTACGTTTGAAAAGTTCTAGAAAATTGAAACCTCTTCCACAAGTTCAAGAACTGGGACTTCAAGATGGGTTACAGCTGAAAAAAACTGCACCTTCTACAGTTTTAAATTTAAATTCATTTGCTGCAATCTATAATGTTTCTAAAGAACAGATTCCTCCTCCAATTAGAAAAATAATAAATCATAATCAACATCAAATTGTGGATTATCGACTTTTCCCTGAACAACAAGGAGAAAATGGAATATCAATCGATACAGCAAATCTTGATCCCGAAATAAAACGATTTCTCGTTGAAAAAGGCATAGTTCACTTATTTAAGTTTCAACAAGTAGCATTTGAAATAATTATACAAGGTGAAGATGCCTGTATTGTAGCACCAACGGGAAATGGAAAAACAGAGGCATTTCTCCTTCCAGCTTTGGAAAAAGTTAAAAAATTCAAGGGATATGGAGTTCAGTTACTACTTATCTATCCAATGAAAGCTCTTGCAAAGGACCAACGTCGAAAGATAATGGATCTCGCAGAAAAGGTTGGAATAACAGTTAGTGTATTTGATGGTGATACTAGTCACTATCAAAGAAAAAAAATTTATGCGAATCCCCCTGAAATCCTGATCACGAATCCAGATATATTAAATTATCATTTGGGAATAGGAAAAAATGCTTTAAGATTCCAAGAGCTATTAGCATCAGTGAAAATGGTAATACTAGACGAAATCCATTCTTACTCTGGAACTTTAGGGAGTAATATGTATTTTATTTTGAAAAGGTTAGAAAGAGTCGTTCAGACTAAGATTCAATTTATTGGATCCTCAGCCACTATAGCAAATGCATCTGACTTTGTATCAATGTTGTTTGATAGACCAGTTAAAGTGATAGAATGCAAAAATGGAAAAAGAGGTCGATTACATTTTTTGATACTTTCTCCCTACCCATCTATAACCACAACTGATAGCTTGGTGTCTTTGGTTAATAGTATTAAATCATATGGTAAGATGCTAATCTTCCAAGATAGCCATCGTAGGGTTGAATTTCTTTATCAAAAACTAGGAGGAATAGATCGAAAGGTTGCTATACATCGTGCAGGGTTGACAAAAAGCATAAGAGAGGAGGTTGAACAAAATTTTCGTGAAGGGTTGTTGAATGTACTTTTAACCACACCAACCCTTGAATTAGGGATAGATATCGGAGATATTAATGTGGTAATAACTCCTCCAATTGCTGTTAATCGTGCTATGCAGCGAATTGGCCGTGCTGGACGATCAGGCCAAGAAGCTATCGCAATTATTCTCCTGAATTCTGATGATCCAATAAGTCAGTTTTATCTGGAAAATCCAGCAACTTATTATACTGATATCGAGGATGTGTATTTTGATTCTTCAAATCCATTTGTTGCAGAACATCAGCTCCTTTGTACGGCGTTAGATCGTGATATATCAATTGTTCCATTAGAATATCCTACTTTTTCTACTGTATTGAATAGCTTAGTCAAAGAGAACTACTTAATGGTAAAGGATGAGATATGGCTCTCTCCAACAGAAGCTGGTAGAGAAAAAGCTCGAAAATATTCAATTCGGGGTAAAAATCATGAAGTTCTTATCCGACTGAAAGAAGGAAAAATTATTGGCCGAAGAGCCATGCCTCTAGCAATGTTTGAACTATATCCTGGAGCATTCTATTATGCAGGAGGAATCCGCTATAAAGTTACAAGCTTTTATTTTAGTGGTTCAAGAGGAAGTGCTAAATTAATTAAGTCAAAGAATGCATGGGGATCCACTTTTCCCCTCTCTTCAATGAAACCAGAGATCCTCTCTATTCTGAAGAAACAGGTCGTTTTAGGAGTTGAAGCTGGTTATGTTGAAGTCAAAATGTTATGGACAGTTTATGGCTATACCTTGGAAATTCCCTCTGGTACTAGTATCCAAAAGCTAGGCGATCCCCTTTTTTATTCATCTCGATCTAAAGGGATACTATTCAAAGTACCACAGCTCCATATCCAAGATCAATTTAGTTTAGCTGCAGGTATGCACACATTGGTTCATGTCCTTCTTCATGCTAGTCTTCCTTTTATTGGAGGACAATTAACAGAGATTGGAGGTTTAACATTGTTACCTTCTGGTCATATTTTACTTTTTGATCAAGGATCTGGATCAGGAGTTTGTGCGATGCTACTTCATCATTTAGAAGAATTGTTTAAGCGAATTATATCTATCCTTGATTGTTCCTGTAAAGAAGGATGCCCCCGATGTGTTTTCCTACCCCGGTGTAGTAATAATAATTCACAATTAGATAAACAGAGCGCGAAATTCTTAGCAGATGAGATCGTTTCGGGTGGTGTTTCAAGTATTGGGGATGATTATAATGATATTTTGCAGGTTTTAAGCTGATTTTTCTGAATATATAAGTAAATTGATCAATATTAGTTCAAATGATCAGTCGAAGTATATTAACTACTATAATTGGAGTTCTCTTCGGAGCAGTTATTTACTTGTCTAGTGAAGCTGGAATTATAATTATTTTTCTAACAGGAGGTGTAGCGTATTTTATAGGGCTTATATTGGAGGATATTGAATTAAAGCAGCAAAATCAGTTTTTTTCATTTTCCAATCTTGAAATGAGTGAAAAAATTTCCTATCCTGACGAAATTCCAGGAGCCATGATAATCTACTCACTTAAACAGAACCGAACAACAGTAATAATGGATTTTCGAGTAGATGCAAAACCCCAAAATTTTCGACTCTCTGTTTTGAAGAATCTTACAAACTTTGAATTCCGAGTTTCAGAGGATGCGTTTAAAACAATTTTTAGCCTGACACTTGATTTTCCTAATCTGAATTATCTGCAATTAATAAAAGATCCTAGACAATTAACTGAATTTCATTTATCTCTAAAAGAACGTCTTGAAGATTTTAAGACAACTCTACTAAAAATTATCCCTGGACTAGTGGTTTCAGTTGTATCTAAACTAGGATTATCAGAACTCAATTCCAGTTCGCATATTTTACCAATAGGCATCCAAGATCCATCTTATTCTCTGTTGGCTCCTCCCACAAAGTTCTCTTGTGAAAATAAATTCCCAGATGAATCTAATATAACAAATGATAAAATTTTAGACTCTGAAAATGATAGTTTTAATATCAAAGATAATGAATCGGGCATTGGAAACAATTTTAATCCTTTTCCTGATTCAGAGGAAGAATTCATATTAGAAGACCTAAACCAATCCAATGAATCAGTTAATTCTGGATTAATTGACCCAGAGGTAGATATCCCATTTGAAGAAGTGCAAAATATTAAAGATCATACAGATACATATTTTAAAACTCATTTAGAGGAAGGAGGAACCCTCTCCCTACCTCTAACAACCTCAATTCTTTCTGAGGATCTAATTACTAAACAAGCTCCTTCTAGACTATTAGGTGAATCATCTGGGGTATCTGAATCAGAAGTTGCAATTGATTATTCTAAAGCTCAAAATTTTAGACCATTAGATGAAAAAGATGAAAAATTTGATGAAAGCATTATTAATAGGTTAGCAGGGGAGATAAACAAAAAAAAAGATGAGAACCTCCGTAAAATGATCCAAAAAGAAAAATCAACAATTAATGAGAACTATTATCGGAGTAGTTGAGGGAGGTTAGCTTCTACACGTTAAACAGGTTAATTTATTATTCAAGAAGAACAGGAAGGAATTACATTTCAGACATTGAAGGATTACGGGTTGTATTAGGACTGAATGTTCTTTTAAAAAGCCATTATTTTTAAGAAGAATGGTTTTTTGGTTTCTAGAAAGGTTTGATCGTGCGAGAAACATTACAGCCTGATGTTTTTTATTAATTTTAATTAAATTTTCAAATATTAATTGATTTGTTTTTAAATCTGATGTGGGAATTATATTCTGAAGATATAGAAGTGCTTTTTCAGGCTGGGCGATTTGAGTATAGATTTTTGCTAATTTCAGCAAAATATTTTGTTTTAAAGATGGTGTAGTTCGATAAAGATATTCAAGATGGTTGATGGCATCTTGAATATACCCATTTTCTACCAAATCTTCAATAGAATTGAATAGCTCTGCTTTTTTTCTATCAGTAGCATTTCCAACCGATATCTTGGTTTTTCGTGGCGAATTTTTTACTCTCCTATTCCTGTAGAATTTTTAGTAAAGGATCTCTCCCACAGTGGAATTATTGAAACATTAATGCGAGTGCGTTGATTCATCATACGTATAACCTCTTTTCGAATCACTGGTGGTAAATTTTGGCGTTTTGCTCGTAATCGGATGTTAATATTTCGATCTGAGGTTATTGTAATGATTCCTACGCCCATCTCATCTGCCCAGTTAATCTGCTGCCTTTTTGATTCAGAATCAAGGAGGTCAAAGCTATCTGCTGGACAGACTAGATAACAAAAGTCACAAAATTGTCGATAGGATATTGGATGAAAGCTATAAAGTGTAGTTTCTGCTTCAAAGAAATTAATAGATCCATCAAAGTTATTTAATGCTGCTAGATCAATTCGGATCTGATCTTTTTCCACAAGTTTCTTTAAATCAAGGTTCTTTGAGGTAATCTGCAGCTCTGGAAAAGTAACAAATTCCACCTGTTCTGTTAGAATTGTGTCAAGAACTATTATTAGCTTACTTTCAGTTAACATTTAATGTCTCCAATTTAGTATTGGAAAATTAGCTTAAATATTCATAATTTTGATTTTTGATATATTAACTAGAAGCTCTATACCTTGATGAAAAAATCTAGGTGAGAGTTTATGACTAGTCAATTTCATAATCAACCGTATATTAATGAAATCTTTCTTAATTCACCATTGTGCTTAATTTGTGAGTATGGTAATTATGGAGTAGGGGGCGTATGTTATTTTCTGCTGAATCGTCGGATTCCCGATTTAGTAATCAAAAATGCTCGTGTAATTACCTGTACTGCACATAAGAGCTGTATTAATGATCTAGACCAATGGTCTGAAATGGAAGACTTTCAACAGTTTATTAATGGACCAAATGATAACAGATTAAAAACCAGAGAAGAGTGAAATCATGAGTACTGATGAAAGGGTGAATTTAATAAATAATTTGGGATTTATTCCTTCACTTGAAGAACAATTACTCTTACCAAGTCTTCTTGACCATAATATTTTAGTTGTTTATCGTGAAAATTCTAATCTATTACGGATGATGAGCCTAGTCTCTCTTTTTATGTTAAAACAGAAAAAAAAGCAAAATCAGAAGATATTAGTTATTTTAAAACCTAATTTTCAGAATCATATCTTAAATGGATTGAAAACTTCCAGTTTGATTAACTATCGCATTACAGCACTAAATGGATCAATTTTACCAAATGCTCGTAAAAAAGATTATCAAAATTGTTCGATAATTTTAACAACTCCTAAAACGTTGAAAAATGATTTAAAAGAAGAAAACCTTGAAAATTATTATAATTTTCAGCTTATCTTTATTCTGTCTGCAGAAAGATGTGTTGGTTCAAGTTCTATACGTTATATAACTAAAAAATTATCAAAATCACGACTTATCGGCTGTACCCAAATTAACAATTTTGAGCGTCTTTTCCAAGTGTGTAATGTTTTAGGATTACAAGAAGTAATAAGCCTTCAGAATGAAACTGGAGAATTAAAGGTAAATATTCACCCCTATTACATTCCTTATCCCAAAGAGTATTTTTTCGTGTTAGATCTGCTTGATCAGCTCAGGAAATTCGAGATCGATCGTCTTAAGTATAGTGGACTTAATCTTACTTCAAAAGTCTCTATTAGACAAATTAATGCTGTTCATGAAAGGTTAAAAAGGGAAGGTGATACAAAAGTAATGATTCAAACAGGAAATCTCTATCGAATCTTTTTATTATTACGCATTGTAATCTCTCAAGGTTTTGGAGGTGTTATAGACTATTTTACTAATTTAGAATCTCGTTTGAATTCAAAGAAAATAGATGATCAATTAGGTCAAAAAGCGATTTCAATGTTTTTAAATGATATAAAGATTCAAAAATTGCGAGAGTATATCCATCTAAACAGAGAGATTCCCCATCCTAAAATCCAAGTGTTATTTAAACTAATTTCCCAATATTCTGAAGGAATTTTAATTTTAACACATGATTATTACAATGCAAAATTCATTCAGAAGATTTTTCAAGAAAATGGATTAAGAGTTCTACATGTTGAAAATCCAATAAGCTCGTTTAATGAAATAGATTTAAAACGGTGTTTATTACCCTTTACAGAGAGAAAAGTATCTATTTGTATAGCAAATACTGTTAATAGCTATCTAGCATCATATTCTCTGATTATTATTGCCTATGATGTAGCAACTAACACAATAGAAACATTAAATACATTAAATGTTGAAATTCCACGTTTTTTCCTAATTGCTAAAGGGACAAATGAACAAAATCGGTTTTTTTCTATTCAAAATAGAAATAAGTCGGAATTTAACCCTGAACTCTTGAATAAAAGACTAAAGTCTCAAATCACGGTAAATGTACAAAAATCCAAGCAAATAGAGTTGAGATTATCACCTATTTTATATGAATCACGAATTCCCTATCTACTTTCAGAAAAGTATGATATTGTGAAATCGGATAAGACTACGTACCCAGGATTGATTACCAGAAAGAAGGATTTTATTCTTATTCTGACCTCCGAAACAATCAGTTCAATATTACCCGAACCCTCTGATACTCTTAATGACTTAAAAGAAGAATATGAAGAGATTAAGGTCTTATATATTCCAAACGCATTAAAAGACTATAGTATAGATGTCCGATATACTCTTTTCAATCTTATTGGGAAATTCAACTTTTATAGTATTCCTATTATGACACTAGATGATGTACTTCCTGTCCTTGAGATTTTATTAAAAGATTAATAAATATTATTCATCTAGTGAGAAAATTTTACGCATTTTAGCATAAAAAAGATCATAGGCATTGTATAAGGAAGAAAGATCTTTGAAAATCCTAGTTGGTGGGAGCATAGGACGGAGACGAATTGCTCTATAATCAAGAATTAAACTAGCAGCAAAATCTGATTCAGAACGAATCCCTCGACCAATTGCTTGAGATATAGTCCTTGTCAATGGTAGTGTAGTAAGATGTTTCGCCATTTTAATTCCCCACTTTCTCGTATAAAGGCTACTGAGTAATTTATTTGTCGCATCAGGTCGTGGATAGGGCATCCCTGCGATTATAATCAGAGTTAATAAACTTCGATTATCTTGATTTAGAATTTCAACTCCTTCAGATAAGCGTCCACCAAGTACTCCAAGTATTAATTCGTGTTTTTTATCTGGTAGTTCATCTAAGAAATGAGGTGATGAATCAATCTTTTCTATATAATAGTTAGGGAGTTGAAGATGAGTAATTAATTTATGTTTGAATTCATGTGAGGTTGTAAACACTATTGTATGAAATGGATTGGATTCATGTAGCCTTTGAATAACATTCACCATATTTTCATATGTATTAGCAGAACGTTGAGCAAATCTTGAGGTGAACCGTCTGTTGTACATTATACTATTCAGACTAAATTGAAAATCTGAGGGAATAGATAGATTTGCGTAATAATTAATTCCATATAGTAGTTTATAGGATTTGATTGGTTGGAAGGTCCCTGACATAAGAATTATCCGTTGGAAAAAAGGATCAATAAACTTGAATACTGATTGGGGAAAAGGATTTAATTGTATTATCTTGGATTCCTCAGAAATCCATATATCTCCACGTGATTGGATAAAATCTTTAACTTTTAACAGTTGGGTTTTTTCTACTAGAGTAATTTTTCTTTCATGGTCAAGAAAAGCATCAATTGCCGCCACAGACAATCCCAAGGGTCTCTCAATCATTCCTTTATGAAAAATTATTAAGTCTTGGAGAGTGTCAAAAATCTTTAGAGGAATAATTGCAGATGCTCGTTGGATATCACTTAGCGAAATTTCAGCTTCAATATCAGCAGAAAAATTATGACCTTCATCTATAATAGCTACTTTAGCAGAAAAAGAACTTTTATTTAACAGCTCAGAAAACATTGGTTGAAGGTTTTTGGATCGGATATATGTCTGAGTAGTTACAATAATATTTGCATAAGGAATACATCTTTTAATCACATAGTAAGGACAACCAAATTCACGAAAGGCATTCTGAAAAGTTTCAACAGAAATTTTGTCATCTTCATGGGAAGTTATAGTAACTTGTTCAACTATTGTCGGGAGGTCTTCTTCAGGAATTGAACGTGCTTGCTCAAGATGTGGACAACGAATGGATGAACAGGTTCCCTTATGGAATTGAGGAATTTCCTCAATTTTAAGGCATAGATCTGATTTTAAAATTAAAGGAACTGCAGTTAAATATCCATATTTCCGTGAATTGGCTATTTTATAAATCTCATTTAAAAAAACACGGAAGACTTGAGCTTTTGTTCTGACAAATATAATTAATTGATAATTTTCTTGTTTAACCAAGGGAAGGCTTGAAATTAGAGCCATAATTGTCTTCCCAAATCCCACTGGTGCATGAATTATTACTTTTTGATTGTTTTCCACAAAGCGAAGGAATTGAGATTGATAATTTCTTAATGCTCGATAAGGAAACAATTGAAGAGATGGAGGTAAAATACTATCTTTTAATGCCATTAATATCCCCTCTTCTCTATTTCATCAAATAATGATCGATTTTGTAGATGTAATTCGTAAAAAATATCGAGAATGCCTGTTGTAGGGTATTCAGGCAAATTCAATTCTTTGGAGATGTTTTTTAGATGTATAAATTCATTAGAAGGTAGATGATCAGTTAAACTCCCCTTTGTAAATTGAAGAGAAGAGATTCTTAGCGATTCCTCAATTTCTGTTTCAGAAAGTTTTTTTCTTTCTCTGTCAATCTGTACCATCAGGTTATTGAGAATGGTGTTTGCTAACTCAAAAAGACTCTGAAAGTCCATATATTCAATTCCAGTAATTGTGCATAAATCAGTGTAGTCAGCAAAACTTTTCCATGGAATAGCTTGCTGCTTAAGACATCTTAAGTAGTTTAAGGTACTCCCGATAAGGTTTTTAACCTTTGTATTTAGTTCTTTAAGTTTAGATACTGTCTTCTCTGTCTTAACAGCTGATTCTAGAAAATTATATTCTTTTTCTAACTGTTTAAACATTTGTGAAACTGAAAGGACATCATTTTGTGATAAAGGAGGAGGAAGTTCTGCTATTTTCGTTAATTGGTCATTGTAATAATTATGTCCATGATTTGAGATAGCAATAAACTGATTTCCAGTTTGATAATGACGTAAAAAAAGACCATTACCCTGAAAGGTTTTTAATATGTCTTCGGGGTTCCCTAAATTTCCTAGATAGTTCAATACTTGGCTTTGAGGCATTGGACTTCGAATTAATGCATTTAACAAATTCATTAGACTTTCAAATTTTGTTGAAGGTAAACCAAGAGTGGCTGATCCCCAAGGCTTAATTGGAGTAATTTTAAATAGTGAGGTGTCAATAGGAATATCACTTAGGATTTTAAAATGATATGCATTGTTTTGAGGAGCATCGTGCCGAAATAATAATCCTTCCCCCTCCATAACCCCTAGCCATTGCTGTTGAGTATTTATAGAGGTTGATGTCCTGAAGAGAAATTGATGGTTTTTCATAAGCATTTCTCGATCTTGGGAATTTATCATTCGTAAATAGACTAAATTATTAATCTCCTCAAATGATTCCAAGGAACTACTAATCGATTGAAGACTTGAACTCGAGATTAACAGAATATTTTTCGAAATAATCTCTTCACATGCACTCATTATATTAGATGTTACAATCTCACGTGATCGCTGATAGGATGTTCGACGACTCAGAAATTCATCTGCGTGAGTTAACACAATACACGAGTTTTCTAATGTCTTTGATAGGAAATGTAGTAAGAAAGAAACAGTGGCTCTTTTTATTAACTGAGGTTGATTACCAAATTGGAAAAACGAGATTGTATTTGAGGTAGTTAATTTTGTTTGGTAGTGATCCCTAAAAAAGCTATAATTAATTTCTTTAAAGGATCTAAATTGTTCTAAAATCCCCTCTAAAGCTTCAATTGACATCATATCAGTATAAATGGTTTCTGTAGCTTCATTATTACTATCATTCGTGAATGAAAGTTTTACTTCATTAAGAGTGAAAGTTGTTTGGTTTGCTGATTTACGGATTTGAGATTCGAGTGGTACAGCATATCGTGAAACTAAGTACTCGGATGTATCTAATGAAGAGAGAATAAATTGTGATATTAAATGAGCTTTCCATGCTTTTCCAACAGCTTCATCTCGTGAAATCTTTCCATGGGGGCCTGTAGGAATAATTACATCACATAAATTCAAATAAAAATTCGTACCTAAACTAAAAATCTGTAATCGTTTTGGTTTCTTGGGAGTAACTTGAATATGGTTAATCAATCCATTAAGTTCGTTTTTAGTGTCAATGACAAATATCTGACCTAATAAATGATCCTGGG
>Ga0209536_100003217_pt1 | contig 26303 bp, 22 predicted proteins | sample DeeMarSeWOR28_12_FD_187461 | JGI IMG/M metagenome (GOLD analysis project Ga0209536, IMG submission 187461) | Marine sediment microbial communities from White Oak River estuary, North Carolina - WOR-2-8_12 (SPAdes) (version 2) | ecosystem: Environmental > Aquatic > Marine > Intertidal zone >...
CGCCGGAGGCGAATGAACCTTGAACCGTGAACTCTGAACCTATTATTCTCAGTCCAGAAACTCCTTCGCTTCACCAACCACATACAGCGAGCCGGCGACGCAGATGATGTCTTTTTTGGGTGTGGTTTTTATGGCATGTTCCAGAGCCTGCTTAACTCCGGTCACTATTTCTACCTTCGAGGTGATCTTTCGGGCAATGGGCTCCAGCTTCTCCGGCTCCATGGCCCGGTTGATTCTGGCGCGGGTCAGGATGACCCGGTTAACGGTCGGCAGCAGGCATTTTAGCATGGCACTGTAAGGCTTGTCGTCCAGGATACCGATGACCAGGGTGATGTTGCCTGCCTTGCAATTTCTGGACAGAAACCGGGCCAGGTTCCGGGCGGCAATAAAATTGTGGGCGCCGTCGAGGATGATGCGGGGGTCGGTGGCGACGACTTCCAGCCTTCCCGGCCAGCGGTTTTTAAGCAGGCCGGCTTTGATCTGGTCCAGGGAGATTTTTGTCCCCCTTTTATTCAGTATTTCACAGGCTGCCAGAACCAGGGCGGCGTTGTCCACCTGATGGCGGCCCGACAGGCCGGTTTGCAGATGCCGCCAGGTCGCTTCGATGCCGTGATAGTCAAAGGTCCCGGCCGCGTTGCGCCTCACCTTGAAATCCTTGCCGAAGCGATACAGGGGGGCGGATTTTTCAGCGGCTTTATCTTTTACCACAGACAGGGCTTTGGGTTGCCGGATACCGGTGATGACCGGCGTTCGGTTTTTGATAATCCCGGCCTTCTCGGCGCTGATCTGCTCCAGGGTGTTGCCCAGATAGTCGCGATGCTCCAGGGAAATGTTGGTGATAATCGAAACCTTGGGACGAATGATGTTGGTGGCATCCAACCGGCCGCCCATGCCGGTTTCAATTACCGCCCAATCCACCTTCTGGTTGGCAAATTCATGAAATGCCATAACCGTCGCAAATTCGAAAAAAGTGGGCTCACGATCGCCGTGATGGGCCTTCTTGATGGTGTGATAGGATGCCATCACGTTCTTATTTGATATGGGCCGGCTGTTGATCTGGATACGCTCGTTGAAACGGACCAGATGCGGCGAGGTGTAAAGTCCGGTTTTATAGCCCGCCTGGTGAAGGATCGACGCCAGGGATGAGGCCACCGAGCCTTTGCCGTTGGTGCCGGCCACATGGATACAGGCATAGGTGTTCTGGGGATTGCCCAGAACGGATAAAATTTTTCGGATGGTTGACAGACCCAGCTTGATGCCGAACCTGCGCAGGCCGTACATGCTGTTTAAGCAGCTTTGATAAGTGTTTGCAGATGCCATATCCATTAAAAAAACCCGGCAATTTTGAAAATTTTACCGGGTTTTTCCTCTAACTTTAATTATTCTTATCTTCTTTGTCTGGCTTTACTGGCTGCAATGCGTTCGCGCCGCAGCGCTTCGCGCTGTTTGCGACGGCGGAACTCGCTTGGCTTTTCATAGCTCTTTTTTAATTTCAAGCGCTTGAAAAGGCCATCATTTTGAATCTTCTTTTTCAAAATGCGCATTGCTTTTTCAATATCATTGTCAATGACCCTGACTTCTATATCCTTCAAATACCTCGCCCCCTTCTTGCCATCGGAAAATAGTGCAATGCGTATTATGTCCGATGGTTAATCTTCACTATACTCGTAAATCAAATCTAATAACGAATATTTGAATGAATAGCAAGAGAAAATTAAGCTGAAACGGAATTTTTATGCGATTATTCCCTTGACACCCATTCTGCATTCAGCGATACTTTGCCGTCAAAAAATACACCAATTGAACTAAAGTTCAATTGGCAGTTATTGGTTATCCGTTATTTGTTAATAGATAATAAGGAATGAAATCCTTTTGTAAATATACCTCAACAGAAAACATTATTTTACGATATGCTGTTGCAGGTGGTTGATCACCCAAGTTTCGAAAAGCGGAATTTTTTAAAACAGCCCTGTATCCGACCGATCATCAAATTATTTAATCAGGTTTTCATGGAATTCAAATACCAATTAACAAATAACTATTAACGCCTGATTGAGCGCTTTAAGCTCAATTGGGGCAACAAAGGAGGATTGCAAATGCGTTTGATCTTATTAGGCGGCCCTGGAGCAGGCAAAGGAACCCAAGCGAATTACATAAAGGACAAGTTTCAAATCCCACAGATTTCAACCGGGGACATGCTGCGCGCGGCGGTCAAGGCCGGATCAGAACTGGGGCTTAAAGCCAAAGGCTTCATGGATTCCGGTGGCCTGGTACCCGATGACGTGATCATCGGGCTTGTCAAAGAACGTATCCAGGAACCTGATTGTGAAAAAGGCTTTTTGTTTGACGGCTTTCCGCGCACCATACCCCAGGCCGATGCCATGAAGGATGCCGGGGTTCCCATCGATGCGGTGGTGGATATCGATGTGCCGGATGCAGAGATCATCAAACGCATGAGCGGGCGCCGGGTTCACCTCGCCAGCGGCCGCACCTACCATGTCGTTTTCAATCCGCCCAAGGTGGAAGGCAAAGATGATGAAACCGGAGAGGATCTCATCCAGCGCGACGACGACAAGGAAGAGACAGTTCGCAAGCGCCTGGACGTTTATCATGCCCAGACCGAACCGCTGATAGATTACTACAAAAATTGGGAAAGTTCCGGCGCAGCGGGCGCACCCCGCTACATTCGCATCGAAGGCGTGGGCAAAGTAAATGAAATTCGCGATCAGATCTATGCCGAGCTCGGCAAGCTGAGCTAAACAGCGCACAACAACTTCCAAGAAATCAAAAGGCCCTATCAGTTGCCTGATAGGGCCTTTTGATTCTGACGCGTCATTCCGGGCTTGACCCGGAATCCAGGGCTTCGTCTATCTCTTGAGATACTGGATGCCGGATCAAGTCCGGCATGACTGGGGGAAATAGGCGCTTTTCGGAATTGCAGCATAGTCTGGCAGGCAGGTAAACACATATCCTTTATTGGCATTACCAGATGGTCTCCTGTGCGGCATGACAGGAAAAAAATTCTGGCTGTTCAACTATTTCTGGTTCAACAGTTCCCTTACGAACCCAAGCGCTTCATCCCGCGAGTAGGATTCTTTTGTCAGCCGTTGCTCTTCCACCTGCGTCAGGATATGTCTGAATTGCTTTGAGGGTTTCATCCCGAACTCATCGATTAGATCCTGGCCGCTGATCGGGGGCGGCAGCGAGGCCCGCGGCCGCAGCACGGTATAATATTGCCCGATGAGCGGGTGGATGAATTCTTCAAATTGCCGACTTTGGGCCGGGTTTGAGTCATTTTGTGCTGTGTATGTTGCCAGGGCATGAATCAGCACATCAGGGGTCATGCCGCGGCATAACAGGAATAAGCGGATAAATCCCTTGCCCAGGTCTTCATTGTTTCGATAATCCCGGAACAGCACATACGGCCTGAAATGATGCGCAACGATAAAAGCGATGCTGTCGGCTTGACGCCTGGAAAATCTGAGGCGGTTGCAGATCTTTTGTGCCATGGCCGCGCTGTCGTCTGCCAGGGCGGAACAATTGCTTTGGAGGCCCTTAACGGGCGTTTGGGTTGTTGATCCAAGGCCGAGGTCATGGAACAACAGGGACCATTTCAGAAGCACGGACCGGCTGCCGTCAGCATCCTTGAAGGGCAGACCGGTGGTTCGCCTGAAATCGCCGTCCGGGTCTAACAGCTTCTCAAGCTGATCATATGCATCGAGGGTTTGCGCAAATACCGTGCGGGGGTCATCCGGATACAGCCGGAGCTGATCGAGTCCTGCTAATTCGGGGAAAATGCCAAACAGGAGCCCGCTTTTAGCCATCTGGGACAGATGCACATGGGACCTGGCACTGTGCAGAATTTTAAAAAGTTCTTCCCGGATCCGTTCCCCGGCTGTTTGCCGGATGAAACCGGCGTCTGCGGCAATGGCCGTCGCGGTATCGGCGTCAATTCTAAAATCAAGCACGGACGCCATGCGGTAGGCACGAATCAGCCGCAGCGGGTCACGGCGGAAAACTTCCCGGGAAACCATGCGCACCGTCCCGGCTTTTAGATCTTTTTGCCCGCCCAACGGATCAATCAGGCTGCCGGTGGCGACTTCCATGGCCATTGCGTTGATCGTGAAGTCACGATTGGCAAGATCGCTGAAGATATCGTCTCCGCTGATCGGCGTGATGTCGAAAAAGTGATCCCGGGTGACAACCCGGGTCATCTTATAGCCGAGTTTGCCGAGTTCAACAACATGTCCGGAGGTCTTGCCGGCCAGGCGCCGGGCGAACAATTCGGTATCATGGCCGACGGCCAGGTCGTAATCGAGCGGCTTTCGGCCGCACAGCAGATCGCGAACGGATCCGCCGACAACATAAACGTCTGTTTTTTCAGGAAAGATATTTGTCGAAATGGGCAGCTGCATTTGTCTAAATCATTCAGATGGTTTTCGGCAAAATTCAGTTAAACGTCAAAAAACAACCGAAAGCGCTTGACAGGATGAATATTATGATATATTTATAAATCTTACATGGTTAAAGGCATGTGGAACCCGCCAGAGCGAGAGGATATCTTTTCTTCTAATATATTTCACTTAACATTCAATTTCCTCCTAAACAACCGGCATGGATCCAATCAGTAATTCACCTGTGTAAGGAAACTTTATACGTATACGGATACGTTTACAATGCCTTTTCTGTTTAGCCGGTCTAGTATATAGGGTCGCACGTTTATATTCGGATGCAAGCAAAGGGCTAAACTTTTAAATACCGGTGGAATAACGTTGGGGGGATATCTCTGCTTACGCTCATGAAGGTAAGTTTTATTAACGATTTCAAGGAGTAAATTGGATTAGATCTTATCGATGAAAAAAAGTAAGGGGAATAATTTGATGAACATAGCTGAACTCAAAGAAAAAAAAATCAGCGAACTGACCCAAATGGCCAAACAGCTGAAGATTGAGGGCGCGGCGGGGATGCGCAAGCAGGAATTGATGTTTGCCCTGCTGCAGACACAGATTGAGAAAAATGGCCTTATTTTCGGCGAAGGAACCCTGGAAATCCTGCCGGATGGATTTGGTTTTCTGCGATCACCGGACTCTAACTATCTGCCGGGGCCTGATGACATCTATGTGTCGCCGTCTCAAATTCGGCGTTTCAATTTAAGGACCGGTGACACGATCTCCGGCCAGATCCGCCAGCCCAAAGAGTCGGAAAGATATTTCGCCCTTTTGAAAGTCGAAGCCGTCAACTATGAAGATCCCGAAGTGACCCGGGACAAAATTCTGTTCGACAATCTAACTCCCCTTTATCCCGAACGCAAAATTAGTCTTGAAACCGATCCCGAGAATTTTTCCACCCGTATCATGGATTTGATGATTCCCATTGGGTTTGGTCAGAGGGGGTTGATCGTGTCCCCGCCGCGCTCGGGTAAAACCATGCTGCTGCAATATATCGCCAATGCCATTATTGCGAGCCACAAAGATGTGGTGCCGTTTGTGTTGTTGATCGACGAACGGCCCGAGGAAGTAACCGACATGCAGCGCACGGTCAAGGCCGAGGTCATCAGTTCTACCTTCGACGAACCTGCCGAGCGGCATGTTCAGGTTGCCGAGATGGTCATTGAAAAGGCCAAACGGCTGGTAGAACATAAAAAGGATGTGGTTATCCTTTTAGACAGTATTACCCGGCTGGCACGGGCGTACAACTCGGTGGTCCCGCCCAGCGGGAAAATCCTGTCCGGTGGCGTGGATTCCAATGCGTTGCAGCGTCCCAAACGGTTTTTTGGTGCTGCCCGAAACATCGAGGAAGGGGGCAGTCTGACGATTATTGCCACCGCCCTGGTGGATACCGGCAGTCGCATGGATGAGGTCATCTTCGAAGAGTTCAAAGGCACCGGCAATGCCGAGATTCAACTGGATCGGCGTCTGGCAGACAAACGCATATTTCCGTCATTTGACATCAAACGATCAGGCACCCGCAAAGAAGAGCTGCTTCTGGATGAAGGCACCCTCAATCGGGTATGGATTCTGCGCAAGCTGCTGACCACCCTCAATACGGTCGACAGCATGGAATTTTTGCTTGAGAAAATGAGCGGGACCAAGGACAACGAAAAATTCCTTAAATCGATGAACGCCTGACGCCATAGCGCTTGACATATTAATTTGAGTGCTTTATAGGAAGCACAACTTTTACGATATCATTATAATTGAAAAATGCGACACCAGTCCGCCTCAGGCGGATTCGTCGTTCGTCATTCCAACACAGGGGGTTGCAAGAAACATGAAAAACGGAATTCATCCCGATTACGCTGAAACGAGCATACGATGTGCCTGCGGCAGTGAGATTCAGGTCGGTTCAACCCGATCCGATATCCGTGTGGAGATATGCTCCCAATGCCATCCTTTTTTTACCGGCAAACAAAAACTGGTCGACACTGCGGGTCGAATCGAGCGCTTCCGCAAAAAATACGAGAAATTTCAGAATCAAGAAAAACCCACTTAGTTACACCCGCCTGTCAAGTCGCTTTGCAACAAGCCGTAAGGCTTCAAGGCTGGACCTGATACGGGATGCCGTTAGCTTCATCACGGGCCCGGGTCAGGTCCGCCGGCTCGACTCCATTCCAGAACCAAAAATTCAGAACCGGTAAAAACGATATGCAATCACTGGCATCCGAATGGTGTCAACCATCTGGTTGCTGGATAAAAATACTCACGGTATTCGAAAAATGTTTGATAAATTAGTAGGTGTTGAAGAACGTTTCATCAACGTTGAAAAGCATCTGGCAGATCCGGCGATTGTCCGGGATCGGGAAGCATACCAGAAGTATGTCCGTGAACATGGCGAACTGAACAAGATCGTCACGACCTTTCGGCGCTATAAACGGATGCTAAACGATCTTGAAGATAGCCGGGAACTGCTCAAAGATACGGATCCAGAGATCAAAGATCTGGCTCGTGATGAAATTCATAAGCTGAACATCGAGAGGGAGCAAATCGAAGACGAGCTCAAAGCCCTGTTGCTGCCCAAAGATCCCAATGACGAAAAAAATGTTATTGTCGAGATACGAGCCGGCACCGGCGGCGAAGAGGCGGCCCTGTTTGCCGGCGATCTTTTCAGGATGTATAGCCGCTATGCCGAGAACCGGAACTGGAAGGTGGATATCATCACCCATCATCCTACCGGTGTGGGCGGTTTGAAAGAAATCATCGCCATGATCCATGGCAAGGGTGCCTACAGCGTGTTTAAGTACGAAAGCGGCACCCATCGGGTGCAGCGCGTGCCGACCACCGAGACCCAGGGACGCATCCACACCTCTGCGGTCACCGTCGCTGTCCTGCCAGAGGCTGAAGAAGTCGATGTTGACATCGATCCATCCGAACTCAAAGTGGACGTGTACCGATCCACCGGCCCGGGGGGGCAGAGCGTCAATACCACGGATTCAGCCGTGCGCATCACCCACCTTCCCACAGGTCTCGTGGTGACCTGCCAGGATGAAAAATCGCAATTGAAGAACAAAACCAAAGCGATGAAGGTATTGCGGGCGCGGCTGCTGGATCAGATGATCATGGAACAAACCGAAAAGCGCTCCGAGGAAAGAAAAAGCCAGGTGGGCACCGGTGATCGCAGCGGCCGAATCAGGACCTACAACTTTCCCCAGGGCAGGGTCACCGATCATCGGATCAACCTGACACTTTATAAGCTGGAACAGATTCTACAGGGCAATATTGAAGAATTGATCGAAAATCTGGCAACCTACTATCAGGCGCAGGCGCTTCAAAATAGCAAATAAGCCTTAGATCACAAATTATCGAGAGCGAATCGTTTCCGGCTGTCAGGCGGCAAAGACAAGAAGACAGAAGGCAGATGACAGATGACAGAAGGCGGGAAGCTGAGGAAAACATTCTGCCCGTTCATCGGTCATCTGTCCTCTGTCCTTTGTATTCTGTCCTCTTGCAGATGACGTGCAAAACCACAAAACTTATACAAGAAGCCGTTGATGCCAGAAAATAAGTCCGATATACGCGTTGACAATCAATGGACCATCATCAAGCTCCTGCGCTGGGCCGCACCTTATTTAAAGCGCCACGATATCGACAGTCCCAGGGCAACGGGAGAGATACTGCTTGCCCATGCGCTGCAATGTGAGCGAATCGATCTGTATCTGAACTATGATCGGCCGCTGAATGGCGACGAGCTGCAAGCCTTTAAATCTCTCATCCAACGTCGCATCCGGCGAGAGCCGGTTGCTTATATCCTGGGGATAAAAGAATTCTGGTCCCTTGATTTCGAAGTTACCAGAGATGTGCTCATACCAAGGCCCGAAACCGAATGCCTGGTGGAGGCGGCCCTGGAGATATTATCCGGACCCGCGTCATCGCAATCCTGGCGCATCCTGGACCTGGGTACAGGCTCGGGGGCGATTATAATTGCCCTGGCCTCGCAACAGCCCCGACACAGATATTTTGCCTCTGACAGGAGCGCCCAGGCGCTCGGGGTTGCGCGGAGAAACGCGCGGCGACACAAGCTGGGTGACATGATCCAGTTTTTCACGGCCGATTGGCTGACGGCTTTAAATCCGAAAACGTCGGCTTTTGACATGATCGTTTCCAATCCACCGTACATTCCCAGCCCGGTAATCAGGGGACTACAGCCTGAAATCCAGGATTTTGAGCCCCTGGCAGCACTCGATGGCAATGATGACGGCCTGGGATGCTACAACAAAATTTTAGGTTGCGCCCATCGTTTCCTTGAACCCGGCGGTGTGCTGTTGCTTGAAATCGGTCATGACCAGCAGGATGCTGTCCGCCGCATTGCCCGTGATTGCGGCCATTATGACAATTTCGGCAGTGGCAAGGACTATGCGGGTCATGACCGGATTGTCTGGATGCACAGGTCAAAATGACGCATACGGGTTGCGGGGGGCGTGGCGGGCGCTGGTTGGTGCATTGATTTTGGGGTAATGGGTCTTATGTTTAAAATCGGTGTTTTTATTTGAAAATATAAGAGAAAAGGGTTGCGACGAAGTATATAATTTGGTATGTAAAAAAATTTTTATAACACCCACGCCTTTGGACCTGTTTCCCGGTGCTTTCAGTGAAAGTCGGAGGCAGGGATGACAATGGCGGTGGCACAACCAAAACGAAAGGAAGAAAAGATGGCTTATGTAACGATGAAAGAGTTGCTGGAGGCCGGTGTCCACTTTGGCCACCAGACGAAACGCTGGAATCCAAAAATGAAACCCTATATTTTTGGAGCCCGAAACGGAATTTACATTGTTGACCTGCAGCGAACGGTGCGGATGTTCAAAACCGCTTATGATTTTGTTGTGGATACCGTCGCTTCCGGCAAATCGCTTTTATTTGTCGGAACCAAGAAGCAAGCGCGTGATGCCATTTATGAAGAGGCCAACCGCTGTGAAATGTTTTACGTCCATAACCGATGGTTAGGCGGTATGCTGACCAATTTTCAGACGATCCGACAGAGTATCGACCGTTTAAATTATCTCAACAATATTCAGGTAGACGGGTCGATTGAAATGTTTCCCAAAAAAGAACGGCTGAAGCTCGGCAAGGAGCGTGTAAAACTCGACAATAACCTCGGTGGCATCCGCACCATGAACGGACTGCCCGGTGCCATGTTTGTCGTTGATCCCAAAAATGAAACGATTGCCGTGCGGGAAGGCCGACGCCTCAACATACCGATTATTGCGATTGTCGATACCAATTGTGATCCCGATGATATTGACTATATCATTCCCGGCAATGACGACGCTATTCGGGCGATCCGATTGATAACAGCCCGGATGGCGGATGCCTGTATTGAAGGCAGCCAGCGTTTTGCTGAGAAACAACAGGCCGAAGCCGATAAAGAAGTGGAAGAGGATTCAGAAGTGGCGGCGGTCAGTGCCGAACTTGGCGAAGGTGAACGCAAGGTGATATCAGACGGCACCGAAGGCCCGGTCGTGGAAATCATTAAACGGTCTGTTGCCGAAGTCCCCGGATCTGATCCTGTGGGTGAGGCTGCGGCAGAAGTGGCGGCGGCACCTGAAAATGCGGAAGAAACCAGCGAAGCTGAGAAGACAGGAGTGCAAGATGACAACAATTAACGCAACAATGGTAAAACAACTGCGGGAGAAGTCCGGCGCAGGTATGATGGACTGCAAACAGGCGCTCGTGGAGTGCGATGCAGATATTGATAAAGCTATTGATTTTCTGAGAAAAAAGGGTTTGGCGACCGCTCAGAAACGTGCCGGCCGGGCGATGACGGAAGGCACCATCCAATCATACATCCACATGGGCGGCAAACTCGGTGTCCTGGTCGAGGTCAATTGCGAGACCGATTTTGTTGCCAAAAATGAGGATTTCGTTCAATTCGCCAAAAACATTGCCATGCATATCGCTGCTACCAATCCATTGGGCGTGCGGCCCGAAGATGTGCCGGAAGAGACGGTTCAACGGGAACGGGATATTTACCAGGCCCAGGCCGCAGAAACCGGCAAACCCGAGAACGTGATCACCAAAATCGTTGATGGCAAGATAAACAAATTTTTTAAAGAAAATTGTCTGCTCAACCAGCCCTATGTGCGCGATCCGGACTTGACGATTGAGGATGTATTAAATGAATTAATCGCCAAAATCGGCGAGAACATCACCATCAAACGTTTTGTTCGCTTCCAGACCGGCGAAACGGCTGATAATGAACAATGACTGCTGATTAAGGATAAATGAAGGATGTCGCTGCGCGACGCCATCAAAAATAAAATCGATTGAAATCCTTGATTAGACATTAGACATTCGTCATTTTTCTTCGAGCCGGCTGTTTAATTAGAACCTCAAACCCAGTTTAAAACGCTATCGAGGTAAAAGTGGACAAGCCCCTGTACAAGCGCGTTGCCGTTAAACTGAGCGGTGAAGCCCTGATGGGAGATCAGGGTTTCGGTATCAGCCCGGATATGATTAAATTTGTGGCCGAAGAAATCCGCTCTATCGTTGACCTGGGCGTTCAAATCGGCATCATTGTGGGGGGGGGCAATATATTCCGCGGTATTGCGGCCAGCTCCTACGGTATGGATCGGACATCGGCCGATCACATGGGGATGCTGGCCACCGTCATCAACAGCCTGGCACTGCAGGATGCATTAGAAAAACAGGGAATGGAAACCCGGGTTCAGACGGCCATATCGATGCGTGAGGTCGCCGAACCCTATATCGTGCGCAGAGCCAATCGACATCTGGAACGCAATCGCGTTGTTATTTTTGGTGCCGGCACCGGGAATCCTTATTTTACAACGGACACGGCCGCCGTTTTGCGGGCACAGGAGATCCATGCCGAAATTTTATTAAAAGCCACCAAAGTCGACGGACTCTACGATGCGGATCCCGTTAAAGATTCCAGGGCCAAGTTGCTCAAAGAAACCAACTACATGGAAGTTCTTGAAAAACAGCTCCGGGTAATGGACATGACGGCCATTTCGCTTGCCATGGACAACCATCTGCCGTTGGCCGTCTTTAAACTCAAAGATCAAGGCAACCTGCGCAAGGTGGTCTGCGGGCAAAACATCGGAACAATCATAACAAGTTAATTGTTCTATACGCCTTTTTGAACACTCCAAAATGAGGTACCTCTTATGATTGACTCGATCTATGAAGAAACCAGAGAAAGTATGGGCAAATCCGTCGAGGCCTTAAAAAATGAACTCAGCCGAATGCGAACCGGTCGTGCATCTCTTTCGATCCTTGACGGGATAAAAGTGGATTACTACGGCACCCCGACCCCTTTAAACCAGATGGCCACCCTTGCCGTGCCCGAAAGCCGTTTGATCACCATTCAGCCGTGGGATGCGTCGGTAATCAAAGAAATCGAGAAAGCCATATTAAAGTCGGATTTGGGGCTGACGCCCTCCAGCGATGGAAAAATCATTCGGATTTCGATACCCCAGCTAACCGAAGAGCGCCGCAAAGAACTCGTTAAGGTCGTTCACAAGGTCTGTGAAGAGCATAAGGTGTCCGTCAGAAATTTCCGGCGTGATTCCAATGACCTGTTGAAAAGCATGAAAAAAGAGGGTGAGATTTCGGAAGACGACGCCTTTAAAGCCCAGGACCAGGTGCAGAAAATAACCGATGAGTACATCCAACTCATCGACGAATGCTATACAGAAAAAGAGAAAGAAATCCTTGAATTCTAGCCCTTCTGTTTCCAACCCGGTTGAGTTGGACCCCACCAAACTGCCGGCCCATGTCGCCATCATAATGGACGGCAACGGCCGATGGGCCAAAAAGAGATTGTTAAACCGTATCAATGGCCACGAAAAGGGGTCTGAAACCGTTCGAGCCGTGGTACGAACCTGCCGCGAAATTGGAATACCCTATTTAACCTTATATGCCTTTTCCACTGAAAACTGGCAGCGTCCCAAAACAGAGGTTGAGGCATTGATGACCCTTCTGAAAAATTTTCTTCTCTCCGAACAAAAGGAATTGCTCGAAAACAATATCAGGCTGCGCGTCATCGGGCAGGTGGAGCGATTGCCGGCGAAAGTCCAGCAGGCCTTGCGCGAAACCATGACGGCCACCGAAAACAATACCGCCATGACGCTCATCCTTGCCCTGAGCTACGGGGGGCGGGCCGAAATAATTCGGATGGTTCAGGAGGTGGCCTTGCGCGTCAAGCGCGAAGAGGTCGACCCGCAAGCCATCACCGCCGAGTTGATTGCCGAGCATTTATATACCCGCGATATCCCCGACCCTGATTTGTTAATTCGAACCAGCGGGGAAATGCGGATCAGCAACTTTTTGCTCTGGCAAATTGCCTATTCGGAAATTTTCGTCACCCCGACGCTGTGGCCTGACTTCAGCCGGGAGGAGTTGCTGGAAATCCTCAAGGACTATCAGAGCCGTGAACGCCGGTTTGGCCGGGTTGATAGTCAATCAGTCAAATAGTAAATCAGTCAAATAGTCAAATAGTGCTGAGCCGGGAATCAGGAGGCGCTGTTGAAAAGAAACAAGCTAAAGCCAGCACTGGCCTCTGATTCTTCCACTATTTAACTATTCAACCAATCAACTATTGAACTAATCTTACGGAGTAAGATTATCGTGCATCTTAAGCGCTGGATCACAGGACTGAGTGCCTTACCGTTTCTCATTTATTTGATCTATCTTGGTGGGGCTGCCTTTATTTTGTTGGTCGGTATCGCCTGTGTCTGTTCGCTTTGGGAGTATAATCGCATTGTCTTTAGCGCCGATAGCCGGATGATGCACAACGCCGTGACATTCTGGGGCTACCTGATCAGCGTCGGTATGCTTATCGCAGCGTTCGTGGACGGACCTGCAAGCGTTCTGGCTCTGGTCTCGTTAAACCTGATTTTAGCCGGCGTGCTCTCCGTTTTTATGTATAGAACCAATCCGGCGGTGGTCGAAGTCATTCAAAAGCAGGCTATGGGGGTTGTCTATATCCCGCTCTCACTTTCTTTTCTGGTTGCAATCCGGCACGGGCCCGAGGGCATGACCTGGATCTTTCTGCTTCTCGCCATTATTTTTGCCGGTGATATCAGCGCCTTTTACGTCGGGTCCTATCTGGGACGCCATAAATTGAGTCCGGCCATCAGTCCCGGAAAAACAATTGAAGGTGCCCTCGGGGGACTTGCCGCCAACCTGCTGGCGGGTGCCGTGGGAAAATATCTATTTCTTCCGGCCGTTGCCTGGGGACCGGCGCTGATATTTTTTCTGATCGCCGGCATGGCCGGCCAGGCGGGCGACTTATTTGAATCTGAAATGAAGCGATCCTCAAAGATCAAGGACTCGGGGGGGCTGTTGCCCGGGCACGGCGGGTTTTTGGACCGCATTGATGCCCTGTTGTTTGCGTCACCGGTAGCCTATTTGTTTATCGTGTTTATCTTATAATTTGGTGCCAACCTAGCGAGGATTAACTGGTAAAAGAAGTGGAAAAAAGTGAGTGAAGGTGCCACATTTGCGAATGCCTAAAATGCCTTAAATGCGCTAAAGTGCCTAAAATTGTGGTGTCGCTTCACTCCATCTTTTATAAATACACCTGCAAATTGCAGCAAGACACCACAGCTCGGTAAATATTACTATGTTATAGTCCTTCCCCAATTTTTTAAAATCGATCTGCCGCAAACAAACTTTAACTTTAGGCATTTTAGAGCAATTTAGGCAATTTAGGCATTTAACAATATTGATATCAGTGCGAAAGCCTGGTGAGGGCTCCCAATGCTTTTATCGCTGATTACTTGATGACATTAACATGAAACGTCTCTCAATACTTGGATCAACGGGTTCCATCGGCACGAATGTACTTAACATTGTCGCCATGTTTCCGCAGGAATTTGATGTTAAAGCGCTTGCGGCCAGGAAAAATGTAGAATTGCTGGCCCGCCAAATCGAACAGTTTCACCCTGACGTGGTGGCGGTTTTTGATGAACAGCGGGCGCAGAAGCTAAAGGACCATCTGCCGCCCGGAACTGCGGTCGATATCATGTACGGCGATGACGGTTATCGTACTGCCGCCGCCCATGCTGCCGCCGACATGACCGTTACGGCCCTGGTCGGGGCTGCCGGTCTGCAGCCGACGCTGGCCGCCATTGATGCCGGCAAGACCATAGCGCTGGCCAACAAAGAAACGCTGGTGATGGCCGGCGACCATGTTATGAAAGCCGCCGCCGCAAAGGGAGTGGCGATACTTCCCATCGACAGTGAACACAGCGCTATCTTCCAATGTCTGCAGGGACAGCGCCAAGAAGATGTGGATAAGATCCTGCTGACCGCTTCGGGGGGACCTTTTTTGAATAAACCCAAAGCGGAGTTTAAAGATATCACCATAGAAGATGCCCTCAACCATCCCAACTGGCAAATGGGCCGGAAGATTACCATCGATTCCGCCACCCTGATGAATAAGGGTTTGGAAGTGCTGGAAGCCCGATGTCTTTTCGGTGTATCGCATCAGATGATCGAGGTCGTCATTCATCCCCAGAGTGTGATTCACTCCATGGTGGCCTACAAAGACGGTTCGGTTATCGCCCAGCTTGGAATTCCTGACATGAAGGGGGCGATTGCCTATGCGCTGTCGTATCCGCAACGGTTACCGCTGCAGCAGCCATTGCCGCAGTTTGACGCCCATCAGACGCTGACCTTCCAGGAACCGGATTTAAAGAAATTTCCCTGTCTGGCAATGGCTTTTGAAGCATGTGAAGCGGGGGGAACCCTGCCGAGCGTTCTAAATGCCGCCAACGAAGTGGCGGTCCATGCCTTTTTAAACCGTCAGATTGGATTTGTCGATATCGTAACGGTGATCCGCCAGACAATTGACAGGCACCCGGTTATCTCCGATCCGGAGCTGTCGGAAATTATGGCTGCAGATCAGTGGGCAAGGGAGGGGGCTCAGGAGGTTATCGAAGACCTGAAGGATAAATAGTGTTTTAAAGATAATTTTCGCAGGTTCCTTAGGCAATAACAAATTACAAGCACCAAATTCCAAATAAATTCCAAATTCAAAATTTCAATGACCTAAACAAAATAGGTATTGTAATCAAGATCACTTCGTTGTTTTGAATTTGATATTTTGGTCATTGGATATTATTTGTGATTTGGAATTTGTGATTTGTGATTTTTCGGGATCTACAGATTTAGTTTTAGAAATTCAGCAGTAATAAACTCTAACCAATAATTAACAACTTAAAAAAATATGGGTACAAGCATACTATCATTTATCATCGTCCTGGGCGTATTGATATTTTTTCATGAGTTCGGGCATTTTATCGTCGCGCGCCTGTTCGGTGTGGGCGTGGAGAAGTTTTCCCTCGGTTTCGGCCCCCGCTTGATCGGCAAAAAAGTCGGCATTACCGATTATCGTATTTCAGCGATCCCCCTCGGCGGTTACGTCAAAATGGTGGGCGAAGAACCGGATGCGGACATCAACCCGGAATATATTGAGCTTTCTTTTACGCACAAGCACGTCGCCAAGCGCATGCTGATCGTTGCCGCTGGCCCGGTCTTTAATATATTGCTGGCGATCCTTATCTTCTTTGTGTTCTTCTCGATTACCGGCATCGAAGATATCAAACCGATCATCCGTCAGGTGCAAACAGACAGTGCCGCCCAGAAAGCCGGTTTACAGGTCGACGACCTGGTTGTGTCCATTAATGGCAAGGACATCACGGCATGGTATGACCTTGATGAGGCCATCTCGGAGAGCCGGGGCAAACCCCTGGTGCTGGGCGTTGCCCGCAATGGCAGCCTGGTAATGATAACGGTTACGCCGGGGCTCAAGCAGGGCATTGACCTTCTAGGTGACAGCATCGCTTACTATGATATCGGCATCTCTGCCTTTCCGGAACTAAAGGCCATTGTTGGCGATGTTAACGCCGGTTATCCGGCGGAAAAGGCCGGCCTCCAAACAGGCGATCAGATTGTTTCCATCAACGGCATACCGATAGAAAACTGGCGGCAGATGCAATCCATCATTTCTTCTTCGGGGGGCGTCGAACTCTCCCTTTTCGTTAAGCGGGACGATGAAATTCTCAAAGTCAGTCTGAGCCCTCAACAAGTGGAGACGAAAAATCATCTGGGGGAAGTTGAAAAACGTTATCTCATCGGGATATCCACCCAGCCAACCGCCATACCCCAAGCTGACCGGGTTACCAAAAGGCTCCATCCGATCAAGGCCGCGGTGGAAAGTGTCAAACGTACGTATTCTGTCTGTGTCTTGATGGTGCGCAGCGTTGTAAAGATGATCGATGGCAGCATTCCCAAGGAGAACCTCGGGGGACCGATCATGATTGCCAAGATGGCCGGCGATCAAGCCAGACAGGGCATTGACAAACTGGTCCAATTTATTGCCTTCATCAGTATCAATCTGGCGATTATCAATCTATTGCCCATACCGGTGCTGGATGGCGGTCATTTGCTGTTTTTTTCAATCGAGGCCATAAAAAGGCGCCCGGTCAGTGTCAAAGTCAGGGAAGTCGCCCAACAGGTGGGATTGTTTATTTTAATCATGTTGATGATTCTTGTTTTTTATAACGATATAACCCGGTTTTTTCCATTCTAACAGTGCGAATATCCGAAAGAAGATAATCATGCCCCATAGACTTGAAATTGCATTGAAAGAAAACCTGGTTGATGCGGAAGGGCAGGGGATTTGCCGGAAAGCCAGGGATTACTTTGGCATTGAGCTTGACAGTGTGCGCACTATTCATGTCGTGACCTTTGACGCCGATCTGTCCGAAGATCAATTGCGAGCCGTGCAGGTGGATATCTTCACCAATCCGGTCACCCAGATTTCTTCCTACGATCCGCTGGATATCGAATTCGACTGGACCATCTGGGTGGGATTTCGACCCGGTGTCAGGGACAACCCCGGCAGTACCGCCATCGAGGCGGTTGAAGATCTGACCGCAACCAAGTTCGATGCCGGGCAGTCGATTTACACCTCCAGGCGTTACTGCATTAAAGGCCGGGATCTGACAGCCGCAGATATGGATAAAATAGCGGGTGAGCTTCTGGCCAACAATATCATTCAGCAATGGCAAATTTTATCCGCCCGGCAGTGGGACCCGGCCGAAGGCATTGGATTTATTATCCCCAGGGTCATTCTGGATCATGTGCCGACGGTGTCCACCATACCGGCGGAAAGCGACCACGAGCTGGAAAAAATCAGTGATGAACGCAATCTGGCATTGAACCCCAACGACATTCCCACCATCCGCTCTTATTTCCTTGATGAAAAGACGCGCAAAGACCGGGCACGGGTGAGCCTTGATGAACCCACCGACGTCGAGCTCGAATATATTTCCCAGGCCCGCAGTGACCATTGCAACCACAACACCTTTCGGGGCCTGTTCCGTTACCATAACGTGAGCACCGGCGAAACGCAAATCGTCGATAATCTGTTTAAAACCTGTATTGAAGCCCCAACGCTGGAATTAAAAGCCCAAAAGCCATGGGTGGTATCGGTTTTATGGGACAATGCCGGTGCCGGACGTTTTGACGATAAACACTATTACGTGATTACCGGAGAGACCCATAATTCCCCTTCCAACATGGAAGCCTACGGCGGGGCTATCACCGGAATCGTGGGCGTCTATCGCGATCCGCTGGGTACCGGTAAGGGATCCAAACTGATCATGGGCAGTTATGGCTTTTGCGTGGGAGCGCGTGATTACGACGGGGCCCTCAAACCGCATCTCCATCCGCGACGCCTGCTGGACGGTGTGATCGAAGGGGTCCGTGATGGTGGCAATAAAAGCGGGATCCCGACCACTTTCGGCCAGGTTCTGTTTCATCCCGGGTATTTGGGAAAATGCCTGGTCTTTGTCACTGCGGTCGGCCTGATGCCGTCCACGGTCGCCGGTACGCCCGCCGAGCAAAAACAGACGTCACCCGGTGACCTTTTGATCATGTGCGGCGGACGCGTCGGCAAGGACGGGATTCATGGAGTGACCGCAGCCTCCGAAACATTTTCAGAGCACACACCCGCGGGCCATGTTCAAATCGGGGATCCCTACACCCAGAAAAAAATGCATGATTTTCTGCTTCAGGCCCGCGACGAAGGCTTGATCCGGTTCATTACGGATAACGGCGGAGGCGGCCTGTCGTCATCAGTTGGTGAGTCGGCCCGGTTTTCAAACGGCTGTGAGGTCGAACTTGAGAAGGTGCCTTTGAAATATGAGGGCCTGGATCAATGGGAGATCTGGGTGTCGGAATCCCAGGAACGCATGACGGTGGCCATCCATCCCGATGATCGTGAGCGCTTTTTTGAGCTGTCGGAACAGCACGCTGTTGAGAGCACCGTCATTGGTCGATATACGGATTCAGGCAAACTTCATATCGCCTATAACGGCAAGACCTGTGCTTACGTGGATCTGGATTTGCTCGAATCAGGATTTCCCCAGTGGGAGTTTGACGCCGAATGGATGGAGCCCGGACAGCGCGGGTTGCGCGAGCCGGTTCTCAAGGCCCCACAGCAATATGGCAGCTTGCTGCTGGATCTTCTGCGTCAGCCCAACATCACTTCGACGGAATGGATCACGCGTCAGTATGACCACGAAGTCCAGGGAACCAGTGTGATCAAGCCCCTGGTCGGCGCCGAGCGTGACGTCAACAGCGATGCCGCCGTCATCCGGCCGGTGCTGAATTCCGTAAAAGGCCTGGCGTTTTCCCAGGCCCTGCGGCCTGAATATTCCGCCATCGATGCCTACCACATGACCACCTGCAGCATCGATGAAGCCGTGCGCCGTGTTCTTGCGGTGGGCGGTAACCTGGACCACGTCGGCGGGGTGGATAATTTCTGCTGGCCCGATATCCAGTACGACCCCGAGCGCAACCCCGACGGCAAATTTAAAGCCGCTCAGCTCGTGCGTTCCTGCCGGGCGTTGCGTGATATGTGTATGGCCTATGAAATACCGCTGCTGTCAGGCAAGGACAGTATGTATGTGGACGGGAATTTGCAGGGGCGCTATGGTGAAACCCATAAGGTGTCGGCTCTTGAAACCCTGCAATTTTCCGCTATTTCGCTAATCGACGATGTCACCCGCTGCGTGACCATGGACAGCAAAGTGGCCGGCGATCTGGTCTATGTTCTGGGGACAACCCGCAATGAGCTCGGGGCCTCGGCGTATTATGAACACCTGGGCTATATCGGGCGTAATGTTCCCGAGGTAAGACCGGATGAATTCAAGCCCACCTACCGCAGCTTAATGCAAGCCATTGCAGACGGCCTGGTGGCCTCGGCCCATGGCATCTATCGCGGCGGGCTGGCCGTGCACCTGGCCATGGTGGCCATGGGCGGCAACCTGGGTTTGGAGGTTGACCTGTCCAACGTTCCCTGTCATGGGGTCATGCGCGATGATGTGCTGCTGTTTTCCGAATCGGCCGGCCGCTTTATTGTCACCATCGATCCGGATGCGCGTGAGTCGTTTGAAGCCCTGTTCGAAGCCACGCCCTGCGCCTGCATCGGCACCGTCACCGGCGGTTCCGCTCTGGTCGTCAAGGGCCCGGGACGTCAAACCGTCATCGGCGCCTCGGTTCCAGATCTCAAAAGGGCCTGGAAGAAACCGTTTGGAGACTTGATCTAGCTACAGAGGACAGAGGCCAGACGACAGAGGACAGAAGGCAGAGGATAGAGGGGTGAGATCAGAATGAAGGATCCAATTCAAATGTTCCGTTGCCGTTATCTGTTCTTTCCCATTTGCAATCTGTCATCTGTCGCCTGTTTTCTGTCTTCTGCTAATTAGGAGAATCCATATGCCAAAAGTAAACGCACTGGTGCTGACCGGATACGGTTTAAACTGTGACAATGAGACCGCCTATGCCTTTGAGCTGGCCGGCGCCCGGGCTGCGAGGGTTCATATCAATTCCCTCATTGACGGTACCGCGAGGTTGGATGAATTCCAGATACTGGCATTTATCGGCGGATTCAGCTGGGGCGACGATCATGGTGCCGGGGTGATTCAGTCTGTGCGGCTAAAAACCAATATTGGAGATCAGATTCTTGAATTTGTGGGAAAAGGCAACCTGGTGTTGGGGATCTGTAATGGATTCCAATCCCTGGCCAATTTGGGCTTGCTGCCGGCTTTGGATGATGACTACCAGAAACGGTCGGTGGCATTGACCTTCAATGATTGCGGAAATTTCAGGAACCAGTGGGTGACGCTAAAAGCGGATCCGAATTCTCCCTGTATATTTACCCGCGGCATCGACCTGGCCGAACTTCCGGTGCGCCACGGTGAAGGAAAATTTTACACTGACGATGCTACCTTGAAACGCCTGCTGGAAAATCATCAGGTAGCGCTGCAATATGCCAAACCAGACGGGCAGGTCGCCGAGGGGAGCTTTCCCCACAATCCCAATGGATCCATCGCCGATGTTGCCGGCATCTGCGATCCCACCGGGCGAATATTTGGCCTGATGCCGCATCCGGAAGCCTACAATCACTGGACCAACCACCCGGATTGGACTCGACGTCACGCGCTGCAAAAACGCCAAAATAAAACATTTACCACCCGTCCCCCCGTTGGAATTCAATTTTTTCAAAACGCCGTTGATTTCATCCGCAGTTAATTACAATGATGTAACTTGAATTTCGCATTCGTATAAAAAATTGTCATTTATGACCCACCGATGAATATCAAATCGTTACTTTTTATGAAGGTTGCCGATCGGAAACCGATGGCGGTCAAGCTGCGCCACCAATTCTACCCCTTTTATTCTAAATAACTTCAAAACCTTACGAATTAATACGGTTGGGCTATTTTTTCCTAAACTGGGCGTGACCGGATGCCGATAGAAAATACGGTGAAACAAAATTTATCCGCGCTGTCTTGGTCCGGCATCTGTGCGGGCTGATTAATGAATTTTATATATTAATACAATAGAATACGTGGCTTCATCATTTATTTGATGCACATCGCGGCATCCGATTCCCCCCAAGCCGGTAAACTGGCACAAGTTTTGTAACATATGTGGACAGACTTTTTATAGGAGCTGAACAACATGCGGAAACACTCTGGATTTACTGCGTTCGAACTGGCCGTATCCATGGCCATTATGGTGATCATCGCGGCCCTGGTGCTGCCCCCATATTTGAAATGGCTCAGAGGGCACCGGCTCAGAGGGGCAGTTACGAATCTGATGGCCGACCTCGAGATGGCCAAGATCAAGGCCATTCGGGAAAACTCCCTGGTAGCTGTGCAATTTTGCCAGGATCGCTACACCATATTCAATGAAGACGGTGATACGAATTACACCTGTGTGACTGCCGGCCGAGAGGTATACCGGAACAGGAAGCTGCCGTCCGGTGTTGAAATTGATCTCGCTTATTTAACCTTTGCCAATAATCGAACCCGGTTTAACGGTCGCGGTCTGCCGGATGGATTGACCGCCGAACAAATCATACCGGTCAAAAACAGAAGCAGCGGCGAGGTGATCACCATCAACCGTTTGGGGTACATGAAATTGCAGTGAAACGAGGACATCCATGCCGTCTTCTTTGAACCCGGAGCTTGCATCCAATCAAAACGGGTTTTCGTTAATTGAAATTTTGATTGCCATGGCGATATTGGCCCTGGCTATGCTGGCGGCGGCCCCCATGCAGTTTGGCGCCATTCGCAATAACGCCTGATCGCTACCGAAGGTGCAGCCATCTCCCTAGAAGAGTTGGATATCGGGCAAACGGTTGTGGTTCATGGACTGAAACTGGTCGACGGCCGGGTTGTGGGCGTCAAGGTGCAGCAGCGGTAGAAGCTATCTGTTATTCGATGTTGGTTAATCGGTTAAGCGGAGTTGGATCCAAAACATAGCGGTTGTCATCTTACCAGCAAGTTCATGCCGCTGCATATGGCATTCCAGCCAGTTTACAAATCGGCCCAACCGAACATGGCAATGACAACCGCTATAATCAGTCTAACTTAAATGGTGAGGCAATCTGGGCGCCCGCATGGATGGGCAGGCGTGAATCGGTAATCATCACCGTAGCAGTGGTCGCTTCAGTGTGGATCACCATCAATTCACCCAGAATAACCGGGGTGAGGGTAACATCTGCGCTATCATCCGGATTGATACGATATTGCTCCTGCTTGTAGATCCAGTAAAGCTGTCCAGGCATAACCCCTTCCTGCTCCCCCTTGTCGATGAAGGCAATTGTGCTTTCCCCAAACATGGACGAATGCTCTTCTGAAACGATAATTTGGCCCCGGAGGCCTTCCGGGCTTTCATGCACTTTAAACCGCGGCAGGCGATCTTGATAGGGCATTAAAAGGTCTCCGACCTTAATGGGCCGGTAGGCAGCCACAATACGGCCCAGAACGAATTCGGGCCGTTTGATCGTGATCTCCACCACGCCGGCCAGATAGTGCTGGATGCCGATATATTTATTTGTTTTGCGGTCCTGGATCGGGTTTAGGGTTCGATAGATGGTAAACGTGTCCCCGGGATTAAGGGTTGCATCTTTTGCCGGTCGGATATAAACCAAATCACCCGTGCTGATCAACGTCATTTGCCCTTCAACCTTAAATATCGTGCCCTGGGAAACCACAGGCTTTTTGCGGATGAACCCGACCCTCTCGATGGCAGCATACTGAAAGTCGATCATTCGGGTCAGCCTGAGGGTGTCCTCGGACGACTTCTGCTGATCAGCATCTTCCCCCTCCCCATAACCCTGGGCGCCCCGGCGCCGATACAGGCGGATACGCTCTCCGGGATAAATGCGGTGGGGATTGGCGATGTCCTTGTTCTCCTTCCATAATTCCGGCCATTGCCAGGGGGTGTCAGAGAACTTTTGGGACAGGTCCCAAAGGGTATCCCCTTTTTGGACGGTATAGTAGAATCCGGTTTCGTATTCTACGGTTTTCTCGCCTTCGGCGGCTGCCACGGACAACGGAATCGCTATGAGGGAGATAAAAAGAAACAAGGTGATTGTCAGGTTGGATTTCTGTCGATGCTTCATCTAATGCTCCGAAAATTTTATACGCTTTTTTGTCATTGGTAAAAGTGAGATATCTGTAATAAGATTATATGATTATCGACCAATTGTCAAATTTTTCGAAGGCTGGAAAATTTGTAGGTTCAAAGGTTCAAGGGTTCAGGGTTCAGGGTTAGATCTTCAGAACGCCCAGGCATATGCCAACCCTGAACCCTTAAAGCAGAAAAGCCCTGAGCGGTACATAACGTACCGCAGAGGGCTTCTTTCTGTGCGATTCGATGGGTTATGGGTTGCGTTTACATCATGCCGCCCATGCCTCCCATTCCGCCGCCCATGCCGCCCATGCCGGGAGCACCGCCGGGCATGGCGTCCGATTTCTCTTCCGGTTTCTCGGTTACCATGGCCTGGGTGGTCAGCATCAAAGATGCCACGCTGCCTGCATTTTGCAGGGCCAGACGGACCACTTTGGTGGGATCGATAACTCCGGCTTTCAGCAGGTCTTCATAGGTGTCTGAGGCCGCGTTGTAGCCAAAGGCATCTTTGCCTGCTTTAACCTTATCGATAACGACGGAACCTTCCAGCCCCGCGTTGTTGGCGATCTGGCGCAGCGGCTCTTCAATGGCGCGCATGATGACCTTTACACCGAGTTTCTGGTCGGCTTTGATTCTCATTTTGCCAAGCGCATCCAGGCAACGCACCAGGGCCACGCCGCCACCGGGAACGATACCCTCCTCAACTGCCGCCCGGGTTGCGTTCAGGGCGTCTTCAACTCTGGCTTTTTTCTCCTTCATTTCCGTTTCGGTGGCAGCGCCGACATTGATGACGGCGACGCCCCCGATCAGTTTGGCAAGGCGTTCCTGCAATTTTTCGCGGTCGTAATCAGAGGTGCTTTCTTCAATCTGGGCCCGAATCTGTTTAACCCGCCCTTCGAGGGCTGAGCGCGATCCGGCACCATCAACCACCGTTGTGTTGTCTTTGTCGATGGTGATACGTTTGGCAGTTCCCAGATCCTGAACGGTCAGGTTTTCCAGTTTGATGCCGAGGTCTTCGGAAACTACCTGGCCACCGGTCAAAATGGCGATGTCTTCCAGCATGGCCTTTCTGCGATCGCCAAAACCGGGTGCCTTCACCGCGGCTACTTGCAGGGTTCCTCTGAGCTTATTCACCACCAGGGTTGCCAGGGCTTCACCGTCCACGTCCTCGGCGATGATCATAAGCGGTTTACCCATTTTGGCGACCTGCTCCAGAACCGGGAGAAGATCCTTCATGTTGCTGATCTTTTTCTCGTTGATCAGAATGTAGGGATTTTCCAGGGAGGCTACCATTTTTTCTGGGTCGGTGACAAAATAAGGTGACAGATAACCGCGATCAAACTGCATACCTTCCACCACCTCTAAGGTGGTGTCCATGGCTTTGGCCTCTTCTACGGTGATAACGCCTTCTTTACCGACTTTGCTCATGGCCTCGGCAATGATATTGCCGATGGTCTCGTCATTATTGGCTGAGATGGTGCCGACCTGGGCGATTTCCCGTTGATCTTTGGTGGCCTTGCTCAAGTTTTGAAGCTCCTTAACCGTCACTTCGATAGCGGCATCGATGCCGCGTTTAATTGCCATGGGATTGTTACCGGCGGCAACGAGCTTTTGTCCCTCTTCATAAATGGCCCGTGCCAGGACGGTGGCTGTGGTGGTACCGTCACCGGCCATATCGCTGGTTTTGCTGGCGACTTCTTTGACCATCTGGGCACCCATATTTTCAAACTTGTCTTCGAGCTCAATTTCTTTGGCAACCGTCACGCCGTCTTTGGTGACGGTCGGAGCGCCCCAGGATTTATCCAACACCACGTTTCTGCCTTTGGGGCCTAAGGTGACAACAACCGCGTCCGCAAGCGTTCTGACCCCGTTCAGCATTGATTCACGGGCTTTCATATCATACTTAATCAGTTTAGCCATCTTGATTTTTCCTCCATCTTTTTTTAGTCGATTATACCAAGCACATCTTCTTCGCGCATGATCAAATACTCTTCACCACTAATCTTTACTTCCGTACCGGAATATTTGCCGAAAAGGATCCGATCGCCTTTTTTAACTTCTAAAGCGATTCTTTTACCGTCATCACCGACTTTGCCATTGCCGACTGCAATCACTTTGCCCTCGGCGGGCTTTTCCTTGGCTGTGTCCGGAATGATGATACCACCTTTGGTGGTTGTTTCCTCTTCGACACGTTGAACTAAAATTCGATCCTGTAATGGTCTCAATTTCATGGTATCCAATCTCCTTTTACATTAGCAAAATATTGTTTCCTCAACTGTTGCTATCCTCAAAAAATGTCGCAGTTCACACAGTTCGCCGCCTCAAATGACGGCTCGCGTTCCACACCCCCCTTCGATGTTTGGTATCTTGTAAAAATTCTTATGATATTAAAATGTTAGGAAATGTTTTTCGGGTGATTTTGACTGAAAAAGTAATCATACTTTTCCATTTGTAAAGAGATATGGCCCGAAATTTAAAAAAAAAAATTAAGGATTTGCTCCCAACGGCGGATAATGGGGCGGGGCATCCCCACCGGCCACAAGATTTCCAGTTAAAACGAAAGGAAATCGGCACCTTTCCGTATGTTAGGTGGAATTAGTACTGGATTTTTTATCGTTTTGTGAGCCGGTGTCCGATGATGCGGTATCAGCAGATTTGCTTTTGCGATTTTTAGATGACGGCTTGGATGCATTTGTGGATTTATTGGCATAGTCGGTGACATACCAGCCGGTACCTTTAAGGTGAAACGTGCTCTGGGAAATGAGTTTGTGAAGTTTGCCGGCGCAACTCCGGCATTTGGTCAGCGGCTTGTCTGAAAAATTTTGCAGCACCTCTTCAATCTGTCCACATTTG
>Ga0209536_100003218_pt1 | contig 26298 bp, 10 predicted proteins | sample DeeMarSeWOR28_12_FD_187461 | JGI IMG/M metagenome (GOLD analysis project Ga0209536, IMG submission 187461) | Marine sediment microbial communities from White Oak River estuary, North Carolina - WOR-2-8_12 (SPAdes) (version 2) | ecosystem: Environmental > Aquatic > Marine > Intertidal zone >...
GCTGGGATTTGCCGGTGGTTTGCACGATCGCGATACCGGGTTGGTGCGGTTTGGATTTCGGGACTATGATTCTGATATTGGGAGATGGACGGCGAAGGAACCAAAACTTTTTAACGGAGGATCCTTTGATCTCTATGGATATACTTTGTGTAATCCTATTAATCTGATTGATCCAACAGGATTCGCTCCTTTCACTACAAAAAGAGATAAAGCCTGGTCAAATCCTCTACCAAAAATTCCTTCTTTCACGGATATATCTCCAGGGTCAGATTTTGCTGCTCCTGTGGCTGATATTGTGGTAGGAGGAATTGAAGCAGGCGGCGCATTAGCTGCCGGTATTGCAGCAGGCATCTCCTTTATAGCTGGGCCAGAATTTTGGTGGATAACAGTACCAGCAGCAGGAGCTAGCATCGAAGCTGCTTTTGACGCATACATGAGGATTTATTCCGCAGTTCAGAGACTTAAGTCAACATCGAACTGCCCATAGACGGCTGATGGATAAAATCAGAAAATATAATGCTATCTCTGTTGCCTTAAAAATCTATCTTGGCATATCAATATCTCTTTTTGGAGTTTATCTAGCCATACCTTTATTCGGCGGAAAATTCCTTGGCGCGGCGCTACTCCTTTATGGCAGCTGGATTGGACTGGCATTAGTTCTGATTTATCTTCTTAGACGAATTCAAAGAGAACTTGAGATTAGACTATATGATTATTGCTTAGTGTGCCTATATACAATTGCTTGTTTCTTGTTTTGGTTTAGGTATCCAGTAAACATCGTCTTGAGCATCTTATGTGCAACGGGCACTATTATTTCTTACAGAGTAAAGTCTACGAAATAATTTAAAAGGCAGTATTTATTCGTAATAGGTTGACGAAAGAGCTCTAACTATAGCCCCAAAAGTGTTTTTGCCAGACTATGCAAATCAGAGTTTGCCAATGCAACCACTTTCTTCCTGACTGTTCGCGAGTAATACTCCCGCTCAGTTTTTGTTAGGGGCAGCCCTTCAAGCTTCTTTTTAAAAAGTTCCTTCTGCTTTGGCGAAAATACTTGCGACAAAGCATACTCCAGAGAAAACTCCTCATATCTATCCCTACGACGTCGCTGTTTTTCTGCCTTTTTCTCAAAATAGAGTTCAAACAGTCTTTTAAGGCGGCCTGGATCGAACTCCACATCGTTCCACTCGAAAGCCTGGTTATTTGTAAAACTGCTCTTCCATTTCTTAACTGTAGCTTGGTCTTCTTCAGAAAGACCTTTGAGGAATGCATTCCACCAGGGGAATGACAAATGAAAAAGTGAAAACATGGCGCCGGACAATAGCATCAATCCATGAAAGTGGTCCTTTTGCGCTTTTGTCGTCAATAGCTGTATAACCCTCTCTGGTGTGAACTGATAGGTCTCAGACGCATTTGCGAGCATCACCGGAAAACCCTCCCAAAGTCGGGTATCGGCGCTTTTTACCACCTCTGCAAGGGTTTCAATGACATCTAGTTCTTCGGAGGGCTCAAACATCGGGAAACCGAGTTTCGATATACTGTTTAATAGTTTTCGGTCAGCCATAGAGTTCCTTTATTCGCAACATTTCAATGAACCGGTCGATATTTGGCCTCAGTCGATCTTCAGCTACATCGTACTCCAGCATTTCATGGAAATGGCGAACAAGCCTGTCTAAATCGATTTCTTCATGGTGAACTTCAGCCAACTGCAGGCAGTCTTCGAAATCAACGCTGGTTCCTCGCATCAACTTACTGGATATCAAGTCATAATGGTTGAGTATACCGATATAAAGATGCGAATATTCCTTTAAAAGAGTGTGTCTCCCTTCGTGAAGCGGAGAATGTAGCAGTTCTGTTGTGTGAATTCGGTTACCGCGAAAAACATCGAACTGAAAATCCTCTCCTTTTCGTATCCATCCAGGACCTGTGACTCGTTCATAGCCAAGCGCTGATAATTGTTTCGCCAGGTAATCATACTCTTTTGGTACGGGAACCATGAAATCGGCATCTTTCGTGGACGGCTTTACTCCGATTAAGGTCATGGCGGTACCGCCACAGGCAATCATGTGGACTCTGCGCTTGAGGAAACGGTTCCACTGCTCCAGAATCTCAAGAAGTCGATCTTTGTTTAATATATCATTCATATGTAGTTATTTATACAATAATATGTACTTAAACGTAAAAATTTTTGTACTTATATGTACAACAAAACTCGCCATTTGTCAACAAATACAACTTCAACCAGTATAGGCCAATGTCAATCGAAGGGTGGACAAATGGGGGGGGGTATCACTGGTTAAAACCGAAAACCAATGGCGATGCAACGATGCAAAGACTGTTCGAGGCGAACTGAATATTACGACCAACCCCTATCACCCGCTCAATTCTATTCATATGGATGACCGTAAAACGCTTCACCGGCCAGCGTCGCAGGGCACGCTATTGACGCTGCAAACCTCTTTGCACCGCCATGGGCAGGCGCTTGATCATCCACACGCACATCAACAAGCCCGGCAGCGCGACAAATGTAGAGGCCACAAAAAACGTCACCCAGTCGGTCTGGTCGGCCAGCCAGCCGGACCCGGCGGAAAGCCAGGTCCGGCCAAAGGCCATAAAGGAGGTAAAAAGGGCAAACTGGGTGCCGGTATAGGCCGTGTTGCACAGCAGCGACAGATACGCCACAAAGGCCGCCGAGCCCATCCCGCCGGACAGGTTTTCGATGCCGATGGTGAGCACCAAAAATCCCACCTGCGGGCCGAGCGCGGCCTGGGCGGCGAACATCAAGTTGGAGAGCATCTGCAAAATGCCGCAGTAAAGAAGACTTTTGAGCACGCCGAAACGCTTGACCACCAGCCCGCCAACAAACACACCCAGCAGCGTGGCGAACACACCGAAGATCTTGCTGACGTTGGCGATCTGCACCTTGGTAAAGCCGATTTTTATGTAAAACGGATTGGCCATCACACCGGCAAAGGCGTCGCCGAACTTGTACAGCAGGATAAAGGCCAGGATCGCTGTGGCCACGCCGATATGGTTGCGCTGAAAAAACTCTACAAACGGCGCCACCACCGTGGCGTGAAACCAGTCACCCGGATTTTCGGCTGACTTTGCAGTGTTAGCATCGGTTTCGGGAATGGGCGCAAGCAAGGCGGCCGCCAGACCGATCAGCACCAATGCGGCCATGAGGGCGTAAACCAGCGACCAGTTTATGCTGCTTGCCAGGTACAGGGCCCCGGCGCCGGAGGCCAGCAAACCGAAGCGGTAGCCGGCCTGGGTCATTGCCGCGCCCGCGCCCTGCTGGCTTTCATCGAGAATCTCGATGCGGTAGGCGTCGATGACAATGTCCTGGCTGGCCGAAAAAAACGCGACCGCCAGTGCAAACAGGGCCGTTAGGCCAGCGTCGGTTTGCGGATCGCTAAATCCCAGGGCTGCAATGGATGCCATCATCCCCAGCTGGATCAACACCATCCAGGAGCGCCGCCGGCCGATCAAGGCAGACAGGATCGGAAGCGGCACGCGGTCGATCAGCGGGGCCCAAAAAAACTTCAGGTTGTATGGCGTGCCCACCAGTGCAAACAGTCCGATGGCGGTCAGCGACACTCCGGCCTCTGTCAGCCGGATCGACAATGTGGCCCCGGACAGCAGAAAGGGAAGACCGCTGGCAAAGCCCATCACAAAGACGATGATCAGCCGCCTCTCCCAATAGATCGACACCGCTCCGCGGACGGCCTGCCCGATGCGCCCGATCGCCGATGGCATCTTGGCGCCCAGCGGTCGGTCGGCGTCGTCGGCATTTGTGCTACTGGTTTGCGGGGCGCCGCGGTTGCCAGCCATAGTCGATGTATTCCCACTCGATGCGGTTTCCGGTTAGGGTGATGCGGCTGAACCCCTCGGCCGTGTCAAACCAGCTGCCGCGCCACCACATGCCGCAAACAGCCCCGCCGACGATAAACGTGGTGCCCTGCCACCGGATCATCTCCTTTACATGCAGGTGCCCCTGCAAAACCAAAATGACGTTGTGGTCATTGAGCACGTTGAGCACGTCGATGTTGTTGACAACCACCCGGTTTTTGGGAGCAGCGACGGTCGACCCTCTAGAAGCGAAATAAAACGCCGACAGCAGCGGCACGTGGGTGACGACCACGACAGGGGTGGTTCGGGACACTTTCGAAAGGTCCTGCTTGAGCCAGTCGGTCTGTTCGGTGCCGATCATGCCGTGATACTGGAGCTCATCGGCTGTAACCTGGATCGAATCGAGGACAACGAAGTGATAGCCGACCGCATCAAACGAGTAATAGGTTCGCTGCAGCCCGGTATTCGCCAGAAAGACGGCCCGCGGGTCGGCCGCCGGTGGCGACCCGTCTTCGGGCCTGGCAGCCACCAGGTCGTGGTTTCCGATGGCCGGGTAAAGATCTGCCGTAATGCTGCGATGCATCCGCATGTAAGCGTCCCAGCGCGGGGCCACCGCAGCTGCAGGGGACTGGAACCCGTCGGTGATCAGATCGCCGCCGGCAATGACCAGATCGGCGCTTTGGGCATTGATGGCATCGGCGGCCATTTTCAGCGCCGCCGGCGTATCCCATTCTGTCCTTGTATGCACGTCGGTGTAAAAGACCAGGCGCACGGTCCCTTTTTCAGAGCCTCGTGCCGGCCAGGCGACTCTGGTCGCACTTCCGCCTGCCAGCACGGCCAGCCAGGCCGCTGCCCGGTAAAGGAATTTTCTGCGTGTCAGATCATGCGCCATCTTCTCACCGCCCGAATTGATCATGATTTACCATCTAACCACAAAAACCGTGGCAATGAAAGGCAACCGCAAAGCAGCGCCTTGTGCAACAGCATCCGCAGGCTGCAGGGCTGACAGCCTTTCACAATTACCTTGAAGATCGAACCTGGTATCGCTTCAGGTAAAAGTCCAGTAGCAAGAAGGCCAGCGTCAGCAGTGCAAAAAAGGTCCCGATTTGGAATTCGGTGAACCGGGTGATCAGGTGCCTGGATACCCAGCTGGAAAAAGCCTTGTCCGGCAGCATATTCTTTTTGGCCACTTCCAGCTGGTCCGCAGACCAGCTGTAGTCGGACGCGCGCAGGGTGTTGGGAAAATACCTTTCCACGATCTGGTTTTCCCGATATGCGGTATTCAGCATCAGGGAGTAGCGATCAGAATTCTCTCCGCCCTCCATGGCCCACGAAAAGTTGGCGTCCCGGCTGAACAGGTGGACCCGGGCCTCATGCAAAAACGGGTCGCTCACCGGCGTGTAGATGCCCAGAAAATCTTTGTACCCGGACCTGCCGCGGTAGATGTTGAGAATGCCGGCTGCTTCGGCTGCCCGCTGCCGGTCGGCTTGTTGGAGGGCATCCGGTGACAACCGGGAATGGAAAACGCCGATATCCGGATCCTCGTAGCGATAACCGTATTCGGCCATCACGCTTTCGTTGTGCTTGAGGTATCCCAAACCGGGTATGCGCTCGGCATACCAGGCAATCCGGGCCGGGGTGTTGAGCATGCATACGCCCATCAATGCAGCGGCTGTCGCCAGCAGCCGGCACAGAAACCGAATGCTGCCCGCGCCGGGTCGCATGGCGATGTATGTGGGTTTTAATCCCTTTACGATGACTACCTGGACCAGGGCCGCTGCAAAAAAGTTGATCCACACATCCCGCAGATCCCAATGCCGCTGCGGCACGAGCCACTGGATGATTTCATCGACGGTGCCGATGACCCCGCAAATTACCGCCGCAGAGAAATAGATGCTCACGTCATGGCGCTGAAAGGCCAGGGCGCGAAAGACGAGCACCCCCAGCACGCCGTATTGGACAAAATGGATGGCCTCTTCCGGGCTTTTTTTACCCAGCTGTACCGTGTAGGCGACAAACACCGCGGCTGCGGCGACCAGCCAGATGAGGCTGCCGGCAACCACGGACCGGTGGCGGGCGACATAAAAAACCGCTGCGGCCAGGGCAACGGCAATAGCTGCCAGAACCGTATAGGTGAATACCTGTTTGCCCCATTGCCAGGCGACAAATTCGCCGATCCTGCGGGCCAGCGGTATGGTCGCAAAAATGACCATCGACCAGCTGACAACCACCAGCCACGCCACCTGTGGTTTTCCCTGCGGTGGGTTTTGCAGCACTGGGGCAACTCCTTTTCAGTTGAGCGGTGCGAACCCTTGCCATGGCGCCCCTACCGTTTGGGAGCAATGCCAGGACTGCCGCTGCCCTTATTTCAAACCGATGCGCCAGTTCCACAGACCCGGGCGCCGTTTCATCTTCACCGCCCTTGGCACCGGCTCTGCCAGGTGAACCAGCATCTGGTAACCGGTCTGGATCAATGTTTCCTTTTCCGCGGTCAGGTCCAGCTTCCAGTTCGGAAACGTCCAGTAGTCGGGGCCGTATTTTTTGTACCACGCCTGCTCGCCCCGGGGGCTGGCAAACGGCCGACCTTCGGCGATGCCGTCGGCAATAGTGCGCGAGATGCAAAGCGGCCAGCTGCCGCCGATCACCACCCCCAGCGGCAGGGGGCTTTGCTGTGGCAGGTTGAGCAGCTCCTGCTTGCCTAGCTCCGGGCTGACGATAGCGCCGGCAAAGCCTGCATCGGCCATCACTTCCAACGCCAGCGGGTTGGCCAGGTTGCAAAACGGCCCGGCCCACAGCGTCGGCTTTTTCTTTTTATCAAACAGCGCTGTTTGCCAGGGGGCGTTGAGGACGAACTGAAGGCCGCCTTTTTTTTGCACGCGCGCCAACAGATTTCGAAAAGCAGCCTCATCTGCCGGCCAGACCACCGGCGGCAGCCACCAGCACAGTTGGGAAATCATCTTTGCCGGAACCTGATCGACCGCAGCCGGACTGATCCACAAGCCGCTGCCCTGACCCCGACTGCCGGATTTCCAGCTCCGGCAAACGGTCAGCACGACCCGCTTTGGCCGCAGACGGGCCCTGGGCATCGGTTTCACCGCAAAGGTCGAGGATTTCACCGGCATTTCGGTCACGTCCGGCAGCTGCGATGCCAGCTCGTCGATCATCTCGGCCAGGGCCTGTTCGCGCCGGTCGGTGAGAAACACCGGAGTGCCCTTGTCCGGCACCCGCCTGGATGCTGCGGTGATATGAAACCGCCCCTTTTTGGGCACAAACTTGCCCACCTTCTGCACCAGGTGCCAGTCCTCGTCCTCGGTGCCGATCCGCAGGCTGTCGCCGCTGAGAAGCTCGATGCGAGGGACCACATAGCGCCCCTGCCGGGGGCCCTGGATGGTGCCGACAAACATTCCCGAGCCGGTGCGAATGCTAACATCCACCGGCTTCTGGGGACGCTGGGGCAATAAATTGTAGTGGCTGCCGGTGCGTCCCAGGGACTGGGACAACAGATCCAGGGCCGATTTTTTCACCGCCCCGCGGTTGTCGGCCACCTCTGATAGATCCCTTAGCATCTGGTAGGCCTTGACCGTGTAGTAGACGTAGTGGGGGCCCTTTTTGCGCCCTTCGATCTTCCAGGCTTTGATCTGCGGCACGGTCAGCAGCACCTTCACCAGCACATCCACCGACAGATCCTGGCAGGAAAAAAAGCGCCCGGATTGCTCCCCCTGGCTGTACACCCGCCGGCAGGGCTGCACGCAGCGGCCGCGCAGTCCGCTTTTGCCCCCCAGAAAGCTGCTCCAGTAGCAGCGCCCGGACACGGCATAACAAAGCGCGCCGTGGACAAACGTCTCCAGCCCAAAATCCGGCGGGCAGGATGCGGCTATTGCCTTGATTTCGTCCACGCTCAGCTCCCGGGGCAGCACCACCCGGCTGACCCCTTTGAGATTGCCGATCGTCCCCATCGCTGCGGCAAAACTCACATTGGTCAGGGTGGATAGGTGGATCTTACCGCTAAAGCCAACCTGACGGGCCAGCGCGACCACCGCCAGGTCCTGGACGATGAGTGCATCGGGATGCACGTTGCGCTGGAGCTGGTCGATCAGCTGCCCGGCTGGTTCCAGGTCGCCAGGCTGGAGCAGCGAATTGAACGTCACATAGACCTTGGCCTTGCGCTGGTGGGCCAGCCGGGTCAAAGACGCCAGTTCGGCCAGGGAAAAGTTTTTGGCCTCCATCCGGGCCGAATAGCTTTTCAGGCCACAGTAGACGGCATCGGCACCGGCGGCCAGGGCGGCCAGGAACGCATCCCGACTGCCCGCCGGTGCCAGAATCTCCGGTTTATAAGGATTTTCGGTCATTTAGAAATTGTTGCTTCGGTTTTCAGCAGCACGCTGCAGCCCGCGTGCGGTCCATCCAACCGTAATCGGTTAGACCTTTTTACTGGATTTCGTGCCAAATCGAATTTCAAAATTGAAATTTAGGTGCAAATCGGTTATAATATGGGCAACTCAAATCGACTGACAACAGCCGACGATTTACCGTGAAGAAAGCAATTTTAGTGCCCGGCTAAGCGATTGTCAAACCAGGCAGCTGGTTGCCTCCCGGCAGCAAATAGCGGAGGCTTGGGCATCATTGGCCTCCGGCCGGGGATAGTTGGATTTGCCCGGCCGATCGCGGCGGAAAATCAACCGGCATCGATCCTATTACGTCGAATGCGCTGAAAGGCATGTGACCGGATGTCGAGAATCCTGATCATTGAAGAAAGCCACGACACGTGGGATGGCATGCAGCCGGATCTGGAAAAGGCCCACACACTGTCGTTCTGGCCCCTGGACGACGACCTGGGGATGCATCTGCAAAAAAAAGACTACGAGATCATTCTGCTTAACTTCCAGATGCAAAAAAGCGACAGCTTTGCCATGCTGCAACAGATTCAGCAGGCCAGCCCTCACACACCGGTGATCGGCATCGGCGAGGTGGAAGAGGCCTCGCTGATCGTGCAGGCCATCAAAGAAGGCGCCTTTGATTTTGTGATCAAGCCCTTTTCTTTGGAAAAGATCCTGCTGGCCATCAAGCGCGGCATCGAAAACCGCAACCTGAAAAACCAGATCGACTATCTCAAGCGCCGCCAGGACGTGGTCTACGATTTTAACCGCATTATCGCCGTCAGCCCTTCCATGCGGCGCATGATCGCAACGCTGAAAAAATTCTCCCAGACCGACTCCACGATTCTGATCACCGGCGAAACCGGCACCGGCAAAAGCTTTTTGTCCGGAGCCGTGCACTTTAACAGCAGCCGCAGGGACAAGCCCTTTATCAAAATCAACTGCGCCAACCTGCCCGAAACCCTGCTGGAAAGCGAGCTGTTCGGTCATGAAAAGGGCGCTTTCACCGGGGCCAACAAAACCCGGGTGGGAAGACTCGAACAGGCCCGGGGCGGCACGGTCTTTTTAGACGAGACCGGCGAGCTGACCCCCTCGCTGCAGGCCAAGCTGCTGCGGGTGCTGGAGGAAAAATCGTTTGAACGCGTCGGCGGCAACAAAACCATCTTTTCGGACGTGCGCATCATTGCCGCCACCAACCGCAAGCCCGAGGTGCAGGTGGAAGAAGGCCATTTCCGCGAAGACCTCTATTATCGGCTCAACGTGCTGCGGGTGCACCTGCCGCCGCTGCGAGACCGCCACGAATGCATCAAGCCACTGGCCGGCTACCTGCTGGGCAAGATCTGCCGCAACCTGAAAAAGCAGATCGCCGACTTTTCCCCCAACGTAATGGAAGCCTTTCACAGCTATTCCTGGCCCGGCAATATCCGCCAGCTGGCCAACACCATCGAGCGGGCCACGATCCTAGAGAACACCCACATCATCCAGCTGCAAAACATCATTTTGCCCGAGCTGCACAGGGCCGTATCGCTCAACAGCAACGCCCGGGAAGTATTGCCCGCCCAGCCGGCCGAATCGCTGGCCGACCGGGAAAAAGAAGCCATCATCAAGGCCCTGGAAGAGTGCCTCTGGATCCAGAAAGACGCCGCCCGCAAGCTGGGCGTCTCCCCCCGCGCGCTGAACTACAAGGTCAAGAAGTTCGGCATCACCCACTCGCGCTGGCGCAAGCACAAGTAGAAAAAAAAGCAGCGCCGGAGCGATGGCGCTGCTTTCATAGTTAGGAACCGGAAAGGAGCGATCTTTTCATTCCTAACTACACTGAATTTTTTTCAGTTTATTTAAGGAACTTTTTTCTGCTCACACCGGCCAATCCGACCAGGCCGAGCCCGAGCAGCAGCATGGTGCCCGGCTCGGGGACAGAGGCGGTAACCACCCGGATCCAGTCGCCGGGTTCGGTGACGCTCATGGCAACTTTGATGGAATAACCGTCGTCACTGATTAGATATCCATCATCGCCAAAAACAAAAGAACCGTCTTCACGGGGGTACCTGTAATTTTCCATCCCCCTGGCATCAAACGGTGCGGCGGGGCCGGTGCCGGATCCTGGCGCCGTATAATTGGTTGCTGGCGCGCCCAGTTCATTGGTCGAGGCGGCTTCGAATGTGCCACCCCGATCCGACATCACGCCCAGGATGATCCCGTCGAATGTCCATACAACATCGTAATGCGAAAGTTGTGCTGTGCCTTCCGAATTCAAAAATATCATGTGACTGTCAACGGTGGTACCTGCAGCGATGATTCCACCCCCATCGATGGCGTAATCGACAGTTGTGACAACACCTTGTGCCTCGTCAAATCCTTGCATGCCGGTGTTTAGCACGAGATCATCCAGCAAATCGGTGGGTGCACCAACAATGGCGGCAGCAGTTCCTGCCGAGCTGGCCGGTCCGCTGACGTTAATTAAAGTCGCATTGGCGCTTGCGGCAACGCATAAAAACAGCAAACCCACTAAAAACACCGAAACCTTTTTCATTTTCCCCTTCCTCTCTTCATGTGAGGTGATTGCCGGGATGGCACAGAAACTGATGCCAGATCCCTTAGCCGACGAAATTGCCTGTTTGTGTTGATCAAAGCTGGAATATACATTCATAGAAAGGCGCAACCGTACAAACCCTTGCTTTTGACGCTGCAAAAATTGTGCGAAGATTCAGCGTGAACCGCACTTTAATATTTTTTATTTAATTACAAATACTTGTGAATTTCGCCTCTTGTCGGAGGGCTTTGTAAGTATGAAATATGGTCACCAAAACTAGGCAATCGCGGCCATATGTGGAAATGAAGTTTTAATACTTAAGTATTATTCCGAGACAAATCCCTTTAGTTTTACCATCCGTCAAATAACTACTCCCGGATACATTTACCCCTTGCGGATTAGCCGCCTTCTGCTGATCGACGCCAGGCCGACCAGACCGATCCCCAGCAGCATCAGGGTCTGCGGTTCGGGCACCGCTGCGATGGTGTCGGTGTCGGCGAAAAAACGCAGCGCGCTGCCGCAGGCAAACCGGGTCAATCCGCCGAAATTAATGTCCAGGCTGCCGAACAGATCTCCCACCGCCCCCTGCGCTCCTTCCAGCTGCACGATATCCGAATACAGTGCCTCAATCTGCACCTCCGCCTCGGTCGAAGAGTAGAGATACGTCGGTTCCGCGACCTCGAACGTCCAGCCGCGCACCGACCCGTCTGTTCCGAAGCTGTCGCCTCCGTATTCAGGTCCTGTCAGATCGAATACGGTACCGCCGGCAATGGCATTGATGGTCATATGGTAGATGCTGATGCGGGGATCTCTGACGCTAAACACCCAGGGGCTTTTGTAGGTGTCACCGCTTTGCGTCAAAGACCAGCCCCACCCGAACGCGCCGCCGTATTGCTCGCCTAAGGCCTGCCACGGCTGAATGTCAACCCCGTAGGAGGTATAAACTACGACACTCATCCCGGCCATGTCACCACCGGTGGTGGCAAATTCGGACAATCCTGGTATTTCGGTAAGGTTGTGCGGCGTGGTTTCAACAACGGTCGAAAGTGCATTCGCATTGCTGCCAAAAAACACAATGATCCCCAAAATGCATGCAACCGTCACAGCTTGTTTCATCCTATCACTCCTTTCCCTCTGTCTCTTAATTTCATCAATTACAACTTACAATGTAATACGTTTGAGGCTTTCATCTTCATTGAATGCGAATCCTGTGCCAGAATTCGCGTATTCATTATTTTTATTGTTATTTCAATATATTATATCAATTTTTCTATACATTCGTACCCATAAAATAATGAAAAACAACTACAGTTATTATGAAAAAATTTTCAGAATATGTAATCAATATCCTAGGTAATTATAACTATTTTATCAGGAGGGGGTATGCGAAAAGGAGGCTGAAATTCGCATAGAAATACGATCGGAAAGGAGTCTTTCGGGAAAATGGGCGGTATCGGAGAGGTATGGAAGCAAAATCGGGATGAAGGCGGGGGGACGACCCGCCAGGGGGCTGGTTTGAGCGCCTGACCGTAAATGCAGCGGCTGTGGCCAAACAAAGAAACCGCCATGGGCGCGGGGAAGTGAGTTTAAAAAATCTGAAAAAGAGTGGCTATCAAGATTTAACGCGGTTTCCTGTCCGCAACCAGATCAAAAGCAGCCCAAGGCAAATGAGCATCACAAGCACTGCAGCAGTCGCATACCCCTGACTGATTTTGACCGTGTCGATAAAACAGCCCCCTCCCCCACCGCCGCCGCCGTCCTGGGTTTGGACCTGCAATTGCACCACCACCCCGCCCTGGACGGCCGAAAAGTGGTACAGATCCATTTCCACCACCGGCGGGTTGCTGGTGGTGTCCACCACACAGCTGCCGGGCACAATCCAGCCCTCACCGGCCGGCAGGATGTTGCCCAGCCCGTCACAGGCTGGCTGCCAGCTCGCTCCATCATAAAGGTAGATGTAAAAGTTTTCGAGATCAGTGGTCTCGGCAATGGGCATCTTCAACCGCACCGGAGAGTTGAACACGGTGCTGGGCTGCAGGTTCAGCGGCACGTTGGTCGGCTGCACGTCGTCGAACTCGCCTTCCAGGCTGGGGATTACCCCCAGCGGACCAAAGGTGGGCACCGGCGTCCGGCCGTCGTTGTTATACAGCATCAGCGCACCATCCAGATCGCCGCCAAAAGCGAACTTGCCCTCGTTGAACGGTAGGAAGGGATCGTTTAGCGACAGGGTTTCAAAATACGGCAGCTCGGCTGCGTTGCGGACTTCCAGCTCTGCCATCGTTTCGGTGCGCACCACCACCGCCGCCGGGTTCATGACATTGCCGCGCACATCGGTGGCCACCACGGTGGCCGACACCAGCTGATCCAGCGGAAACTCGTTTCCGATCTCATCGTCGGCCGCGCTGTCATAGACCGCCCAAAAGCGGGTGGCTGCCGCATCGGGGTCATCTGATGTGTTGACGGCCCGCACCGTTCCGGGAAAAGCGACCGAGTTGAGGCTGCGCGGCAGGCTCGTATCGTCAAATTCCACCAGAAACTGGACGCTCTGGCCGCCGCCGGCGGTGATGTCCACCCCGTGCTTGGAGTCGATGAGCACCGCCAGGCTCGAATCCTGCAGTATCCCCTGATCGGTGTCCACGCCGGTCCGATCCGGCGGCAGCCAGTTCAGCACGCCAAACGGCAGGTCGGCAGCGCTGCGCGGATCCGTGCGGGCCAGGTATTCCTGGAAGTTCGAATAGCCGTCACGGTCCGCATCCGCTGCTGCGCTGCCGTCAGCCGGGTCCTGGGGGTTGAAACCGTGATCGGTCTCCCAGTCGTCGGCGATCCTATCGCCGTCGTTGTCGTTTATAACAACGGTAGCCGGATTAACGGCTTGCCCAAAAGAGTCGGTGATGCCGCTCATCGTCAGGGTGAACACCTCGTAGGCCGGAATGGATTGCATCGACAGGTAATAGGAGGCGCCGCTGAAATTCCTTGCGTCATAAAATTCACCATAGATGCCCGGAGAGTCAAAACCAAGAGACGGTGAAAAGGAGTAACTCGACTCCAGATCGGCTCCCTGCAGGTTGGGTTTGTCGAACGTGATCAGGATGTAATCATACCCGATGTACGGAAATCCCACGATTTTCGGGGGGGCTGCCGCCAGGGTGTCAAACGAATGGACCGCCAGGTCCGCGACCGCCGCACGATTGCCGGCCGCATCGGTGGTGTGCACCCGGTATTGATAACTGCCCGGGCCGTACTGTTCGGCATCTCCTGGAATCAGGTCATCGAGCACCACGTAGTGCAGGGCGGTGTTTTCGACGTTCTCCTTGAGATTGTCAAAAGCCGAGCCGAACCCGTACTGCACCGCGCCGGCGCCGGGCTCGTCCGTCTCCCAGTAGATGACCGCATAGGTATCTTTGACCAACACTGCAGCCGGATCGCCCACGAGCTGGGGAACGGCTGCATCGTAGACGATGTCGACCGGAACCGAGCGGGTGCCCCTGGAGACCGCGATCAGGTCCAGTGGTCCTTCGGCAATGCCGTGGGCAGCAGTAAAATCGATCTGCACCGACCAGCTGCCGTCGGAAACTACCGGAACCGGAGATGATGTCAGGAAGGCCGTACCGGCCATGACTTCCACGGTTTCGCCCGGCATGCCGATACCCTGCACCGTGTAGCTTTGCTCTCTTTCGATGTTCACATAGCGGTCACTGTATGCGGCAATTTCTTCGGGCGGGGTCACCGCCAGCGTGCCCACCGGGTCTGACAGTCGGCTTACTTCCACCAAATCGTTGAAGGCCGAAACCGCGAAAAAGTAGTAGAACTGATCGGTGCGCAGTCCGGTCAGCTGGAAGCGGTGCTGGGTGCGCCCGCCCTCGTCAAAAGTTTCCAGGCGTGCGTCGTCCAGTGCCAGCCGGATCGGCGAATCGCCCTCCCGTGCACCGGTGCCGTCAAACTCGCCGTAGTTCTCCCCATAGTCGGACAGGTTTTCTATGGAGCCGCTTTTATAGTAGATATAATAGCCGGCCAGGTCTTCTTCTCTGTTGGCATCCCACTGCAAGGTGATGACTTCGATCACCTGCACCAGCCCGGCCTTGGTTTCCGTGTCGGTCCCACCCGGTCCGGTCACCGTCAGGGCGACCGGGTAGGTGCCGGCTCTCTCATAGGTAAAGGCAGGATTCGGCCCGCTGGCGTCTTGAACCCCGTCGCCGTCAAAATCCCACGACCAGCTGTCGATGGGACCGGTGGACTGATCTGTAAAGTACACGGTCAGCGGCTTGAGCCCTTCGGTCGCATCCACGGAAAAATCGGCTACCGGCGGCGGGTCGACCGCGGTGACATAACCGACCAGGGTCACCGTATCGCTGCCTCCCGGGCCTGTGACCGTCAATTCAATCGTGTAGGTGCCGGCTGCATCGTACGTAAAGGAGGGGTTCTGTACCTCAGAATCCACTTGGCCATCTCCGTCCAGGTCCCACGACCAGGTGTCGATGGGTCCGGTGGACAGATCCGTAAAGCCCACCGTCAGCGGCACCGTGCCGGTCAACGGATTGGCCGAAAACACAGCCACCGGTGGCGGCTCGTTCACCGTAACCGGGCTGACAAGGGTATAGGAATCACTGCCCCCCGGACCGGACACGGTTAAACGGACCGTGTAACTGCCGGCGTTTTCATATGTGAAGTTAGGGCTTTGCTCGGTGGAATCCGGCGTACCGTCGTTATCGAAATCCCACGACCATGTATCGATAGGACCGGAGGAGAGGTCGGTAAAGTTGACTGTTAGCGGCAATACACCGGTCACCGGACTGGCCGAAAAACCGGCCTGCGGCGGCGGATCGGTAACCGTGACATAATCGACCACGGTGGCCATATCGCTGCCGCCCGGGCCGGTGACGGTTAAACTGACCGCATAAGAGCCGGCCGTATCGTAGGTGAAAGACGGGTTCTGCGCTGATGAGTCGGGAGTGCCGTTGTTGTCGAAATCCCACGACCAGCTGTCAATCGGACCGGCGGATTCATCCGTGAAGCTGACTGTCAGCGGCACGGTGCCGGTCAGCGGGCTGGCCGAAAACCCGGCCTGCGGCGGCGGATCGGTAACCGTGACATAATCGACCACGGTGGCCGTATCGCTGCCGCCCGGGCCGGTGACGGTCAGACTCACCGTGTAGGTTCCCGCAGCAACGTAAGTAAAAGCCGGGTTCTGCAAATCCGAATCCGGCTGGCCGTCGCCGTCAAGGTCCCATGACCACTGGGTGCGCACCCCGTCGGAGGTATCCATAAAGGTGACCAGCAGCGGAGCAAAGCCGGAGGTGACATCGGAGACAAAACCTGCCACCGGAGCCGGCTCGGTGACCGTGATGTAATCGGTTTTCACTTCTTCGTCTTCACCGCCCGGGCCGGTCGCCACCAGTCGGACCGTGTAGGTGCCTGAATCGGCAAACGTGTGGACGGGATTGTCCGCAAAAGAGTCTGGAATACCGTCCGCATCGAAATGCCAGGCATAGCCGGTGATCTCGCCCAAGGACTCATTGGTGAAGCTGACGGTCAGAGGCTTTGTCCCTTCAGACGGATCGGCAATAAACTGCGCAACCGGCGGAGGATAGGTGACGACGATCAGATCGGTCTCGGTTTTGCTGCTCGTTCCGCCCGGATCGGTTACGGTCAGGGTGACCGAGTAAGTGCCGGGGGTGGCGTAAGTAAAAGAGGGGTGCTGAACAGTACTGTCTTGTATGCTGTCACCGTCCAGATCCCACGACCAGCTGGTCACATCACCGGTGGATTGGTCGGTGAACTGCACCGGCAAAGGGGCCACACCGCTGAGCGGGGTGGCAGCAAAATCGGCGAGCGGAAGGGGCTGATCGACGACGATCAGATCGGCCTTGGTGAGGCTGTCAGCGCCGTCCGGACCGGTTGCCGTCAGGGTAACCGAATAGGTGCCGGGTGCGCTGTAAGTGACCAGCGGGTGTTGATCCACTGAATCCTCGACACTGTCGCCGTTGAAATCCCAGGACCAGCTGGTGACATCGCCGGTCGACAGGTCGGTGAACTGCACCTGCAGCGGGACCACGCCGCTTTGCGGAGTAGCGGTAAAATCGGCCGCCGGCACGACTGCTTGTGCCGCCGGGGGCACCAGCAGTACCCATGCAAGCCAGGTAATGATCGAGGCAGTCATCCACCGCCGGCTGATTTTCAGTTTGAATCGCAGCATAAGTCATCTTTTCTTTACCGGCGGAGGATCCAAGGGAATGCGAGTCAGAGCAGATTGAGTGATGAGAGGTCGCACGGTAATTTCTCACAGCAACTGACACCTTGTAGTAATTTCCTGCAGGGACTGTCAAGGAATAAAATAACTAGGAAATATTACAGAAAGCTCGGTAGCGGGTTTTGGTCAGCCGAAGATTTACCGCGCCGCGGAAACCGCTGTGCTGCGCACCGAAAAGATCTTATCAATTACATATAAGGATTGCCGATAATACAGCATGCATCATTGACTGCCCGGTCCATCTGAAACCTGCCCATACCGGCCCGGCAGTGCATAAATATGGGTATCCATACAATATACTACATTCTATTACTGATTGATTGCTACAGCAGAAATATAAAAAAATCACCGCTTTCTCATGCTTGTTCACTTGATTCGATTTTAGCTAGGCAGGTAGAACTAAACCGTCGATCTTTATGTAATTTATAACATAAAAAAGGGAAGTAAAATTCACAGCCGCAAGAAACGGAATAAAGTTAATATGTCGAAATTATTACCTATTAAAAAGCGTGAAAAAAGCTTGCACAATTTTTGCAGGCTTGACACCGGGCAAGCTGCTTTTTCAGTAACGCGCCTTGAGGTGCAGGCCTGGATTCGAAAGCTGGTTCAATTGGGGTTCAGCAAACCACAAATCGAAAGAGGGACTCGCCACCATATGTAACGCCTTTACAGGTTAACCCAAACATAAACAATACACCGACTTTAACAAAGAGAATATAAGCCGTTCACCCATTCAACAGTAAAGAACCATTACCATTTTGGCAGCAGTTGTATCCGTGTGGTAACGGCTTTTCAAATTTTCGTTTATGGCTAAGTAACAAGGCTGACGGTTCGATTCTCTCGGTTGCAGGCGGTGTTTTTGATGAAACCGGCACACTCGGAAGGCTATCAACGGCTATACCAAGGCCGGTTTTTGTTTTTGCTGCTTCACATTCTGCACAGTATTTGCCTGCGACAGTCAAACATTTGCAACCAACCAATCAGAAGAATTCTACATCAAGGAAACTGCGGTGCCACAACAGATCGTAACCAACTGGCGCGATTTTTCCTGACAAGAACGTGGAATTCGGCAAGTTGCACTTTTTACAGACTGTGAGACCATGGCAGGCAACATTTCTATCGGCACCTGCCCGAAAAACCACCATTTTCGAAACCGAAATGGCTTTTTGTTTTGTAACGGCTCTTTTCAACGCACCTGGTTTATTCCGCTATGCACAAGTGAAATGATTTTCTGAACAAAAATGTTTCAACCCGATCGATTGGGTTGAAGATTAAAGCAGATAAGCAAGAAAAAAGCGCTGCCAGAGCCGTCTATCTGCAATTGGCCGCTGCGAGTTTAATTACTAGGGCATGCGACATTTTGCAGTTGTTTCTTATCTTTTAGAATGATTTTGTATTCATACAGTAACACGGCTTGAAACTAGTAAATCGCAACTTGAATATACTTTGCTTCAAAACCGATCAGAGGGCGTTAAGGAGGGGAGAAAATGGCAACCAGGGGACTGTTAAACAGGCTGACGAAGTGGGTAGGGCTTGCTTTGGTTACGCCGACGCTATTAATGGTCGGCGCCGCTGCAGCAGAAGATTTTACGATAATCGCGCTGCCCGACACGCAGTTTTACTCTCAGAGTTACCCGGGTATCTTCGAATCCCAGACACAGTTTGTCGTTAATCAAAAGAACGACCTGAACATCGTCTACGTTGCACACGAAGGCGATATCGTCCAAAACGCGAACGTTGAAAACGAGTGGATGAATGCCGATCTCGCCTTGAGCCTTCTGGAGGACCCGGTAACCACCGGTTTGCCCGACGGCATCCCGTTCGGTGTCACACGCGGCAACCATGACGCCGGCTCATCGGATTTCTACAACAGCTACTTCGGCGTACTGCGATTCGACGGCAGGGGTTACTACGGTGATGGCTACCCCTCCGGCAGCAATAACAACAACTACACGCTCTTCAGTGCCAGCGGAATGGATTTTATCGTCATTAACCTCGACTACCAGTCATCGGCCGCCGGGGTCCTGGATTGGGCTGACGCTCTGCTGAAATCGTATAGCGATCGAAGGGCCATTCTTGTCAGTCACTATCTTCTGGAAGCATCGGGCGCTTTCGGTTCCTGGGGACAGCAGGTATACGACGCCTTGAAAGACAATCCGAACTTGTTTCTCATGCTGTGCGGCCACATTCATGCAGAGGCCATGCGCACGGATGTGTTCAACGGCAGCACTGTCCATACCTTGCTTGCCGATTACCAGGACTACGCAAACGGGGGCAACGGGTTTCTCCGGATACTGCAATTCTCCCCTGAAAATGATGAAATCAGGGTAAAGACCTACTCTCCTTACATCAGCTCTTTCGAAACGGACGCTAACAGCGAATTCGTGCTCAGCTATGACATGGAGCCCGCTCCTACAGGATTTACCGCCTACAACGATTGTGTGTATGACCCGACCACCAACAGCTATATCGGTGTAAATGTCACGACTTTCGGTGTCGGAAGCGGTTTCGGCGGCTCCACCACGGGTGAACTTGTCGACCAGGCCACCGGCGATCCCACCGGGGTCACCGCGACGCTGACCCAAAGCGGCGGTGTTGTATGGCAGCCGAGCACCAGCAGCGGCGGAGCCGACACGGCCGTCGGCACCGATGCATACAACACCTTCAATGGCCTTGCAGACATGACCGGTGTGATCTACTACGGCTCGAGCGGCTGGTATGTGGATTTGACGTTCACGGGCTTGAACCCGGCAAGAACCTACTCTTTTGCCACTTCCGCATCCCGAAACAGCAGCAGCTACACAACCCGCAACACGCGCTACACCATCTCGGACGTAGATGCCGCCACCAATGCCAGCAGTGCCGGCGCAAACGTCATAAACGAATCATCCGTGTGGTTCAACACCGGCGACAATCACAACGAGGGATATGTGGCCCGCTGGACCGGCATCCAGCCGGGCGCTGACGGCAGCTTCACGGTCCGCGCGGAAGCCCAGGATCCGGTAGCTGAATATCGGGCATATTCTTTTGACGTATTCATGTTGACAGAAGAAGTCCATACCCCGTCGGTGGGCTGGGTTGCCTACAACGACATGAACCCTCACACCGGCGACGCCAATGCGGCCAACGTCACCACTTTCGATTACACAGCCGTCAATGCGGCGCTGGTAAACTACGGCACCGGTGATCCTTTGCCGGTCACCGTTTCGGGTACCACCATCGGCGGCTACGATCCAGCCCATCCCACAAACGGCGGCCAGGCCGCCGCCGGCACCGAAGCAGGAGATGTATTTGGTCCGGCCGGATCGGTTATCGTCGACCTGCAAAACACCATCGAGCTCGACGCGGCAAACTGGGAAAACATCATCACCTTCGACAATCTCGATCCCGCAAAGCAATACAGCATCACCTTGACGGCAAACCGCGACAATCCGGACTACGCCGATCAGCGGTATGCAAGAGTCACCATCGAAGGAGCCGACACGTACGTAAATGAAAGCTCTTCGGGGGTGGTGGTGAATTCGCCGGATTCGGTTTCTTTCAGCATCGGATACAATACCGTCAATGGCTATGTTGCCAAATGGACCGATGTCACCAGCGGCGCCGACGGCAGCTTTGCCATCCGATCTCAGTGGGACGACAGTCAGCCGGGGACCAAAGGCTATGCCATGTCGGCCTTCAAGCTGGAAGAGATTGGCGATGTGCCCCCTGTTGTGCCGGACACCACCACCTTCCAGGAAGGGGTCAACGGATACAGCGGCACAGTCGATACCCACATCATGGAGGCCGAGCCGGATTCCAGCCACGGCGACCTCGCGTCGGTGGAGTGGGACAACGACGACCCCAGCGGCTCCGGTCAGGACAAGTTCGCCCTGATCCGCTTCGACAACCTGTTCGGCTCCGGTCCGGGACAGATTCCGGTCGGATCCACCATCCAGTCGGCCACGTTGCGCTACGTGGTTTTCAACACGGGCAATCCGGCCGATGTCAATGAAATCGCTGTCGATTGGGCAGAAGACGTCACGTTTGCCGGGTTTGGCGGCGATGCCGGTGTGCAGCCGGATGATTACGGCAGCGCGTTGGGAAGCGCCGGCGGATCCGCGATGGGCAATCAGGTGGTAGACGTTACAGCCAGCCTGGCTGCCTGGGCCGGCAACCCGACGGCCAACCGGGGCTGGATCTTCCGGCCCACCGGTACGGACGGCGTCGATTTCCGGTCCAGCGAGTATGCCGTGGCAGGCGAACGCCCCCTGCTGACGGTGGTGTATTTCCCGCCTTCCGGTCCGCCGGTAAGCGTACCGGACGTGGTCGGATTGCCCCAGGCGGACGCAGAGACAGCCATTGTAGCCGCCGGCCTTGCAGTCGGAACCCTTTTCGTTGAATACAGCGACACCGTTCCGGCAGGCGCTGTGATCAGCCAGAACCCGGTTGCCGGCGCAGCTGTTTCGGAAGGCACACCGGTGGATCTTTTTATTTCGCTGGGACCGGTGGTGACAGTGCCGGTACCGCCATGCGAAGGCCTTTCGCAGGCAGATGCGGAGTCCGCCATCCTCGCTGCGGGTCTTTATGTGGGAACCGTGACGACAGAGTATCATGACACCATGCCTGCAGACGCTGTCATCAGCCAAAATCCGGCTGCCGGCACGCTGGTACCAGAGGGCTCTTTTGTGGACCTGACCGTCTCCCTCGGACCTGCCCCGCCTGCCGCAGGGATGAGTGAAGATTTCGATACTTACTCCGCCGGTTCGAACATCGGCAGCTTCGCCGACTGGTTTGACAGCGGAAGCGGGCCGGTGATTACAGAAGGTATCGGTGTTGCCGGAACCACAGGTCTTGCCCCATCCGGTACCATCTTCACTTGGACGGCTTACCCGTTCGACTGGAACGATCCCGATTTGACGGGTGTTGTCGTCGGAATGGATTTTCAGACCGACGGCAGCGGTCATTTCGACGACGACCGGGTCGGTTGGATGATCCGCAACGACACCAGCAGCTCCGATTTTATCTTCGGGGTGCAGATGGATCCGGGGGGCACCGGGCCCAGCGGATACAACATCGAAACCTACTGGGATGGGGACACGTTCGGTGACGATGGCGGAAGGACCAGCATCGTCGACCTGCCCGACCTGAACCCCGGCGCCTGGTACCGCCTGCGGGCCGAGTTCACCAAGCTGACGGCCACCTCGGCCAGAATCGATGTCATGCTCACCGAGCTGGATGCCGGCGGCAACCCTGCAGCGGTGGTTGCCAGCGGCACCATCTCCGATACGGCACTTTTGCCCGACACGGCTCTAAACGAGATCCCGAACCCGGCGTATTTCACCGGGCCCATGTGGCCGGCTTACAAGAACCATACCGCCGTCGGCGGTGCGGTCGACAACGCCTACTTCGAAGTTATCCGCAAGGTGCGCTTTGCCGCCTTCGGCGATTACGGTGCCGACAACATCAACGAGCAAAACGTCGCCGATCTGGTCAACAGCTTTGCCCCCGACTTTATCGTCACCACGGGCGACAACAGCTACGGATCGACCGATATCGATGTAAACATCGGCAAATACTACAGCGATTACATCGGCAACTACCAGGGAACGTATGGCTCGGGCAGCACGGTCAACCGTTTCTTCCCGTCGATCGGCAACCACGACGTCACCGACGGGGGGGGATTGACCGCCTATCTGAACTATTTCGACCTGCCCGGAGCCGATATCCCCAGCACCAGCACTTCCGGAAACGAGCGCTATTACGATTTTATCCGGGGACCGGTTCACTTCTTCGCTGTCAACAGCGACCCGAGCGAACCGGACGGCATCACCAGCGCGTCTGTCCAGGCCCAGTGGCTGCAGGACCAGCTGGCGGCATCCACCGCCCCGTGGAAAATCGTGTACATGCATCATCCGCCATACTCTTCGTCCACCACCCACGGCTCCACTGCCGCGCTGCAGTGGCCCTACGAGGTTTGGGGCGCAACCGCCGTCTTTGCCGGGCACGATCATGTCTACGAGCGGATCCTGCGCGACGACAACACCGACGGCATCGAATTTCCGTATTTTACCACCGGTGCGGGTGGCAGAAGCCTGTACAGTTTTCCGGCCAGCGGATTCGAAGAAGGCAGCCAGGTTCGCTGCGGCGCGGAATCCAACTGCTACGGCTCCATGATCATCGAAGCCACCAACACCACCATCACCTTTGAATATTATTCCGTCCCGGCCGGCCTGGTAGACACGTACACCATCAGCACCGTCGGGCCTGCACCTGCGATCCTCTCGTTTCAGCAGGGCGTAGATGGATATGCCGGCACCCTGGACACGTTCCTCCAGGAAGCCTCCCCGGACAGCGTCAACGGGGCGCAGGATTGGTGGGAGTGGGACGACGATGACCCGAACGGATCCGGAAACCGGAACTTCGGACTGCTTCGCTTTGCAGACATCTTCGGAAGCGGAAGCAACCAAATCCCGACCGGCTCCCAGATCGTATCGGCAACGCTCACCTACACCGCCTTCGATCCGGGGGTGACAGCCGAGATCCGCGACATGCTTCTCGGTTGGGATGAAAGCGCAAGCCTTACCGCTGTATGCGGCAGCTCCTGTGAGGAAGGCGTCGCGTACGGCACCGCGGTGATTGCATCCGCCGGTTCGGACCCGGTGGGCACCTACCAGGTCGATGTAACCGCCAGCCTCCAGTCCTGGTCTGCCAATCCGGACAGCAACTTCGGCTGGTTCTTCACTCCTCCCCCGCCCGGAGCCTCCGGCGGCGGGGCACAGATTCGCTCCAGCGAGTACGGCACAGCCAATCAGCGGCCCAACTTGACGGTGGAGTATCTGCCGCCGGTCGGGCCTCCCGTGACGGTTCCGGATGTGGTCGGCCTGGCGCAGGTCGATGCGGAATCAGCCCTTGCGGTCGCCGGACTTTCGACGGGAGATGTGAGCACGGCATACAGCGACATCGTTGCCGATGGTTATGTCATCAGCCAGACGCCGGTTGCCGGCACCATCGCGGTGGAGGGCTCCGAGGTCGATCTGGTCGTTTCCATCGGCCCTGCGCCGCCTGTCATTGTCACCGCAGAAGATTTCGATGCCTATACTGCCGGTTCGACCATCGGAAGCTATCCCGGGTGGTACGACGGCGGCTCCGGCCCGGTGGTTACCGGCGGTATCGGGGTGAACGGCACAACGGGTCTGGCGCCGGCCAGCGCCATCTTCACGTGGACGGACGTACCATTTGACTGGAACGATCCGTCGTTTCTGGGAATCAATCTGCAGATGGATTTCCAGACCGACGGCAGCGGCCAGTTCGACGATGACCGCATGGGTTGGATGATATCGGATACCAGCACCGACTCATCGCAAATCTTCGGTGTCCAGCTCGATCACTCCGACGGCGGCATCGTCACCTACTGGCGAAACAGCAGCGATACGCGGATTCAAACGCCGATCGTCCCCCTTGCTGCACTATCCCCCGACACCTGGTTCCGCTTCCGGGCCGAAATCACCAAGCTTTCGGCCACGTCCGCCCGCATCGAGGTGAGCCTTGTCCAGCTGGACAGCGGCGGCAATCCGGTGGGCACACCGTACACCGGCATCGTCGGGGACACGAGCACCTGGCCCGGCGGAGTCCCGGCCCTTCAATACTTTACGGCAGCTACGATGTGGCCGGCCTTTAAAAACTACAGCGCCCTGAGCGGCAGCGCCGACAATGCCGTGGTCGAACTGCTGACCGGTCCGCCGCCGGTAATGGTGGTTGTACCGCCGGTGGAAGGTCTGCTGCAAACCGATGCCGAGGCGGCCATTGTTGCCGCCGGTCTGACAGTGGGTGCGGTCAGCACGGCTTACAGCGACACGGTGGCAGAAGATCACGTCATCAGCCAGTCTCCGGCCGCCGGCTTGCAGGCCCCGGAAGGCTCGGCAGTGGATCTGAGCGTCTCGCTGGGTCCGGCACCGGTGCCGCCCGGAGCGGTGGGCTACTGGAGTTTTGACGACGCCACGGGCAGCGACGGCTCGGGCAGCGGCAACGATGCCGTGATCTTCGGGGCCGTGCCCGCTGCAGGCTATTTTGGCGACGCGCTGGCCTTCAACGGGGCCGGCGATCACCTGCAGATTGCCGACAGCGCCACCCTGGGCTTTGGCAGCAACCAGATGACCCTGGCCTGCTGGATCTATGCCGATACGCTGTCCAATGGCTGGGTGACCATCATGCACCGCACCCGGTCCAACCTGAGCTGGTATGACTGGCAGCTGTATGCCCGGGCAGCAGATGCGCCCACGGCCAACCGTCCGGTGTTTCGCATCGACTGGGACGGCGACACAGCTGTGGATGCCAACGAGCAGGTGCAGGCAGACATCGTTCTTTCCCCCAACACCTGGTACCACATAGCGGCCACCTACGACGGGTTCCAGATGAAGTTTTACATCGACGGCACCCTGCGCGGCACCACCAATGTCTCCGGGGTAATCCCCAACGGCGGCCGCGACATCTGGATCGCCGGCAACGAGCCCTGGGGCGAGTACTTCGACGGGACCATCGACGAGGTGTTCATCTATGACCGGGCGCTGAGCGAGGCCGAGATCCAGTCGCTGATGAACCCGTCACCGCCGGTGATGGTGACCGTGCCGCCGGTGGAAGGTCTGCTGCAAGCCGATGCCGAAGCGGCCATCGCAGCCGCAGGGCTGACAGTGGGAACCGTGGCCACCGAATATCACGACACGGTGGCGGAAGATCATGTCATCGGCCAGCTGCCGGCCGCAGGAACACAGGCGGCCGAAGGATCGGCAGTGAACCTGACCGTCTCGATGGGTCCCGAACCACCGCCGCTGACCGTGCCCGGCGTTGAAGGTCTGAGCCAGATAGACGCCGAGGCGGCCATCGCTGCCGCCGGCCTTACCGTAGGGGCGGTGAGCACAGCCTACCACGACACGGTGGTGGCAGATCATGTCATCGACCAGTCGCCGGCAGCCGGAACGGAAGTGCTGCCCGGCTCTGCCGTTGATCTGACCGTCTCAATGGGTCCCGAACCACCGCCGCTGACCGTGCCGCCGGTGGAAGGTCTGCTGCAGACCGATGCCGAAGCAGCCATCGTTGCCGCCGGCCTTACCGTAGGGGCGGTGAGCACAGCCTACCACGACACGGTGGTCGCAGATCATGTCATCGGCCAGTCGCCGGCAGCCGGAACGGAAGTGCTGCCCGGTTCGGCCGTGGACCTGACCGTATCGCTGGGTCCACCGCCGGTAATGGTAACCGTGCCGCCGGTGGAAGGTCTGCTGCAAACCGATGCCGAGGCAGCCATTGTTGCCGCCGGGCTG
>Ga0209536_100003219_pt1 | contig 26293 bp, 21 predicted proteins | sample DeeMarSeWOR28_12_FD_187461 | JGI IMG/M metagenome (GOLD analysis project Ga0209536, IMG submission 187461) | Marine sediment microbial communities from White Oak River estuary, North Carolina - WOR-2-8_12 (SPAdes) (version 2) | ecosystem: Environmental > Aquatic > Marine > Intertidal zone >...
AAATCTAACGGTGGTACAGGTGAAACATATTGAATGTAATAGTTAAATTCTCGGGGAGCCAACTGGCCTAAACCACTACCGCGATAGCCTGGAAAATGCAGCAAAAACCCAAGTGTACCTGTCCACATAATCGTAACCCCAGGATGTTCCTTTTGGTATGTGGAGGGGAAGTCTCGCTGCCCAAGAGCAAAGTAAAAATTGGCCGAACGTGTAAGCCATAAGTGTTCATCTGGGGTTACGAATTGATCTAATTTGATTGCCCGCGGCAATAAGATCGCAAACAGAACAACCCCCAGAACTATCATATAAAACAAATTTAATGAGTCTGACTGATGACCTTATCAATTTTAATTCAAAAGTATGGAATATCAAAAAAGAAAGAGGTCTATCTCTAAAAGAACCTCTACAGATAAAAATACCTGAAGAACTGAAGATTTTTTATAAGGATTTAAAGGCAATGCACAATATTTTAGATTAACTAGAATTAGTAGTTATTTAGAATTTCTTTTAAAATTTAACATAATGACCTTCCGATGTATTTTTAATCCGGAAATTCACCGGCTTTACTTCGTATATATGATCTTATCGAAAAGGTGGCAGATACGGATGCTAATGTGCTGATTCTCGGGGAAAATGGAACCGGAAAGGAGCTGATCGCCAGGGCAATTCACCGACTTTCGTCAAGAAAAGAGGAGGTTTTTCTCCGCATTGATCTAGGTGCTCTTGCCGAATCACTTTTTGAATCCGAACTTTTTGGCCATGTTAAAGGATCATTTACAGATGCCATAGCAGATAAACCCGGGAGTTTTGAATTGGCATCTGGCGGGACCTTATTCCTGGATGAAATTGGTAATATTACACCTACACAACAGGCAAAATTGTTATCCGTACTTCAGCAAAGAGAAGTAAAACGTGTTGGATCCAATAAAACAAATGCTATTGATGTAAGATTGATAAGTGCGACAAATGTGGCAATCTATGACCTGGTTAAGGAAGGTAGGCAGAGTAATTCAGGGTTTCGTCAGGATTTACTATACCGCATAAATACTGTTGAGATCACGCTGCCACCATTGCGGGACCGTGTTGAAGATATTCCTGACTTGATAGACCATTTTATTCACTTGTATTGTAAAAAGTATCAAAAATCTGTGATGAAGGTTGATCCCGCACTTATAAATAAAATGAAATCGTACTCATGGCCTGGTAACATCCGGGAGTTGCAGCATTCAGTCGAAAAGGCTGTTATTTTAAATGAAGGGAAAAACATCAGCGACTTACGCTTTTTTATACAGGTAAAAGAGGAAAATAGTACTTCAGAAGATCTGCCAAAAACTCTGGAGGATATGGAGAAAAAGATGATTAGAAAATCTATAGAGCTGAATTTAGGTAATTTGTCAAAAGTTGCGAAAGAGCTGGGAATTACCAGGGCAACACTATACAGGAAGATGGAAAAATTTGGACTTTAGTAGCCTTTTATGAAGAATTTTAGGTTTAGCATATTTACTATTATCCGGATCCTGATCATCCTGGCACTCTGTATATTACTTGGTTTTATATTCGGAAGGCAGGATTTATTCTTTTCACAGATTATTATATTCTTCCTGATCATCCTGTTATCCCTGGAATTGATAGGTTTTGTGAACATGACGAATAAGGAGTTGAAAAAACTATTGCTCTCAATAAAGCATAAGGATTTTACGATAAACTTTCCACATAATCGTTTGGGAAAATCCTTTGGAGATCTATTAGAGGTTTTTGATGAAGTTGTACAGGATTTCAGGAACATAAAAATTGAGAAGGAGGCCCAGTTGCAACTTTTACAACTGATAATTGATCAGATCAATGTTGGTATTGTGGCCGTGAGAAGTCAGCATGAAATAGTATTTATTAACAAGAAAGCAACGGAGATCCTTGAGCTCCCAGGACTAACTATCTGGAATATTGATCTTCCGTTGATCAATAAAATTGACAAAGAAATAAAAACAATGAAATCGCATGGCAATAAATTGCTTGAGTTGAATATTGGCGATGAAGTCAAGCAGCTTGCTTTTCATGTGGATAGAACTATCTTTCTCGAAGATGATTTATTGCTAATGACCTTTCATGATATCCGGTCGGAAATTGAACAAAAGGAAATAGAAGCATGGTATAAGCTAATTCGCATATTAACTCATGAAGTAATGAATTCCATTACTCCACTTTCCTCACTTACCGAAACGATCCTTATGTTGTTGGAAGAAAAAGATGGTGACCCAAGGGATATCTCCAGGATTACTAATGAACAGATCAATGATATTCGTAGCTCTATAAAAACAATTCAGGGGAGAAGTGTTGGCATTCTTGAATTTGTTGAAGCTTATCGAAAGCTGACTAATATCCCTCATCCCGAATTTCAGCAATTATTAGTCTGCGAACTTATTGAGGAGACTGCTAATCTTTTTAAAGGAGAACTGGATAAGAAGAGGATTTTATTAAAAACATGGTTTCAGAATAAAAAACTATTAATAAAAGCTGACAAGCACCTTTTGGAACAGGTCTTCATTAATCTGATCAGTAATAGCATTTATGCATTAGAAGGAAGACCTAATCCTGAAATAAGTATCAAAGTTTATACGGAAAATGGTGCGACAATCAGTGAAATAATTGATAATGGTAAAGGAATTGCGGGAGATAAAATCGATAAGATCTTTATCCCATTCTTTTCAACACGCGAAAATGGATCCGGGATAGGACTGAGTCTATCAAAACAAATCATGTACCTGCACCATGGAAAAATAAAGGTAAAATCCTCTCTGGGGAAAGGGGCAACCTTTAGAGTTGAACTTTCCTGACAATCAATAATTTTATTATTTCTCTGAAAGGAGATCCAAACGCTTAATTGTTTCAATCATTGATCGGATTGTATGGTAGTTGATTTTCCAGTTGTGGCTCATATGTGTCCAGATCGGTTCACCTTGTCTTGTTAGTAATGGCCACCATTCACCCACGCTGTGGTGTATCATTTTATCGAAGACGAACCGATGCACGTTCATGTATACAGGCCAGTATTTTTTGATGTCAAATACCAGGCAAGCCTGGGTGAGCGCAATAAGCATTTCCGCATTTTGCCAGAATTCTTTTTCGCGGTCATACACACCCCCTGCGTGAGATCCCTCTACAAACACACCTCCGAATTCCCAGTCAATTCCGTCAGCCAGGGCATGATCGTATTGCTGTTCGATGAGGTTTTTGTGTTTCCGCATTGGAATTTGTAATACGTCAAGCGCGTGCATCAAAAGCCACGCATATTCCACGTTGTGCCCATAACTGGTATTGTCTTCTGCATGTCCTTTTGATCCGTCTTCAGAAAAACGATCCCAGCCCCATACGATATCGAATTTGATTTGTGGAGCAACTTGCCAATCAGCAAAAAATTGAGGAATACCGGTACGATATTGGGGATGAAGTATTTTATCAATAATGAGTTCTATGATCTCCAGGAGTTTACGTCGGTGTACTTCTTTTTTAGAACACTCATAAAGGGTCGTATAAGCCTCCATGAGATGCATATGTACATCCAGTGTTTTACGGTCACCTCCGGCAGCACCAGGTCCTTTAAGTTCCCAGTTACGATGGAACATTTCAAAGTATCCTCCATAATGGGAATCTACAGCATATTTTTGCAGAAGGTCAAACACTTTTTCAGCATATTCAATACCCCTCAGGTCACCGGTTGCCAGTGTATATTCGCTCAAACTGTACATAGCAAAACTGTGACCATACAGGATTTTTTCATCTATTTTCACATTTCCTTTCCGGTCTGTCAGCCAGAAGAAACCACCATGAATGGGATCCCACATTTTATCAATAAGAAAGTCTACACCATGCCTCGCCAATTCTATGGTTTCATCTCCACCGTAACCATTTCTGTACGCAGATGAATAAACGTAGATACTTCTGGCCTGACCCAACATTGATTTCTCGTCTTCTCCGGTGTCTTTGCCATCTTTGTCAAAGTGGGTGATAAATCCACCATTCTTTTTATCCAGGGTTCTTTTCGTCCAAAAAGGAAGTAGTTCATTTTTCAGGTGGTGTTCACACTCTTTTTTACTTGCTAGTATTTCGGATCTCAGATTTTCCATTTTTCATGCATTGATGTTGGGTTCAATTTATCAAAGCCTACTTCCAATTCAAAACTCCCGATCTGCTTTATAGATAATTTTTTCAAGCTTTGCATTAGAAATCGCTTAACCTTAATACAGATAAAAATTCGAATTGGGCTAGTGCCAAATTATTGGTAAATAAAAAATGCCTGCATATTTACAGGCATTTGATAAATTTTAGCTCACGGTTTTGAAATGTTCTATAATTCCACAACTCCTGTGTTATCCGGGGTATTTTCCGGTGTAATTGAAACGGGTTGTAATGGTATTTCGATGACCGGATGCTTGTTAGCATTTTTTACTGAAAAATCAGAAGAAGAATATATCAATGCAAAAGGTATCAGGAAAAAGGTAATGACAATGTAGGCTACTCCTACCATTCTTCTTTTACCGGCATAATACCCTAGTGTCTCCGACATCCAGATGGGGATATTTCTTATCGATTTAAAGGGAAAGAGGATTAAGACACCAAAAACATTAAATAACAAATGACATAGTGCTACAGCCAATGCAGCTTCGGTCTGAGAAATGGATGCAATCAGGGCGGTTACTGTTGTTCCGATATTAGCACCCATCAGAAAGGGGAAGGCTTTTTTAAGGCTTATCTTATCGGTGGCCACAAGCGGAACGATAAGTGAAGTGGTTACCGAGCTGGATTGCACAGCAGCTGTCAGGCCAGTTCCCCAGATTAAAGATTTGAATGGATTTCCGAACACATATTTTTCCATGTTCTCCTGGGATTTGCCGATCAATATTTTCCTGAGCATCACAGACAAACTGCGTAAAGAGGCAAATAAAAGTAACACAGATATAGGTATTACAAACCCCGCTTTCGCACCCAGCATAGTGCTAATAAATTTAGCCGCTGGTTTTACTGTTACTCCAAGAATACTGAATACTTTTGTAGAGCTGACACCATCTGAGTAGATTATGTGAGCTAGCCATGCACCAGCAGATGATAGCGCTCCGGTAAAGTATTCAATTGGAAATAAAATAGCAACAACGATCAAATTAAAGAAATCATGTACTGTTGCACTGCTGATAGCTTTTTGAAACTCTGTCCTTTTTGGAATATGACCGAGTGCCACAATGGTACTTGTTACGCTTGTGCCAATATTGGCTCCCATGATCATGGGTACTGCGTTTTCAAGGGTTAGAGCTCCCGATGCTACAATGGCTACAATCATCGAGGTGGTCGTAGAGCTGCTTTGTACTAATGACGTAGCCAGTAATCCAACAAACAATCCAACAAATGGATTTGAGGTGATCGTAATGATTTGCTCTGCAATATCCTTCCCTAAAAGCTTAAAGCCATCGCTCATTAAATTGAGCGATAGGAGAAAAATAAATAAAACTAATACCAACAAAAATATACGTTGGGCGATGTCATAAAAATGAATTTTTCGTTTGTTGATATTTTCCATATTGAATAAAAATTAATTTTTTATAGCGAAAGTTCGAATTGAAGCCTGTATACCTGAGTCACAGGTTTTCCCTGTTCCTGGAGAAGACTAAAATCTGTTTGCACCTTAATATTATGTCCAACGATGTATTTTGATAATGCAAAAGTATATTCAGTAAGATCATTAAATACAGAACCTTCCTGGGGCCTCACCTGCGTATATCTTGCTGCCAGTTCAAAATTGCGTTTAAAGAGGTAGCCCGATTGGGCATTAAATGCAGTTCCTGTATAAAAATCATTCACATAATCTGTGTATTGCTCAATGGATTGATGTTTATAGTCGTACACCTTTCTATCCACATATTCGGTCATGACAGAAAATCCTCGGTACTTGAACATTAAATCTCCAATCCATGAACGAAGGTTTGCTTCATTATCTGTCACGGATCCTTTCTGGCCTCTGGCTTTTACCGCATGCTCGTTAAAGTCAAACGTGATGCCGATAGATAGTTTGGGAGTAGGCTCACGTACAAGATCTGCCCCTGAATAATCTCCTTTATCAGCGAAATTTCCAAACGGCAGGTACTCAAATCTTGCCGTATAATCAAGGCCGCGATCAATTGGCATGGGATTATTCTGCCAAATGCTCATCCCTTCTCCCTTTGAAACGGATACTGCCTGTCTTAACAAGCCCTGACCTGCATTGAAATGATGATATAGCCATACACCAATGTCCCGATCAAGTGTAAATTTGGAATTAAGTAAAGACCTGTCAACAAATTGAAGGTTCTGTGAGGAAATAACCCGTTCCCGGTTTCCTCGAAGTTTTGTTTGACCGGCCCAGAGCTCAAAATTCTTATAAAAATTCCATTTTAAATAAGCATCAAGAATCTGCGCCCCGATAATGTCTATTTCTAATTTATATCCAAGCTTAGGGGTAAACAGATGACCGTCGGATTTAAATCTTACCCTTCTGAAATACAATTTATCTTCCCATTCACCTCCAGGCTCCTGAATCCTGGTCAGGTCGAACCTGGTTTGAATTCTTCCTCCGTACTTAACCTTAAATGAGGTATTTCCTTTCTTAATGAAAAACTCTCGCTTGGTCAGGCTGTTTTTAATCGTGCTGTTTGTCTTTTTCTTAGGGATTATCTCTTCTTCGCCTGCTTTGCGCTCACCTTTCGCATCTGTTGGTTGGTTTAAAGCAACAAAAGATGAATCCTGATTAATGACATCTTGGCTAAAAGCGGCGTGAAATAAAAAAAAGAGTACCACATATAAAAATGGGTGTAAAGGGTTAAATCTAAAACTTAACATATAATTAAAAAATGATTTACAATTGCAAAACAATAAGATAATCTTTAATCTATAGTATCTAAATTGTTACTAATGAATTATTAAAAAGAGGCTATTATTAATTAAATGTTAACTAAATTTTAATTTTTGGAAAGTATTAACTTTTCGTTAAATAAAATTTACTAATTATTAACCTAATAAGCAGATTTTTGATATTACCTGTTCAGCAAAAAATGTTAACATTCGCGTAACATAAAAAAATAAAGTTTACTTCATAATCGGGTAGAATTTTCTGTCATATTACGTATTCGAGCCAGAAATTTTGATTTTTAATCTCAAAGATCAAGTTCAAAGCAGGAATTACCTAAACACATTCAAATTCAGGAATCAATTGTAGAATTAGTGTTTATCCGTGTCTCATAAGTAAAAGAAAGAAAAAAAATAATTGATAAGTTATTATGAATCAGGCAGTTATTGTATCACCTGGCAAAAGCCTAAAAATAAATTGTATTATTTGGTTACTTTTTATAACTTTTTCAGAATATACACATGAATTTTGCTAATAAAAGTGCGAGGTTAGTAAAGTTTAGTAGTCAACTTTTTAGTCATCTGTGTTCATTTTTGTGTGAAAGGGCCGGGCAACCGGCCCTTTTAATTTTTAGATTATAAAAAGAAGTACTTTATAGCTTGCACTAACCCCACAACAATTAAGATCGTTCCAATGGTTTTACTCACATAATCATTCAGATGAGTAAAATGCCGTTTAATATATTCACTTAAATATCCGTATAGACCTAGAATTATGAATTTTCCAATGGATACACCAACTAAAAACAGCAATAAATGCCAGGATTTTAAGTACAATACATTTGCAGATTTTAAATAGGCAAGAACAAAAATCCAGTAGGGGATTGTCTGTGGATTAAGGATGGCAACAATGAAACCGTTAAGGAAATTGGATGATTTATTTTCGGATTTGAATTCAGCTTTTGGTTTATCAGTCTTAAAAACAAAGTACAGCCCCACCAAAATGAAAAACAGAATCACAAAAATTTTCAGTTCAGGAATTTCCTCAATCTTTCGTGAAATCAGTTTCCCAAACATAATTGCGATCATAGCTTGAAAGATCTCAACCAAAGCTGCAGCTGCTGAAAATCTCAAGGCAGATTGCATACTTTTCTTTAATGTGAGGTCTACAACAGAAAGATTTATTGGCCCAAAAGCCACTCCTCCTAAAAAACTTCCTAAAAGTCCAAATATAAAGTGCATTACCATCTGGTTTTACCAAACGAATACGTGATCATCCTTTGAAGTGATATTGTAACAGAAATATGTCTGAAATTCATAGAGATGAACGTAGTTATTGGAGAGTTTCTATTCTAAAAGCGACATTATGGGCCAGGTCTCGTGAAAACTCATAGCCAAAATCTTCTTCTCCCAGGTATGATAGTTGATCTAAGGATTTTAGATAATACATTTTGGCTTGCTCTATAGCTTGATATTTATTATTGTTCCTGGCTTCCCTTAGCATCTTTTGGGCCTTATAATAATAAGCAATCCCCAACCCATACTCTTTCACTTTATTCAGTTTATTTATTTCCATTCTTTCCAGGTACGCAATTGATTTATCAAGTGAGTCCAGGCGTTCATATTCATCGATTAATATTTCAAAATTTTTGCCATCAGCATCTGAATTCATCAATGTTGATTTTATAGATGCATCACCTTTCCTGAAGATATCCATGGTTATAAAATTATGCTGTAATTGCCAATACGGATCTTCGGGAAGATGTGTCAAAATCATTCGGTTAGGATGAACCAAAAAGAAGATATCCAATTTATGCCTGTCAATGCTTTTATTCACATTTTTATTTGTTAACAGGCTACCTTCATTGTTTACGCTTGCCCATGTGACATCAAGTAATTGCCACTTTCCATTTATTTTCACGCCATTCCATGCATGATTCGGAAATTTAAAATCGTTGCCCGCAAAATTCTTGACATAACCTTTTACAATTCTACTTTCTATACCTACTGACTTACACATTTCACTTAAAAGATTTGCGTATCCTTCGCATACTGCTATTCTGTTATGCCATACACTTTCTGCATTCTGATTCCTTTTTACTGAAGTTTTAAGTGAATTTTGATCATAGCTGATATTTAATGCAATCCAGGTATAAATACTTCTGACCTTACTTTGTTCATCCTCGAAAGGTTGGGTAAGGTAAATTGCAAGATTTTCAAAAGATGTAAACCGTTCCGGATTAGTCTTGATAACAAAATCATCAACTAGGCTTAAGGTATGGTTTAAGGTTTTAGCATAGTCGATATCGATAGCACCTTCTGATGGACCAGCATACAGTTGTCCTTGATTAAGCTCCTGGGATAGTGTGTAACTCCAGATACATGTAAACAACCATATGTAGAAAAGATACCTCAAAATTTGTCTGTTTGTATTATCACCATTTATGAACTATGCAACGGACATAAAAAATGGGGAGATAAATTTAAACAGACAATTGAAACCAATTCTCTTAACAAATTACTTTATAGTACATTATGAAAAAAGCAATTCATTAGGATATCCCTGAGGGAAGCAAGTGATCAAAGTATGAATATTTTAATATTTAATTATAAAACCTGCAGAAATGATATCCATATTCGATAATTTCATAGATTTTCAGTCGTATTAGGTTTTATTCGATACTCAGATTTTGATCCGTTTTATTGACCTAAAGGCATCAATCCTTACCTCGTATAAAGTTATCAGGACAAATTTGTACATAATCAATAATTAAGGGGTAATTGTCCCAACAAATAGGTGTGTTTTATTATCGAGTAAGGAATAATATGTCTAATTTTAGGTCAACTAAATTATGGAATTATGCAGGATAGACAATGGGCATTAATATGCCATCTCTCGGGTTTATGCGGGTATGTCGTTCCATTTGGGAACTTGATTGCTCCCATTATAATTTGGTCTATGAAAAAGGAAGAATTCCCTATGGTCGATACCCATGGTAAGGAAGTGATTAATTTTCAGATTTCATTCACGATTTGGATAGTATCTTCAATTATTCTTGTTTTTTTACTAATAGGCATACCAATATTGATAATGCTGGCAATTCTGCAACTGATCTTCATCATTATCGGTGCAATCAAGGCAGATAGTGGGGTATTGTTTCATTATCCGATGACAATCCGGTTCATTAAATAATCCATTCTAATATTTAATGAAGATACACACCTTCAAATCAGGAGAATTATGATATATAAACATGATGTATCAGGAATATAAAAAAAGCTTTGATGAGGGTCAAAGCTTTTAATCTAAACAGAGCTTAGTTCTAATATCGATTTTGCACATCATGCTTTTGACGATAAATGGATCTATTTGCTACTTTCTGATCTCTACGGATCTCGGCGCGTTCTCGTCTGGTAACCACACCGTCCGATTTAGCCAGTCTTTTTTCATTTTGTATATTTTTTTGCTGTCTTTTAAGCTGCCTGGCTTCATGTCGGGTTAATTCACCATTGGCTACTCCATGGGCAATTCTGGTTGATTGCCTAACCTGAGTTTTGGTTGCTTTTGGTGTTGCCTGTGCTGCTGCAAAAAATGCTACTCCCATCATTAATGCAAAAAATAACATAACCTTTTTCATTTTCATTAAGTTTTAGTTTCTGAATTTTGTTTCATTTGGGAACTTAGAGTTCGCAGATGGTAAAAGGTTTAAAAGATTCGCAATATTTTTTATTAAATTCTTTATAAACCAATCTTAAATTATTGAAAACCAGCAAGAATAAATATCTTTAGGCCTTAATTAATATTATCTATTTATTAAGTATTGATAGATATATACGATCATTTATCATGAAAAAGATCTGATGATGTTGAAAAAAATTGTCCTTATTTCTCTCCTAGCCATTGGATTGTTTTTAGCTCCTCGGAAGGGTTTTTGCCAGGAGTCAAATCAATCTGTGTTGACAGATACGACCAAGACGGAAAAGATTATTGAGCCTGTTGAACTTTCAAACATTGGCACCCAAACGGAATCTACCCTCAATACAATCAGGGAAATTAGAAACAGGATCAAATCCATTTCATCTGATCATAAATCAGATTCTTTAATGCTTATGCGGCTTAAAGATGTAGAAGATTTCAGAAAGGAACATGATGTAGAAGAAATAGCACAAATGAATTTGAGAAGAACTGAAAGCTTGAAGCTTGAAGTTAATCAATTACGTGCACAACTTGAAAATTGGCGAAATCTGTATTCGACAAAATCAGCGAATGTTACAGAGATGAAGGAAAACATTTTGGAGGTGAAAATAAAATGGGAAAAAACGTTGAATCTGGAACGGAAAGAAGCGCTACCTAATCAAATCTCCGAACGGATTCAAACGAATTTAAAAGAAATTAACAGCCTGGACAAAGAAATTTCAGAATTAAATAATGCCTTATTAACAAAGCAGGATGAATTAACCAGTGCATTACTTGCTCTCGATGAAGTGTTAAATATACTAAACGAAAATGAGCAAAGGTACCGAACAAAAATATTTATTGATGATAGTCCGCCAATCTGGGAAATGTTTAGTGCCGAAAGAGATTCGATTCCTTTTGGGCAAGAAATTTCATTAATTATTAAAGGGCATAACAACAACAATAAGCTTTATCTTGAGAACAACCGGGATTTGATCATTTATCATGTTGCTTTTTTTCTTGTATTACTTCTACTCATGTATTATTTGAAAAATGAAGTAGCAAAATGGTCTGAGGAAAAAAAACATGATGCTGTAAAATTATCACTTCATGTCATCTCAAAACCATTCTCTTCCTCATTACTCGTCACACTTTTAGTCGCGAACCTTATTTATAGTGAAGCACCGTCAGATTTTATAAATTATTTCTATGCGATATTAGTCTGGCCTATATTGACCATATTGCCAGGATTAATACCCAGTGTACCGAAAAAGTACTTTTACTATGTAGGTGCATTTTTTGTTTTTTCGCAAGTTGCCGAATACTTCTCAGACCTGGTATACCTGAACAGGTTAATCTTCATTATCATTGACCTCATTACGGTGGCATTAATCATATCCCTTTATATCGAGAAAGATAAATTAAGAGATAAAAGCCCCAATATTCAATGGAATTTTTTCTGGATGGTCGCGAGAATAACTGCGTTCTTTCTCGTGATTGCATCCATAGCAAATATCTTCGGTAATACCAGTTTAGGAAAAATTCTTACCCAGGGTTCACTGACCATGATTTATGGTGGTGTAATCATTTATGCGTCAGCACTAACAGTTCGCAGTCTCTTTGCCTTGATTATTCAGCAGGAACATATTTCTCAGCTGAATATGATTAAAAATTATGCTGATGATGTCAAAAAGAGAATTTTTGGAATTGTAAGATGGGCTGCAGTTTTTTACTGGTTATACCTGACACTATCCGGGTATTTAATTTTTGATCCTATTTTAGATTGGCTTACCTCTGTATTGAGCAAACAATGGGAAGTGGGTTCCGTGGCACTTTCCATTGGCCAGATCTTAGCATTTTTTATTACGCTTTGGATTGCATTAGCACTTTCGAAATTCATCCGATTCATCCTTCAGGATGAAATTCTTACTCATTTTGAAATGCCACGAGGTGTTCCCGGAGCCATTTCGATGTTAGTTAGATTAATCCTCATAACGATTGGATTTATCCTGGCATTTGGCGCAGCAAAAATTGATATTAGCAATATTGCCATAATATTTGGAGCCCTTGGTGTGGGAATTGGTTTTGGATTGCAGAATATATTCAATAACCTGGTTTCCGGTTTGATCCTGGCATTTGAACGCCCGGTACAGGTAGGCGATATTATCCAGATTGCCAGCCTGAATCTAATGGGAGAAGTTAAGGAAATAGGTATTCGGGCCAGTATAGTGCGGACATTTGAAGGTGCAGAAGTGATTGTACCCAATGGAAACCTTATTTCCAATGAAATGATCAACTGGACACTCTCGGACAAGCGAAGAAGGCAGGAAATTGTCGTTGGAGTCGCTTATGGGACTGATACCAACAAAGTTTTGGAAATTTTAAATCGAGTCGTAGCGGAAGCTGATAACGTACTTAAAAATCCTGCCCCATTTATTATTTTCTTAGGATTTGGAGAAAGTTCATTGGATTTCAGGGTGCTGTTCTGGACACATTTTGATCAGGGCTTGTCGACAAAAAGTGCCATAGGCATAGCCATCGATGAGGCATTTAAAAAAGAAGGAATCGAAATACCATTCCCTCAGCGGGATCTTCATCTTAGATCCGTAAGTGATACAGTTAATTTGCAACAGGAAAAGAAACAGAGCAGAACTCATGCTACACAAGTAAATCAAAAAGCTGTGGCATCGTCAAGAGCAAAAAAAAATAAATAAATCATAAAATGATGTTGAACCGATAGTAATTGACATGGAAGCCAAAAGAATATTTTATGGTTATGTAAATAGATTAATTTGGTCAGTGATCATTTGGATACTTGCTGCGTTTTTATTTGGATTCATTCGGGTATGGGGAGTGGAGTCGCTACCTTCATTTGAAAGGATATTGCCTTTCAATTTTTTCCAACTGAGTATCCAATTGTTTGTTCTAGGTATTGCTTTGGGCGTTCCTTTCGGTGTCATGGACCTGATACTAGATAATAATTGGCTTAGAAAACGATCATATTGGGAAATCATTATTTTAAAAAGTTTAATACAAATAACCATTGCCATTTTTTCATTAAGCGTATTAGTATTCGTCAATAACCACATTGATGGTGCGAAATTAGCACTTATGAGTTTTTTATTTTCTGAAACCTCATTGTTATGGATCATATATACAGCGATTGTCAATTTTTTTATTTATTTCCTTGAGGTCGTAAAGACAAAAATAGGAGATCGGGTTATGATCAACCTGATTTTGGGTAAATATCATAAACCAAGAGTAGAAAGCAGAATATTCATGTTTCTTGACATGAAGGACTCCACTACCCATGCGGAAAATCTGGGCCATATAAAATTTAGTTCGCTCATTCAGGATAGCTTAAATGACCTGACCTCCGCCATTATCGAACACAATGTGGAGGTGTATCAATACGTCGGTGATGAGGCCATTTTAACCTGGGATATGCAGGATGGTTTTGAAAAGGCAAACTGCCTTCAGGTCTATTATTCATTTCAAAAAACGCTCATGAGCAAAAGAGAGTATTATGAAAACAAATATGGATTTGTTCCATTTTTCAAGGCCGGCGTTCATCTTGGTGAAGTCACCGTATCGGAAGTTGGCATTATAAAACGGGAAATTGCCTATCATAGCGATGTGTTGAATACGGCAGCCAGGATCCAGGGAAAATGCAATGAATTTCAGGCAGAATTACTGATATCAGAGGATTTGAAAAGTAAATTGAGAGGACAGCATTATTTCACTTTTGAGCATATCGGCGGAATATCCCTTAAGGGGAAACAGCAACTTGTCAATATCTATAAGGTTACAGTGATTTAGCAGTCTTTGAGGTAAATTTTTATGATTACAGAACTTCGAATACCCTGGCGTAGAATTTTTGAAGATTTAAAGTATGTTATGATTTTCATTGTCCTCTACATCACAGCATTTTCGATTATTGATTTTTATTACGATTTGGTTTTCCTCCATGTCCCAATTTCTTTAATCACTGTGCCAGGCACCGTGATTGCACTATTACTTGCTTTCAGGACAAATTCTGCTTATGACCGGTGGTGGGAAGCGCGCATTATTTGGGGAGCCATCGTCAATGATTCGCGAACCTGGGTAAGACAGCTGCTTACTTTTGTGAAGTATGAAAATAAGTCTTCTGATGTGTTCCGTCATGTTAACTATATGGCAAAGAGGCAAATCGCCTGGAATTATGCACTAACTGCACATCTGCGGAAAGTAGATTTAGCCGACAGCATTCAGCCATTAATTGGAAAAAATGAGTACGAAGAAATGATGAAAAAGAACAATGTTGCCAATGGGTTATTGTATCGGCAAGGTGCCGATTTAAGGATATTATATAGCAAAAAGCTTTTGGATCAATATCAATTTGTTTCATTGGATGAGACGCTGACCAAATTTACGGATTCCATGGGAAAATGCGAACGCATAAAAAATACCGTGTTCCCAACAAGTTATAGTTTGCTGGTAGATGTTTTGATCTATTTATGGGTTTTCTTTCTTCCCTTTGGATTAATTGACAACATCGGATTAATCTTAATCCCTACCTCGGTGTCCCTGGCATTTTCATTTCTTGCTATTGACAGGATTGCCTATTACATGCAGGATCCTTTTAACAATCTCCCGTCTGATACGCCGATGCTCTCACTGTCGAGAACCATTGAGATAAATATCATGCAGGAACTGGGTGAAGATGATATTCCTGAACCTTTGAAGCCTCAGCATGGAGTATTGATGTAACGCTGCTATTCAGTACCTCGATCAATTTTTCGCTGTTAACGTAGTGGATCCAACAATTTTTCCTGCTGCCTTTACTGTGATTTTTACTTGCCCTTCTTGCCCAGTGGACCGAACAATAATTAACCCTTTTCCCCTGAATAAACGGAATGCATTGTCCTGAAAACTCCCTTCCAGTTTTGGATTGGCATTGCCTGCAGCCAATAGTTTTCCTTCACCCTGAACAGCTACATGTATTTCTTCACTTGAAGTATTTACACAATAGCCATTTTCATCAACTGCTTCAACCTGGATAAATGCAATGGAACCCCTGTCGGCTTCGATTTCTTTCTGTTCCGGGATTAACTTAATTATAGACATTGATCCGGTAGTTCGAATAATTTTCACTTCTTTTTCTTCAACATTGCCAATTCCGACGGCTTTTAATGTGCCAGGTGTGTAAGGAACTTTAAATGTTGTGGTAAACCTGCTTCCAATTGAAATGGATTTCTCCTGCATAATTTTGCCATTCAGTTCCAGACGGATTGTAGAATATGAGGAATATACATTCACCTCCAGTACTTCTCCTTCATGACCTTTCCAGTTCCAGCTCGGTACTTCATTGGGCCAACCCCAGAAGGATGTCACTTCCTCATTTCCAGTCGGGTTTGGCTCATGCACCATAATTTCCAGGCTGCTTTCGCCCCAGATCACGTCCCGGTAAAAAGACTGGGGTTTTTTATTTCCTATTATATCTATATCCCCACACCACGAGATGTACGTGGGCCAGGGCATCAATCCCCTCTGCTTTTCGTTGGGTTTGGGATATGTGGAATGCCCAATGCCTGATTCGCCGATGTAGTCCATCCCGGTCCAGACAAAATCACCAATCACATAGGGTAATTTTTCTACCAATTGCCAGTTGTCAAATGCTTCGCTGGGAACTGATTCTGAACCAAACATGATCCGGTTCGGATGTTTCACATGATCTGATTCATAATTTGCCCATTGATAATTGTATCCTCCAATATCCAGTATTTTAAATGCGGGTGCGGAATCATCCCAGACTTTACCCGGATTGTCCCAGAAACCGCAAATAGCCTGGGTAATGGGTCGGGTATCATCGATAGAACTGATTGTTGAAATACAATTTTTCCCTATGGCAATACCCATTGAATCTGCCCTTTCGGGCACCTCATTGCCAAAGCTCCACATGATGACACTTGGATGGTTGCGATCGCGCAGAATCATGGATTCAAGGTCCTTTTTCCACCATTCCTCAAAGAATTGGTGATAGTCATTTGGTCTTTTAGGTTTGACCCACATGTCAAACGCTTCATCAATGACCAACATTCCAATTTTGTCACAAGCCTCCAGAAAATACTTTGATGGTGGGTTATGACTTGTACGGATGGCATTATATCCATTTTCCTTCATGATCTGTACCCTGCGCTCTTCTGCCTTTTGCAATGCCGCTGCCCCAAGCAAACCATTGTCATGATGCATGCAGGCTCCTTTGAGCAAAATGTTTTTGCCATTCAATAAAAAACCTCTTTCAACGGAATAGTCTATTGTCCTAATCCCAAACTTCTGAGCGTATTCATCAATTTGTTTTCCATTTTCAAACAAACTGACCTTCAGGGTATAAAGCTGAGGATTACTTATTCCCCAAAGAACAGGATCCTGAATTTGGGTTGATATTGATGTATTATTTTTATCAGCTGAAGATACGCTCAACTTTTCTACCTGGGTTGAAACGACAGCTCCTTCAGGATTTATTACTTCGGTATGTACTTCGATCTCTTGATTCTTTGAATTACTATTTACAATATCCAAACCTACCTTAAGATTGGCTGTACTTTCTTCGATCAAATCAGGCTGCACAACAACACCCCAAACATCAATATGTACCCGATCCAGATACGAAATTTCAACAGAGCGATATAAGCCTGCCCCAGTAAACCATCTGGAACTTTCTGTTGGTATAAAGACCTGGATCGCCAAAACATTTTTCTCTCCGGATGCATTTAAAAATTCTGTGATATTGATATTGAAAGGTGTATAGCCATATACATGTTCCCCAACTTTTTGCCCATTCACCCAAAGGACCGATTCGCCCATGATGCCATCGAATTGTAGTATCACTTCTTTTCCAGCATTCTCCGGTTCAACGGTAAATCCCTTCCTGTACCAGCCTGTTCCTCCTCGCAAATATCCAACATCATGACCCAAGGGAGTATTCTTATAAAATGGACCAATATGTACTGAGTCCTGCATTGGATAATCCGTCACACTCCAATCATGAGGTAGATCAACATTAATCCAATCTGCATCGTTAAAATCGATGGTTTCCGCACCAATCACGCTGTCTTCAACAAATTTCCAATCGAGGTTAAAGTCAAGGTTTCTCTGTGAGTGAAATTCCTTATCCTGACATGATACCAGTACGATAATCGAAATTATTGATAAGCCGCCTAATAGTTTTGGGTATAGACTCATATTGTTTATCTGTGTGGCAAAAAAATGTTTAAAAAATTAAATGCAATATACAATTCTAATTGGTATAAGTCCCATCAAAAAAAGGCAGAGAAGGTTTTACTGGAGATCTAACAATTCAAAAATATCAGGCAAATTCAACTATATTTACCTTTTCAAATTACCAATTTCTATCAGTTGAACACATTCTTAATTTTTTGCAGCGGATTCACTTTTGCCATTGGTGGGATAAACTTCATCATTGGATTTAAAGGTAAAGATTTAATATCCTATCTGTATTTTGGCATCTTAAGTCTCGCTACAAGTTTCTTCCTTCTGGCGCAGATTCCTCCGTTATATGATTCTGTATATCCGGATTTATCGAACACGATCAGCATCATTACAGCAACAATATTTTATAGTTTTATTCTTTTGTTTACCGGAGAGTTTACCAGCATAAAAAGCAAAGGTTATACAGTAACCTTCTTCGTGCTTATATCAATTTTGTTGTTGACATACTTCTTCATATCAGATAATGGCTTTTATGATAAATTCTGGAGCTTCTTTGCCCACCTTTTAATCTTTTCTATTGGAATCAATGGAATAATTGGGGCAATCAGAGGCAGAAAAAGTTTGACCATCATCTGGCAGTTCACCTTTCTTATTCTAATGACCATTCTCTCCATTTTGGCTTTGCTAGTGGGCATAGGTTCAACTTTTGGTATCCCTATTATTCCTGATCCGGCAGGCTTCATCAGTCCCCTGGATTTTTTCCCTGTTCTTTTTTCCGTCATCATTGGATATAAAATGGGTCACGATATCATAAGAAGCTATCAGCTGGAATCAGAAGTTGAACTCAAGGACCAACAATGGAGTACGCTCATGGAATCCATCAACCTTTTAGTAGTCCATCTTAATCTGCAGGGTGAAATTATATGGGTTAACCAGCATTTCCTTCAATTTTCAGGATATTCATGGGAAGAAGTAGTTGGAGAAAATTGGTTTGATAAAGTATTACCCGGGGAATCTGGTCAAGCACTAAAGCAACAATTCCAGGATTTTATTGGAGGAGAAAGTATTCCAGTGTATCAGAATCCTATTCGTATCAAAGATGGTGCTTTTAAAAATATTCAATGGTCAAACATCCACATTCAGGACACCAAGGGAAAGATCACTGGCATATTGAGCATTGGCACGGATGTGACAGAACGGGAGTCGGCTTTGGCAGAAATTAAAAAACTGAAAGATCAGCTTGAAAAGGAGAATTTACAGCTCAGGGAAGAAGTTATATCAGGAAATCATTCCAAAGATATCATTGGGGAGACTGATGCATTGAAATATGTTATTAAACGGGCACAACAAGTAGCTTCTACTGATTCTACGGTGTTGCTCGAGGGGGAAACAGGAGTGGGAAAAGAGTTGTTTGCCAATCTGATCCATCAAAACTCCTTGCGCAGACACAAACCATTCATCAAGGTAAATTGCGCTTCCCTGCCGAAGGAATTGATTGAGAGTGAGCTGTTTGGGCATATGAAGGGTTCCTTTACTGGTGCTATCAACAACCGACAGGGTAGATTTGAGTTGGCCGACAGGGGAACGATCTTCCTGGATGAAATAGGAGAATTACCTATTGACTTACAGCCTAAATTACTTCGAGTGCTACAAACAGGGGAGTTTGAGCGCATAGGAAGTGAAAAAACAACCAAGGTGGATGTCAGAATTATCACGGCCACCAATCGCGATCTTGAAAAGGAATCTGATGAGGGCAAATTCAGGAAAGACTTGTATTTCAGGTTGAATGTCTATCCGATTACCATACCACCGCTCCGGCAAAGGAAGGAAGACATTCCAGTATTAATCAGACATTTTGTGAATAAAATTGGGCAAAAGGTAGGAAAACGCATCAAACAAATCACGAAGGCTGATATAAAAATGCTCCAGGAATACAATTGGCCTGGCAATATCCGGGAATTGGAGAATATCATTGAAAGAGCTATCATCAACAGTTCCGAAGAAAAACTGGAAATAGATAAATCACAATTGCAATCCTCCTTAAATAAAGTCCGGATTACACAAGGTCAGGAAAATACAACCTCTCTTTTAGTGACCGAAAAAAACCATATTACCGATATATTGGAAAGCTGTGACTGGAAAATAAATGGGAAAAATGGGGCGGCAGAAAAATTAGGTATGCCCCCAAGCACCTTGCGATCCAAAATGAAAAAACTGAATATCTCAAGACCGTAAAACACTTTTTTGTCTATCTATTTCATGCCTAAATGTATTTTTTTACCGGAAATAATACTCCAACAAGCATTATTCCTGGGAAATAACAGGATAAATACAACGATGCTTCATGCCCGCAGTTGTCCAAATGCGATGATCTCATCAAGTAAATCTACAAAAAATCCTCCCTCTGCCCCCTCTATAGGGGAAAATGCCTTTGCCGGGTGTCCTAAGGATGAAAGCTGCGGGATGTTTCATTTTATGGTTTGTTGGATAGGTCAAATCGTTTCCCAAAAAACACTTTAAATTGTTCTGTGGATAGATCAAGGTCATATCCTTTGTATTTAAAATTACGCCAGATGGTCATTGCCGATATTCCGAAATAAAAATATTTGGATTCATAACCAATGGCAGCACGGGCAGCCAGCTGTGCTGCAGGTGTATTTTTCACGGACTTCTCCCCCTTTACATCTTCAAGTTGAATGCGCTGATTACCAAATCCAGGTGTGAGACCTATATTGATAAAAAAGTGTTTTGATATAACCCAGGTATACAGATACCCAACTGTGATACCAAGTGCAAGCGTATTGAATGATTTCAAGTCGAAATTGGAAGCAATACTATCGGGATATTCTTGTGGGATAAATCCATTATCAGTTTCGGCAAGATCATAGTGGCCAAAGATTCCTGCAGTAAAGCTTCCTGCACTTTTCAATTGAACCTCATTCCTTACAAACGCCGCCTTATAAGAAAACCGATCTGAATTGAATAAATAAAATGCGTTCAAACCAATAGATATGACCCGCATATCAGGGAGTTGAGGTAAAGCATCATTTTCCCATTCCATAAAATCTTCCGGATTTGTATTATAGTACCCTTTGTATAGTTGTGCGAATCCATCAAAACCAATTTTTGGACTATACATATTCATCTGAAGATCCAGGCGATTTGTCTTGCCATATTTTTCATTGCTTGATGCACTTTTTGGTAATCCAAAAGCTACCGCCAATCCATATTCTTTGTAGTTGAAGCCAACGCCCAAGCTGGTAGGGCTGTTGGGAACAAGAGAGAGCTTCTGATCTTCCTTTATGATATTCAGGGTATTCCACTTGGTATTCGTATATATTCTCAACGCAAGTAGATTGGAATAATCCTCAAAATAGCCAGCACTATCTTCTAGTGCAACTTGCTCCACAGTCTGAGCATTAACTGGAAGGAGCTGGAGCAAAAAAAACCAAATTGTCAAAAGCACCATACTCAGTGGCCATTTAGACAAATTTAATTCAGAACCAAAAAAATAATCCATATTCAAATGTAGGCATTCACACCATGATCCAAAACTTCTGGCACAGGTATTGGCTATTCAAATATGTAATACCAGATAAAATGTACTCAATAAATGTTAGCGGTTATATACCCGCACAAAAAGCAAAGGAATTTAAGCAGCATATGAAGCAGCTTATTGTCCTGCAAAATGAGGAAGATATAAAATTCTCTGTCTTGCAGGATATGATCAATGAGGACCTGTATCAAGTAAAAGTATCCTTTTCCGATAAGCAGAGCATGTTTTCATTCTTCAACTCGGAGAACTTTGCCATGATCTCAGGATCGTTTAAAGTGCTTGGTATGTTGAGAGAAAAGTACTTCACAGAATTCTCAAACTTGAATGAACCTGACAAAAGAAATGTTGGTAACGACGAAAAATAGGTGTCGATATTTCGTCACCTGGCGATATGTCGATACCGAGATCGATCTAAAACAAAATTTTAAAAAATAATACAGATGCTTAACCAATAATAGAAAAAATGAAAACTAGAATCATACTATTCGTTGCCGGAATGATCATGTCGATCAGCCCGATTTTTGCACAGTCCATCGACGACTACATCGAAATAGCGCGTGATGTATTGAATACAGAGAAGCAAGCTGCCGTTGCCCAGGCTATGCAGTTGACTGATGCCGAAAGCGCTCCTTTTTGGGACCTGTACAACGAATACAACCTGGAAGCCAATAAAGTGCACAACCTGCGCATTGCCCTGATCAAGGATTTCGCCAAAAACTACGAAAACCTGTCCGATGAAAAAGCGGACGAGCTGTGGAACGGCGTGCTATCTTATCAGCTGCAATTGCTTAAGTTGAAGAAATCGTACTACAAAAAATTTAAAAAGATCATTTCCCCAGGTAACGCGGCAAGATACTTCCAGATCGAGAACAAAATTGAAGCACTGATCAACGCCAACCTGGCTGCTGAAATACCATTAATTGAAACTAACTAATACTTATAACCATGAAAAAGATTTTGGTGCTTACCGCCTCCATTTTTACCTTTTGTTTTGCATTTGCTCAGGAAAAAGATGGTGGTGAAGCGGAAGGCCAGGACCGGGAATCCATGGCGGTGGATGTTAAGGGGACACAATGGAGTTTTCAGCTGGCTAGCATTGAGTCACACAAAAACAATCCATTGGAAAACTCAGGCATTGGCAAAAATTTGATGTCTGCTCTGCCAGCCGAAGAAGGCAGCTGGCTCAAAGACCCGATTACCGGCTGCGGTGTATGGAATTCCGCACCTAAAGGGAATGAGGTAATTAGCTGGTCCGGTGAATGCCAGGATGGGAAAGCTTCAGGGCATGGCGTGCTGGTTTGGTTAGAAGACGGTAAAATTGTTGGCCGCTTTAAAGGAACTATGGCCAATGGAAAAGCCGAAGGGCGAGGAAAGCTCGAGTTTGAGGTAGAAGATGGATTTGCACTCTATGACGGTGATTTTAGAAACAGCGAAATGCATGGTCGCGGTGTATTGCTGTTTCCTGACAAGAGCCGTGCAGAAGGTGATTTCAGCCATGATAATATGAATGGCTACATCGAGGCCACCAACGCTGATGGCGGGAGCTATGAAGGGGAAGTGAGAGATAACCTCCCGCATGGAAAGGGTCATCAAATCACACCCGAAGGAGAAGAGTATTATGGAGAGTTTGTTGATGGAAAGAGAAATGGGAAAGGAATATTACTGCTCACCAATGGCGATATTTATGAAGGGCAATTCAAGGATGGACTGGCTAATGGTGTTGGCAACTTAAGTACAGTTGATGAGGGCGCCTACGAAGGACAATTTAAAAATGGGACGCCAAACGGTGAAGGCGTTTTTACCTCACCAGGTGGAGATGTGGCACGTGGCCGTTTTGTAAACGGGGAGCCAGAGGGCAAAATTGTAATCACACTGAAAAGTGGCGGAACAAGAGAAGAAACATGGAAAAACGGTAAAAAAGTAGAGCTATGAAAATATCGATAAGAAACATATTATTCACAATTGCACTGATTTTCCTTGGAGCAATTACTGAACCTTCATTACATGCACAAGTACTTGGTAGAGGATTTGGTGGAGCGCTAGGTGGTGCTGCACTTGGATCGTTGGTAGGAGGACGTGAAGGAGCCCAGGCCGGTGCTGTCATCGGTGGTGTCATCGGGCTGGCACAAGGAGCAAAGGAGAAAAAACAAATAGAAGCTCAAAGGGAAGCGTACGCTCGACAACAAGCCGAACGCGAGCGGATACAAAAGGAACAGCAACTGGCGGAGATGGAACGCCTTAAAAAGCTTGGGTCTGCTAAGGAAGAGTATGAAACCGGAACGGTAATGGAGATACAGAAATCTCTTGTACGGTTGGGGCTGGACCCTGGTGAAATAAACGGAAAGATGCAGCCTGCTACCGAAAACGCTATTCGCTTATATGAACAAAAACACAGCTTATTGGAAACTGGTATGCCATCTCAGGAATTGCTGAAACATATGCTGCGTAATGGCGGCTAAATACTGAAACAGGTGAAGCTTGATGAAGAGCCTTTTGTACAAATCGGTGTCCTTGTAGTACACAATTCAATAGGCCCACATCCGCTTGCAGGACTGAATTAGAACAACAAGATTGATTTTACAAAATTTAAATAATTTATATATGAAAAAGTTTTTATTAATACCCATATTACTCATTAGCCTGACGCATATTCATGCTCAGGAAAAAGATGGTGGTGAAGCGGAAGGCCAGGACCGGGAATCCATGGCCATGGATGCTACGGCCACCCAATGGAGTTTTCAGTTTGCCTACCAGGTGACGCGGCAAGATACTTCCAGATCGAGAACAAGATAGAAGCATTGATCAACGCCAACCTGGCTGCTGAAATACCTCTTATTGAAACAAAATAATACGTTATACTAAAACCATTAAGAAAATGAAACACTTGAAATCACTATTAATTTTTCTCCTGGGACTTGTGCTAAACCTCAATGCCCAGGATAAACCAAACATCCTGGTTATCTGGGGCGATGATATTGGTTATTCCAACATCAGTATCAATAGCCAGGGAATGATGGGATACAAAACTCCCAATATTGACAGACTTGGTCATGAAGGTGCTGTATTTACCGACTGGTATGCACAACAATCCTGTACGGCAGGACGTGCTGCATTTATTTTAGGACAACATCCATTTAGAACTGGTCTTTTAACCATTGGGATGCCGGGTGGAGCGCAGGGTATTAAGGACAATCAGCCAACCATAGCTGAATTGTTAAAACCACAGGGATATACTTCCGGGCAGTTTGGGAAGAATCACCTGGGAGACCGGGATGAAATGTTACCCACCAATCACGGATTCGATGAGTTTTTTGGAAACCTTTACCATTTGAATGCAGAAGAAGAACCTGAGTCTTATTACTATCCAAAAGATCCGGCATTTCATAAAGAGTTCGGACCACGTGGTGTTTTGCATTCTTATGCAGATGGCAAAATAGAAGATACAGGCCCAATGACCAGGAAAAGGATGGAAACCGCTGATGACGAATTCACAGACGCAGCCATTGCTTTTATCGAAAAAGCACATAAAGCAGGGAAACCATTTTTTGTTTGGTTGAGTGCTACTCGCATGCACGTGTGGACGCGTCTAAAAGATGAAAGCGTTGGAGTAACTGGTATTGGTTTATATCCCGATGGTATGGTAGAACATGATAAAACTGTGGGCCGGGTTTTGGCGAAGCTTGAAGAATTGGGTATTGTTGATAATACCATTGTGATGTACTCCACAGATAATGGTGCAGAAAAATTTACCTGGCCCGATGGCGGAACCACACCCTTTGCCGGTGAAAAAGGGACTACCTGGGAAGGTGGATTTAGAGTACCCTGTGTGATACGTTGGCCGGGCGTAATAGAGCCGGGAACCATTTCCAATGACATCCATTCTCATGAGGACATGATGCCTACCTTATTGGCAGCAGCTGGCGTTCCTGATGTGAAGGAAAAACTCTTGACAGGGTATCAAGCGGGTGATAAGAATTTTAAAGTTCACCTGGATGGTTATAATTTGATGCCACTTTGGAAAGGTGAAGTCGACGAGAATCCAAGAAATGAGATTTTCTACTTTGACCAGGGGGGACACCTCAATGCGGTAAGATACCGGAATTGGAAGCTACATTTTACCATTCTGGAAGGCCCCATTAGTGAAGCATATCGCAAAACTCCAGCCTGGCCAATAGTGATCAATTTAAGAGCCGACCCATACGAAGTATCCTGGAATTCTGCAATGTATATGAGATGGATGGCTGATAATATGTGGCTGTTTGTTCCGGCGCAAACCTATGTAGGTGAGTTTTTACAGACCTTTAAAGAGTTTCCACCAGTTATGGGTAGTTCTCTTTCTGTAGACAATGTGCTAAAAAGTTTACAAACAAAGCCTCAGAACTAGATGGGAGATATGATAAGGGATGGAGCAGTTTTTGGAACAAGTCATGGCTTTTCAAAAAACTGTTCACCATTCCAAGTTATGAGGCATCACTGCAAGGATTTTCTAAAATTAGGGGACACAAAAAGCCTTTTTTAGGGGAACCTGGAGATAGGATATTTTGAATAATCCATTCATTACTAAAAAGATTAAGCATGAAAAAGTTAATAATAGCTCTAATAATGATATTTGCACTTGTGACTAGTTATGCACAGGAAGAAGAAAGTGCATCAGCTGAACAAGACCGCGAGTCCATGGCCATGGATGCTACGGCCACCCAATGGAGTTTTCAGTTTGCCTACCAGGTGATGCCCGACTATCACAGGGATCAGCTGAGCGATGGCAGCACCCGTCCTGCAGGATTGGATAATTATTTACAGTTGCGTATTGTGGCGCCAGTTCCACTGAAAAAGGTCACCATTTTGCCGCGCTTGACTCTCAGGCATTATGAAAATGCGGAAACCGGTAAGTCCGGCATGGGCAATACCGAATTATTCGGGTTGATCGTTCCTAAATTTTCAGATTGGGGAACAGGCCGGGCAGGCATTGGTCCTTTGGTTAC
>Ga0209536_100003221_pt1 | contig 26288 bp, 12 predicted proteins | sample DeeMarSeWOR28_12_FD_187461 | JGI IMG/M metagenome (GOLD analysis project Ga0209536, IMG submission 187461) | Marine sediment microbial communities from White Oak River estuary, North Carolina - WOR-2-8_12 (SPAdes) (version 2) | ecosystem: Environmental > Aquatic > Marine > Intertidal zone >...
ACTGAGCACCTTTTCCTTTTTCTCTTTTTGTTCCTTCTTTTAATATGATTATTGGTTGTTGTCCACTCATCATAATTTTCTCTTACCTCCTTAAAAATACATCTAAGAACTAAAACGGCTATACAAACACTTCTATATAAATCTTTCTCTAACAGAATTTCTTAAAATCTAACAATTTTATAATGTTTTTTACTCAATAATCCATTTAATTGCATCATTAATATCATGAAATGCCTTAATATTTGCACCCCTGTTTGTTGCTACATTCTCTGCCAAACTATCATGAAACTTCTTTGGAGCTAAAACAGCTACTTTTTTAGGATAACTAAAAAGCTCTGCAATTTTTTCACCAGCATCATATTTGTCAGTAAATGTAATTTTTCCAAAGTCTACATTTAAAATATCAAGGACTAGGTTAGGATAATTTTTTTCCTTACATATCTTAAAAGCCTTTTCTAAAGAATCAAAAAAAATCTCAACATTATTATAACCATAATATTTGATTTGTAAATAGTTATTCTTATCTTCAAAAATGATATCAGATTTCAATTATCTTACCGCCTTATATTATATCAAATTTCAAATTGTAATATAAATTTTACTTTGTTTAGATAATTATTTTTTATACGAAATTAATGAAAATTTAAATTATATTAAGGATTTTTTTCTAAGCCAACCAAGATCACTAATATATAGATCTCTAATGTCAGTTAAACCAAACTTAAGCATTGCAAGACGTTCAAGACCTAGCCCCCATGCAAGAACAGGGCTTTTTATGCCAATAGGTTCAGTTACCTCAGGTCTGAAAATACCACTACCACCTAGCTCCATCCATTTATTATTCCAAAATACTTCTACCTCCATACTTGGTTCAGTATATGGAAAATATCCTGGTCTAAAACGTATCTTTTCAAATCCCATCCTTGTGTAAAACTCTTTCAAGATACCAATTAATTGTCTGAAATTACTATCCTTTTCATGAATGATACCTTCAATTTGATAAAATTCTGGGAGGTGGGTTGTATCAATATTTTCTTTTCTAAAAACTCTTCCAATAGAAAAAACCTTTGAAGGAGGTTCTGGATTATTATAAAGATATCTAATTGTATTTACTGTAGTATGGGTCCTCAAAAGTGCTCTTTTTCCTTCTTCTTTTGAAAATTTATAGCCCCATCCAGAAGAAGATGTTACTCCTCCATCTTCATGTACTTTTGATATAATGTTTACGAGTTTATTTTCCTTAATATTAATTTTTGAAGGTGTTTTACAATAAAGAGTATCTTGCATTTCTCTAGCAGGATGATCTTGAGGAATAAATAGCATATCCATATTCCAAAAGCAAGATTCTACAAAATCTCCTTTAATTTCCTCAAAACCCATCTCAAGAAAGATTTGCCTTATATTTGAAATAAGGTCAACTAAAGGATGAGCCTTTCCGCCATATAACGCTGGGGCAAAAGCATTAATATCATAAGGTCTGATTGTTTTACTTTTCCATTTACCAGATTTAATGATATTTGATGTAATTTGTGAAATCTCATCTTTGATTTCTATTCCTTTTTCAAGGACTTTTTTACCATTTTCAATTAATATTATTGTGCTCGTTATAACCTCCTTTTCCCGAATTACATTTTTTCTTGAAAGTAAATGTTTAATTTTCTTTTTATCTAATTCTATATTTGGATTTTCATTTAAATTAGACAGAGTTTTTTCATCATCTGTTTCAATATCTTTTGCTTTTTTTCCAGAGGATGTAATCTCAAAAATCGTATCCTTTTCTTTCTTAATAGTTGCCCAACCTTTTCTTTTTAACCAACCAATTGCTATTGGAATTTCCTGTTTATTCAAGATATTTGAAAAATCCTTTAAACTTGCTCTACCACCTTTTTTTGAAATCAACTGTAATGCTCTTTTTTCTGGAAATCCATTTATTAAAAATTGTTTTCCTTCTTTTCCAAGAGAATAAACTGTCTTAATATGATCTTGAATATCAATAAGATTTTTTGATTTCAACCAGGAGGATGCATTCATTACCTCAACTTCATGATTGAAATCACCATTTTTTAGAATTTCCTCAGGAGTTGCTTTACCTTTAAGTTTTTTTAATGTAAGTAGTACTTTTTTTTCATTATGAGAAAGTTCTTTGATAGTTTTAGAGACGTCCATGTAATCCTGAAAACAATTAATTATGTAATAATCTTTCCTAAATATTTTTTTAAATATTAATAATTGAGTCTATTGGTTTTGGTGAAGACCATTCTGGACTATATAGAATTAATTTTGGATCACCATATATGCAATGAATAGTTGATATATCTCTTATTGACGAAGGTCCATACATTGACATTTCATTTCCAGTTGTAAAATCACGATGGAAGAGCCATATATATTTTGAATATGCTTCACCAATACATTTACCATTTATCATTGCGTCTTTAAAGAAGAATTCAATTTTAAGGTCTTCTTGTATAACTGATCCTGAGCCTGCATTTCCAAACCAAATTACTGCACCATGGTCCAAATAAACAAGTGGACCCATATGCTGTCCAGTCGAGCAAGATAAGTAAAAAATAGCATTGCTTCTAAGATTTTCTAAAAATTTATCTACCCATTTATAATGAATGAAGTCGTAGAGATTTGGGAATTTTGGATTATACCATCTTAGTCCATTATCTCTAGCGGTTTCCCAATTATCATACATATAACCTCTCCAAGAATTGGGCCATATTTGTTCTGGAAAACTACAATTTTCTGTTTTGATATACTGGGCAGAAATTCCGCTACCACCTGTTCCATGTCCAGAATAGTACATTATACTTGCACCCTTATTTATTCTTTCAAGATGAGCTTCCCAGAGACAATGACCCTCAAAAGTTCTTTTATGTGACATAAATATGTGTTTAATAATATGGGTAGATTCAACTTTATGATGTACTCCATTATTTGTAACCCAAGTATCTCCATATGGAAAGTTCATAAGTTGGGTGGTTGTTATGTCTCTATTTGGATTTGAAAATATCAATGCTGGATACATTATATTTCTAATTATTATGTCTGATGTGTATGCAGGAGTCTCTCCAGGGATATGACCAGAATATGAGTTATTACCCATTAAAACAGAAGAAAGTTCTATTCGAATATCATTTCTTGGCGATACAAAAACATAGGCTTCTTTACCATTTTTGTCAAGACCATAATTATTAATCCATTCATAGAAATCATTTGCCATTTCTTCATTCCAGTATCGGTTTGCATCCATACCAAGAGGGGGGAGATCTCCTCTATTTCCACCCGAAATTAAAAATTTAAAAAGCTCAATTAAAAGTTTGAAATTACCATAATCTAAAATATATTCATCGTGAACTGGTAGGTGGCCTGGTGCAAGACTTCCATGATAATAATCTCCACCCCATGATCTCCATGTATCAATTCTGTTTGCCCATCCAGGAATATTAGGCGAACTAATTTTATTTTGAATTGGTAGATTCTTGTTAATTATTTCTTTTTTACCTGTTGTCTCATCTAATCTTAAAACAGGAGCTCCATGATAAGCTGCAAGCATAGCTGTTGGTGCGAAAAAACCATCTCCGGATTTATGTGATGTTATAGTAACATAATTTTCAGACGAAGGATATTGTTTTATGAAATCTATTATCTCTTGGCTTGATTTTAAGTCTGCAACAATATTTGGTAATTTATCCCTTACGTTATTTCCTATTTCATTATTCTCAACAAATATTACATCATTTATACCTAAAGAAATTAATACATTTTTGATTTCAATAGGTACGCTATCATCATTTACAAAAAGCAAAGGAACATGTTCTTGAGATGCGATAACAGCTGCATTAGAAGCTGATATTTCTGCATTTATACGATTTTGATTTATCTCCTTTAAACTCCCCTTAATTGTATATTCGATATTTGACGAACCTTCTGAATTTTTAGGAACAACAATTATTTCCCATATACCTTCCTCAGGATGAAGAACCTCAGTAGAAAATTCTGTATGTAATTCAGGATCCCATTTTCTCCATGGATTACATGAGGTCGAATTATCACCATCATCAAATCCATGCCATTCATGAATCGGTTTTATAGATCCTCCATTCCAATAAGGCATATCTGGTGCTCTAATATGTCCTTGAGGATCAATAATAAATAAAAGAAGATCTGAAGGTTGAGATGTTCTAAGTGTTACATTAATAGTAGAATCTTTATCATCAACAGGTATCTTATAACGATGGCATTCATACTTTGTAACTCTAAAATCCCATTCTCCTAAAGGAGCTGGCACGGCAGCAGCCCAAATACCTGGTGTTGTAACTGGATAATAGATATCATATCTTGGAGTATTCATATATTTAGGCCACCAATCACTTGCTAAATTTATAAATTTTGGATAAAGTTGGATAAGAGAAGGAAAAATATGAAACATTCCCTCACCAGGAATATCCGGTCCATATATTGAAACATTAATTGCACCCCATTTCTTACCTAATAATAATGGGAAAAAATAGGAATCTCCTATCTTTTTGATTTTATTACTAGTATTTGGCACAATATGAAGTTCAGTTTTTCTTTTTATAGTCTGCGTTTCATCAAGTATTATTGATGTTGTGTCCTCGAAATTAGAACCATCAATTGCTACAACAGCAAGATTTGTGGAATCCCAATTATTTGTCGCAATTTCTGCTGATGCTGAAATTGGATCATCTAAAACATTGTATTGAACAGCTGTCTTACCATGAGAATAAAGATAATTGTTCCAGTCATCTAAAAGATAATTGGTAGTATCATCAACAGTTCCAAACCAATTTGTAGGCTTAGTATCACCAGAATAGACTATAGGAGAAACAAATCTTGTATTATTATCAATATAATTACATGCAGGAATTGATGCCAAATAACTATACTCATCTTTATTGCTATCAGCATCATTTTCAATAATAAATGTTTGAGCAATAGGAGTAATTTGTGGTTGAGGTATTTTATCAGGCAATTCTGGTATAGATGAAACTAAATTAAAAAATAATTTGTATGCACCAGACCCATAAGAAAAATAATCCCAATCATCTGATTGGGGTACATCTGAATAACCTGGAAATATCTTTATCCTAACTCTCCAGAAGCCAGATTCATTGACAGAATAAAAAATTTCATCATCATAATAATAATTTTCAGAATGTACAAATGAACCATCAGGTCTATAAAGAGAAATATCAAAATCAGATAGTAGGGCATAATTTTTTACAAGTAAAATAAAATGAATATTATCATCTTTTTTAACATCGAATTTATACCAATCCTCCTCATCATTCATACTGAGATAACCTTCATAATTACCGAAATCCAAAATTGTTGCTGAATTGAAACTATCACCTGCATCACTTCCTGTGTTTGCATCATTTTGTCCAGATAAAAAAACATCAAATGAATATCTTACCTGACCATTTCCACTAATATGAAGTATTTGTATGAACCATGTTCCTGTATCATCTGCTGTAAATGTAATAGATTCAGGAGAACTACCAGGATTTGTTGATGTTTCTCTAATAATTTCATTATTATCCCAAAGGCAAATATCTAAATTAGATTCTATCTCTGGTATCAGTGAAATTTCTATTACTTGACCATTACAAACAGAGAACTTATACCAATCCTCCTTATCACTTGAATCAACTTTTCCGGTTCTTCCACGACCTGGCCAATTATCTACCATTTCTCCAGGATATATTGGTAATGAGCCGCCTAGCTGATCCCCTGCATCTCTTTTATATCCTCCATCATCGTTGTCCTCATCATTTAAGATTGTAAAATTATCATTAATAATACATGTTTTATCTAGTAAAAAATCATCAGAATCTTCAAATCTTTCAAATTGATTTGTGTTTAAATTTAACTTTTCCTTTTCAACATCTAAGTTAAATTGTTGATTATTAAAATTTATTGAACCGATTGGAAATAAAAAAACAATAAAAATAACCAGAGTTTTTTTTGATAAATTACTCTGTTTTTTCATTTTTTCATACCTCCCTAATATTATCATCTACTATTTGATATTTAAAACTTACAATACATATTTTTTGAAAAAAATTTAGTATAATTTAATAATAATTATGAAAAATTGAAATACTAGATTATTGATTATAAGTTGATGTAGAGGGGATTTACAATGAAAGAGGAAGATCAACAAAAATTCCTTGAAGACTTCAAAAAAGCAGATGTTCCTAAGAAACTTGATATGTGGTATTTTGCATTAGAACAAGTATCAATTTGGGATGAATTAATTGAAGAAATGGCTACTATTGCACAAATGAATATGAGCCCTGTTAAAACTGTTAAAAAATAGGGGGAATTCAAATATGGACGATAATGATAAAAAAGAATTCATGGAAGAATTTAAAAAAGGTGATGGGGCAAAAAGACTTGATATGTGGGACTATGCAATATCTCAACAAGTTCTATGGGAAAAAATCATAACAGATATGCAAAGTATTGCTAGAGACCAAAAAGTTGACAAAGAATTAGAAAATTTGATTGAAAAAGATATGAAGGAGAGTAAATAATCTTAAGTGTGTATTTTGTCTGCTATTAAATCTAGAAAAGGATATCTTTATTGTTAAGGGGTCAGACCATCCAGTTTCTGCACCAAGTTCATCTTTTGATTTTACTTTTATATCATATGACCCTTTTTCGTTAAATCTATAAGATTCTTCTGCTATGTCACCTGAATTAAATGGACCAATCCAATCAGTTATTTCTCCATTACCCCAATCCCATTTGTAATAAACATTATCTTCATCAGGATCTATCGTTGTAGCACTAAATTTGTATTTTATATATGGTATTCCATTTGAAGGTCCGTTTGGTTTATTCGGCGGATTTGGTGCTGTATTGCCGGTTGTATCTAAAATATTTATAGATGGATCACCAAAAAGATTTGTTTGATAGTAACACCATCTAATCATTGATCTACCGATAATTGGTATATTATCTTCTTTTGAATCATGGTTTGCTTTTCCAATTTCTGGAATATTTTCGCCAAATACTGCATCCCAAAATTCTCTTTGGAAACGTTGTGAGTCACCATCTGTACTATGTGACCAGAAAAATCCATATCTTGCATTCCAAATCCCTGCAAATGCTCCATTTGTAGTTTTTACATTAAAATGTTCTGCGATACAATCTTCTTCATCAAATCCACCTGCATTGCACCCTTGAGAATAAATAAAGCAAAGATTATCATTTGTCAATAAATCTACATCATAATTTACAAGTCTCATATTATAATCATATGATGAATGACCTAGATGGTTTATGAAATGAAATCCATCTTCTATTCTGTTGACTATTTCTTGTGAAGGCCAATAATTGCCTGGATAGTCTCTATCATATAATTTGTCTATGTTATACTCACTAGCACTTATTCCAACAGTGGTATAATTATCATCAGAAGACCCATTTATCAGTTGATCCAGGTAATTTCCACCCCATGTTGCTATACCATGGTCTCCAAGGTATTCACCAACAAAACATGCATTTGATAGATACTCATCATCAGGATTTCTGCTTAGATACGATATTGTTTTTGTTACAAAATTATCTACTTCGGTGGTATCACCAACGCAAGCCCTTCCAACATAGACATCAGCAAAGAGATCTACATCACCACCACCTTCACCATCTGTGGGCTCTCCCCACTTGTCATCTCCATCATAGTTATATGGACCATCTAAGCAAGCATAATATAGATCAGAAGGCATTTGTGTTTCATATGGCCATGTCTCTTCATCAAGACCATATACATATAAAATAGGAGCTGGGACAATATTAGTATCACCACCTATAAGAACATAATCAATTCCCCAATTATTATAGGCATCCCTGATATAATTCCTAATATCTTCTAGGTCTGAACTTCCAACATCAGAAAAGGTCTTAATTATCGTAGGGGTACCACCTTCATCATGAGCTTGTTTTAATGAATTAAATCCATCCTTTAAAGAATCACTAGTTAGTATTAATAGCTCATAATCATCCATTGAGCTTTTAGATTCCTTAGCATATTTTATTGCATTTTCTGGATTATCAACCTTATTTTTTATTTCATTTCTATCCTTTTCATAACTTCTGTATAAATCGTTTTTTTCACCACTTTCTATTAGTTCAATTTCAACATCAAGATTTTTATAATAAAATAATTCGCCAGTTGTTGGATTATATTGGATTGGATGTAATAAAAGAACTAAGATTTTATATCCTCTATAATAGTAATCATCAATTGTTGAATGTAATTTTCCTGGATAAAATTCGTTTGAATTATAGATTTTTTCATTTGGAATTGGAGTAATATCATTTTTGACACTTGAAATAGGAATTGGTTTTCCCATAGGTTCAATAATATGTCCATCTCCAAGATCTTGTCTTTCTCCGGGTATAACTTGTATATTACATACTTTAGAATTTGGTGGAAGTAATATATTTGCTCCTTTTGAAGGAATTAATGGTTCACCAATTTTTCCAGACGCCATACATTTTGAAAGAGTAATTCTTTCATATATTAATCCTTCAATTTCTAATGTTTTAATAATTGGGCTTTCAAAATTATATGTTAGTAAAATTTTTTCTTTAGAGTTATTTGTATTTGCTATAGATATTGTTGAAAAAGATGTTATAATTAAAGCTATCATCAAAAATAATGAATACCATTTTTTAAAAATCAATTTTTTTTGCTCTTCCACAGAATTACCCCATAGTAATATATAATTCATTATTAATAAATTATATGCTAACAATTAATTTATAACGTACAAATTTTTCGGGGAAATATTAATCTATTATAATTTATATATAATTACTTAACGTGTAAATATGGAAGGAGGTGAATTATGAAAAAAATTATTTATATAGCAATAGTTTGTGTTCTAATTTTTAGTGGAATACAAGTCACTGCAATAAATAAAAATGAAAATAATGAAGCAGCTGAAATATTTGAGACATTCACATTTTCACAACCTATAATTACATCAATGGAAGAATATGTAACTTTGGATTTTGAGGAGTCAACTGGAATATTTAGAGATCCAGGCAAACCAGAAATTCCCATGGTGGTAAAATCTTTTGAATTACCATTCAAATCTAAAAATGTAAAAATATATTATTCACCATCATCTGAATATGAAATTGATATACCTGAAAAAATTAAACCAACACCACCAGCAGTAACTCCCAATAATGAAATAATAAATTATGAATCAAGTGAAGATTTCGATATATATTCTAGCTCAAATAGATATCCTGATAACTGGTATGATTTCAAGATTACCTGTGGATTGAATACCAATGGAGATTTAAAAACTCATGTAACAATCTATCAATTTCCAATACAGTATTCCCCTGCACTAAACAAAATCTATCATATTACAGATGCAGAAATTAAGATAACATATGAACAACCTAACGAGCCATTATCATTTGAAGATGAATATGACCTTATTATTATTGCACCTAGGAGATTTTCTGGAGGACTTCAAAAATTAATTGATCATAAAAATAACAATAATGTAAAAACAATGTTAAAAACAACAAATGAGATTTATGATGAATACACAGGTATTGATAAACCAGAAGAAATTAAGAAATATATCCAATATGCAAAGGAAAACCTCAATGTAACAAATATACTTCTTGTTGGAGGTCTTAAGAGATATATTTATGCAAAGGATAGAGAAGGTCCTAATCATGGAACAAAAGCATGGCATCTTCCAGTTAGATATACAAATATTAGAAAAGGTGGACTTCAGGATTATGGAGCCATTAGTGATTTATATTATGCAGATCTCTATAAAAATGGAGGCGAATTTGAAGATTGGGATAGCAATGGTGATGGAATTCTTGCTGTATGGGGCGAAGACCAATTAGACCTACGTCCTGATATTATAGTTGGTAGACTACCTTGTAGAAATAATCTTGAACTAAATATCATAGTTAATAAGATTATAAATTATGAGACAACAACACCTACAGGTGAAGACTGGTATAAGAGAATGGTGGGCATCGCAGGTATGAATCATGGCTTTCATTTAGGCCAACCAGATGCAGAATGGCTTGCAGACGTTGCATTCGGTTATATGGAACCATTAGTTGATGATGAAGTTAGAGTCTTTGCATCAAATAATGATACTGGTGGCCCTATACCTGTCACTAAAGACATAGTTAAGGCCTTTTCAGATGGATCACGTTTCATATATATGCCAGGCCACGGTTCTCCCTTATCATGGGCTTGTCATCCTGTTGAAGGATTAACAACTTGGATGGAAGGTATAAGGTCGTACAAATTTTGGAGATTCCATAATTTTAAGAAATTACCAGTCGTAGTTGTTGGTGGCTGTCATTGTGCACAGTTTAACATAACTTTTCTAAATACATTAATGTCACCTAGTCTAAATGATAATAACTGGTATTGGACTGGAGGTCTTCCCGGTAGTTCATGCCTTGCCTGGAAAATGCTAATGATCCCATGGGGTGGTGCCATAGCTAGTGCTGGTGGAACTGGGCTTACTACAAGTTTGAGTGGCTCACCAAATACATTAAATTCAGAACTTGCCACAAATATATTTTACATGATAGGTCAAGAAGGCGTAGATTCATTTGGAGAAGCATTCACTGGTTCTCAATTGAAGTTTATAGACGAAAATCCAATTTCAAGTATTTTGTATGCTCATGCATATACGATATGGAATGCAATTGGAGATCCAAGTCTAGCTTTAGCATAAAAACAAAAAATTAAATCCTTTCTTTTTTTTTATTTTTCAATTAACAAATGATAAAATATAATATCATTTTGCTTTTATCAGTTTATTTGAATATCATGCATAAAAGATCATATGCAAGATTTTGGGAAATTGATTTTTTTCGTGGTATAGCAATTATTATGATGATTATCTTTCACTTCTTATATGATTTAAACTATCTGAATATCTTTAATTTAAGCTTATATTCTGGATATTTCTTAATTTATGTTTATCTTGTTGGGATTACATTCTTCTTACTTGTTGGAATATCACTTACTCTAAGTTATTCAAAAGTAAAAGAAACATTACCAAAAAATAAATTGATTTTGAAATACCTTATAAGAGGTTTTAAAATTTTTAGTCTGGGTTTGATAATTACCATAATTACATTTTTGATTTTAAAAGAAGGTTTTGTAGTTTTTGGTGTACTTCATTGTATTGGTATTTCAATAATTCTTTCTTACCCGTTTTTAAAACTTCGTTATCTAAATCTCCTATTTGGATTAATTCTAATTTGTTTTGGAATTATTTTAAAAATTCTCACATTTGATTTTTACTTTCTAATATGGTTAGGATTTAGGCCAGAAATGTTCTATACTATTGATTATTTTCCTCTTTTACCATGGTTTGGTATAATATTGATTGGTATCTTTTTAGGAAATACATTTTATAATAAACATATCCGAAGAATCAACCTAACAGATTTATCAACTAATAGATTTGTAAGATTTTTCACTTTTTTAGGAAAACATTCATTGATAATTTATTTTATTCATCAACCAATTATTCTATTAATTCTTTATCTTTATTTATCTATATGAGTTAAATTAAAAAATAGAAAAAGAAAAAAAAGGGGTATTATTTTTATTGTTTTTTTGTAATTATTGATTAAAGAGTTGTCTTAGTATTGGAAAGATATTTGGAAATCTCTGGAATAAAAGGTCTAATACATAGTTTTCTGCAAATCTTGGTAAACCAATTTTAATTGTAAACTCTCCATATTCACCAACTGCACCTGTTGCATCTATTGCTTTTACTTTTATTGTATATCTACCATAACTTATCCAGGTATGCTCAAATACTTGTTCTTCACCTGATGGAAATGGACCAACATCTCCACTACCAGCATTTCCCCAGAAAATATCATAGTACACATCCTGACCATCGGGATCTGTTGTGACAATGGTAAAATCATAAGGTACTCCTTTCCTACCATTTGAAGGACCGTCTATTGTTGGAATATTTGGAGGAGTGTTTTCTACAATTGGAAATAACTTTATTTCTGACCATTGACTAATGCAACCCCATTTATCTTTTGCTTTCACTCGTAGGTTATAGTCACCAAGTTCAATCCAGGTATGACAAGAAGTAGCAGTTTCTCCAGAATTGATTGGTCCGATCCATTCTGAATATTCACCATCTCCCCAGTCAAAAATATAAAATATCTCATCTCCTTCTGGATCAGTTGTGCTTGCAGAAAATTCATATTCTTCTTCTGGCACACCATAATCACGTCCATCTGGAGAATCAGGTGTATCAGGTTCTAAGCTTGGGTATGGAGTCTTAATCTTTTGTGCTGGATCTGCAAAAAGAAGGCAACCTTGAATTATAGCTCGCCATGTACCAGATGATGGATCCCAATCAACTGTCGGTGCCATTCTGTCTTTTGAAAATGCATGTGCTTTACCAAGTTGCCATCCATTGAAATCTTCAGATTTATTTTCAAGGTCAAGTAGATACGCCCAAAACTCCTTTGCTTGAAATGCACTGCTGGAATTTGTTGTATCGTAGTTACCCCAACCATAACAGGTATTGTAAACAACACCAAATGCTAGTTCAGTATCGTCATGGAAAAGCATAGAATGAAGGACACCATCATCTGCTGCGTCCATATCTCCACAATGACATCCATAATCATGTAAGAAGAAAGGTTTTGTATTATGATAATTTGATTCCCAAGAACTAGATCCAACATCAAGTGACATATCAGCATTAGCATGTGCTATACCACTAGCAATTGCTACATGATTGTCATTAATTGCATTTTTAAATCCTTCTATTGCTTGTGATTCAGAACCTCCTTGCCAACCATCGTTTGGCGGTTCAGCAGTCCACATTTCAGAAATATCATAGATATTTTCTGGGACTGGAATTGGATTAGCATTCCAGGTTTCAAATCCATACTGGAAACCAGCCCAGGTCGGATATGGACCATCATCTCCAGGTATAGGTCCTAACCAATTATTAGTACCTTTTATTGCACTATAGTCCATGAAATCGTCACCCTCGCAGTTCCATCCAGTATTTCCACCATAAAATGCAGCCCATTCTATAAATTCAGGTTCTGTACAATCTGCATAATAAAAGCTCTTTGTCATCCAATTAGAAACATCTATTGGTTCATCACATGTAAGACGACCTATGAAAATTTCTGAATAAAGATCAAAACCATCATCACCAGCTTCACCCCAACTAGAATCTTCATCATCATTAAATGTATTATCAAGGTTACTCCAATACAGATCAGAATCAATCCGTGACTCATAAGATGTATCCATTTCACGAGCTGAAATTAGTTCATCGTCAGCACCAATTAAAATATATTGGGTTCCCCAATCAAGATACGCATCTTTGCAGAATTCACGAATTCTATTTTGTAGGTCATCAACAGGTTCTCCATCTTGATAATCCTTACAATCATTTATTTCTTGCTCTGTTACTAATGAACAACTGAAGCCGTCATCCTGAGCATGTTTTTCCATTAGACTTTCCCAATTATATGGTAATTCTTCACTTACGTCCCAATAGTTTAGATCGCCGTCTTCGGTTGTAATAATTACATAATCATTTGTGTCCTCAGGGTCACATAAACCACCATCATATCCAAAAATTGGTATTTCAGAAGTATATGCTTCAGTCATTTCAGGATTATCTACAAATTTTTCCACCCAAGATTTATCTTCTGCATTATTACGATAAAATAGATTTGGACTAGATTCTTCCAACTCTAAATTAATTGTTATATCTTCATAGTAGTACAAGGTACCTTTAACTGGATTATATTGAACGGTATTAATTGAAATATCAAAAATTGAATATCCATGAGAGTATCCCAAATGATAATTTTTATCAATTTTATTTGGGTATAGAGCATTATTAGAATAGATTTCTGTATTTTTTATAAATTCTTTAGGTTCTTCACCAAATGGTACTGGATCTTGATATGGAAATACAGGTTTTTCAATTAAGTTATGATTTCCCAAATCAATTTCTACTTTTGTTCCATCAACTTTAACATTTGAAACAGATTTCATTGGTGGCAATAATAAAGATATAACCTGAACAGGTAACATAGGTGCTCCACTGGAACCTCCAATCCCTATAGAGTTTGCTGATTCTATGAATGTATATTCAGTATTTTCGTATATTTTTGTAATAACTTTAGGTGTTGGTATTGAAAAACTATAACTTAATGTTTCAATGTCATTATTATTTTTAGTAATACTTAGTGCAGTTACAAAAGATGTAGAGATTAATACTGCACATATTAAAATACTAAGTATTCGGCTGCCTTTTTTTATTCCGAAATAATTTTCTTTCATATTTTACCCCCACATTCGTTTTTTATTAACATATGTTAATAAGTATAAGGTTAAAAGCTTTTTGAATTATCGTAAATTGTAATAATTTTCAATAAAAATATTTTTAAATGGAATTATTATGTTCACTGAGATGAAAAAAAACAAAAAAAGTAATTTTATTATTATAGGAATTTTAATTACATTGATTGTTTCAATATTTAGTGGATGTATAAATAATTCTGACAATAACTCTAATTTATCTGATGAATCCAAAAAATTCGTAGGCACTTGGAAACATGGAACATCAGCAGGAAAATTACCAATTACATTCTCTGCTAATGGTAATTGTGACTATGAAGGAGAAGAAGCTAATTGGGAAATAAAAAATGGTAAACTTGTTATTTATCTTATTAATAAAGAAACTGAGCTAGTTCTTGATTATAACTTTTTAGATAATAATCAAATACTTGAACTGACAAATAACAATATAGATCCACCCCAAATTGATGATTATAAAAAACAATAAATTGCCATTCTTTTTTTTTAAATCTTAATTTATCTAAATTCTATTTTTGAAACAATTGTTATGATATTCAATAAAAAAACTTAAATTCTTTGTAATTATTATTATTTTCAGTAATTTTATGCTTTGAGGGAGGATAAAATGAAAAAAAAAGATATTTTAAAAGGAAATAAGTTAGTGAAAATTACTACTATTATTATAGTTTTTTTTGTTGCTGCAACTCTTTTTTCTAATAGTACTATATCTCAAAATCTTAATTTAAAAAAGGATTCTAATTTATACCCTCAACCACTTGATTGTTCTTTAATGTATGGATATAGAGCTGATACTGAACCTGATTATATTGTTTATTTTCCTGTTGATGATCCAAATGAAATAAATTTACTAGCTCCAAGTCAATCAGACGATTTCCTTACATGTTTGACTTTTACATGTTGTCATTTTAAATTTGTCGGCTGTGAATATGGTAGTGGTAAATTATGGGAGATTGACCCATATAGTGGAGAAATGTATTATATAGGCGGTGGTGGTGTTAATATTATCAGCTTAACAGTCGATCCAACTAATGATAAAGTATATGGTGGTGGTGATGATAATTTTCTTTACGAGATAGATGTAGATACCGGTGAGCAGGAATTAATTGGCCCATTTGATAATGGTGTTGATTGTATGATTGGAATGGCATGTGACTCAGAAGGTGTACTATATGGTTGGGATCTTGGAAATGATGCACTTTGGACAATTGACACCGATACAGGTGAAGCAACAGAGGTAGGTCCTTTAGGAATTGACCTTAATAATAATTATATTCAAGATGGTGATTTCTGTCTAGAAACAGATCAATTATATCTAACAGCATATACAGATACTTGTCAATTATATATATGTGATAAGGGTACTGGGGAATGTACTCTTATTGGTAATTTAGGGGATGAAGCTGAAATAACTGCTTCATTTTTTTTAAATATTTGCCTTTGTCCACAACATGATATTGCACTAAAAAGTATTGATTATCCTGAAACTGGTCCAGCAAATCAAAATATGAAGATGCAAATAACTGTTAAAAATCAGGGAAATAATACTGAAACATTTGATGCACAAATGCAGATAATAAAAGATCAAGAAGGGACAGAATCTCCAATTCTTAATGAAAGCTTCTCAGGTTCTTTTCCACCAGAGGGGTGGGAAACTGATTATTGGTCACAGTGTTCTGATAATTGCTCTCCTGATCCACCATGTGCATGTGCTTATAGAGAAGACCATGTTGAAAATTATGATAATTATATTTCATCAAAACCTGTAAATGCTAGCGAATATAATATGTGTAAATTAAAATTCTATTTTAAAGCAGATTTATATTTTCCAGCATATTGTAATTTCTATGTTAAATATAGAGAAAATGAATATTCTCCATGGATAGATATAACTCCATGGGCAAATCCTATGAATCAAAATTTTAAAGGACAATTTTATGAGATTAAGATTTTAGATTACTATAATGATTGTGGAGATGCTCTTGAGATAAAATGGGAATATATTGGATATTATTATTATTTTAAAAGTTTTGTTCTTGATAGTGTTACTATTGAAGGGTGTGATACATATTATGAATATGTAGAACTTATTGAAGATATTACAATTAAAGTTGGTGAATCAAAGCAAATAGAATTTCCAGAGTGGACACCATCAGAATGGCAGGATCCAGAAAATGAAAACTCATGGGAAGATTATTATGTACATGCATTTGTAAAAGCTGGTGTAGATCATAATCCAAGAAATAATAAGAAAAATAAAAAGATTGATCTATATTTTGGTTTTTTCCATGATATAGGATGTAATAATATATCAGGTGTTGAAAGTGGACCAGCTCAAACTTTTCCAGTAATAAGTCACGTTAAGAACTTTGGTCAATATTCTGAGAATAATTTTTCAATAAACATAAGTATTGCTGAAACCTCAGTTTCTGATACATTAATTAATGAAAGTTCTTGGTCAACCGTACCACCTTCTGAATGGACTGATCAGCATAAAACTATAAACGAATCATATGGTTGGATGAAATCAAATACCTCCTTTTCTGGAGGATCAGTACCTGAAGCATATACATCATATTACTATTGTAAAGAAAACAATGTATTGTTTTCATATGCAATTGACACAACTGATTACGATATGCTAAAACTTAGTTTCAAGTCATTTATTGACCATTCCTCAGGACAAGGTTATTATTCTCTTGAAGCCGGATATAGTACTGATAAAGAGACATGGCATTCTGTTTGGCATGAGGAACCTGGCTTAAGTAAAAATTATGATATTGATGTACCGATTTTTGAATCATCTGAAACATTGTATTTCGGATTTTGGGTTGAAGGAAGTCCACTCTATTTAGATTACTGGTATATTGATGATGTTAAGCTAATTGGTCTGGATATAAACGAAGAATATTCTGATAATTTATTTTATGATAAACAAGTCAACCCGGGAGAAGAAATAAAAATTGAATTTGATGATTGGACACCAGAATTTCTTTCAGAAGAAAAAACTAGTCAAATAGGTTATTTATTAAGGTCTTGGACAGAATTAATAATACCTGAAGATAAAAATCATGATAACGATTTATTTGAGAAATTTATAACTCTTGATTTCTACCATGATGTGGGTATTGATGAAATAAAATCACCAACTGGTTATCCATTAAGAGAAGGAGACAAGATTCTTTATGACAATGGGAATCCTGATGGAAGAAATGGTTTTTTAGGTTCAATGTACAATGGATATTCAAACATTTTAATAGATGATTTTACAGCAACAAGTGATTGGACTATTGAAGGTGGCCATATCCACTTTATCTGGAATAATGCATATTCTTATAACACCGAAACAATAAGAGTTTACATTTTTGAAGAAACAGGAAATTGTGATCCATCTTTATTATTATATGATGAATCCGAAGCAATAGAATTTACCGAAACAACAACTGGACATTATTATTTCAGTAGACCTGAAGTTATTGTGGATTTCTTATTAGAAGATCCAATTCATGTTTCACCTGGTAAATGGTGGATTGGAATTCAGCCTGATGGAATTATCGAAAATATAGCATATCTACTTACTGCTGAAGATAAAGGATGTATGGTAATGGCTGATCTTCCATATTATGGTATTCCAAGATGGTCAAGCTCAAAATACTTATGGGGAGATGAATATGATCTTGCATGGCAGATTGATGGTTATACTGATGGTATTCCTTTCCCAGACATTTATATTCAACCTGGTACTGAGGATATTGATGTTATTGTAAAGAACTATGGTACCTTTCCTGAATATAACTTAACTTGTTATGCTGAAATCTGGAATTTTATTTTTAATGGAAATGGGTCTTTAGATTATTCTGATGAAATCTCAGATATTGATCTTGATGAACCATTGAATGGATCAAAATTATTAAATTTTGATGATTTTACATTTGCATATGAAGGTGTATACGCTCTTTATCTTGATTTTCCTTTAGAAATTGATGACTACCCAAAAAATAACCAAAAGGATCTTATAATCGGAGTTGATGCATCCGCTCCATATTCTTGGATTGAAGAAATCGATCCTCCAGATCCAGATGGTGAAAATGGCTGGTATATCAGTGATGTAACTGTTACAATATGTGCTGAAGATCCTGATATACAAGAAGGTATTCCAGGTTCTGGAGTATGTGGATTTTATGTAAAAACAAACGATGGAGAACCTTATTTTTACGAAGGAGATTGTATCACTTTTGTTTTAACTGATGATAATGAAGACATGCTAGTTGAATTTTGGGCAGTTGACTGTGCTGGTAATGTGGAATCTCCAAAATCATTTACAATTAGTATAGACCAAACAGTACCTGAAATCTCACTTACTTATCAGATAGTTGGTGGAAATAAATGGCAAGGTTGGGATTTTGAGTTCACTGCTACTGCAACTGATGCTATGAGTGGTATGGACCGTGTTGAATTTTATTTAAATAATCAAATTCAAACTACTATTGAAGGTCTGGGGCCTGAATATGTATGGACAATTAAATATAATCCATTACCTAGAGCTATCTTTAGGGGGACTGGATATGATAAAGCAGGTTTATTTAATTCAGATGAAATAATAGATCCAACAAAAAATACACATCATATCCCTAGGATTTATCAAATTTTTAATAAAGTAGGAAATAATAATCGGGTCTTTTATTCGACATTAATTGAAAAAATACCAATTTTAAAAATGTTAATTCATAATTTAGGACGGTATTAAATGAAAAAGGCTTTATTTGATTTTAAAAATTTGTTGATAATAGTATTTGTTATCTTATTATTAATTTCTCCTTGCTCGAATTCCATTAGTATAAATAATAAGGATTCAGAATTTAAAGAAAAATCCTTGAGAACTAATAATTTTGAAATATCTTCCCCGTTTAACGAATACATGTATGGTTATATTGTAAATTCTTCAAAATATGATGAAGGAACATGTTATTTTTATATTGATGATCCTGGTACAATAGAATTTTTTCATGAAACAGAATCAGATGATTTTCTATCAGGTGGTACATATGGTGGTCAAGGTTATTGGTACGCTTGTGAAAACTCAACAGGTGCACTTTGGCAGATAGACCCATATTTTGGGGATATGTTTTACATTGGTGGTGGTGGAGTCGGTCTTAATAGTCTAGCTTATGATTCTAATTCTTATTCTATGTATGGAGGGTCTGGTTCAGATCTATATAAAATTGATTTTTATGATGGTTCTCAGGAATATATTGGTCAATTTGGAAGTAATATAAATGAAATGATTGGTATGTCTTTTGATGCAGATGGTATTTTATATGGTTGGGATCTTGAATATGATAAGCTCTGGGTAATTAACACAGAAACCGGTGAAGCAACTGAAATAGGTTCACTAGGAATTGATCTAAATAATGCTCAAGATGGTGATTTTGATTTAGAAACTGATACTTTATATCTTACAGCATTTACTGATAAAGGACAATTATATGAATGTGATAAAGAAACTGGGGAATGTCTTATTATAGGTGATTTTGATGGTAACTCTCAAATTACAGCTTCTTTTATCACCTTTCGATATGTCCCAAATTATGATATTGGAATAACAAAAATTGTCAAACCAAACAATGGTTATGCAAATGATGAAATGGATGTTGTTGTACAGGTTAAAAACTATGGATTATCTCTATATGATATACCGATAAATGTTAAAATAATAAAAGAGAGTGATTTTTTAGAATATAATAAAACAGTATATATTGAAGAAATCCATTGGAATGAAGATATTGAAGTTCATTTTCCAAAATGGACTCCAGTTGATTGGCAAGAAGAATATGATAGGTATTTTAATTACAATATAACTGCTCATGTTACAACCTGGCCAGATATTAATCCCTATAATGATTTTAAAGAGAAAGATTTTGAACTATATTTTCCATGGTCTCATGATATCGAAATTAATAGTATTAATTCTCCATCTAAAAGTGGTCCAGGAAAAACATATCCAGTTAATGCAACAATAAAAAACGTCGGTCAATATAATGAAAACTCAATTCATATTGAGATAAACATTGGTAAATCTCTAGATTTAAGTTCATTATTACTACAAGAAGACTGGGAAAATTTCCCTCCAGATGGATGGTATGACGAGCATAAGGACATTGGTTCTCAATATGGATGGGATAAAACTGATTCATCTTATTCTGGAGGATCTTCTCCAGAAATATTTATTTCAAATGATAGTTGCTTAGAAAATATTCATTTATATTCTTACCCAATTGACATTTCAAATTATTCTCTTCTTAGTCTTCAGTTCAAATCTTATATCGATCATAACGAAGGTAATGGTCAATATTCACTAAAAGCTGGTTTAAGCACAGATGGAGAAAAATGGTATACAGTTTGGCATGAAAAGCCTCGTTTGAGTAGAAAATATGATGTAAATGTCCCTATCGATGCGGAGATAGACGAAATATTTATTGGATTTTGGGTTACTGGTGATCCATATTGTTTTAATAATTGGTATATTGATGATGTAGAGTTAGTTGTCACAAGTATTGATGAAGAGTATTATGATTATACATACCTAGATTTTGATATTGAACCTGGTGAAAAAGTAACATTTGAATTTGATGATTGGACTCCTGATTTTTTACAAAATGAAACAACTGGTAACAAAGATTATATTATAGCGTGTAAAGTTGAATTAGATGGCGATGTAAATCCTGGAAATGATATAAAATCTGAATTTTTTACTCTTAAATTTTGGCATGATGTTGGTATCGATGAAATTACTTCACCTGTTGGAAAAGGTCATCTAAGATCAAGAGATGAGATTCTTTGGGACAATGGTGAACCTGATGGAAGAAACGCACTGCCTGGTTCTATGTATAATGGATATTCAAATATTCTAATTGATGATTTTTATACTAATGAAAATTGGGTTATCTCTGGTGGTAATATCTATCTATTATGGGATAGCGGATATACATTTAATTTAGATAGTATAAGATTATATTTTTATGAGGAACAAGGAAATTGTGATCCATCAATTGAGGAATATCCAGAGGAAGGTTACTATATAGAGGCAAACGTTTTCGATGAATATGTAACTGGAAATGAGTATTTTGGACGTCCTGAGATTCTTGTAGAATTTTTATTAGACGGTTTAATTGAAATTCCCGCAGGCTATTGGTATGTTGGTATTCAACCAATTGGAATTATTGATGATTTTGCCTATTTGTTAACATCTGAAAGTAAAGGATGCGAAGTTATGGCTGATCTTCCATATTGGATTTATCCTAGATGGACAAGTTCTAATGAAATATGGGGAGAATATTATGATCTTTCCTGGCAGTTGGAAACCATTATTCCTGGTTATTATATTGATACTTATGTTAAACCTGGAATATATAATATTAGTGCAATTGTGAAAAATTGTGGTACATTCCCAAAATATAATCTTACTTGTTTTGCTGAAATATGGGAATATATCAATTTTCCTTACAATAAAATTAAGGTTTATGAAAACCAAATAGATGAAATAGATCTTACATTACCTCTTGGTGGAAATAAAGCACTTGAGTTTAATGATTTTAATTTTACAGCTGATAAATATTATGAGCTGACTTTTAAACTTCCAGCAAATCCTGACGATAAACAAATCAATAATGAAAAGAATTGGAAAATTGGAGTTGATAATACAAAACCTATTTCTGGCTATCCTCCACTATTAAACCCTCCTAATCCAGATGGTTTAAACGGATGGTATGTATCTGATGTGACAGTTACACTTAATGCAACGGACCCCTGGAATCATGTACGTTCAGGTGTAAAAGAAATTAGGTATACTATTAATGGTGGAGAAGAAAGAGTTATTAATGGAAGTTATGGTAGATTTGATTTAACTGAAGAAGGTAAAGATATACTATTAGAATATTGGGCTGTAGATTGGGTTGGGAATATTGAGGAACCAAAAAACTCTTATACAATAGATATAGACAAGACACCACCTGAAATATCTTTTACTTATGAAGTTGTTGGTGGTAACAAATGGCAAGGTTGGGATTTTGAATTCACTGCAACAGCAATTGATACCTTAAGTGGGATGGATCGTGTTGAATTTTATCTGAATTATGAATTACAAGAAACAGTTGAGGGTAATGGTCCCGAGTATGTATGGACAATTAATTACTGGCCTTTACCATACGCTATTTTTTCAGCAACTGCATATGACAATGCAGGATTATACTCATCTGATGAAATAATAAATCCTACAACTATTTCACATTCTAAACTTAAAATAAATCAAAAATTTAGTAAAAAAAGTGATTATCCTTGGCTTTTAAATTTAAGGAATTTTAATATTTCATAATTTAAAAAAAATTTGATTAAATGGATAATATGATATCATATGAAACGTTAGTTTCGTTAAATTTGGTATAAATTTAAATAAAGGTTAATTTATTATAAATTAATAAAAGTATATATTTGGGGGAGGATAATATGAAAAAAGGAAATATTCAAAAACAAAAAAATATTTTAAAGGCAATAAAAATTGCTATAATCTTTGGAATTTTTTTAATGCTTATTTCTAGCAGTACTGTTTCAATGAATATTACACAGAAAAAAACTAGCATATTAAATAAATCTGAAAATGTCATTTTAGAAAAACAAATTTCAGATGGTTTAGCACCAAGAGGCAATTATTATCCAGATCAATCTTCAATTAGAGCAGGTGATTTATCAAAAGAAATTGACAAGGATTGTACGACTATGTATGGTTATAATGCGCATCCTGGTCCTGAAGGAACTATTTTTTTTGATATATGCGAACCTGAAACAATAGAGGAACTAGGAGATACAATATCAGGTGAATTTCTATCAGGCGGCACATTTGGTTGTGATGGTATTTGGTATGCGGTTCAATATGGTAATGGTCTTTTGTATGGTATAGATTTATATTCTGGTGATATGTGGGTTATTGGTGGTGGAGGAGTAAATATGAATGGCCTTGCATACGATCCGACAAATAATAGGATGTATGGTTGTTCAGGTGATGACTATTTGTACGAAATTGACCCTGATACTGGCGAGCAAGAAATGATAGGTGCTTTTGGTAATGGTGTTTCATATATGATTGGAATGTCATTTGATAGATATGGATTTCTTTTTGGTTGGGATCTTGGAAACGATAAACTTTGGAAAATTGACACAGAAACAGGTGAAGCAACAGAAATTGGTAATCTAGAAATTGATATTAACTATGCTCAAGATGGAGATTTTCATAGAGAATCAGATACATTATATTTAACAGCATATACAACAACTGGACAATTATATGAATGTGATCAGGAAACAGGACAATGCACTTTAATTGGTAATTTTGAAGATGGCGCTCAAATAACTGCATCTGTATTTAATCAATGTTGTTTTTATCCCTGGCATGATATAGGTTTAAAAAGTATAGATTACCCAGAAACAGGTCGTGCTGAACCAGATATGCCCATGCAGATTACAGCTAAGAATCTTGGAAACAATACAGAAACATTTGATGCGCAAATGGAGATAATAAGATATCAAGATGGTACAGATTCATATTTATTGGATGAAAACTTCTCAGGTACTTTTCCTCCAGAAGGATGGGAGACAGATTGCTGGGAACAATGCTGGTATGAAAATGATGGTTATGCATGTTTAAATGTTTCATGTACTTCTGAAGATAATTCAATTACGACTAATCCTTTAGATGCTAGTGAATATGATTATTGTAATTTAAGATTTAGATTTGGATGTAGTTATCCACAATATGGTTGTTTGTATGTTAAGTTCAGAATGAATTCCACAAGCCCATGGAAAGATGTAACACCTTGGGACTGCCCATTTGGTGAACAACAAGAAGGCGAATTATTCGAAATTGGCATGGGTTATGGTTATCAATTAGGTGAGGCTATACAAATACAATGGGAACCTATTGGTTATAATTATAATGATTATTATTATTTAGATGATATTATTCTTGTTGGATATAAAGAATTAATAGAATATGCTGAGCTTGTTGAGGATATCACTCTTAATATTGGTGAAGAAGCTCAAATTGAATTTCCAGGCTGGACTCCAAGTGATTGGCAAAATGAATCAGCAGAAAATACATGGAAAGAATACTATGTACATGCATTTGTAATTATTGAAGGAGACCTAAACCCTAGAAATGATGAAAAATGGAAAATTATTGATCTATGGTTTCCATGGATGCATGATATAGAAGTCATGAGCATAGATTCTCCACATTCAGAAGGAGAGAAGCTTCCTGGTCAAACATTTCCGGTACAAATAACTATTAGAAATGTAGGACAATATCCAGAATGTTGTTTTCCAATAGATGTTAGAATTGGTAAGACGCAGGTTAATAAAACTTTATTAAAAGAAAATAATTGGAACACTGTTCCACCAGAAGGTTGGTATGACCAACATAAGGATTTTGATCCTGATTGGGGTTGGAAAAAATCCTATACGGACTATTCAGGTGGTTCGTCACCAGAAGTATATATTCCTTATGAGTATTGCATGCAAGATCATATTTTTTATTCATATGCTATTGACACCTCAGACTATTCTAGAATGAGACTTAGATTTAAGACATATATCCATCATTATTCTGGACAAGGATTATATTCAATTGAAGCTGGATATAGTACCGATTGTGAAACCTGGTATGCAGCCTGGAGTGAAGAACCTGGTTCTTCTAGAATCTATGATGTTGATGTACCTGTTAATGGAGATTTTGATTCTATTTATATTGGTTTTTGGGTTAAGGGAAATCCATATTATTTTAACAATTGGTATATTGATGATGTAGAACTTGTTTCAATAGATTTTAAGGAAGAGTATTATGATCATGCCTGTCAAGGTCCTGATATTGAACCTGGTGAAGAAGCAACTTTTGTTTTTGATGATTGGACTCCCGAGTTTCTTTTAGAGGAAAAGACGGGTGCTAAGGATTATATTATAGAAACTGAAATCAATTATGAAGTTGATAAAAATCCTGGAAATGATGTTAAATCTGAATTTTTTACCCTTGAATTCTGGCATGATGTTGGTATCCATGAAATCACATCACCTAATTATGGTTATCCAATAATTGATGAAATATTAGATGCCCTTATTTATGACAATGGTGAACCCGATGGTGCTAATGGTTTATTCTTTGGTTATTATCAGGGATCTGAAAATTGGCTTATAGATGATTTTGAAATCCCCCAAAAAACGGATATTACTGGAATTAAATTCCATTTCATTTGGAATCCTGGATACACTTCAAACATGGAAAGTGTACAAGTTATCATCGTAGAAGATCTCGACGAATGTGATCCTGATAAAGGACCATATTATGCTCAAGTACAAACAACTGATTTCGAGGAATATCCTGACGGTCAAACTTGGTTCAGTCGTCCAGGAGTAATTTGCGAAGCTAATTTCGAATGTGTTACAGTTCAACCTGGTCATTATTACATAGGTGTCATGCCAGATGGAATAATTGATAATTATGCATATTGGTTAACAACTCCATTAAAGAATTGTGTTCACTGTTGGTATTCAACATACTACGGATATGTTAAATGGACACCAGGATCAGATCTAGGTTATAATCACGATCTTGCCTGGTCAATCCATGGAGGTGGCCCCATGTGGCTACCTATTTGGATTCAACCAGGAACAGAAGATATTAATGCTACTGTTATGAACTATGGTACATTTCCAAAATATGACCTCACATGCTATGCTGAGATATGGGAGTATATTACAGATCCTTATGGAAATCAGGTTTATAGCGATGAAATTAATGATATTGATCTAC